>Ga0209347_1000647_pt1 | contig 78262 bp, 73 predicted proteins | sample AutmiccommuBRH23_FD_187382 | JGI IMG/M metagenome (GOLD analysis project Ga0209347, IMG submission 187382) | Deep subsurface microbial communities from Mt. Terri, Switzerland - Autotrophic microbial communities BRH/23 (SPAdes) (version 2) | ecosystem: Environmental > Aquatic > Deep subsurface >...
ACCGCGGGGCGCCGTCGTCCAGCGCGTCGAGCGCCTCGGCCACCACCGCGCCCTCGACGCAGCCGCCCGAGACCGAGCCCATGATCTCGCCCGCGCCCGAGATGGCAAGCTGGCTGCCGGCCGGGCGCGGGGCGCTGCCCCAGGTCTCGACCACGGTCGCCAGCGCCGCGCCGCGGCCGTCGCGGTGCCAGCCCAGCGCGATCTCGGGAATGTCGTCGTGCCGGTCCATGCGCGCCTCCCCCGCGGCTCGGGTATGGGGCCGAGTATGGCGCAGCCGCCGCATCCTTGCCAGAGGCGGCAACGGGCGGGGCGGCAAAGAAAAAGGCGCCGCGGCAAGCCGCGGCGCTGAAGGGGTTCTGCACGGGGAGGCGTGCAGGAACAGGGAAACGGAACCAGGTCCGGGTAAGACGGCCCGTTGCGATCCTGATACGCGCTGCCCGGGCCGGGCACCTTGATCCATGTCAACCCTTGCATGCGATCGCTGGAAAAGCCGTTTCAGATGCTGTATATGTCTTCACATGCGAATGTTTTTTCGGAGGCTGAGGTGAGCACACTTGCCATGCGGGACGATCTGCCGGCCGAACTCACCGGCGAGATGGCCCGGAACGCCGCCGCGGCGTCCGAGTTTCTCAAGGCGCTCGCGCACGAGGGGCGGCTGATGATCCTGTGCCACCTGGTCGAGGGCGAACGCACGGTCGGCGAACTGGAGGCGCTGCTCGGCGCGCGCCAGGCCGCCGTCAGCCAGAACCTCGCCCGCCTGCGCGCCGACCGGCTGGTGTCGGCCCGCCGCGACGGGCGCACGATCCACTATTCCCTGCGCGACCCGCGCATCGCGACGCTGATCGGCACGCTGTACGAGATGTTCTGCGCCGCGCAGCCAGTGCCCGCACAGCCGGCGCCCGCACGGCACGGGGCCGAGACCGAAAGCTGAGTGCCGCCCCTTTCCTTCCATTCCGAATCCCCTATGCTGGCCACGGCCCGTCAAAGGGGTGGGGAATGGCGCGGACGATCGACTACGGAAACCTGATGCACCGGGCCATGCGTGGCCTGATCGCCGAGGTTCTGGCCGACGTGGCCGACCGCGGCCTGCCCGGCGCGCATCACTTCTTCATCACCTTCGACACCAATCACCCCGACGCCGCCCTCGCGCCGTGGCTGCACGACCGCTATCCGCAGGAAATGACGATCGTGCTGCAACACTGGTTCGACAATCTCGAGGTCGGCGAGGACGGATTCGGCATCACGCTCAACTTCGGCGACAGCCCCGAATCGCTCTACATCCCCTATGACGCGATCCGCACCTTCGTCGATCCCTCGGTCGAGTTCGGGCTGCGCTTCGAGACCCACGACGACGAGGACGACGACAGCGACGACGAGGATGACGGCATCGAGGACGACGACGGCGCGCCCGGCGACGACGGCGCGCGCCCCGATGCCGAGGTCGTCAGCCTCGACAAGTGGCGCAAGTAGCGCCGCCGCACCGCCCGATTTCATCGCGCCGTCACGCAAACGTCACGCCACCGCAACCGGCCTCTGCGCCCCCTGTCCGCATCGGGTGGTCCGCATCGGGCGGCAAGGGGGCAGGCATGCGCGACATGGCGGTGTTTCTGGGCGAGGCGTTGCGCAATCCGGCCGAGGTGGTGGCGCTCGCCCCGTCCTCGGCGGCGACGGCGCGGCGGATGACGGCGGGGCTGGAACGGGTGGCCGGCACGGTGATCGAGATCGGCCCCGGCACCGGCGTGTTCACCCGCGCGATCCTGGCCCGCGGCGTGGCGCCCGAGCGGCTGGTGCTGCTCGAGACCAACGCACGCTTCTGCGCCGAACTGGCGCGCGCCTTTCCCGGGGTGCATGTGATCAACCGCCCGGCGCAGGCGATGCACGCGCTGGGCCTCGCGCAGGTCGGCGCGGTGATCTCGGGGGTGCCGGTGCTCGCGCGACCGACGATCCAGCGCGACATCCTCGGGCAGGCGTTCCGGCTGCTCGCGCCTGAGGGGTTCCTCACGCAGATCACCTATTCGCCGCTGCCGCCGGTGGGCCGCGCGGTGCGCGCCGAACTGGGGCTTGCGGTCGAACATCTCGGCACCGTGTGGGGCAACCTGCCGCCGGCGCAGGTGTTCCGCTTCACCCGCGCCGCCCGCGCCCTGGCCACCGCCGCCGAGTGAGGTTTGCCAAGCCGGCCCGGCAGCCGTAAGAAGCGGGGGATCGTGTTCCCGGAGATCCCCGCATGACCCAGACCCGCACCGAATCCGACAGCTTCGGCCCGCTCGAGGTTCCCGCCGACAAGTACTGGGGCGCCCAGACCCAGCGCAGCCTGCAGAACTTCCCCATCGGCTGGGAACGCCAGCCGGTGGCGATCGTGCGCGCGCTGGGGGTGATCAAGCGCGCCTGCGCGCTGGTCAACATCGACCAGGGCGACATCGACCCCGAGATCGGCAACGCCATCGCCGCCGCCGCGCAGGAGGTGATCGAGGGCCGCTTCGACGACAATTTCCCGCTGGTGGTGTGGCAGACGGGCTCCGGCACCCAGTCGAACATGAACGCCAACGAGGTGATCGCCAACCGCGCCATCGAGATGCTGGGCGGGGTCATCGGCTCCAAGACGCCGGTGCACCCCAACGACCACGTCAACATGGGCCAGTCCTCGAACGACACCTTCCCCACCGCGATGCATGTCGCCATCGCGATGCGCGCGCGCGACGGGCTGCTGCCGGGCCTGCGCAAGCTGCACGCGGCGCTGGCGGCCAAGTCCGAGGAATTCGCCGACATCATCAAGATCGGCCGCACCCACACCCAGGACGCCACGCCGCTGACGCTGGGGCAGGAATTCTCGGGCTACGCGCACCAGGTGGCGATGGGCATCCAGCGCGTCTCGATGTGCCTGCCGCACATCCACGAACTGGCGCAGGGTGGCACCGCGGTGGGCACCGGGCTCAACACCCGCAAGGGCTGGGACGAACGGGTGGCCGCGAAGATCGCCGGGATCACCGGCCTGCCCTTCGTCACCGCGCCCAACAAGTTCGAGGCGCTGGCCGCGCACGACGCGATGGTGATGTTCTCGGGCGCGCTCAAGACGGTGGCGGCCAGCCTCTACAAGATCGCCAGCGACATCCGGCTGCTGGGCTCGGGCCCGCGCTCGGGGCTGGGCGAGCTGATCCTGCCGGAGAACGAGCCGGGCTCGTCGATCATGCCCGGCAAGGTCAACCCCACCCAGGCCGAGGCGCTGACCCAGGTCTGCGCCCATGTCATGGGCAATGACGCCGCGGTCGGCTTCGCCGGCTCGCAGGGGCATTTCGAGCTCAACGTCTACAACCCGATGATGGCCTACAACGTGCTGCAATCCATGCAGCTTCTGGGCGACGCGGCGGGCAGCTTCACCGACAGCATGGTGGTGGGGATCAAGGCCAACCGGCCCCGAATCGAGCGGCTGATGAAGGAAAGCCTGATGCTGGTGACGGCGCTGGCGCCCACCATCGGCTACGACAACGCCACCAAGGTCGCCAAGACCGCCCATCGCAACGGCACCACCCTGCGCGAAGAGGCGATCGTGCTCGGCTTCGTCGACGGCGAGACCTTCGACCGCATCGTGCGGCCCGAGGACATGATCGGCCCGAAGGACTGAGATGGCCGGTGTCGTCAACCTGCGCCAGGCCCGCAAGGACCGCGCCCGCGCCGCCCGCCGCGCCGAGGGCGACGCCAATGCCGCGAAGTTCGGCCGCCCGAAGGCCGAGCGCGAACTGGCCCGCGCCCGCGCCGAGAAGGCCGCGCGCGACCTCGACGGCCACCGGAAGGACGGGGAATGAGCGCCGCCACTTCCCCCAAGGCGGGGGGCTCTGCCCCCCGATGCGCCTGCGGCGCATTCCCCCCGGAGTATTTTCGCCAAGATGAAGGGAAAGCCCCGCGCTTTCATCTTGGTCCAAATACTCCCGCCGGAGGCGTCCGCACGTGCCGCGCGCGCAGGGGGCGGGGATGAGCGCGCGGCCAATCAAGCGCTCGCTCACCTTGCGCGGGCATCGCACCTCGGTCTCGCTCGAGGATGATTTCTGGCGCGCCTTCCGCGCCATCGCGGCCGAGCGCGGCCAGCCGCTGAACGCGCTTGCGGCCGAGATCGACGCCGGGCGCGACCTCGGCACCGGGCTTGCCACCGCGATCCGGCTGTTCGTGCTGGCCCATTACCGCGCCCGCGCCGAGGCGCGGCAGGTGATGACGCGCCCGATGTGACGCGCCCGTGACAAGGCCGCCCCCCCGGGCTATGACCCGGCCGAAAGCAGCCCGCCGGATTCGGAGCCGCCGCCCCATGCCCCTGCCCGCCCTGCCACCCGCCCATCCCTTCGACGACGACCGCCTGCACGAGGAATGCGGCGTCTTCGGCGTCGTGGGCGTGGCCGACGCGGCCAATTTCATCGCCCTCGGGCTGCACGCGCTCCAGCATCGCGGGCAGGAGGCGGGCGGCATCGTCACCTATTCGCCCGAGAAGGGGTTCCAGTCGGCCCACCGCTTCGGCCTCGTGCGCGACAATTTCACCCGCGCGAGCCTGATGGAAACCCTGCCCGGCAGCCTCGGCATCGGCCATGTGCGCTATTCCACCGCCGGCTCGAAGGGCGCGACCGCGATCCGCGACGTCCAGCCCTTCTTCGGCGAGTTCGCGATGGGCGGCGCGGCGCTGGCGCACAACGGCAACATCACCAACGCCGAGGCGCTGCGGCGCGAACTGATCGAGCGCGGCTCGATCTTCCAGTCGTCCTCGGACAGCGAATGCATCATCCACCTGATGGCGCGCTCGATCCAGCGCACCATCCCCGAGCGGATGAAGGACGCGCTGCGCCGGGTCGAGGGGGCGTTCTCGGTGGTGGCGATGACGCGCACCAAGCTGATCGGGGTGCGCGACGCGCTGGGGGTGCGGCCGCTGGTGCTGGGCCGCGTCGGCGGCGGCTGGGCGTTGGCGTCGGAGACCTGCGCGCTCGACATCATCGGGGCCGAGTTCGTGCGCGAGATCGAGCCGGGCGAGATGGTGGTGATCGAGGCCGGCGGCGCGCCGGTCTCGCACCGCCCGTTCGAGCCGCGCCGGGCGCGGTTCTGCATCTTCGAGCATGTCTATTTCTCGCGCCCCGATTCGATCCTCGGCGGCCGTTCGGTCTACGAGACGCGGCACGCAATCGGGGTGGAGCTGGCGCGCGAGGCGCCGGTCGAGGCCGATCTCGTGTGCCCGGTGCCCGACAGCGGCACGCCGGCGGCGATCGGCTTCAGCCAGCAATCGGGCATTCCCTACGCGATGGGGATCATCCGCAACCAGTACATGGGCCGCACCTTCATCGAGCCCACCGAAAGCATCCGCGACATGGGGGTGCGCCTCAAGCTCAACGTCAACCGTGCGCTGATCGCGGGCAAGCGCATCGTGCTGGTGGACGACAGCGTGGTGCGCGGCACCACCTCGATGAAGATCAAGGACATGATCCTCGATGCCGGCGCCGCCGAGGTGCATTTCCGCATCGCTTCCCCGCCCACGGCGTGGCCGTGCTTCTACGGCGTCGACACGCCGGACCGCGACAAGTTGCTGGCCGCGCGGATGACCGAGGACGAGATGCGCGACCATATCGGGGTCGACAGCCTGCGCTTCATCTCGCTCGACGGGCTTTACCGCGCCGCCGGCGAGGCCGCCGGGCGCGATCCCGCCCGGCCGGCCTATTGCGACGCCTGTTTCTCGGGCGACTATCCGGTGCGCCCGGCCGACATGATCGACCGCGGCTTCCGGATGAAGGCGGCGGAGTGAGGCCGGGCGGGATGGGCGATGGAGCCCGTCCGGCGCGGGCGGCGGGCGGTGCGGCACACCCCCGCGGGGCGGGCGGCGGCGGGCAGGCGGTCGTTGTGGTTGCAAGGATCACCCGGCCGGGCTAAGGCCATCGCGGCGGCCCGCCGCGAGGGTAGCAGTTGCGCGGGTTCGGCGGTGGCGGCGGGTTGCCACCCTGCCCCGTTGTGCCTGCGGCGGCGGCGCGTTATGGCGGCCGCGCAGCCAGGGAGGCACGGCCATGGAGCCACAGATCGTGACCGTCGGCGACATCGCCATCGGCGGCGCCAAACCGATCGCGCTGATCACCGGGCCGTGCCAGCTTGAAAGCCTCGAACATGCCCGCATGATGGCTGGCCGCATCGCCGACGCCTGCGCGCCGACCGCCACGCGTTTCATATTCAAGGCCAGCTACGACAAGGCCAACCGCTCGAGCCTGGGCACCGAGCGCGGGCTGGGGATGGAGCGGGGCCTCGAGATCCTCGCGCGCATCCGCGACGAGTTCGGCTGCCCGGTGCTGACCGACGTGCACGAGCCCGGCCATTGCGCGGTGGCCGCGCAGGCGGTGGACGTGCTCCAGATCCCGGCCTTCCTGTGCCGCCAGACCGACCTGCTGCTGGCCGCCGGCGAAACCGGCCGCGCCGTCAACGTCAAGAAGGGCCAGTTCCTGGCGCCGTGGGACATGGCCAATGTCGCCGCCAAGGTGGCCAGCACCGGCAACCGCCGCATCCTGTTGTGCGAGCGCGGCACCTCGTTCGGCTACAACACCCTGGTGAGCGATTTCCGCGCCCTGCCGGTGATGGCCGCGACCGGCTGGCCGGTGGTGTTCGACGCCACCCATTCGGTGCAGCAGCCCGGCGGGCTGGGCGGCCGCTCGGGCGGGCAGCGCGAATTCGCGCCGGTGCTGGCGCGGGCGGCCTGCGCGGTGGGGGTGGCGGCGCTGTTCATCGAGACCCACCAGGATCCCGACAACGCCCCCTCGGACGGGCCGAACATGGTGCCGGTGGACGAGATGGGCGCGCTGATCGCGCGGCTGAGGGCCTTCGACGCGCTGGCCAAGGGGCTGTGAGGGCGCGCCGGCCGCGCGCGCCGGGCCCTGGGGCCTGGCCGCGCGCGGGCTAGAGCATGTCGCGCAAAAGTGGGAACCGGTTTTGCGCTTCTCGGACATGCGAAATCAAAAGGTTGGAGTGGGTCGCGTGAATGCGAATGAACGCGATCCGCTCTAAGGGCGTAGGGCCAGAATGAAGGGGCCGCGGCCCTGCCGGAGCGGCGCGCGCGTGTCGCGGCGGCGCGACGTGAGTATTTGGACCAAGGTGAAGGGGGGGCCGGGTGCCCCGCTCAGACGGCGGCGCCGGCGCCCCCCTCGGCACGGTCGAGTTCGGCGGTGAGGCGGGCCTCTTCGGTGGCGCGCGGGGTCGAGAAGCCGGCAAGCAGCAGGTAGGCCACCGGCGTGAGGTAGAGCGTTGCCAGCGTCGCCAGCCCCAGCCCGCCGACGATCACCCAGCCCAGCGCCTCGCGCGCCTCGGCGCCGGCGCCCGAGGACAGGATCAGCGGCACGCCCCCCAGCACCGTCGAGACCATCGTCATCATCACCGGGCGCAGGCGGATCTCGGTGGCCTCGGCGATCGCGGTGCGCACGTCGTGGCCGATGTCGCGCATCTGGTTGGCGAATTCCACGATCAGGATGCCGTTCTTGGCCATGATGCCCACCAGCAGCACCAGCCCGATCTGGGAATAGACGTTGAGGCTGCCGCCGGTGGCCAGCAGCGCGAACACCGCGCAGGCCAGCCCCAGCGGCACCGTCGTCATCACGATCAGCGCCGCGACGAAGCTTTCGAACTGCGCCGCGAGCACCAGGAACACCACCGCCACCGCGAAACCGAAGGTGATCGCCAGCCCGCCCGAGGTTTCGCCCAGCGTCGCGGCCTCGGCCAGCGGCTGGATCCGCACGCCGGGGGGCAGCAGGGGGGCGGCCTCGGCGCGCAATTCGGCCAGCGCCTCGCCCAGCGGCAAGTCGGGGGTCAGCCCGGCGGTGACCTCGACCGCGCGCATCTGCGCCTCGCGCCCGAGGGTCGGGGCGACCGCGCGTTCCTCGAGGGTCACGAAGCTCGACAGCGGCACGATGTCGCCGCGGGCGGTGCGGATGAACACGCGCTCGAGATCGCCGGGGTCGTTCACCGGGTCGGCGGTGGCGACCATCTTGATGTCGTAGCTGCGGTCGCCCACGAAGGCGGTGCCGACGCTGCGCCCGTCGAGCACCGCCTGCAACGCCTCGCCCAGGCCGTCGATGTCGACCCCGAGATCGGCGGCGCGGGTGCGGTCGACCTCGATGAAAAGCTGCGGTTGCGTGCGCTCGAACGACAGCCGCACCTGCCCGAACTCGGGCCGCGCCTGCAGCCGGTCGACCAGCGCCTGCGCGGCGGTGCCAAGCTCGGTGTAGTCCGAGCCCAGCAGCGCCACCCGCAGCCCCTGCCCGGCGCCGCGGATGCCCAGCGAATTGGGCTGGATGGCGAAGGCGCGCACCCCGATGACGCTGCGCAGCCGTCCGTTCAGCTCGCCCACGATCTCGTCCTGGCTGCGGGCGCGTTCGTCCCAGTCAGCCAGCGTCATCACCATGAAGCCGCGGTTGTCCGACCCGCCAATGCCCGAGATCGCGAACACGCTTCTCACCTCGCCGGAGGCGCGCAGCGGCTCGATCAGCGCCTCGATCTCGCGCATCTTGCGGTTGGTGTAGTCGATCGAGACGCCCTGCGGCGCCGACACCGACAGGATCGCCGTGGCGCGATCCTCGCGCGGGGTGATCTCCTGGTCGAGGCTGCCGGAGGCGAACACCGCCGTCAGTCCGAACAGCACCGCCGCCGCCACCACCACCCAGGGGTTGGCCAGCGCCGCCCGCAGACTGAGCCGGTAGAGCGCGGCAAACCCCGCCCCCGCCAGCGCCACCGGGCCGCGCCCGCCGCCGCGCTCGCCGCCCTCGCGCAGGATGCGGCTCGACAGCATCGGGCACAGCGTGAGCGCGACCATCGACGACAGCGTGACCGCGATCGCCAGCGTGAAGCCGAACTCGCGGAACAGCCCGCCGGTCTGGCCGGGCAGGAACGAGATCGGCACGAACACCGCCGCCAGCGTCGCGGTGGTGGTGATCACCGCGAAGAACACCTGCTGCGTGCCCAGCACCGCGGCGGCGCGCGCGCCCACCCCCTGCCCGCGCCGGCGCACGATGTTCTCCAGCACCACGATGGCGTCGTCGACGACCATGCCGGTGGCCAGCACCAGCGCCAGCAGCGTGAGGATGTTGATCGAGAAGCCCGCGATCCAGATCGCCGCGATGGTGCCCACCAGCGCCACCGGCAGGGTCAGCGCGGGAATCAGCGTGGCGCGGGCGTCGCGCAGGAACAGATAGATCACCGCGACCACGATCGCGACCGCGATGAAGATGGTGCGCACCACCTCGTCGATGGCGCCGGCGATGAAGGTGGCATCGTCGCCGGTGATGAAGATCGACACGTCGTCGGGCAGGATCGGGCGGACCTCGTCGAGGATGGCGCGCACGTTGCGCGAGATCTCGAGGGTGTTGCTCTGGGCCTGGCGCACGATGCCCATGCCGATGCCGGTCTGGCCGTTGGCGCGCAGCACGCTGTCGCCCGGCGCGGGCCCGAGCGTGACCTGCGCGACATCGCCCAGCCGCACGTCGCCGCGCAGGGTCAGCGCCTCGAACGCCGCCGGGGTCGAGATCGCGGCGGTGGTGCGCACGACGATCGACGAGGCCTCGGAACTGAGCGCCCCGGCGGGCGCGTCGAACGAGACGTTGCGCAGCGCCGCGCGCACGTCGGCCAGCGTCAGGCCGCGGCTGGCGAGCGCCATCATGTCGATGTCGACGCGGAAAATCTCGTCCCGGTCGCCGAAGATCTGCACGTCGGCCACCCCGGGGGCCGAGATCAGCCTGTCCTCGACCACGTCGCCGAAAAGCTGCGTCAGTTCCTGCGGGCTGCGCCGCGACGAGGTGACGGCAAGCCGCATCACCGCGCTGGCGTCGGCGTCGGCCTTGACGATGCGTGGATCGTCCGCGTCGTCGGGCAGCGAATTGGCGATCCGCGCCACCGCGTCGCGCATGTCGGTGGCGGCGATGTCGAGATCGACGTCGTCGTTGAATTCCACCGTCACCCGGCTCGAACCGAAGCGCGACGAGGACGAGATTTCCTTGACCCCGGAAACCCGGCCGACCGCGCCCTCGATGGCGGCGGTGATCTCGCGGTCGATGGTTTCGGGGGCGGCGCCGGAGAAACTGGTCGAGACGGTCACGACGGGCCGGTCGACGTCGGGCAGTTCGCGCACCTCGACAGCCAGCAGCGCGGCCAGCCCCGCGATGATGATCAGCGCGTTGACCACCAGCGCCAGCACCGGGCGGCGCACGAACACCGCCGTGCCCGAGGCCGCGGCGGCGCGCGCCAGCAACGGCGCCGGGCGCGACACGGCGCGGCCCACGGGGTCCGGCGCGTCGTCGTCCGGCGCGCTCATGCCCGGCTCCGGCGCTTGGGGCGAGGCCGGACGCCTCCGGCGGGAGTATTTGGGCCAAGATGAAACGGGGACGCCTTTCCTTCATCTTGGCGAAAATACTCCGGGGGGAATGCGCCGCAGGCGCATCGGGGGGCAGAGCCCCCCGCCTGAGTGACGGGGGCAGAGCCCCCCTTCGGGGAGACGGGGGCAGAGCCCCCCTTCGGGGGGACGGGAGCAGAGCCCCCCGGCGCGGGGGCGGCCAGCCCCCCCCCGGCCGGGCAGGGCGCCATGCCCCGGGTCCACGGGCCGCGGGCGCTCATGCGCCGCGCCCGGGTCGGCCGGCCACCGGGCCGGCGGCGCCGTCGCCTTGCGGGCCGGCCGATGCCGGGGCCGCCCCCTCGCCGCCCGGCCGGCCACCGCCGCCGGGGCGCGGCGTGTCGGCGGCGGCCTCGGCGCCCTGCACCTGCACCTCGGAGCCCGGGCGCAGAAGCTGCACGCCCTCGGTGATCACCATCTCGCCGACCGCGATCTCGCCGCGCACCAGCACGCTGTCGGCGTTGCGCTGCATGATCCGCACCGGCACCCGCGCGGCCTTGCCCTCGCGGATCACCCACACGAAGGCGCCGGCGTCGCCCCACTGGATCGCCAGCGGATCGACCGCCGGCCATTCCTCGCCGGCAAAGCCGATGCGGATCGAAAACGCCATGCCCGAGCGCAATTCGTCGCCGGCATTGTCAAGTTCGGCCCGCACCCGGAGCGAGCGGCTGGAGGGATCGACCAGGTTGTCGAGCGCGCGCACCGTGCCCTGATAGCGCAGCCCGGGGCGGGCCAGCCGCTCGGCCGTCACCGGATCGCCGGGCGAAAGGCGGCCGACGAAGCGTTCGGGCAGCGAGAACTCGACCAGGATGCGCGAACGGTCGTCGATGCGGGTGATCGCCGTCGAGGTGCCGACCTGATCGCCCACCTCGACCCCGATCAGCCCGACGACACCGGGGATCGGCGCGAGGATCTCGCGCCGCGCCAGATCGTATTCGGCCTGCCGCACGCCAAGCTCGGCGGTGCGCAGCGCCAGTTGCGCGTCGCGCAGCGCCACGTCCGAGGCGGTGCCGCTTTCGTAAAGCCGCTGCTGGCGGGCCACCCGCTCGCGCGCGTCGTCGAGCATCAGCGCGGCGCGTTCGCGCGCGATCCGCTCGGCGTCGTCATCGAGGCGGGCGAGCAACTGGCCCTCGGCCACCGTGTCGCCGGCCGCAACCGCGATCGCCACGATCCGCCCCGATGCCTCGGGGGTGACGGTGACGGTGCGCAGCGCCTGCCCGTCGCCGATGGCGGTGAAGACGTCGTTCATCACCCCCGGCGCGGCCGGCTCTGCCACGACCGTCGTCGCGCCGAAACCGCCGAAACCGCCGCCGCGCGCGCCCGCACCGGCCGCGGCCTCGGGGTCGCCGGCCTCGGGCGGCAGCAGCGACAGCCCGAAGATCGCGGGGTCGTGTTCGCGCAGCCAGCCCATGACGCCTGCCCGCTCGAGCCACGGTTCGGCCGAGGGAACATAGCGCACCCAGCCCCAGAGCGCCGCCAGCACCAGCACCCCCACCAGCACGAACTGCCTGACCAACCGCATCTGCCGCTCCTGCGACGCCGCCCCGGCGCATCGCCCCGGCCACCTTGAACCGGCGGCGTCACCGCTGCAAGATAGCACGCGGCCGCAGGCAGGAAAGCGCGCGGCTGCGCCAGGGGGAAGGGCGATGACCGACGACATCCTGATCCGTCACGACACCGGCGCCGTGGCGCGGCTGACGCTCAACCGTCCCGCCGCGCTCAACGCGCTGTCCGACGGGCTGCTGGCCGCGCTGGCCGACGCCTTTGCCCGGCTGGCCCGCGAACCCGCGATCCGCGTCGTGGTGCTGGCCGGCGCCGGCAAGGCGTTCTGCGCCGGCCACGACCTGCGCGAGATGCAGGCCGGCCGCCAGGCGCCCGACGGCGGGCGGGCCTGTTTCGACGACCTGTTCGCGCGCTGCGCCGCGGTGATGCGCGCGATCCGCCTCGCGCCGCAGCCGGTGATCGCCGAGGTGCACGGTATCGCCACCGCCGCCGGCTGCCAGCTTGTCGCCACCTGCGATCTGGCGGTGGCGGCGGACGACGCGCGCTTCGGCGTCAACGGCGTCAACATCGGGCTGTTCTGCTCGACCCCGATGGTGGCACTGAGCCGCAACCTGCCCCGCAAGCACGCGTTCGAGATGCTGACCACCGGCGCCTTCGTGCCGGCGGCCCGGGCGGCGGAACTGGGCCTTGTCAACCGCGTCGTGCCGCCGGCCGACCTGCGCGCCGAGACCGACGCCTTGGCCGCCACCATCGCCGGCAAGCTGGGCGCCGCGGTGCGCATCGGCAAGCGTGCATTCTACGATCAGGCCGAGATGACGGTGGACGACGCCTATTCCCACACCGCCGCGGTGATGGCCGAGAACATGATGCTGCGCGACACCGACGAGGGGATATCCGCCTTCCTCGACAAGCGCCCGCCCGACTGGCGGCAGGATGGCTAGAGCATGTCGCGCAAAAGTGGGAACCGGTCTTGCGCTTCCCGGACATGCGAAATCAGAAGGTTAGGGTGGGTCGCGTGAATGCGAATGAACGCGAACCGCTCTAGAGCGGCCGGATCTTCAGCCGCGTCAGGCGGTTGTCCTTGCGGCTGACCACCTCGAAGCGGAAGCCGTGAAAGCTGAACACCTGGCCCTCGGCGGGGATCATCTGGGCTTCGTGGATCAGCAGCCCGGCGATGGTGTTGGCCTCGTCGTCGGGCAGCGACCAGTCGGTGGCGCGGTTGAGGTCGCGGATCGTCATCGCGCCGTCGACAAGGTAATCGCCCGCCTCGGTCGGGCGCAGCGGGGTGTCGGCGTCGAGGTCGAATTCGTCGGCGATCTCGCCCACGATCTCCTCCAGGATGTCTTCCAGCGTGATCAGCCCGCGCAACGAGCCGTATTCGTCCACCACCAGCGCGAAATGGGTGCGCCGGCGCAGGAACTGGCGCATCTGTTCGTCCAGCGGCGTCGTCTCGGGCACGAAATAGGGCGCCATCGCGATCTCGGCCACGCGCAGGTCGGACAACCGGCCGGCGGGCGGTGCGCCGTCGCTGCCGTCGCCGCGCACCAGCGCGTCGACCGCGCGCAACAGATCCTTGGCGTGCACCACGCCGACGATGTTCTCGGGATCGCCGCGATACAGCGGCAGGCGTGTGTAGGGCGAATGCAGGCATTGCGTCAGGATCGCGTCGGGCGGCGCGTCGGCGTCGATCATCTCGATCTCCGAGCGGTGGCGCATGATCTCCTCGACGGTGCGCTCGGACAGGTCGAGCGCGCCCAGCAGCCGGTCGCGATCCTCCTTCTGCACCGAGCCCTCGGAATGGCCGAGCGCGATCGCGCCCGCGATCTCCTCGCGCACCGAAAGCACCCGGCTGTCGGGGTCGGCCCGTACCCCGAACGCGCCCAGCATCAGCCGCACCAGCAACCGCACCGCGCCCACCACCGGCGACAGCACCACGATGATCGGCCGCAGGATCGGCGCCACCCGCGAGGCCGCGGCTTCGGGCGCGGTGATCGCGGCGGTCTTGGGCAGCACCTCGGCGAAGATCAGCACCACCGCGGTCATCACCAGGGTGGCCAGCGCCACGCCCTGCTGCCCGAAGGCACGGGTGAACAGCGCCGTCGCCAGCGAGGTCGACAGGATGTTGACAAGGTTGTTGCCCAGCAGCACCGCGCCGATCAGCCGCTCGCTGTCTTCGGTCAGGCGCAGCGCGGCGCCGGCCGGGGCCGAGCCCTTGTCGGCCTGCGCCCGCAGCTTGCCGCGCGAGGCGGCGGTCAGCGCCGTCTCCGAGCCGGAAAAGAAGGCCGACAGGCAGATCAGCGCGACGATCGCGGCAACCGTCAGCCAGAAGGCGGCGTCCAGTGTCATGGTGTCCATGACAACTCTATGCGTCGTCGTCGCCGTCGCCGGCAAGCCCCCGCGCGCCGGCACCCCGCATCAGCGGGTGGCGCCGGTGCACCAGCTCGCGCAGGCTTGCGTTGGCGACATGGGTGTAGATCTCGGTGGTGGCGACATCGGCGTGGCCCAGCAGGGTCTGGATCACCCGCAGGTCGGCACCGCCCTCCAGCAGGTGGGTGGCGAAAGCGTGGCGCAGCACGTGGGGCGAGACCCGCGCCGGCGCGATCCCGGCCGCCGCCGCCATCGCCTTGACCAGCCCGAACAGGTGCACCCGGGTCAGATGCCCCGCCGCCGAGGACGAGGGGAACAGGAACCGCGCGCCCTTCGGGCGGCCCTGCGCCGGCCCGCCCTCGGCGTCGCGCAGCGCCAGCCACGCGGCCAGCGCCGCGCGCGCCGGCTGCGACAGCGGCACCATCCGCTCGCGCCCGCCCTTGCCGCGCACCAGGATCATGCGCGGGTCGCCGCGCACGGCGGCCACCGGCAGCGACACCAGCTCGCTCACCCGCAGCCCGGTGGCGTAGAGCAGCTCGATCAGGCAGGCGTTGCGCACCCGCTCGGCCCCGTTGCGCCCGATCCGCGGCGCCGCCTCGATCAGCGCCAGCGTCTCGGCGCGCGACAGCGTGCCGGGCAGGCGGCGGTCGCGGCCGGGCCCGGCGATCTCGATCGCCGGGTTGTCGCGCCGCCAGCCCTCCTCGACGGCGAAGCGGAAGAACTGCCGGATCGCCGACAGCCGCCGCGCGCGGGTGGTGCGCGCCAGGCCCGCGGCCTCGCAGTCGATCAGGTAGGCTTCGACGTCGGCCCGCCCGGCCGCGGCCGGATCGCCGCCGCGCCGCGCCAGCCAGCCGGCGAAATCCTTGAGGTCGCGGCCATAGGCCAGCAGGGTGTTGCGCGCGGCCCCCTCCTCGGCGGCCTCGGCCTCGAGAAAGGCGGCGATGGCGCGGCCCGCAGGATCGGAGATCCGCCCATCCCCGGGGTCGCCGCTGGCGCCCTTGAGCGCCATCCTCAACCCCGCCGGTCAAGCAGCAGAAGCTGCAACGCCGCGCGCCGCGCGGTGTCGGCGCGCCCGACATGGACCAGCAGCGCCAGCCCCTCGCCCACCGCGCGCACCTCGCCGGTCATGCCGGCGGCGATCTGCGCCATGGCGCGCAGCAACGCCTCGCCCAGCCGCCCCTCGGCGACCAGCGGCGCCAGCCCCTCGGGCAGCGCCGGTGCCGTCATTCCGGCCGCGACCGCCGCCGGAAGGCTGCCTTGCGGCGGCGGCGGCGCGCCGGGGGCGCCCAGCGTGCCGCGGGCCAGCGCCGCGAGGAAGGCGTCGCGCCCCGCCTCGGGCGACGCGGCCAGCGCCACCGCCTCGTAATCGGGCGACAGCAGGCCGATCTCGAACGCCGTCGCCGCGACGTCGCCGTGCAGCCCCGCGCCCTGCAACCGCAGCCCGTAAAGCTCGGCGAACGGCACCTCGAGGCCGGCCGCGACCATCCGCGGCCAGACCTCGGCCAGCGCCGCGGCCAGCTCGTCGGCCGGGCCCAGCGCCAGCGCCCGGTCGAAGCGCTGCACCGCCGCGACCCGGTCCCACACCCCGCCCGAGGCCGCCGGCCGGCCTTCGGTGTAAAGCCCCAGCAGCGCGTTCGCCGACAGCGCGCCGGTGCGTGCCAGCCGCTCGCCCGCCTCCAGCCGCGACCGCCAGCCGACGTTGTCGCGCAACTCGGCCTGCGCGAAGGCCAGCGGCAGCGTCGCGGTCGAGACCGGCTCGCCCACCGCCTCGAGGATGCGCCAGGTCAGCGGTGTCATCGGGAACGGCGGCGGCAGCCCGGGGTCGAGTTCCACCAGATCGGGGTCGAGAAAGCGCGCCATCAACTCGGCATCCGCGCCGCCGATATGGCCCAGCACGATGCCGGTCTCGAGGCTGAGCGCGGCCGCCGCCCAGTCGCCCGACCGCGCCAGGCAGAAGATCCGCGCCTTGAAACTTGGCGCGATGTCGGGCCGCCGGCCCAGTTCGTCGCAGGCGGCATCCTCCTGCCCCAGCAGCAACGCGATGTCGAAGCGGCGCCGGAACGCCTCGGCCGAGGGCGCGCCCGAAGCCTCGAGCAGCGCCGCCGCGGGTTCCAGCGCGCCCAGGCTCATCAGCTTGTCGACCCGCGCCAGCAGCAGCCGCTCGCCCGGGGCCGCGCCGTCGGCGGCGGCGGCGGCGGGCGGCACCGCCTCGGCCAGCAGCAGCGTCATCAGCAGTTCCTGCAGCGCCGGCACCGCCTCGAGCCGCTCGGCGCCGATCAGCTCGACCACGGTTTCGTGCGGCGTCGTTCCCCACAGGTCGCGCGGCAGGCCGGTGATCGCGGGCGACAGCAGCCCCGCGGCGTCGGGCTGCGGCCCGTCGAGCGGTGCGACGCTGACCGGCTCGGTCACGATGCCGCGCCCGGCGCCGCTGCCCGGCACCGCCCCGCCCGGCGCCAGCGCCGCCGGCGTCGCGATCGAGCGCGACAGCCAGTCGATCGCCGACAGCGGGTCGCCCTGCCCGGCGGCGGGCCCCGCCAGCGCCACCAGCGCCGCCGCCGCCAGCGCCCTAGCGCGCATCGAGCGGCACCGGCTGGGTGACGGTTTCGGGCGCGGGGGCGAAATCGGCGAAATAGGCGTAGCCGGCCAGCCCCGCGACCGCCAGCACCCCCAGAATCAGCACCGCCTTGATGATCCGCATTCTCTGCCCCGCTCTGCCCGTTGCCGGCGACTGCGCACCGTTGTGGCGATCATATATGGCTTTCCGGCGGATTTCACGCCATTAGGGCGCAAAGCTGCACAAAGCCGCGAAAGGGGGGGCAGGGTGACGGCGCGTTTGCTGCGAACCGCGGTTCTGGTCGGCATGATGGGGGCGGGCAAGACGGCGGTGGGCACCGCGCTGGCCGCCGCGCTGGGCGTGCGCTTCACCGATTCGGACGACGAGATCGAGCGCGCCGCCAATGCCACCATCACCGAGATCTTCGCCCGCGACGGCGAGGCGTTCTTTCGCGCCAGGGAAGCGCAGGTGATCGCCCGCCTGCTGGCCGGCCCGCCGCAGGTGCTGTCGGTCGGGGGCGGCGCGTTCCTGGCCCCGGCCACCCGCGACCGGATCGCCCGGCGCGCGGTGTCGGTGTGGCTCGACGCCGATCTCGAGCTGTTGTGGAACCGGGTGCGCCACCGCCGCTCGCGCCCGCTTCTGCGCACCGCGGACCCGCGCGAGACGCTGGCGCGGCTGCACGCCGAACGCGCGCCGGTCTATGCGCTGGCCGCCGTGCGGGTGGTGCCGCGCGCCGGCCTCGGGATCGAGGAAACCGCGGCCGAGGTGCTGCGCGCGCTGCAAGCGCACGGCGACGTCGCGCAAGGGGAGGACGGGGCATGACCGAGGCGGCGATGATCGTGCCGGTGGCGCTGGGCGCGCGTTCCTACGAGGTGCGGATCGGGCCGGGGCTGATCGCGCGCGCCGGCGCCGAGATCGCGCCCCTGCTGGCGCGCCCGCGGGTGGCGATCGTGACCGACGACAACGTCGCGGCGCTGCACCTTTCCCCATTGCGCGCCGCGCTGGCCGAGGCGGGGATCGCCTCGGAGGCGCTGGCGTTGCCGGCGGGCGAGGGCACCAAGGGCTGGGACGGTTTGCGCCGCGCGGTCGAATGGCTGCTCGACCAGCGGGTCGAGCGGCGCGACGTGGTGGTGGCGCTGGGCGGCGGGGTGATCGGCGATCTGGCAGGTTTCGCCGCCGCGGTGCTGCGCCGGGGCGTGCGCTTCGTGCAGGTGCCCACCACGCTGCTGGCGCAGGTCGACAGTTCGGTGGGCGGCAAGACCGGGATCAATACCGGCCACGGCAAGAACCTGGTGGGCGCGTTCCACCAGCCGGCGCTGGTGCTGGCCGACATCGACGCGCTCGCCACCCTGCCCGCGCGCGATTTCGTCGCCGGCTACGGCGAGGTTGCCAAATACGGCCTGCTGGGCGACGCGGATTTCTTCGCCTGGCTCGAGGCGCACGGGCCGGCGCTGGCCGCCGGCGACGGCGCGCTGCGGGCCGAGGCGGTGCGCCGCTCGGTCGCGATGAAGGCCGCCATCGTCGCGCGCGACGAGACCGAGCAGGGCGAGCGCGCGCTGCTCAACCTCGGCCACACCTTCGCCCACGCGCTCGAGGCCGCGACCGGCTATTCCGACCGGCTGCTGCACGGCGAGGCGGTGGCGATCGGCTGCGTGCTGGCGTTCGAGCTGTCGGCGCGGCTGGGGCTGGTGGCGCAGGAGGCGCCGTCGCGGGTGGCGGCGCATTTCCGCGCCATGGGCGCGCGCACCCGGCTGGCCGACATTCCCGGCACCCTGCCCGGCACCGAGGCGCTGGCCGGCCTGATGGCGCAGGACAAGAAGGTGGTGGACGGCCGGCTGCGCTTCGTGCTGGCGCGCGGGGTGGGGGCGGCCTTCGTGGCCGACGACGTGCCCCCGGAGGCGGTGCGCGCGACGCTGGCGGCCGCCGGCGCGGCGGGGTGACGGCGCCGGCGAAAGGCCCGGCTGGAGCGGATCGCGTTCATTCGCATTCCCGCGACCCACTCCAGCCTTCTGATCTCGCATGTCCAAAAAGCGCAAAACCGGTTCCCACTTTTGCGCGACATGCTCCAACCTTCTGATCTCGCATGTCCGAGAAGCGCAAAACCGGTTCCCACTTTTGCGCGACATGCTCTACGCCAGGTCGCTCTCCCGCCCGCGCAGCATCGTCAACTCGCCCAGCGTCTCGATCGTGACATAGCCGATCATCCGCCCCGCGCGGTCGCACACCGCGACCGCCGGCGCGCCGTCGGCCCCCAGCAGCGCCATCACCTCGGGCAACGGCCGGGTCAGCGGCACCGCGGGAATGTCGCGGGTCATCAGTTCGGCCACATGCGCCGTGCGCTCGCCCTCGGCCATGGCGCGGAACAGCGCCTGCCGGGTCAGGAAGCCCACCGGCCGCGCCGCCGGGTCGAGCACCGGAAACTCGTGCTGGGTGGTGCGGATCAGCGCCGCCGCGGCGGCCTGCAGCGTATCCTCGGGGGCCAGCGGCTCGAACGCGGTGATCATCGCGTCGCGCGCGGTCAGCCCCGCCAGCGCGCCGCGCAGCCGCGCCTCGCCCTGCTCGGACGCCGCCGCGATCCAGATGAACACCCCGATCAGCGCCAGCAGCACCTGCCCGCCGGCCAGCCCGACGACCACGAACAGCACCGCCATCGCCTGCCCCGCGCGGGCCGCGACCGCGGTCGCCTTGGCCGGGCCCCAGCGCGCCGACAGCGCCGCGCGCAGCACCCGCCCGCCGTCCATCGGGAACGCCGGCAGCAGGTTGAACACCGCCAGCATCAGGTTGATCGCCGCAAGATCGGCCACGAAGCTGCCGCCGTCGGGCAGCCCCGGGTCGGTCAGGGTGCCGGCCAGCAGCGCCAGCACCAGCCACAGCCCGAAGCTGACCGCGGGGCCGGCCAGCGCCACCGCGATCTCGCGCGCCGGGGCCTCGGGCATGCGTTCGAGCCGCGCGAGCCCGCCGATCGGCAACAGCGTGATGTCGGGGGTGGCGATGCCGTAGCGGCGCGCCATCAGCGCGTGGCCGAACTCGTGCGCCACCACGCAGGCGAACAGCGCCAGCACGAACAGCACGTTGGCGGCCGCGGCGGCGGCGCCGCCGGCCTGCCAGCCGCTCAGCGCGACGAACGCCAGCAGCAGCAGGAAGGTGGCGTGCACCCGCACCTCTGAGCCGAACAGCCGCACGAGGGGCCAGGACCACGCCATGCCGCGCCTCAGAACGGGATTTCGTCGTCGAGGTCGCCCGGCCCCTGCGCCGGCGCCCGCCCGCCGCCGCCGCCCGCCGGGGCGCCGCCGCCGTAGCCGCCACGCTCGCCCATGCCGGGATCGTCATAGCCGCCACCGCCGCCGCCACCCTCGCCGCCGCGGCCGTCGAGCATCGTCAACTCGCCCTTGTAGGGGCGCAGCACGACCTCGGTCGAATAGCGGTCCTGGCCGGACTGATCCTGCCACTTGCGGGTTTCGAGCTGGCCCTCGATATAAACCTTCGAGCCCTTGCGCAGGTATTGCTCGGCGATCTTGGCCAGCGGCTCGGAAAAGATCGCGACCGAGTGCCACTCGGTCTTTTCGCGCCGCTCGCCGGTCTGACGGTCGCGCCAGGTTTCGGAGGTGGCGATGCGCAGGTTGCACACCTTGCCCCCGTTCTGGAAACTCCGCACCTCGGGATCGCGCCCGAGGTTGCCGATGAGGATGACCTTGTTCACCGATCCGGCCATGTGCCGCCCCTTCGCCCTGTCGTTGGTTGTCCGTGGCGGCGACGCGCCGCGCCGCCCCCGGGTTACATGACGCAACAGGGTTAACAAAGCGCAAATCCGGCCGCATCCGTGATTTGCACGGCCGCCCCGGTTTGGGCATAGTGTCGCGCAACGCCCCCCCGGGGGGCCACCAGAGCCGGGGCGACACCGGCCACCAGACCCGAGGACGAAACCGATACCGGAGCGGGACAGATGAACAGGCAGATTGTGCGGGCGGCGGCGGCCGCCGTTGTGGTGATGGCGGGTCTCGCGGCGGGCACGCCGCCGGCGCTTGCCGCGGGGGCGATCGAGACCGCCTGCCGCGCGTCCGGGCGGACCGGCGACGCGGCGCTGTGTTCGTGCATCCAGCGGGCGGCCGACGCCACCCTCGACCGGCAAGACCAGCGCAACGCGGCGCGGTTCTTCGCCGACCCCCACCGCGCGCAGGAGGTGCGGATGTCGTCGCGCACCCGCGATTCGGCCTTCTGGGAAAGGTATCTGGGGTTCGCCGCCCGCGCCGAGGCCACCTGCGGGGCCGCTGGCTGAGCGCACCCGTCGCCACGCGACGGAAGGGAAATGCCGGGCGCCACGCGACGGATAGGGAAAACCGGGACCGGCGAGAGAGAGAGAGAGAGAGAGAGGACGCCGGTCCCGCCCCGAGGTGTGGTGGCCGGCTGTCGCCGACACGCACCCCAAGCCTGTCAGGCGGCGCGAACGCCGCGCAAGATCACATGCCGTCCATCGTCCCGGCGGCGCCCTGGTTCATGGTGCCATGATCCATCATCATGCCGCCTTCGGCGGGCTCGCGTTCATGATCGACCACGATGTCGACGGGAATGTCGTCCATCCCTTCGGCATGGAAGGTGATCGTGATCGTCTCGCCCTGCTTCAGCGGCTCGTTGAAGCCCATGAACATGACGTGCTCGGCACCGCGCTTGAGGTGCAGCATGCCATTGGCAGGAATGGTGAAACCTTCCTCGACATGCACCATCTTCATGACGCCGTCGTCGCCCGCGATATGGGTGTGAAGCTCGGTCCGGGCGGCAATGTCGGACGAGACGCCGGTCAGATGCACCGGCACGTCGAGCGGATTGCGGATCATCATGAAGGCCGCGCCGTTGGGCGCCGAGGGCGGGGCCGCCCGCGCGTAGGCGTCTTCGACGATGATGGTTTGCTGGGCGGCGGCGGCAAAGGCGGAAAGGCCAAGCGTCATGGCCGCGACAAGCGCGACGCGCGAAGTGGAAACGAGGGTCATCGTTCTGTCCTGTCGGTTCTGGTTCGGGGAATGGGCGTGGAGAGAGGTCACGCCGCCGCGGGCGGGCCCCTTGCCCACGCGCTTCCCGCGCCGCCTTCGGCCCGCACCTGCTGCACGGCCGCCGAAACCTCGGCCGCCCGAACGGTTACCGCGCCACGCTCGTGCACCGCCGGAGCATCCAGCATCGCGTTGAGCAGCACGCAGTAGGGACAGGAATGATCGTGCGCCACCGGCTCGCCGTCGGCGCCGATGCGCATCAGGTGAACCTCGCCGCCCGAGCACACGCTGACAAGATGCCCGACACCGGCCTCGGTGCGCGAAACCGCCATGGTGACGCTTGTCAGCGTCATCACCAGCGCCAGCACCAGCGCGAACACGGATCTGAAACGATTCGCCATCACGGTATCAATATCGGCGCGGCAGCAACGCTTGCCAATAGGACAAAATGCGTCAGCCCCGCCGCATCGGACGGGGCTGCGAATCGGCCTGTGTGGGGGCCGGCTGGCCGCCTACGCTTCCGGCGATTCCGCCACTTCGGCGCTGGCGGCGGCCTGCGCCTTGGCGATATCGCGCTTGATCTTCAGCGCCTTGGCCGACAGGTCATCGTCGCTCGCCCGCGCGAGGAAGGCGTCGAGCCCGCCGCGATGGTCGACCGTGCGCAGCGCCGAAGCCGCGACCCGCAGCCGGAACGAGGTTCCGAGCGTGTCCGAGATCAGCGTCACGTCGTTGAGGTTGGGCAGAAAGCGGCGGCGGGACTTGTTGTGGGCGTGGCTGACGTTGTTGCCCGTCATCGGGCCCTTGCCACTCAGTTCGCAAACGCGCGACATCGGGTCTTGTCCTTCGGTTGGCCGGGGCCCCGGACTGGCCCGGTTGTGACGGGCCGGGGCCGGCATGACGGCAGATCGGGCGCCGTCGGGCGGCACCGCTTCGCATCCGCGGTGCTTTACGGGGCTTCGCCGCGGGCGTCAAGCCACGCCCGCCGGTTCTCGCCGATCAATCGCCCGCCCCCCGCGCCTGCGCGTTTGTCGCACCCCCCGCCCCTTCACCGGCCGTTAACCGCGGCCGGGCACTCTCGCCGCGGTTGGGCGGAGCCTGCGATGGACCTGAACGAAACCCTGAGGCGCGAGCGGCGCGCGCGCCTGGCGGCGGAACGGCTGCTGGAGCAGAAGCAGCGCGAACTGATCGCCGCGAACCAGAAACTCGCGCTGCACGCCGCGTCGCTGTCCGAACAGATCGTCGAGACCCGCCACGAGGTTGCCGCCGTCCGCTCCGAGGCCGACCAGCTCAAGGGCCAGAACTCGCGCTTCGTGCAAGACCTCGAACGCGCCCACACCGCGGCGGTGATGGCCGAGCGGCGGCTGTGGGATTCGCTCGAGGCGATCGGCGACGGCTTCGCGCTGTTCGATGCCGACCGCTGCCTGGTCGCGGCCAACCGCGCCTGGCTGGACCTGTTTCAAGACTACGATCAGGTCGCCCCCGGAATCACCTACCCCGAGGTGCTGACGCTGTGCGCCGAGGAGGGCCTGGTGGACCTGGGCGAGGATGCGCCCGATGCCTGGGTGGCGCGGATGCTGGCGCGCTGGCAGGCGCCCGAGATCGCGCCGCTGGAACTGCGCCTGTTCGACGGCCGCACGCTCCGCCTCGACGACCGGCGCGCGCGCGGCGGCGACGTGGTCAGCCTCACGCTCGACATCACCGAGACGGTGGAACGCGAGGCCGCGCTGCGCGAGGCGACCGAGCGCGCCGAGGCCGCCAACCGCGCCAAGTCGGCCTTCCTGGCCAACATGAGCCACGAGATCCGCACCCCGATGAACGGCGTCGTCGGCATGGCCGACCTGCTGTGCGAAACCGGCCTGAGCGAGGAACAGCGGCTTTACGCCGAAACCATCAAGTCGTCGGGCGAGGCGCTGCTGGCGATCATCAACGACGTGCTCGACTATTCCAAGATCGAGGCCCACAAGCTCACGCTCCACCCCGCCCCCTTCGACCTCGAGCGCACGATCCACGAGGTCGCGACGCTGCTGCAACCCTCGGCGGCCGACAAGGGGCTCGACCTCGTGGTCGACATCGACATGTTCCTGCCCACCCGCTACCTCGGCGACGCCGGGCGCATCCGCCAGGTGCTGACCAACCTCGCCGGCAACGCCGTCAAGTTCACCGAGGCCGGCCATGTGCTGATCCGCGTCGTCGGCATCGAGGCCGGGGCGGACGCCCGCACGCTGACCATCGTGGTCGAGGATACCGGCATCGGCATCGCGCCCGAGCATCTCGAACATGTCTTCGGCGAGTTCAACCAGGTCGAGGAGGCCGCCAACCGCCGCTACGACGGCACCGGGCTCGGCCTCGCGATCACCCGCGAACTGGTCGAGCTGATGGGCGGCGAGGTCTGGGTGGAAAGCGAGAAGGGGCGCGGCTCGTCCTTCGGCGTGCGCCTGACGCTGCCGGTGGCCGAGGACGGGGCACAGGCGCCGGTGGCGGCGGTGCCGCTGGAACGGGTGCTGGTGGTCGACGACCAGCTCATCAACCGCACCATCCTCGACCGGCAGTTGCGGCAACTGGGGCTCGAGGTGACGCTGTGCCGCTCGGGCGACGAGGCGCTGGCGGCGCTGGCGGCGGGCCGCTTCGACGCGATGATCACCGACCACCAGATGCCGGGAATGGACGGGCTGACGCTGGCCGGCCGGGTCGCGGCGGAGGCGCCCGGCCTGCCGGTGCTGCTGCTCAGCTCCAACCCCGCCGGGCTGCGCGGCGACGCGGCGGCCGGCGTGCTGGCGGCGGTGCTGCAAAAGCCGGTGCTGCGCTCGGAACTCTATCGCCGGCTGGCGGCGCTGGCGCCCGACGCGCCGGCGCCGCCGCCGCGGCCGATGCGGGTGCTCGCGGCCGAGGACAACCGCACCAACCGGCTGGTGTTCGGGCGCATGCTCAAGGCGCTCGAGATCGAGCTTTCGTTCGCCGTCAACGGCGTCGAGGCGGTCGCGATGGCGGCCGCCGGCCGGCCCGACATCATCTTCATGGACATCTCGATGCCCGAGATGGACGGGCGCGAGGCCGCGCGCGCGATCCGCGCCGCCGAGGCCGCGGCGGGCACGTCCCGGGTGCCGATCGTGGCGATGACCGCCCACGCCATGCCCGGCGACGCCGAGGCGATCCTGGCCGCCGGGATCGACCATTACCTGACCAAGCCGCTGTCCAAGGCTGCGGTCGTGGCCCGCATCCTGGCCGCGCGCCCGCCCGGCACCCGCCCGCCCTGCCCCGAGCCCGAGGACACGGCCGCGCCCGCCGCCGCCGACACGCACGCCGCGGCGTCCTCGGCGGCCTGACCGGCCGCGACACCCCGGGGGCCCGCACGCCCCCCCCAACTTCACCTTGGCGCAAATACTCACTGCACGACGCTGCCGCCGCCACGCCGCCGCCGGGGCGCAATCGCCAGCACCGGGCCCCGCTCAGCCCTCGCCGATCTCGTCCAGGAAAGCGGCGCCGAAGCGCTCCAGCCGCGCCGCGTCCATGCCCGCGACGCGGGCCAGCGCGGCGGGCGTCTCGGGCCGCGCCTCGGCGATCCGGCGCAGCAGCGCCGGCGGGCAGTCGAGCGGCTTGGCGGTGCCGTCGGCGCCGCGGTGCAGGCGCAACTGCGCCGCGTGCAGCCGGTCGAACAGATCACCCTCGGCGCGGCCGGCCAGCGCCCGGCGCGCCGGGTGCATCGGCGCCGGCGCCGCGCCCGCGATCACCTCGAGAAACGCCGCACCATAGGTGGCCAGTTTCTTCGCCCCGACGCCGGTGATGCCGGCCATCGCGTCAAGGCTTGCCGGCCGCCGCTCGGCCATCTCGATCAGGGTGCGGTCGGCGAAGACGATATAGGCCGGCACCCCGGCCGCCTGTGCCAGTTCCCGCCGCCGGGCCTTGAGCGCGGACAAAAGCGGCGCATCCTCGTCGGCGACCAGCGCGCGCGCCGGCGCGCGGGCGGCGGCGGCGGCCTCGAGGCTGTCCTGGCGCAGCACCACGCTTTGCTCGCCCCGCAGCACCGGGCGGGCGGGGGGCGTCATGCGCAGCGCGCCGTGGCGCTCGGGGTCGGGGCGCACCAGGTCGCGGCCCATCATCTGGCGGAACACCGCCTGCCACACCGGCCGCGACAGATCGCGCCCCACCCCGAAGGTGGGCAGCGCGTCGTGGCCGCGGGCGCGCACCTTGTCGGTGGCGTTGCCGGTCAGGATGTCGATCAGGTGCCCCGCGCCGAAGCTTTCGCCGGTGCGCAGGATCGCCGAAAGCGCCTTGCGCACCGCCTCGGTGCCGTCGAACAGCCGCGCCGGGCGGTCGCACAGGTCGCAATAGCCGCAGGGTTCCGCGGTCTCGCCGAACCAGCCCAGCAGCACCTGCCGGCGGCATCCCGTCGCCTCGGCCAGCCCCAGCAGCGCGTTCAGGCGGGCGTGGTCGGCGGCCTTGCGCTCGGGCGGGGCGAGGCCCTCGTCGATCTGGGCGCGGCGCAGGCGGATGTCGTCGGGGCCGTAAAGCGTGAAGGTCTCGGCCGGGGCGCCGTCGCGGCCGGCGCGCCCGACCTCCTGCCAGTAGCCCTCGATCGACTTGGGCAGGTCGGCGTGGGCGACCCAGCGGATGTCGGGCTTGTCCACCCCCATGCCGAAGGCGATGGTGGCGACCACGATCAGCCCGTCCTCGCGCGCGAAGCGGGCCTCGACCATCCGCCGCTCGTCGGCCTCGAGGCCGCCGTGGTAGGCCGCCGCGACATGGCCCTCGGCGGCAAGTGCGGCGGCCAGCGTCTGGGTGCGCGCGCGGGTGGCGCAATAGACGATGCCCGACTGCCCCCGCCGCGCGGCGGCGAAATCCACGATCTGCGCCCGCGGCCGGTTCTTGACCGCGAAGGACAGGTGCAGGTTCGGCCGGTCGAAGCCGCGCAGGAAGGTTTCGGGCGCGGCGCCGTCGAACAGCCGGGTCACGATCTCGGCCCGGGTCTCGGCGTCGGCGGTGGCGGTGAAGGCGGCCAGCGGCACGCCCAGCGTGCGGCGCAGCGGCCCGATGTTGAGGTAGTCGGGGCGGAAGTCGTGCCCCCACTGGCTGACGCAATGCGCCTCGTCCACCGCGATCAGGGTGGTGTTGATGCGGCGCAGGAAGCCCGGCGCGCCGGCCCCGGCCAGCCGCTCGGGCGCCATGTAGAGCAGCTTGAGCCGCCCCGCCGCCAGCGCCTCGTGCACCGCCGCGCTTTCGGCCTCGGTGTTGCCCGAGGTCAGCGCGCCCGCCGCCACCCCCGCCGCCTGCAACGCGCGCACCTGGTCGCGCATCAGCGCGATCAGCGGCGAGACGACCAGCGTCACCCCCTCGCGGCACAGCGCCGGCAACTGGTAGCAGAGCGACTTGCCGCCCCCCGTGGGCAGGATCGCCAGCGTGTCGCGCCCGGCGGTGACGGCGGCCACGATCTCGGCCTGGCCGGGGCGAAACCGCGAAAAGCCGAACACCTGCGCCAGCAGCGCGGCCGGGTCGGGGCCGTCCTGGGGGTGGGCCCCTGTGTGGGCCCGGGGCTGGGCGGGGGCGTCCACCGGCCTAGTAGAAGAACGCGGCGTTGTTCACCAGCACGATGCGCAGCGCATAGACGGCGATCAGCGCCACCAGCGGCGCGAGGTCGAGCCCGCCCATCGCCGGCAGGAAGCGCCGGATGCGGCCGTAGAGCGGCTCGAGCAGGCGGTTGAGCCCGTCCCAGATCTGCGCCACCAGCGGCTGGCGCAGGTTCAGCACCTGGAAGCTGATCAGCCAGCTCATCACGATGTGCACGATCATCACGAACCACACCACGTCGAGGATCAGAAGCAGGATCTGCAGCAACGATTGCATCTTTGGCGTTCCCCGTGGTGGCTGTCGCCCCCCGAGGTAGCGCCCCGCCCCTGCCGGCGCAACCGGGTTTCCGCAACGTCGCGCTTGACCCCGGCGCGCGCGCTTGTCACCCGGGGGGCGGCTGTTGCGGAGGCGTCGATGTACCCGTTTGCCCGGATGCTCAAGGAGATGGTGATGCACCGCCGCGCCGGGCCGCTGGTGCCGGGCGCGGAGCATGTCTCGCACCACCGGTGCTGGCCGTGGGACATCGACCCGTGGCTGGAGCTCAACAACGGCCGCACGCTGACGCTGTATGACCTCGGGCGGATCCCGTTCGTGTGGCGGCTGGGGCTGGTCGGGGCGATGCGGGCGCACGGCTGGGGGATGACGGTGGCCGGGTCCAGCGTGCGCTACCGCCGCCGGGTGCGAACCTTCGACCGCTTCACCATGCGCACGCGCGCGCTGGGGTGGGACGCGCGGTTCATCTACATCGAGCAGGGGATCTTTCGCGGCGGCGACTGCGCCTCGCACCTGCTGGTGCGGATGGCGTTCACCGGCCGCGGCGGCGGCGGGATCGTGCCGCCGGCCGAGGTGCTCGCGGCGGCCGGGCACGAAGCCGCCAGCCCCGACCTGCCCGGCTGGGTGCGGGCCTGGATCGAGGCCGAGGCCACCCGCCCGTGGCCGCCGTTCGCGCCCGCGCCCACACCCCGGCCGGAGGCGCCGGTATCGCCGTGACCCGCTACACTGCGGCCACGCGGCAACGCCGCCGGGCGCCGGGCAGGATGGGCAATATTGCCGATCCCGCCGATCGTGGCGACCGCGTCGCCCGCTGAACCTGGACCGGCCCCGACGGCGGTGGCACCGGCTATCGGGCGCCGACGCCGGCGGCGGCGCGGATGTCGCCGCGAACCTCTTCGTAATGGTCGAACTCGGACTCGAACCACGCGGTGCCGCGGGTCGCGCTGCCCAGCGCGTTGAACAGGTCCGACGCGGCCACCTTCGGCAGCAGCGCCACGAACTCGTCCCAGCCGGCGGTGTCGGGCCGGCCCTCGAAGTTCAGCACCTGGCCCTTGAGGCCGCTGACCAGCGGCACCAGCGCGCCGGTGAACGGGCCTGGCACCTGGATGGTCACGCGCATCACCGGTTGCAGCACGATCGTGCCGGCCTCGGCCATCGCCTCGCGCACGGCATTGCGCCCGGCGGTGCGGAAGGCGAAGTCGGAGCTGTCGACGGCGTGATACTTGCCGTCCTTGAGCGTCACCGCGACATCCACGACGGGGTGGCCGTGCGGCCCCTCGCGCAGGGCGTCGCGGACGCCTTCCTCGACCGCGGGAATATAGGCGCGCGGCACCACGCCGCCCTTGATCTCGTCGGCGAAGGCGAAGCCCTCGCCGCGTGCGGTCGGGCGCATCGCGATCACCACGTCGGCGAACTGGCCGGCGCCGCCGGATTGCTTGCGGTGGCGGTGGTGGGTCTCGATCGGGCGGGCCAGCGTCTCGCGCAGGGCGGGCGGGATGACGCGGGTCTCGACCCCGATGCCGAACACGGTGTCGAGCTTGTCGAGCGCGCGGCGCAGGTGCAGCGGGCCCTGGGTGCACAGGATCGCCTGGCCGCTCTGGGTGTCCTGCTCGATGCTCAGGCCGGGGTCGATCTCGGTCATGCGGGCAAGCGCGCCGGACAGCCGCGCCTCGTCGCGCTCGTTCGCGGGCACCACCAGCCAGCGGTGGTTGGCCACCCGCGGGCGCAGCCAGCCCGGCCCCTCGACCGGCCCGTCGGGGCCGCACAGCGGCGCGCCGAGGTGGAGATGCTCGGTCTTGACCGTGAGCCCGATGTCACCCGGCGCCAGCGTGCCCAGCGCGGTGCGCGCGTCGATGTCGACGATGCTGCCGATGGTGTCGCCCAGAAGCCGCGCGCCGCCCGCAATCCCGGGGCCCAGCGCGCGCACCAGCACCGTCTTGCCAAGGTGCTTGACGTGATCGGCCAGGCACGCCACCGCCAGCGCCCCGCCCCCCAGCCGCTCGGCCGTGGCGGCCACCCGCGGCACCTCGTGGCGCAGCGATTTCATCAGCCGCGTCACGCCGTTGCCATGCGCCGCCGCGCCCAGCAGCGCGGGCACCAGCGCGTGCTGCTGCAACACCCGGGTGGCGACGTCGTAAAGCTCGCCCGTCAGCGGCTGCTGGTCCTCGATCAGTTCCTCGAGCAGGTGGTCGTCGTAATCGGCAAGGTGTTCGAGCAGTTCGGCCCGCGCCTCGCGCTCACGGTCGCGCATCGCCGCGGGCAGTTCCACGAGGGACGAGCGCGTGCCCTCGTTGAAATGCCACGCCCGCTCCGAGATCAGGTCGACGGTGCCGGTGATCCGGCCGCCCTCGCGGATCGGCACCTGGCGCAGCACGATGCCGTGGGCGCAGAACACCTGCAGCCCCGCGACGATGTCGGCCATCCGGTCGGTGGCGGCGTCGACGCGGTTGACGAACAGGTAGGTGGGCAGCCCCGCCTCCTCGACCAGGCGCAGGTAGGGCGCCGACAGCACCGCGGCGTCGGCCTCGGCCGGCACGCACAGCACCGCGGCATCGGCCGCCGCCAGCACCGGCGGGATGTGCGCGAGGCTGTCGGGCCCGCCCGGCACCTCGATCGCCGCCCAGGGATCGTCCATGAAGCTGAATTTCGTCACCGCCGTGTCGCCCGACATCACCAGCCGCCCCGGCCTTGCGCCGTCGAGCGCCGCGAGCGCCTCGATCAGTGTGGACTTGCCGGCTTGCGCCGGCCCGATCACCGCAACCACCCTCATCTGCCTGCTCCTTCCGATCGCAAGTCTGTTTCGTTCCGCCCGCGCCGCGAGGCCAGCTTAGCCGCTTCCGACCGGCCGCGACACAGCTTCCTTCGCCGCACCGCAGAGGGCAAAGCGACCGATGGCCGCGCCGCCGGCGGCCGCAGGAACGGGGGGATCGGGGGGGGGCGGGTGCCGTTCAGGCCCCCTCGAAGGCGCACAGCGCATGCACCTCGTGGCCCAGCGCCTCGAGCCGCGCGCGCCCGCCCAGATCGGGCAGGTCGATCACGAAGGCGCAGCCCATCACTTCGGCGCCCAGCCGCTCGATCAGCCTTATGCCAGCCTCGGCGGTGCCACCGGTGGCCAGCAGGTCGTCGACCAGCAGCACCCGCTCGCCCGTGCGCAGGGCGTCGTCGTGCACCTCCATCACCGCCTCGCCGTATTCGAGGGTGTAGGCCTCGGCGATGGTGCGGGCCGGCAGCTTGCCCTTCTTGCGGATCGGCACGAAGCCGGTGCCGAGCTGGTGCGCGATGGCACCGCCGACGATGAAGCCCCGCGCCTCGAGGCCGGCGACCTTGTCGATCCGCTCGCCCGCGTAGGGATGCAGCATCTGGTCGACCGCCATGCGCAGGCCGCGCGCGTCGGCGAACAGCGTCGTGACGTCGCGAAACAGGATCCCCTCGTGCGGGAAATCCACGATCGTGCGGATGTAGTCGCGCACCGTTTTCACCGGCCCCTCCTGTCCCGGATCGCGTCCTCAGATCGCAACGCCCGCGCGGGCCGCGCCCAGCGCCCCTACCAGCACGTTCACCCCCCACAGAACAAGGCCGAAGATGCCCGCGCAGAGCAAAAAGTTGAGCGCGGTCTGCGCCCACCGCCGCCAGCCCGCCGGCGCCGGCCCGAAGAACGCCACCTCCGGGCGCAACAGGAAGCGCGAGGCGAGCCAGGCGAACAGGAACCCGGCCAGCACCCAGTAGAGCACCGAGAACGCCAGCCCAGGGGTTTCCTGCGCGAGGTAGCGCACGAAGCCCACCGCGGTCGACCAGCGCAGAACGTTGAACACCTCTTCGGTCAGATGCTCGATCCGGCGGCCAAGCGCGGCCCGCCGTTCGCCATCGCCCAGCGCCGCGCGCCAGCCCGCCATGGCTAGTGCGCCACCGCGCGCAGGCCCGCGGCCCGCGCCGGGGTGGCAGCCACGGGATCGGGCGCCACCGCGTTCCCCCCGCTCACAGCACCCGCCCGGCGACGGCATCGAGGCGGGCAAGCAGGCCCGCGTCGCGGCGGTCGGGGGCGGTCATGATCGCGGTGTCCAGCGCGCGGTCGCAGCCATGCGCGCACGGGCCGCGCGCGGCGCCCAGCAGGCCGGGCAACCCGCCCACCAGCGCCCGCGCCCGCGCGGCGTTGGCGGTGAGCGTCGCGAGCACCTGCGCCACGTCGACCGCGTCGTGGCCGTCGTGCCAGGCGTCGTAATCGGTGACCATCGCCACGGTGGCATAGCAAAGCTCGGCCTCGCGGGCGAGGCGCGCCTCGGGCATCGCCGTCATGCCGATGACGTCGGCGCCCCACACCTCGCGATACATCCGGCTTTCGGCGCGGGTCGAGAATTGCGGCCCCTCCATCGCCAGATAGGTGCCGCCCTCGTGCACCCGCACGCCCGCCGCCCGCGCCGCCGCGACGCAGGCGGCCGACAGCCGCGCGCAGGTGGGGTTGGCGAAACCGACATGGGCGACGCAGCCCTCGCCGAAGAACGAGCGCGGGCGCGCGCCGGTGCGGTCGAGGAACTGGTCGACGACGACGAAATCGCCCGGCGCCATCCCCTCGCGGAACGAGCCGCAGGCCGAGACCGAGACGACATCGCTCACCCCCAGCCGCTTCAGCGCGTCGATGTTGGCGCGGTAGGGCACGCTCTCGGGGGCGTGGACGTGGCCGCGGCCGTGGCGCGGCACGAACACCACGTCGACGCCGTTCAGGGTGCCGCACAGGAACGCGTCCGAGGGCACGCCCCACGGCGTCTCGACCGGGCGCCAGTGCGCCCCCTCCAGCCCCGGAATGTCGTAGATCCCCGAGCCGCCGATCACCCCCAGGATTGTCGCCATCGCGCCCTCCGCTGCCGCCGGCGGCAGTGCCGCCCTGCCCACCGGCCCCGAGTATCAGCAGGTTCCGCGCCGGCCCGCAACCGCCGCGCGCACGCGCCGCCCGGCCGGGCGGCTGCATTCCGCACGCCCGCCGCCCCCACCCGCCGTTTCGGCCAGTCCGGCAAGACAACTCCGCGGCGCCGTGCCCCCCGCAACCCCTGCCGATCCGTCGCGTTCTGTCTCTTGCGGCCCGGTTTCCCATCTTGCGGCATCGTTGCAGATATCCCTGTCCCACAACAATAACGCCACGCCGGCACCGTGGGGCGCAGGAATCGCTTTACACGCGCCGCCGGCCCCTGCACCATATGTGGTAAAAGAGCGTCGATCATACGCCGCAGATTGTCATCTACCCAGCGTCTGGTGGGTCTGGCCCACAGGACGCCCAGCATGAGGGGGCAGGGCAATGTCGCTTTCCGGAGACTTCATCGCCAGCGACGACGTCCATCCGATCGACATCGTCGAGACGCTGGCCGAACACCACGCGTGGGAGTTCGACCGCGTCACCGACGACCAGATCGCGATGGCGGTGGAGGGCCAGTGGCGGACCTATTCGATCACCCTCGCGTGGTCGGAGGCCGACGAGATGCTGCGCCTGATCTGCACCTTCGAGATGGACCCGCCGCTCGACGATCTGGCACCCCTGTGGGAAGTGCTCAACAGCGCCAACGACCGGGTCTGGACCGGCGCCTTCACCTGGTGGAACGACCAGCGGCTGATGGTGTGGCGCTACGGCCTCGCGCTGAACGGCGGCCAGTTCGCCGGGCCCGAGCAGATCGACCGGCTGATCGTGGCCGCGGTGGGCGCGTGCGAGCGCTTCTATCCCGCCTTCCAGTTGGTCGGCTGGGCCGGCAAGACCCCCGCCGAGGCGATGCAGGTCGCCATTGCAGAGGCTTACGGGCGCGCCTAACCTGCCCCCCGGGCGACAACCGGGAGGGGGGACATGGCACTCGACGAGGTGAACGCGCGCGGCCTGGTGCTGCTGGGCTGCGGCAAGATGGGCTCGGCGATGCTGGCCGGCTGGCTGGCGCGCGGGCTGACGCCGGGCGCAGTGTGGGTGCTGGAGCCGCACCCGTCGGACTGGCTGGCGGGGCTGGGCGTGCACCTCAACGCCGGCCTGCCCGAAAGCCCGGCGGTGGCGCTGGTCGCGGTCAAGCCGCAGACGATCGACGCGGCGCTGGCGTCGCTGGTGCTGCTGGGCGGGGGCGGCACGCTGTTCGTGTCGGTCGCCGCCGGGGTCACGCTGGCGCGCTTCGAGGCGGCGCTGGGGGCGGGCACGCCGGTGGTGCGCACCATCCCCAACACCCCGGCTGCGATCGGGCGCGGGATCACCGCGCTGATCGGCAATGCCCATGCCGGTGAGGCGGGGATGGCGCTGGCCGAAACCCTGCTGTCGGCGGTGGGCCAGACCCTGCGGCTGGACGACGAGGGGCAGATGGACGCGGTCACCGCGGTTTCCGGCTCGGGCCCGGCCTATGTGTTCCACCTGATCGAGGCGCTGGCCGCCGCCGGTATGGCGCAGGGCCTGCCCGACGCCATGGCGATGCGGCTGGCGAAGGCCACGGTGGCCGGCGCCGGCGCGCTGGCCGAGTCGGCCGACGAAGACCCCGCGCAACTGCGCGTCAACGTCACCTCGCCCGGCGGCACCACCGCCGCCGCGCTCAAGGTGCTGATGGACCCGCGCACGGGTTTTCCCGCCCTGCTGGAGCGCGCCGTCGCGGCCGCGGCCGAGCGCAGCCGGGAGCTTGGGAAGTGAGCGATACCATCAGCTTCGACACCTTTCTTGAAGTGGATATAAGGGTCGGCACGATCACCCGGGCCGAACCTTTCCCCGAGGCGCGCAAGCCCGCGATCCGCCTCTGGATCGACTTCGGCGCCGACCTCGGCGAACGCCGGTCGTCGGCGCAGATCACCCGCCACTACACCCCTGCGGCGCTGGTAGGGCGACAGGTGCTCGCGGTGGTGAACTTTCCGCCCCGCCAGATCGGGCCGATGCGCTCCGAGGTGCTGGTGCTGGGCCTGCCCGATGCCGAGGGCGAGGTGGTGCTGATCGGCCCCGACCACACGGTGCCCGACGGCGGACGGCTGCATTGAGGGCGCGGGTTCTGGTGACGCGGGCGCTACCGCAGCCGGTGCTTGACGCGCTGGCCGGCCACGAGGTGACGGTGCGGGCCGAGACAACGCCGCTTGGCCATGCCGAGGCGGTGGCGGCGCTGCGCGAACATGACGCGGTGCTGCCGACGCTGGGCGACGCCTTCACCGCCGCAACCTTCGCCGAGGCCGGAACGCCGCGCTGCCGGGTGCTGGCCAATTTCGGCGTGGGCTACAACCACATCGACGCGGCCGCCGCCCGCGCGGCCGGGGTGGTGGTGACGAACACCCCCGGCGCCGTCACCGATGCGACCGCCGACATCGGCATGATGCTGGTGCTGATGTCCGCCCGCCGCGCCGGCGAGGGCGAGCGGCTGGTGCGCGCCGGCCGCTGGGAGGGCTGGCATCCGACACAACTGCTGGGCCTGCACGTCACCGGCAAGGTGCTGGGCATCGTCGGCATGGGCCGCATCGGCAAGGCGGTGGCGCGGCGCGCGCACCACGGCTTCGGCATGGAGGTGGTGTTCCACAACCGCCGCGCGGTGGCCGATCCGGGCGTGCCCGCGCGCCGGCTCGACGGGCTGCACGCGGTGATGGCGGCGGCCGACGTGGTGGTAGTGACGGTGCCCGGCGGCCCGGCCACGCGCCACCTGATCGACGCCGCGGCGCTGGCGGCGATGCGCCCGCACGCGCATTTCGTCAACATCTCGCGCGGCGACGTGGTCGACGAGGGCGCGTTGATCGCGGCGCTGGAAGCCGGGCGGATAGCGGGCGCCGGCCTCGATGTCTACGAGCGCGAGCCGGCGGTGCCCGACCGGCTGCGCGCGCTGGAAAACGTGGTGCTGCTACCGCATCTGGGCACCGCGGCGCTGGAGGTGCGCATCGCCATGGGGCTGATGGCGGTCGAGAACCTGCGCGCGGTGCTGGACGGGCAGCCGCCCCCGAACGCGGTGAACGGCTGAGCCGCCGTCAGAGCGGATCGCGTCCATTCGCATTCACGCGACCCACTCGAACCTTCTGATTTCGCATGTCCGAGAAGCGCAAAACCGGAACCGCGCGATTGCGGAGAGTGTGGGGTTGGGCCTGCATGCGACCGCCGCGCAGGCGGTTTCCGGGCGGCCGGTGCCGCCCCGCGGGTGGTTCCCGGGCGGCGGGTGCCGCCCCGCGGGTGGTTCCCGGGCGGCGGGTGCCGCCCGGGGGTTGGCCGGTTCAGCGGTGCAGGTCGAAGCGGTCGGCTTCCATCACCTTGGCCCAGGCGGCGGCGAAGTCGGCCACGAACTTGCCGGCGTTGTCGTCCTGGGCATAGACCTCGGCCAGCGCCCGCAGTTGCGAATTGGCGCCGAACACCAGATCGACCCGCGTCGCCGTCCACTTGACGGTGCCGGTGGCACGGTCGCGGCCCTCGAACACCTCGCCGCCGTCGCGCGGGGCCCATTCGGTGCCCATGTCGCACAGGTTCACGAAGAAGTCGTTACTCAGCGCCCCGACGTTGTCGGTCAGAACCCCGTGCGCGCTACCGCCGTGGTTGGCGCCCAGCACCCGCAGCCCGCCCACGAGAACGGTCATCTCGGGTGCCGAGAGGCCCAGAAGCTGCGCCCGGTCCACCAGCATCTCCTCGGCCGGCACGGTGAAGCGGGTGCGGGTGTAGTTGCGGAACCCGTCGGCCTCGGGCTCGAGCGGGGCGAAGCTGTCGGCGTCGGTCTGCTCGGCGCTTGCATCGGTGCGCCCGGGGGTGAAACGCACCTCGACCTTGTGGCCGGCGGCCTTGGCCGCTGCCTCGACCGCGGCGGTGCCCGCCAGCACGATCAGGTCGGCCAGCGACACCTTCTTGCCGCCCTGGGCCTGCGCGTCGAACCCGGCCTTGATGCCTTCCAGCGCCGCCAGCACGCGGGCCAGCGTTTCGGGCTCGTTCACCTCCCAGTCCTTCTGCGGGGCAAGGCGGATGCGCGCGCCGTTGGCGCCGCCGCGCTTGTCCGAGCCGCGGAACGTCGAGGCCGAGGCCCAGGCCACGCGCACCAGATCGGCCGGGGCGATGCCCGCGGCCAGCACCTGCGCCTTGAGTGCCGCGATGTCGGCGGCGTCGATCAGCGGGTGATCGACGGCGGGCACCGGATCCTGCCAGATCAGGTCTTCGGACGGCACCTCGGGGCCGACGTAGCGCGCCTTTGGGCCCATGTCGCGGTGGGTGAGCTTGAACCACGCCCGCGCGAAGGCGTCGGCGAAGTCCGCCGGATTCTCCTGGAAGCGTTTCGAGATCGGGCCGTAGATCGGATCGAGCTTCATCGCCATGTCGGCGGTGGTCATGAAGATCGGCACCCGCTTCGAGGGGTCTTCCGGGTCGGGGGCCATGTCTTCGGGAGCGATGTCCTTGGGCGTCCAGATCCACGCGCCGGCGGGGGATTTCGTCAGCTCCCAGTCGTATTTGAAGAGCACGTCGAAATAGCCCATGTCCCAGCGGGTGGGATGGGGCGTCCACGCCCCTTCCAGCCCCGAGGTGATGGCGTCGCGGCCCTTGCCGGTGCCGTAGGTGGACAGCCAGCCCAGCCCCATCGCCTCGAGCGGCGCGGCCTCGGGCTCGGGGCCGACATGGGCCGGGTCGCCCGCGCCGTGCATCTTGCCGAAGGTGTGCCCGCCGGCGGTCAGCGCCACGGTTTCCTCGTCGTTCATCGCCATGCGCGCGAAGGTCTCGCGGATGTCGCGGCCCGAGGCGATCGGGTCGGGCTTGCCGTCGGGGCCTTCGGGGTTGACGTAGATCAGGCCCATCTGCACCGCGGCCAGCGGGCTCTCCAGCTCGCGGTCGCCGGAATAGCGGCTGTTCTCGGCGTCGGAGGTGGCCAGCCATTCGGCCTCGGCGCCCCAGTAGATGTCTTCCTCGGGGGCCCACACGTCCTCGCGCCCGCCGCCGAAACCGAAGGTCTTGAAGCCCATCGATTCGAGCGCGACGTTGCCGGCGAGGATCATCAGGTCGGCCCACGACAGCGCGTTGCCGTATTTCTTCTTGATCGGCCACAGCAGCCGGCGCGCCTTGTCGAGGTTGCCGTTGTCGGGCCACGAGTTCAGCGGCGCGAAGCGCTGGGTGCCGGTCGAGGCGCCGCCGCGCCCGTCGGCGGTGCGGTAGGTGCCGGCCGAGTGCCACGCCATGCGGATGAACAGGCCGCCGTAATGGCCGTAGTCGGCCGGCCACCAGTCCTGGCTGTCGGTCATCAGCGCGGTCAGGTCGCGCTTGACCGCCGCGAGGTCGAGGCCGGCGAAGGCCCTGGCATAGTCGAAGCCCGGGTCCATCGGGTTCGCCGCCGGCGGGTTCTGGTGCAGGATGCCCGGGTTGAGCTGGTTGGGCCACCAGTCGCGGTTCGAGCGGACACCGATATGGGTCGCGCCGTGCAGCACCGGGCAGGTGCCGGTCTTGCCGTCGTCGTTTCCGTCCATGTTGTTCTCCGATCGTGGCTGCGGTCAGGGGGCGCGACGTGGCCGGCGATCCCGGCGCACAGGGCGGCCGGGTGCGGCGGCGCGTCGCGTGTCTGTCGAAGGGCTACCAAAGCCGGGCGATCAGGAAAAGTCGTATTTTCTGATCGCCTCGATAGGTTTTGCTTAAGAAAAACCGCCGCGCCCGCCGCGCGCTCGGACGGGGGGCCGACTGCCCCCCGGGGCCGCCCCTGCGGGACGGCCCTCCCCCCGTGAGTATTTGAACCAAGGTGAAGGGGGGGATCAGCGCGCCATCCAGCCGCCGTCGACCGGCAGCACCACGCCGTGGACATAGGTGGCGGCGGGCGAGGCAAGGAACACCGCCGCGCCGCCGATGTCGGCCGCCTCGCCCCAGCGCCCGGCCGGGATGCGGGCGAGGATGGCGTTGTTGCGCTCGGGGTCGGCGCGCAGGGGGGCGGTGTTGGCGGTGGCGATGTAGCCCGGCGCGATGGCGTTCACGCGGATGCCGCGCCCGGCCCATTCGCAGGCCAGAAGCCGCGTCAGCCCCGCGAGGCCGCTTTTCGACGCGGTGTAGGAGGCGATGCGGATACCGCCCTGGAACGACAGCAGCGAGGCGATGTTGATCACCGCGCCGCCCTGCCCCGCCGCGATCAGCGGCCGCGCGAAGACCTGGGTGAGGAAGAACGCCGAGCGCAGGTTGACGTTCATCACCGCGTCCCAGTCCTCGGTCGAGAACTCCAGCGCGTCGGTGCGCCGGATGATGCCGGCGTTGTTGACCAGCACGTCGACCGGGCCGTGGGCGGCGGCGGCGGCGTGGTAGGCGGCCACCGCGCCGTCGGACTCGGAAAGGTCCATGGTGCAGGCATGGCCGCGGCCGCCCGCCGCCGCGATCGCCGCCAGCGTTTCGTCCATGGCCGAGCGCCCGGCGCAGAGCACCTCGGCGCCGGCGGCGGCCAGCGCCACCGCGATCGCCTGGCCGATGCCGGCGTTGGCGCCGGTGACCAGCGCGCGGCGGCCCGAAAGGTCGAACCCCGGTGTCATCGCAGATCCTCCATCGCCACCATGTCCATGTCGGCGAAATCGACGTTATCACCGGCCATCGCCCAGATGAAGGTATAGCTGCCGGTGCCGGCGCCGGAATGGATCGACCAGCCCGGCGACAGCGCGCCCTCGCCGTCGGCCAGCACCATGTGGCGGGTCTGGTCGGGCTCGCCCATCAGGTGCAGCACGCGGTCGGTGGCGGCGATGCCGGTGTAGAGGTAGATCTCCGACCGCCGGTCGTGGGTGTGGGCGGGCATGGTGTTCCACACCGAGCCCGCGTGCAGGGTGGTGAAGCCGGCCAGCAACTGGCAGGTTTCGAGCACCTCGGGGTGGAGGCACTGGTTGATGGTGCGCCGGTTGGCGGTTTCCGCCGACCCGAGGTCGACCCGGCGCGCATCCTCGGGCCGCACCAGGCGGGCCGGCAGGGCGCGGTGGGCGGGCGCGGACAGGATGTAGAAGCGCACCCCCGCCCCCTCGAAGCGCAACGCCCCGGTGCCGGTGCCGAGGTAGAGCATGTCCATCGCCGCCATCGCGTGGGCGGTGCCGTCGGCGTGCACGGTGCCGCCCGCGTCCAGCGCCACGATCACCGCCTCGCGCCGGTCGAGAAAGCCCGGCGTGCCGGTTTCGGCGACATGGGCAAGTTCGAGCGGTTCGGCGCCCGGCATCGCGCCCCCGGCGATCAGCCGGTCGAGGTGGGTGCAGACCAGCGCGATCGCACCCGGCCGGAACAGCCCCTCGAGCGCGAAGGCGCGGCGCAGTTCGCCGGTGTCGAGCCGGCGCGCGGCCTCCGGTGCCGGCAGGTGGCGGGTTTCGACGGTCAGCATGGCGCTTCCTTCCTTCGGTCGTGCGATTTCGGGCTGGACACTTGTCCGACTGTCTGACAAATTTCTTCGACGCCGTCCACCCCTGGCCGGCGCGGACGGACAGCGGGGAAGGGTTCTGGACGAGGACGCGGACAGGCGGCGGCAACTGATCGGCAGCGTGCGCCCCATCGGCGCGGCCGGGCGGCTGTCGGACCGCGTGGTGGCGCTTCTGCGCGGCTGGATCGACGGCGGCGCGCTGCGCCCCGGCGACCGGCTGCCGACCGAACACGAGCTTACCGCGGCGACCGGAGTCAGCCGCGCGGTGGTGCGTGAGGCGGTGGCGCGGCTCAAGACCGACGGGCTGGTGATCAGCCGGCAGGGCGCCGGCGCGTTCGTGGCCGAGAACAACCTGCGCCGCCCGTTCCGCATCGACCCCGACCGCATCGCGGACCCGGCCGAGGTGGTGCGGGTGATGGAACTGCGCCTGGGCGTCGAGGTCGAGGCCGCGGCGCTGGCCGCCGCCAACGCCGACACGCCCGCGCGCGCCCGGCTGGCCGCCGCGCACGACGACTTCGCCGCGCGCTGCGCCGCGGGCGAACCGGCGATCGAGGAGGATTTCGCCTTTCACCGCGCCGTCGCGGCGGCCACCGGCAACCCGCTGATCGACGATTTCCTCGCCTTCCTCGGCCCCTTCGTGATCCCCCGCCCGCCGGTGCGGCTGGCCGCGCAGGACCGCGCCGCGCAACGCGCCTACCTTGCCCGGCTTGTCACCGAACACGCCGGGATCCGCGACGCGATCCTGGCCGGCGATCCCGACGCCGCGCGCGCCGCGATGCGCGTGCACCTTGTGCGCGGGATCGAGCTGAACCGCGGCGCCGCTCACGACGCTTCGCCGCGCGACGCCTAGAGCGTGTCGCGCAGAAGTGGGAACCGGTTTTGCGCTTCTCGGACATGCGAAATCAGAAGGCTGGAGCGGGTCGCGTGAATGCGAATGAACGCGATCCGCTCCAGAGCATGTCGCGCAGAAGTGGGAACCGGTTTTGCGCTGCTCGGACATGCGAAATCAGAAGGCTGGAGCGGGTCGCGTGAATGCGAATGAACGCGATCCGCTCTAGCGTCGCCGCCCCCCGCTCTCGACGGCCGCGGCGCGCAGAGACAGGCCACGACGCCGGGTTGGCCGTGGACGGGTTTCTCCCCCATGGCGGGGATCGGCGATCTTCATCGTCGGGCGCATTGCGCCGCTGGCCGCGCGCGCCCCGGCGCCGCCATGCCCTCGGGCAGCGGGCAGACCGTCGGCGCCGGATATCGGACGGCTGCGGTTCGGAGGGCAAGGACGGTCAGGCACAGGCAGGACGGGCACTATTGCCGATCCTGCGCGCCCTGCCCGGCCGCCTCCGCCATCGCCAGGCGGGCGCGGATGCGGTCGCGGTCAAGCCCGTCGCGAGGCCCGGACAGCGCCACCGAGCCACGGTCGAGCAGCACGAAACGGTCGCCCAGACCCCAGGCGAAATCGAAATACTGCTCGACCAGCACGATCGCCATCCCGCCACGGTCGCGCAGCATCGCGATCACCCGGCCGATCTGGGCGATGATGTTGGGCTGGATGCCCTCGGTCGGCTCGTCGAGGATCAGCAGGCGCGGCCGCATCACCAGCGCCCGCGCGATGGCAAGCTGCTGCTGCTGGCCGCCCGACAGGTCGCCGCCGCGGCGGTGGCCCATCTCGGCCAGCACCGGGAACAGATCGTAGATCTCGTCTTGCACCCGCCGCTCGGCGCGCGGCAGCACCGCGAACCCGGTCTCGAGGTTTTCGCGCACGCTGAGCAGCGGGAAGATCATCCGCCCCTGCGGCACGAAGCCGACGCCACGGCGCGCCATCCCGTGCGCACCGATCCGCCCCACGTCCTCGCCCGCCAGCACCAGCCGCCCGCCCGAGCGCGGGTGCACGCCCGCCAGCGCCTTCATCAGGCTGGTCTTGCCCATGCCGTTGTTGCCCAGCACGCAGGTCACCTGCCCGGCCTCGGCCGCAAGGTCGACCCCGTGCAGGATCTGCGCGCCGCCGTAGTGCAGCGTTATGCCCGTCGCTTCCAGCATGTCTCAGCGCCCCAGATAGACCTCGATGACCTCGCGGTTGGCGGTGACGTGATCGAGGCTGCCTTCGGCCAGCACGCGGCCCTCGTGCAGCACCGTCACCTTGCAGTTCAGCCGGCGCACGAAATCCATGTCGTGCTCGACCACCACCACCGCCCGCGTGCGCGCGATCTCGACCAGCATCGCGGTCGTGCGCTCGCGTTCGGCCAGCGTCATGCCGGCGGCGGGCTCGTCGACCAGCAGCAGCCGCGGCTCCTGCGCCAGCAGCATCCCGATCTCGAGCCATTGCTTCTGGCCATGGCTGAGCTCGCCCGCCTTGCGCCCCAGCGCCTCGGCCAGCCCGACCTGCCCGGCCAGCGCGGCGACGCGCGCATGCTCGGCCTCGCCCGCGCGCCAGAACAGCACCGCAAGCGGGCTGCGCGGGCCCTTCAGCGCCAGCATCAGGTTCTCGGCCACGCTCTGATCCTCGAACACCGTCGGGCGCTGGAACTTGCGCCCGACGCCGGCGCGCGCGATCGCGGCCTCGGACAGGCGCAGCAGCGACAGGTTGCGCGCGCCCCAGGTGACGGCGCCGGAATCGGGCCGGGTCTTGCCGGTGATCACGTCCATGAACGTGGTCTTGCCGGCGCCGTTGGGCCCGATCACCGCCCGCAACTCGGCCTCGGCGATGGTGAACGACAGGTTGTCGAGCGCGCGGAAGCCGTCGAAGCTGACGCTGACGCCCGAGACGTCGAGAAGCGAGGCGCCGCTCATACCCGGCCCTCCGTTGCGCCGGTTTTCCGGTTGCCCCGTGCGCGGCGGCGGACGCCTCCGGCGGGAGTATTTGCACCAAGGTGAATGGACATACCCTCATCATGCTTGGTCAAATATCCCGGGGTGAACTGGCCGAAGGCCAAGAGGGGCAGCGCCCCTCCCGCTGCGGCCCGACACACCGCGCTCATGCATCCGCCTCGCGCTCGCGCAGCGCGCCGGTGTCGGGGCCGAGGGGGGCGCCGTGGCGGCGGGGCGGGCGCAGGCGGGCGGCAAGATCGACCAGCCCGCCCAGCCCGCGCGGCGCGAACAGCGTGACCAGCACGAACGACAGCCCCAGCATCACCGACCACCAGTCCACCCAGTCGATGCGCGCGAAGCCCAGGTCGAGCGGCGGCACCGTGCCGCCGGTGAACCACGACGACACCAGGCTCACGAACACCGCGCCGATCACCGCGCCGTAAAGCCGCCCGCGCCCGCCGATCGCCACCCACACCGCAAGGTAGATCGAGGCGATGGGCGCCAGCTCCGCGGGGTTGATGATGCCGGCCTGCGGGTAATAGAGCGCGCCGGCGATGCCCGCGATCACCGCCGTCAGGGTGAACACGAACAGCTTGTAGCCCTCGACCGGGTAGCCGAGGAAGCGCACCCGCGCCTCGTCGTCGCGGATCGCGCGCATGACCGAGCCGAAGCGCCCCGCCACCATCGCCGCCGCCCCGACATAGGCCAGCCCCAGCGCCGCCGCGCTGGCCCACAGGAACCACACCGAGACCACCGCCTGTGGCACCCCTTCCAGCCCGGGGATGTTCTGCAACCCCGACAGCCCGTTGTTGCCGCGCAGCCCGCTTTCGTTCTGGAACAGCCACAGCGACAGCGCCAGCGTGCCCGCCTGGGTCAGGATCGACAGGTAGACCCCGGTCACCCGCGAGCGGAACGCAAGCCAGCCGAACACTGCCGCCAGCGTGCCGGGCACCAGCACCACGAAGGCCAGTTGCACCGGCAGGAGGCCCGCGAAAGCCCAGATCGCGGGCAGGTCCGAGGCGCCGACGACGCCGAAGATCTGGCCCGCGACGCCGGCCTGCACCTCGGCCGCGGTGGGCGGGATCGGGGCCTGCAACAGCGCCTCGCGCACCACCGCCTCGGTGCGCGCATACATCAGCCACATCCCGATCATGTAGCCGCCCAGCGCGAAGAACGCCATGTGCCCGAGGCTGAGGATGCCGGTGAAGCCCCACAGCAGGTCCATCGCCAGCGCCACCAGCGCCAGCGCCAGCGTCTTGCCCAGCGTCTTGACGAACGAGGTCGACAGCGCGCCGGTGCCGAACGCCTCGGACATCAGCGTCACGGCGATGGTGAACAGCGCGAGTGCGGCCAGGAACACCAGCACATGCGGGTGGCGCAGCACGAAGGGGCGGGGGTCGGACAGGGGGCGGGGGTCGGACAGGGGGCGGGCGTCGGGCGGCGGTTGAAGCATGGCTCAGTCCCCCGCCGCCCGGCCCCTGAGCGCGACGATGCCGCGCGGCCGGAACTGGATGAACAGGATGATGAACAGGATCATGAAGGTCTGCGCGGCCAGCGTGTTCGAGGGGTTGAGCGCCTCGATCGCCTTCTGCAGGCCCCCGATCAGGCCCGCGCCCAAGAGCGTGCCCCAGATGTTGCCGACACCGCCCACCACCACCGTCATGAAGCTTTGCACGATGTAGTCGTTGCCCAGCTCCGACGTGACCTTGGCAAAGAGCCCGATCGCCACCCCAGCGATCCCGGCGATGCCGGAACCAAGCCCGAAGGTGAGCATGTTGATGCGGTCGGGGTCGATCCCCATGCTGGCCGCCATGCGCGGGTTCTGCGTCACCGCCCGCACCTCGAGGCCCAGCCGCGTGCGCTGCATCACCCACAGCGTCAGCACCAGGAACGCCGCGCCCATCACGAAGATCGCGATGCGGATGTTCGAGATCGCGACGATGTCGTTCAGCGCGGTCTGCCCGTTCAGCCAGTCGGGCGCGGTCAGCGGCCGGGCCTGGGTGCCGAACACGTTCTTGATCGTCTGTTGCAGCGCGATGGAAACCCCGAAGGTGGCCAGAAGGGTTTCCAGCGGGCGGTGGTAGAGGTGGCGGATCACCAGCCGCTCCAGCGCCACGCCGGCGGCGAAGGTGACGGCGAAGGCCAAGGGCAGCGCCACCACGATCGACAGCGTGTGATCGGCGATCACCCGCTGCGCGACATAGCCGGTATAGGCGCCGAGCATGATGAAATCGCCATGCGCCATGTTGATCACCCCCATCACCCCGAAGGTGATGGCCAGCCCGATGGCGGCGAGAAAGAAGATCGAGGCCAGCGACAGCGCGTCGAGCGCGAGGTCGGCGCCCTGCATCAATGTCACCCGCGCCGCGATGCGGTCGAGCGCGGCCTCGGCGGCGGCGGTAACAGTGGCGTCGGGTTCGGCGTGCACCAGCCAGAAGGCGTGCGCGTCGAGGGCGGCCGCAATCTCGGCGGCGGTGGCGGCGGGCGGCACAGTGCCGGCGGCCTCGAGCGCGGCATAGGCCGCGTCGCGCGCCGCCGGGTCGGACAGCCGGTGCAGCGGCACCCCGCCGACGCTGCCGCCGTCGATATGCGCCTCGAGTGCGGCGCGCTGTTCTGCCAGCGTCAGCAGCGGCTCGGCCAGGCCGGCGGCGACCAGCGCGGCGCGGGCCTCGGCCTCGGGCAGGTCGGCGCCGGGGCGCAGGCGCGCGGCGACGTTGGCGCCCTCGGGCGGGGCACCGTCGGTCACCACCAGCCGCGTGGCCACCAGCGGGTTGAGCGCGGCGCGCAGGTCAAGCCCGCTGTCGCCGCCAAAGCCCTCGATCGCGGCGACGCGGGCGGCGGGGTCGGCATCGAAGCGGATGGTCAGCAACCGCTCGAGCCGCGCCTTGCGGGCGGCCAGCGCCGGGTCGGGATCGTCGAGCGCCGCGCGCAGCACCGCGAGTTCGTCGGCGCCCGCGTCGCGTTCCAGCGTTTCCACCGCCGAGCGGCGGCGGGCGGTGTCGGGGTCGGTCAGATCGAAGCGCACCAGCGCCGCCGCCATCACCGCCCGCGCGCCGCCGCCGGGGCGAAGCTGCTCCAGCGCGTCGTCGGGGGCGGGGGGCGCGCCGCTCAGCGCGTGGGAAAAGCTGCCGTCGGGGTTTTCAAGGAAGGGTGCGCCGTCGGCCGCGCGCAGGTGCAGCCTTCGGTCGGCCCAGGCCCGCACGAGGCCCGGCACCGCCGGATCGCCGGTGGCGATCAGCGCCTCGAGGAACGGGCCGGTGGTGGCGCGCGCGGGCCGCTCCAGCAGGTCGCGGTTGGCGGCGAGCAATTCGGCCAGCCCGGTCGGGGCGGCGCCCTGCGTCCAGCCCGCCAGCGGCCACAGCAGCGCCAGCACCAGCGCCATGAACAGATGTCTCATGGGGATCCCGGGGGGTTGCGGGGGGAAGGGGCGCGCGCGCCCCCTCCCGCCGGCTCAGTAGTTCGACAGAATCTGCACGCAGGTGTTGGTCTGGGTGTTGTACATCCCGCAGCCCAGCCCCTGCCAGTCGGACGTCAGCACCGCCGATTCGGGCAGATGGTCGGTCCAGGCGTCGCCGGCCACCGGCTCGGTCTGGCTGACGATGTCGAATTGCCCGTCGTCGCGGATCTCGCCGATCAGCACCGGCTTGGTCAGGTGGTGGTTGGGCAGCATCTTGGCGATCCCGCCGGTAAGGTTCGGCACCTCCTGCCCCCACATCGCCGCGCGCACCGCGTCGACATCGGTGGTGCCGGCCTGCGTCACCGCGTTCACCCACATGTTGAATCCGATGTAATGGGCTTCCATCGGGTCGTTGGTGACGCGCTCGGTGTTGCCGATATAGGCGTGCCAGGCGTCGATGAAGGCGGCGTTCTCGGGCGTGTCGGCGCTCTGGAAATAGTTCCAGGCCGCGAGGTGGCCGACCAGCGGGCCGGTGTCGAGGCCCGAAAGCTCTTCCTCGCCGACCGAGAAGGCGACCACGGGAATGTCGTCGGCCGAGATGCCGGCCGCCGCCAGTTCCTTGTAGAAGCCGATGTTGGCGTCGCCGTTGATGGTGCTGATCACGCCCACCTTCTTGCCGTCGGCGCCCAGCGCCACCACGTCGGCCACGATCTGCGACCAGTCGGAATGGCCGAACGGGGTGTAGTTGACGAAGATGTCCCCGGCCGGGATACCCTTCGACTTGAGGTAGCTTTCAAGGATGTTGTTGGTCGTGCGCGGATAGACGTAATCGGTGCCCAGCAGCGCGAATTTCTCGACCCCGAGTTCCTCGAGGAAATAGTCCGTCGCCGGGATCGCCTGCTGGTTGGGCGCGGCGCCGGTGTAGAACACGTTTCGCGAGCTTTCCTCGCCCTCGTATTGCACCGGGTAGAACAGCAGCCCGTTCAGTTCCTCGATCACCGGCAGCACCGACTTGCGGCTGACGCTCGTCCAGCAGCCGAACATCACGTCGACCTGCGAGACCGTCAGCAACTCGCGCGCCTTCTCGGCGAACAGCGGCCAGTCCGACGCCGGGTCGACCACCACCGCCTCGAGCGGGCGGCCCAGCACGCCGCCCTTGGCGTTCTGCGCCTCGATCAGCATCAGCATGGTGTCCTTGAGCGTCGTTTCCGAGATCGCCATGGTTCCCGAAAGCGAGTGCAGCACGCCGACCTTGATCGGCGCGCCCTGCGCCAGGGCCAGACGCGGCAGGCCGAAGCTGGCCGCCCCGGCCGCCCCGCTTGCCAGCAACATGCGCCGTGAAATCTTCATCTGTGGTCCCCTGTCGTTCCCGCCGGTCCTTTCCCCGCGTCGCGAGATCGCGCAGGTTTGGCCGGCAGCCATTGTTTGCACCCATGCGGCGGGTCCGCCCGCCACGGATCGACAGGATCGAATTTTCCGCATTGCGGCAAAGATTCCGCCGCCGCGACGCCGCGCGGCGGCAACGTCTGCCCGGTTTCCAGGCAAAGATGCGCCAGAGGTCTGTTTTTCCGGCAGCCGCGAAACCGCGGGGCTGACGCGACGTCAATCCTTCGGCGCGATCCGCAGCCCAAGCTCGCGCAATTGCGTCGGCGTGGGTTCGGAGGGCGCGCCCATCAGCAGGTCTTCGGCGCGCTGGTTCATCGGGAACATGATGACCTCGCGGATGTTCGTCGTGCCCGCCAGCAGCATCACGATGCGGTCGATGCCGGCGGCGCAGCCGCCGTGCGGCGGGGCGCCGTAGCGGAACGCCTTGACCATGCCGCCGAAGCGCTTTTCCACCTCGTCATGGCCATAGCCCGCGATCTCGAAGGCGCGGAACATGATCTCGGGGCGGTGGTTGCGGATCGCGCCCGACAATATCTCGTAACCGTTGCACGCAAGGTCGTACTGATAGCCGAGCACCTTCAGCGGATCGCCCGCCAGCGCCTCGAGCCCGCCCTGCGGCATCGAGAACGGGTTGTGGCTGAAGTCGATGCTGCCGTCGTCGTCGGCCTCGTACATCGGGAAATCGACGATCCACGCGAAGGCGAAGCGGTTCTCGTCGAAATGGCCAAGCTCGCGGCCGATCTCGACGCGGGCCCTGGCTGCCACCGCCTCGAACTCGTGCGGCTGGCCGGCAAGGAAGAAGGCGGCGTCGCCGGCCTTGAGGCCAAGCTGGGCGCGGATCGCCTCGGTGCGCTCGGGGCCGATGTTCTTGGCGATGGGGCCGGCGCCGCCGTCTTCGCGCCACAGGATATAGCCCATCCCCGGCAGCCCTTCGCGCTGGGCGAAGGCGTTCATGCGGTCGCAGAACGCGCGCGAGCCGCCGCCGGGCGCCGGGATCGCGCGGATCTCGGTGCCCGCGCGGTCGAGGAGCTTGGCGAACAGGCCGAAGCCGCCGCCCGCGAAATGGTCGCTGACCACCTGCATTTCCAGCGGGCAGCGCAGGTCGGGCTTGTCGGTGCCGTATTTCCGCAAACTGTCGGCATAGGCGATGCGCGGCCAGTCGGCATCCACCGCCTTGCCCTTGCCGAATTCCTCGAACACGCCCTTCACCACCGGCTCGATCGCCGCAAAAACATCGTCCTGCTCGACAAAGCTCATCTCGACGTCGAGCTGGTAGAAATCGGTCGGGCTGCGGTCGGCGCGGGGGTCTTCGTCGCGGAAGCACGGCGCGATCTGGAAATAGCGGTCGAAGCCCGCGACCATGATCATCTGCTTGAACTGCTGCGGCGCCTGCGGCAGGGCATAGAACTTGCCCGGATGCAGCCGCGACGGCACCAGGAAGTCGCGCGCGCCCTCGGGGCTGGACGCGGTGATGATCGGGGTCTGGAACTCGGTGAAGCCGGCCTGCCACATCCGGTTGCGCATCGAGCGCACGACATTGGCGCGCAGCATCATCGAGGCGTGCAGCCCCTCGCGGCGCAGGTCGAGAAAGCGGTAGGCAAGGCGGGTTTCCTCGGGGTAGTCGGGCTCGCCGAACACCGGCAGCGGCAGGTCTTCGGCGGGGCCGAGGATCTCGACCGCGCGGACATAGACCTCGACCTCGCCGGTGGCGATGTTGGGGTTGACCAGATCGGGGTCGCGGGCCTTCACCTCGCCGTCGACGCGGATCACGGTTTCCGCGCGCAACCGCTCGATCGCCGCGAAGGCGGGGCTGTCGCCGTCGGCCAGAACCTGCGTCAGGCCGTGATGGTCGCGCAGGTCGACGAACAGGATGCCGCCATGGTCGCGCACCCGGTGCACCCAGCCCGACAGGCGGACATTCTTCCCGACATCCGCCTTCGTCAGTCCGGCGCAGGTATGGGTGCGGTAGGCGTGCATGATCGTTCCCTTCGCGCGTGCGCAATCGGCGCCGATTGACCCGTTCGGGGACGCGAAGTCAAGGCCGCCGGGACGGGTTTCCCTTTCCCGCCGGGTTGGTATAGATTTCAAGGCCGGAAGGCGGGCCACCCGACGCGGCCCGAGGACGACGGAGGGCGCCATGTGGGAAAACCTTCTTGACCGGATGCTGAGATTCACGATCCGCGAAGGCTCGCTGATCATCAACATGCCCGAGGGCCCGCCGCGCCGCTACGGCGACGGCCGCGCGCCCGAGATCACGGTGCACCTGACCGACCCGACGCTGCCCCGCAAGCTGCTGCTGTCGCCCGACCTCGCGCTGGGCGAGGGCTACATGGAGGGCGGCTTCACCATCGAGAACGACGACCTCAAGGGCCTGCTGGGGCTGTTGCTGCACAACATCGCCGACGGCCGCGTGGACTGGTGGCGCCACCCGCTAGACACCGGCCAGCGGATCGTGCGCACGCTGCGCCAGTTCAACCCCGCCACCCGCGCGCGCCGCAACGTGGCCCATCACTACGACCTGTCGGGCGCCCTCTACGACCTGTTCCTCGACGCCGACAAGCAATATTCCTGCGCCTATTTCCGCAGCCCCGACGACAGCCTCGAGACGGCGCAGGCGCAGAAGAAGGCGCATATCGCGGCCAAGCTGCGGCTGAAGCCGGGGATGCGGGTGCTCGACATCGGCTGCGGCTGGGGCGGCATGGCGCTGACCCTGGCGCGCGATCACGGCGCGCAGGTGCTGGGCGTCACGCTGTCCGAGGAACAGCACCGCGTCGCCACCCGGCGCGCCGCCGAGGCCGGCCTGTCCGACCGCGTCGAGTTCCGGCTGACCGATTACCGCCTGGTCACCGGCCGCTTCGACCGGATCGTGTCGGTGGGCATGTTCGAACATGTCGGCGCGCCGCATTACCGCACCTATTTCCGCAAGGTGCGCGAATTGCTGGAGGACGACGGCATCGCGCTGATCCACACCATCGGGCGGGTCACGCCGCCGGGCACCACCAGCCCGTGGATCCTGAAATACATCTTCCCGGGCGGCTATGTGCCCGCAATGTCCGAGGCGATGGCCGCGGTCGAGCGGACGCTGCTGTGGCCGACCGATGTCGAGGTGTTGCGGCTGCACTACGCCGAAACCCTGCGCCACTGGCGCGCACGCTTCGAGGCCAACATCGACAAGGTGCGCAGCCTTTACGACGAGCGTTTCTGCCGGATGTGGCGCTATTACCTCACCGCCTCGGAGATGACGTTCCGCGAGGGGCGGCAATGCGTGTTCCAGTTCCAGCTTGCGCGCGACCAGCAGGCGGTGCCGCTGACGCGCGACTATCTCTATGCCGCCGAGGCCAGCCGCGCCGGCCTCGCCGACGCGGCCGAATAGGCCGCGCGCGGCCGCCTATCGGTTGGCAAGCCAGGCGAGGTAGGCGGCCAGCGCCGCTTCCTCTTCCGGCGTCAGGTCGCGCACCCGCATGTTCTCGAGGTTGGCAAGCTGGGCGTGGATCGCCTCGGCATCGACGTCGCCCAGCACCGGGGCAACAAGATCGACCGGATCGTCACCATGGCACCCGACGCAGCCGACACCGTTCGGGCCGGATTCGAACAGCACCTTGCCCTGCTCAGCCAGGTCAGAGGGCTGCGCTGTCGTCGACGCGACGGCGGTGTCAAGCGTGGCGGCATAGGCGGTCACCGCCGCCATCTGCTCGGGCGTCAGGCGCAGCCCCTCCATCACCTCGACATCCAGAAGCGCCGCGTGCACCTCGACGATGTTCTTGCCGGTAAAATTGTCCATGATCCGGTTTTCCGGGTCTTCGCCGTGGCATGCGGCGCAAGGGATGCCGCCCACCCCCTGCTGGTAGATCGCGCGGCCCTGCTCGACCAGTTCGTCGTGGCTGACCGCCTGGGCCAGCGCAGGCGCGGCGCCCAGCGCCATCATGGCGGCTAGTGTTGCGGAAATCGTCAGCGAATCGCGCAGTTCCGGCATGGTCCCATCCTCCAATATCGGTGGCGACGGCACCTTGGCCGTCGCAACGGCCCTCACCCACGGCTGGCGTTCCCGTCTTGCCGGCGTCGGGAGGATGCTGGGCGGGTCCGCATCCCCGCACCATGATACAAATCAAAATCGGAATATTTTTTGGCGGGCCGGCCTTGTTGCCGGCCTAGCTGCGCCCCGGCCCCCGCAACCGGCGGATCAGCGACGAGGTGTCCCACCGCCCGCCGCCCATCGCCTGCACGTCCTTGTAGAACTGGTCGATCAGCGCGGTGGCCGGCAGCGCCGCCCCGATCTCGTCGCCGGTGGCCAGGCAGATGCCGAGATCCTTGCGCATCCAGTCGACCGCGAAGCCGAACGCGAACTCGTCGTCGAGCATGGTGGCGTGGCGGTTGACCATCTGCCACGAGCCGGCGGCGCCCTGGCTGATCACCTCGACCACCGCGCGCCCGTCGAGGCCCGCCTTCTCGGCGAAGGCCAGCCCCTCGGACAGCCCCTGCACGAGGCCGGCGATGCAGATCTGGTTGACCATCTTGGCCAGTTGCCCGGCCCCCGAGGGCCCCAGCCGACGGCAGATGCGGGCATAGGCCGCGATCACCGGCTCGGCGGCGGTATAGTCGCCCTCGTCGCCGCCGCACATCACCGAGAGCACCCCGTTCTCGGCCCCCGCCTGCCCGCCCGAGACCGGCGCATCGACGAAGCCCAGCCCGTGGCCGCGCGCGGCCTCGGCCATGTCGCGCGTCACGCTGGCCGAGACGGTGGTGTGATCGACGAACACCGCCCCCGCCGCCATGCCCGAGAACGCCCCCCCGGGGCCGGTGCAGATCGCGCGCAGGTCGTCGTCGTTGCCGACGCAGGCCATCACGAAATCGGCACCGGCGGCGGCCTCGGCGGGGCTTGGGGCGCGGGTGCCGCCATGTTCGGCCACCCACTTTTCGGCCTTCGCGGCGGTGCGGTTAAAGACCGTCACCGCGTGCCCCGCCCCCGCGAGGTGGCCGGCCATCGGATAGCCCATCACGCCCAGCCCCAGGAACGCGACCTTCGCCATGGCTTTACCCCCCGCCCTGCATTGGCATATCAGTCCCGTCGTAACCGATACGCCCCCGGCGTCAACCGGGCAGGGAGTTCGCGATGCCGACGCTGTTTCGCTGGACGTGGCGGCTGTTCCTCGCGCTGGTCGCGCTGGCGGCGCTGACGCTGGCGGTGGCGTGGCTGTTCCTGTCGCGCTCGCTGCCCGATTACGGGGCCGACCACCGCGTGCGCGGCATCTCCGCGCCCATCGAGATCGTGCGCAGCAACGACAACGTGCCCCACATCTTCGGGCAGACCGACGCCGACACCTTCTTCGGCCTCGGGTTCGTCCACGCGCAGGACCGGCTGTGGCAGATGACGATGACCAGACGCACCGCGCAGGGCAAGCTGTCGGAGATCTTCGGCCCCCGCACCCTGCGCATCGACGACCTGCTGCGCCGGCTGGATCTTCAGGGGCTTGCCGAACGCTCGGTCGAGGCGCTCGACCCCGAAACCCGCGCCCTGCTGCAGGCCTATTCCGACGGCGTCAACGCCTGGATCGACATCGTCAACGACGAGGCGCTGGGCCGCGGCGCGCCCGAGTTCTTCCTGTTCCCGCCCGAGATCGCGGCCTGGCAGCCGGCCGATTCGGTGGCGATCACCAAGCTGCTGGCGTTGCAGCTTTCCCCCCACCTCGAGGCCGAGGTTCTGCGCGCGCGCACCTCGCTGGTGCTGCCCGCGGCGCGTCTGGCCGACATCCTGCCCGACGTGACCGGCGAGGGCGTGGCCGAATTGCCCGACTTCGCGGCGCTGGTGCCGGGCGTGGCGCCCTCGTTCGCCGCCCTCGCAATCCCCGACGACCCGCTGTCGCCGGTGCCGCGGCGGGCGTTCGCGGGGGCCTCGAACGCGTGGGCGGCGGCACCGGCACGCTCGGCCACCGCCGGCTCGCTTCTGGCCAACGACCCGCACCTGGGCTTCACCGCGCCCTCGATCTGGTATCTGGCGCGGATGGAGTTGCGCGCGGGCGGGGTGATCGGCGGCACGATCCCCGGCATTCCGGCGATCCTGGTCGGCCGCTCGGACCGGCTGGGCTGGGGCGTGACCGCGTCCTACCTCGACGACATCGACGTGTATGTCGAGGAACTGAACCCCGACGACCCGACGCTTTACCGCACCCCCGACGGCTGGAAGCGGTTCGAGACCCGGCGCGAGATCCTGCGCGTGAAGGGCGAGGCGCCGCGCACCCTGACCCTGCGCTGGACCGACAACGGCCCGGTGCTGCCCGGCGTGCACTACGACCTCGAAAGCATCACCCCGCCCGGCCATGTCGCCTCGATGGCGTGGACGGTGCTCGACCCCGCCGACACCTCGATCGCCGCCGCGATCGCGCTGATGCGGGCGGGCGACGTCGACGCGGCGCTGGCCGCGGGCGAGGGCTTCGTGGCGCCGGCGCAGAACCTGACGGTGGCCGACCACGACCGGGTGGCGATGCAACTCGTCGGCCGGATGCCCCGCCGCGACCCCGATCACCAAAGCCGCGGGCGGATGCCGACGCAGGGCTGGCTGGCGGTCAACCGCTGGCAGGGCACCTATCCCTATTCCGCCAACCCCCGCTTCCTCGATCCGGTGACCGGGATCGTCGGCAACACCAACAACAAGCCGCTCGACCGGCCGTTCCCGCTGCATGTCTCGTACGAATGGGGCGACACCCAGCGCATCCAGCGCTGGCTGCGGCTGATGCAGGGGCGCGAGGTGCACACCCGCGACAGCTTCATCGAGGCGCAGCTCGATACCGTGTCCGTGACCGCGCGCAACCTGCTGCCGCTGGTCGCCGCCGATCTGTGGTTCACCGGCGAGGCCGCGCCCGAGGGCACGCCCGAGCGGCTGCGCCAGCGCGCGCTCGACCTGCTGGCGGCCTGGAACGGCGAGATGAACGAACACCTGCCCGAGCCGCTGATCTACACCGCCTGGATGCGCGCCCTGCAGGACCGCCTGATCCGCGACGACCTTGGCCCCCTGGCCGACGAATTCACCCGGCTGGAGCCCGATTTCATCACCCGCGTCTTCCGCGACACCGACGGCGCCGGGGCGTGGTGCGACGTGCTCCGCTCGGCCGCCGTGGAAACCTGCGCCGACACCGCGCGCGAGGCGCTTGACGACGCGCTGCTCGACCTGACGGAACGCTACGGCGGCGCGGTGGAAAGCTGGCGCTGGGGCGATGCGCACCAGGCCACCCACGACCATGCCGTGCTGGGCGAGGTGCCGCTGCTGCGCTACCTCGTGAACATCCGCCAGTCGACCTCGGGTGGCGACAACACGCTGATGCGCGGGCAGACCGCCGGCACCGGGCCCGAGCCGTTCCTGAACGTGCACGGCGCGGGTTATCGCGGGGTCTACGATTTCGCCGATCCCGACGGCTCGGTGTTCATCATCGCCACCGGCCAGTCGGGCCACCCGCTGTCGCGCCACTACGACGATCTGGGCGTGCTGTGGCGGCGCGGCGAATACATCCCGATGTCGCTCGACCCCGACCTCGCCCGCGCCGGCGCGCTGGGGGTCAGCGTGCTGCGCCCGGCAGGCGGGGGCTGATACGGGTTCCGGCCGATCCGCGCGGCCTTCCCGTGCCGGGGCGCTGCGCCGTCACGGGCTTCGCGCCGCGCGGGAATGGCGACGGCCCCCCTGGACGGGATCGTGCGCAGCACCGCCACTTTGCGCGTCGGCCGAGACACGCCCACGCCCTGCCCCGAGGCTGGCACCACGCCGCCCCAGCCCCTAGATAAAGGGGCGGGATATCTCAGGCGGCGGAGGTGCGCATGGCGCTGTGGCAAGGGGATGAGGCAAGGCACGACCCGGTGGCTCGGTCGCGGGCGGTGGAGTTCGCGGCGCTTTACCTCGTGACGCCGTTGGTGGTGGCGGTGGCGCTGCCGCCCTCGGCGATGTTTCCGATGCTGTTCGCGGTCACGGCACTCGGCCTCGTGCTGCTGGCGCGCACGAGGGGTTTTCGTGCCCGCGACCTGCTGCGCGGCGGGATCGACTGGCGGGTGGTGGCGGGGCTTGCCGCAATCACCGCCGCGGCCTCGGCGGCGGTGATGCTGCTGGTGCAGCCCGCCGCCTTCCTGGCCCTCCCGCGCGAGAACCCGGGGCTGATGCTGATGATCGTGGCGCTTTACCCGATCTTCTCGGCGCTGCCGCAGGAACTGCTGTTCCGGCCGCTGTTCTTCCGCCGCTACGGCGCGCTGATGCCCGACACCCGCACCGCGATCGCGGTCAACGCCGCGGTCTTTTCGCTGGCGCACCTGATGTACTGGAACCTCGTGGCCATGGTCATGACGTTCGTCGGCGGGCTTGTCTTCGGCTGGGCCTACGAGGTGCGGCGCAGCTTCCCGCTTGCACTTTTGCTGCATTCGGTGGCCGGCTGGATCCTGTTCGCGGCCGGTCTCGGCATCTTTTTCTACTCCGGCAACATCGAGCGGCCTTTCTGAGCCCACCTCAGGCGCGGTGATAGGGGCCGCCCGCCAGGATCGTCGCGGCGCGGTAAAGCTGCTCGGCCAGCATCACCCGGGCCAGCATGTGCGGCCACACCATCGCCCCGAACGACACCGCCACGTCGGCGCGCGCGCGCACCGCGTCCGACAGCCCGTCGGCGCCGCCGATGGCGAAGGCGGCCAGCGGCCGGCCGGCATCGCGCCAGCCCGCCAGCAGTTCGGCGAAGCCCGGCGAATCGAGGCGCCTGCCGCGTTCGTCCAGCGCGCACAGCGCCGCCCCCGCCGGCAGCGCGCGCAGCAGCGCCGCGCCCTCGGCCACCGGCCCGCCGCCGCGCCGGTCGTCGGCCTCGACCTCTTCGGCCGGCCCCAGGCCCAGCGGCCGGCCGGTGCGCGCGAAACGGGCCAGGTAATCGTCGACCAGCGCCCGCTCGGGGCCCGCCCGCAGCCGCCCCACGACGCACAGCCGCACCCGCATTCAGCCGCGCGCCGCCGCCGCCCCCGCCGGCAACCACAGCTTTTCAAGCTGGTAGAAGTCGCGCAGTTCGGGCCGGAAGACATGCACGATCACGTCGCCGGCGTCGATCAGCACCCAGTCGCCCTGGTCGAGCCCCTCGAGGCGCGCCACGATCCCGTCGCGCTGCTTGAGCCGGTCGGCCAGCTTTTCGGCGATCGACGCGACCTGCCGCGACGACCGCCCCGAGCACACGACCATGTAATCGGCCATCTGCGAGCGCCCGCGCAGCGGGATCGTCACCACCTCTTCGGCCTTGTCGTCGTCGAGCGAGGAAAGGATGTGGTCCAGAAGTGTCTGGGGATCCACGTCACGGCCGCCAGCGATCATCGCGGGGCCCCGAACAGCCGGCCCGCCGGCCGGCGCAAGGTTTGGCAACAGGACATCGTCCTCCGGTTTCCACGCGCCGCCATGGCCCCGGCGCCGGGCACGGCCCAGATATAGCACCGCCGCGCCGCCGCCTCAACGCCGTGCGCACGCGCGCGGGCCACGCTTGCGCGACGAACCGCCGCGGCGTATGAAACCCTCATGAAACGGTTCTTCGACATGGACGACCGCGCGCGCCTTCCGTGGCGCTTCTACGGCGTGGCTTTCACGATCCTCGCCCGCGGCTGAGTGCATCGGCCGCCCGCGCGCGGCCGGTTCCGCGCGCGCCCTCCGTTTCCCGCCCTTCAGCGATACAAGGCACACGCCATGACCGCACCGAAAACGCTCTATGACAAGATCTGGGATGCCCATGTCGTCCACCAGGACGACGACGGCACCTGCCTGCTCTATATCGACCGCCACCTCGTGCACGAGGTTACCAGCCCGCAGGCCTTCGAGGGGCTGCGCATGGCGGGGCGCAACGTGCGCGCGCCCGGCAGGACGATCGCGGTGCCCGACCACAACGTGCCCACCACCGAGGGCCGCGAGAAAGGCATCGAGAACCCCGAAAGCCGCATCCAGGTCGAGGCGCTCGACCGCAACGCCCGCGATTTCGGCATCCACTACTACCCGGTGTCCGACATCCGCCAGGGGATCGTGCACATCGTCGGCCCCGAACAGGGCTGGACGCTGCCGGGCATGACCGTGGTCTGCGGCGACAGCCACACCGCCACGCATGGCGCCTTCGGCGCGCTGGCGCACGGCATCGGCACCTCGGAGGTCGAGCATGTGCTGGCCACCCAGACGCTGATCCAGAAGAAATCGAAGAACATGAAGGTGGAGATCACCGGCAGCCTGCCGCCGGGGGTGACCGCCAAGGACATCACCCTCAGCGTCATCGGCGCCACCGGCACCGCCGGCGGCACCGGCCATGTGATCGAGTATTGCGGCCAGGCGATCCGCGAGCTGTCGATGGAAGGCCGCATGACGGTGTGCAACATGGCCATCGAGGGCGGCGCCCGCGCCGGGCTGATCGCGCCCGACGAAAAGACCTTCGAGTATGTCCGCGGCCGCCCGCACGCCCCCAAGGGCGCGCAATGGGAGGCCGCGCTGGCGTGGTGGAAGACGCTTGCCACCGACGAGGGCGCGCATTTCGACAAGGTGGTGACGCTGCGCGCCGAGGACATCGCGCCGGTCGTCACCTGGGGCACCTCGCCCGAGGACGTGCTGCCGATCACCGGCGTGGTGCCGGCGCCGGAAAGCTTTGCCGGCGGCAAGGCCGAGGCCGTGCGCCGCGCGCTCGACTACATGGGCCTGACACCGGGCCAGCGGCTGCAGGACGTGGCCGTCGACACCGTGTTCATCGGCTCGTGCACCAACGGCCGCATCGAGGATCTGCGCGCCGCCGCCGCGATCCTGAAGGGCCACCGCGTCAAGGACGGCCTGCGCGCGATGGTGGTTCCGGGCTCGGGCCTGGTGCGGGCGCAGGCCGAGGAAGAGGGGCTGGCCGACATCTTCAAGGCGGCCGGCTTCGAATGGCGGCTGGCCGGCTGCTCGATGTGCCTGGCGATGAACCCCGACCAGCTTTCCCCGGGCGAGCGCTGCGCCGCGACCTCGAACCGCAACTTCGAGGGCCGCCAGGGCCGCGGCGGGCGCACCCACCTGATGAGCCCCGCCATGGCCGCCGCCGCCGCCATCACCGGCCGGCTGACCGATGTGCGCGAGATGATGTAACCCCCTGCAGGATCGGTGATATCACCCATCCTGCCCGTGACGGAGCCAGACATGGACAAGTTCACCACCCTGACCGGGATCGCCGCGCCGATGCCGCTCGTGAACATCGACACCGACATGATCATCCCCAAGCAGTTCCTCAAGACCATCGCGCGCACCGGTCTTGGCAAGAACCTGTTCGACGAGATGCGCTACGATCAGGACGGCAACGAGATCGCGGATTTCGTGCTGAACCAGCCGCAATACCGCGATGCCGAAATCCTCGTCGCGGGCGACAATTTCGGCTGCGGTTCCTCGCGCGAACATGCGCCCTGGGCGCTGCTCGACTTCGGCATCCGCTGCGTGATCTCGACCTCGTTCGCCGACATCTTCTACAACAACTGCTTCAAGAACGGCATCCTGCCGGTGGTGCTGCCCGCCGACGCGGTGGAAACGCTGATGCAGGACGCCCGCAAGGGCGCCAACGCGCGCCTGACCGTCGACCTCGAGGCGCAGACCGTCACCGCCTCGGACGGGCAGACCTTCGGCTTCGAGATCGACCCGTTCAAGAAGCACTGCCTGCTCAACGGCCTCGACGACATCGACCTGACGCTGGAGAAGGCGGCGGCGATCGACAGATTCGAGGCCAGCGCCGCGCAGGCCCGCCCCTGGGTCTGAGCGCCCCGACTACCGCCATGGCCACGCCGGCGACGGGCCGCCCTTCGGGGCGGCCCACGTATTTGCACGGCATTGATGCAAAGTGGCGACACTTTCACCACGAAAATGCCCCGAAGGTTTTGTTACTTTTGTCAGGGGCTTGCGATGCGGAACGAAAGTAGGCAAAAGTTGGGCAGAATAGAGGCAGAAGTGCGCCGCAACCTGGCGGACGCAGCATACCGGGCCCGGCTGTGTATCGGCGCCCTCCGAGGCAGGGATGTGACAGCGGTGTTTGCACGATTGACGTCTGCGGCCGTCCGCGCCGTGCTGGTGCTCGTGGCGGTGGCGATCCCGTCGGTGCTGCTGCCCGGCGCCTCGGACGAGGGGGTGCTGCTGGTGGCGCTGGTGGCGCTGTTCGCGGCGGTGCTGACCTTCGCCGAATACGCCTCGACCTATCCCGGCCTGATCGAGTTCCGCGAGGCGCCGCCGTTCAACCGCATCCGCTACCTCGTGCTGCTGGTCAGCCTCGTGCTGCTGTCACTGATCGTGCGCGCCGGCGTGGCGCCCACCGGGCTCAACGCCTTCGCCGCCGGCATGGGCGCGGCGGTGGGCCAGGCGCTCGACTTTCCCTACAGCCCGGTGCGGCTGGTGGTGATCGCCATCGCCTCGGACGGCCACGGCACCGCGCCGGCGGTTATCCGCGCGGCCGCCGGCATGGCCTATCTGGTGTCGCTGATCGGGCTGGCGGTGTTCGTGATCCTCACCCGCGCCTCGGCCTGGCCGCGGCGCAGCGCGGTGTTCAACGTCTGGATCAACCTGCCCACGTTCGACCCCACCGCCGGCGGCGACCTGGTGCTGCGACTCGAACGCGACGCCCGCGTTAACCTGATATTAGGCTTCCTGCTGCCATTCATCGCGCCGGCGGTGTTCGTATCGGCGGCGCAGGTGTTCGCGCCGGTGGTGCTGACCTCGCCGCACACGCTGGTCTGGACATTGACGCTATGGGCCTTCCTGCCTGCCAGCCTGTTCATGCGCGGCATCGCCTTGGGGCGGGTGGCGCTGATGGTGCGCGAGAAGCGCCGCCAGAGCCGGATCGCGGGCGAGGGCCACTGGCAGCCGGCCTGATCGCGGCGTGGCTGGCGCTGGCGCTTGCCGGTGGAGCCGCCGCCGAAACCCTTCGCATCGCCACCTGGGACGCCGGGCTGTCGCGCCGCGGCCCCGGCCTTTTGCTGCGCGACATCGCGGCGGGCGAGGCGCAGGTGCAGGCGGTGGTGGCGGTGCTTGCGGCGATGCGCCCCGACATCCTGCTGCTGACCGGGATCGACCATGACCACGGGCAGGCGGCGCTGGATGCGCTGGCCGGGCGGCTTCAGGACGCCGGCCTCGCCCTGCCCCACCGCTTCGCGCGGCGGCCCAATAGCGGCATGGCCAGCGGGCTCGACCTTGACGGCGACGGCCGCCGCGGCCGGCCCGAGGACGCGCAGGGCTATGGCTGGTTCGCGGGCGAGGGCGGGATGGCGATCCTGTCGCGCCTGCCGATCCGCGACGGCGAGGCGCGGGATTTCTCGGCGCTGCTGTGGCGCGACCTGCCGGGCGCGCTGATCGGCGACGCCGGGCTGACGCCCGAGGCGGCGGCGGCGCAGCGGCTGTCGTCGGTGGCCCATTGGGCGGTGCCGGTCGAGGCACCGGGCGGGCCGTTGACGCTTCTGGCCTTCAGCGCCACGCCGCCGGTGTTCGACGGCCCCGAGGATCGCAACGGCCGGCGCAACCGCGACGAGGCGGCGCTGTGGCTGCACTACCTCGACGGCGGGCTGGGGCCGGTGCCCGAGGGGCCGGTGGTGGTGCTGGGCAACGCCAACCTCGACCCGGCGGATGGCGAGGGGCGGCGCGACGCGCTGGCCGCCCTGCTCGCCCATCCCCGCCTGCAAGACCCCGCGCCGCGCGGCCCCGGCGGCGCCGCCGCGCCCGACCCCGGCCATGGCGGCGACCCGGCGCTCGACACCGCCGACTGGGACGACCCGCCGGGCAACCTGCGGGTGGATTACGTGTTGCCCGACCGCCGGCTTGCGGTGCGCGGCGCGGGCGTGTTCTGGCCGGCGCCGGACGATCCGATGGCCGCCGTGGCCGCCGCCGCCTCGGCCCACCGCCCGGTGTGGGTGGATGTCGAGGTTCCGGACGGCTGAGGCCCGCCCCGGCCGTTCGCTTGACCCGCCCCGCGCCAGCGGCTAGGCGATTGCCGACCCAACCGGAGGCACGCCCCATGTCCACCCCCTCGCTTCTCATCCTGCCCGGCGACGGCATCGGCCCCGAAGTCATGGCCGAAGTGCGCAAGATCATCGCCTGGTTCGGCGACCGGCGCGGCATCGCCTTCGAGGTGAGCGAGGATCTGGTCGGCGGCGCGGCCTACGACGTCCACGGGGTGCCGCTGTCCGACGCGACGATGGAAAAGGCGCAGGCGGTCGACGCGGTGCTGCTGGGCGCCGTCGGCGGGCCGAAATACGACACCCTCGACTTCAGCGTGAAGCCCGAGCGCGGCCTGCTGCGCCTGCGCAAGGAGATGGACCTTTATGCCAACCTGCGGCCCGCGCAATGCTTCGACGCGCTCGCGGATTTCTCGTCGCTCAAACGCGAGGTGGTGGCCGGCCTCGACATCATGATCGTGCGCGAGCTGACCTCGGGCGTCTATTTCGGCGAACCGCGCGGCATCCACACCGAGGGCAACGAGCGCGTGGGCATCAACACCCAGCGCTACACCGAATCCGAGATCGCCCGCGTCGCCCGTTCGGCGTTCGACCTGGCGCGCAAGCGCGACAACCGGGTCTGCTCGATGGAGAAGGCCAACGTGATGGAATCGGGCGTGCTGTGGCGCCAGGTGGTGCAGGAGGTGCATGACCGCGACTATCCGGACGTCGAGCTTTCGCACATGTATGCCGACGCCGGCGCGATGCAGCTTACCCGCTGGCCCAAGCAGTTCGACGTGATCGTCACCGACAACCTGTTCGGCGACCTGCTGAGCGACCTCGCCGCGATGCTGACCGGCAGCCTCGGGATGCTGCCCTCGGCCAGCCTGGGCGCGCCGATGGCCAACGGCCGGCCCAAGGCGATGTACGAGCCGGTGCACGGCAGCGCGCCCGACATCGCCGGGAAGGGCAAGGCCAACCCGATCGCCTGCATCCTGAGCTTCGCGATGGCGCTGCGCTATTCGTTCGACCTTGGCGACGAGGCCGCACGGGTCGAGCGGGCGGTGGAAAAGGTGCTGGCCGACGGGCTGCGCACCCCCGACCTGATGGGCCCCGACGGCGGCACCCCGGTGGGCACCGTCGAGATGGGCGATGCCATCATCGCGGCGCTCGACGCCGGTCTCTGACAGGGGTCACGCCGCGGCGTCCGCGTAATGCAGGTAGCGCAGCGCGTGTGTGGCGCTGCGCAACAGCCAGCGCATGCCGTCGGTCCGGGCGAACAGCCGGTCGATGTCCGCGTCCCGGGCCGGTGCCTCGGCGATGCTCTGCCGGCGCAGCCGCTCCAGCCGGCGGCTCAGCAACGCGTGGAAGGCGCGGTCGCGGGCCGACGGCCGCGGCCCGGTGGCCGACACCCGGCGCAACAGGGCCCCGAAGGCCCTTGCCGGGCGGGCCAGCGACGGGTCTTCCAGCAGGGCGGCAATGCGCTGGTGCTGCCCCATCCGGTGGTTGAGCCGGCGCAGGTGGTCGGTCTGATGCAGCAGCGCCACATGATGCGCGCGGTCGTCCGAGGCGGCCAGCGAAAGGTCGATGCGCTCCAGATAATCCTCCAGCGCGGTAAGCGCTTCGCCGGTGCGTTCGGCCCGGCGGTTCAGGCGGCGCAGATCGCCGCCGGGGGCGAGCGCCTGGCCCAACGCCCCGAACTGCGCCTCGGCGATGCGCCGCAGCGTGGCCCGCGCGGCCGCCGTGGCGCTGTCCGGGTCGCGCAAGAGCCCGTCGTCGAGCGCCGCGGTCAGCGCCGGCCCCGACTCGGGCAACAGCCACTCGATCAGCCGCGCGAAGGGCGTGGCGAAGGGCACCATCACCAGGGCACCGACAAGGTTGAACAGGGTGTGGAAGGCAACCAGGCCTATCTGCGCATCGCCGCCGGCGATTCGCTGGTAGACCAGCGGCCCGGTCAGCCCCAGCGTGGCGAAGGCAAGGCTGCCGGTGATCAGGTTGTAGACGACATGCGCGAGGCCCGTCTGGCGCATCGCCCGCGAACCCGAGAGCGAGGCGACGATCGCCTTGAGCGTGGTGCCGATGTCCATGCCGATGACCATCGCCGCACCCTGGGTGAAGCCGATGGCCCCCGACCCGATCAGCACCAGCGCCATGGCAACACCGGCGCTCGACGATTGCGTGACGATGGTGATCGCGACGCCAAGCAGCATCAGGCGGAACCGCCCGCCCCAGGTGTCGGGCGGAAAGTCACCCGGTGTCAGCACCCCCTCGAAGCCCTCCATCGCGCCCTGCATCGTCGCGATGCCGAGGAAGATCAGGCTGAAGCCGGCCAGCGCCTCGGCCACGCGGGCCCAGGTGCCGCCCAGCAGCATCCGCCCCAGCACGGCGGCGAACAGCAGCGGCATGGCCAGCAGCCCGATCTCGAGCTTGAAGCCAAGCAGGATGACCAGCCAGCCGGTGAAGGTGGTGCCGATGTTGGCCCCGAAGATGATGCCGACGGCATGCGGAAAGCTCAGCAGTCCGGCGCCCACGAAGCCCATGGCCATCAGCGTGGTCGCCGAGGAGGACTGGATCACCGCCGTCGCCGCCGCGCCGGTGGCGACGCCGGTCAGCGGCGAGCGGGTGAAGCGGGCAAGAAAGCGCCGCAGCCCGCGGCTGCCCATGCGTTGCAGCGCCTCGGTCATGGTCTGCATCCCGAGCAGGAACAGCCCGATGCCGCCAAGAAGGGTCATGACCTGTGCCACCATGGCGCCAGTCTTCGCCGCCCGCGCGCGGCCGGCAAGGCCGTTTTTCGCCACACCCCGATTGTTGCCCGCGCGGGTTCGCGTATGGTAGCGCGAACGCCACCCTCAGCCCCGGACCCGCCACCATGGACCGCTCGGCCTCTCCCCTGCGCGGTGCGCTTTACGCACTGATCGCGTTCGGCATCTTCTCGACCCACGACGTCGTGGTGAAGACGCTGGGCAGCGAATACGCGCCGTTCCAGATCGTGTTCTTCTCGGTGCTGTTCGGCTTTCCGCTGATCTCGATCATGCTGATGCGCGACCGCACCGACGGCAACCTGCTGCCACGCCACCCGGGCTGGACGGCGCTGCGCACCGCGGCCTCGGTGATCACCGGGATCTCGGCGTTCTACGCCTTCTCGACCCTGCCGCTGGCGCAGACCTACGCCATCCTGTTCGCCGCGCCGCTGCTGATCACCGTGCTGTCGATCCCGGTGCTGGGCGAGCGGGTGGGCCCGCGGCGCTGGGGCGCGGTGGTGGTCGGGCTGGCCGGGGTGATGATCGTGCTGCGCCCGGGCCAGACCGACCTCGGGCTCGGCCACCTCGCGGCGCTGACGGCGGCGCTGGGCTCGGCCACCGCGTCGGTGATCGTGCGCAAGATCGGCCACGAGGAACGCTCGGTGGTGCTGCTGCTCTACCCGATGATGGCCAATTTCGTGCTGATGGGGGTGGCGCTGCCGTTCGTCTACCGGCCGATGCCGGTCGCGCATCTGGGCGGGCTGGCGCTGATGGCGGTGCTTGGCTTCGTGGCGATGCTGCTGGTGATTCTCGCCTACCGCGCGGCCGAGGCGGCGGTGGTCGCGCCGATGCAGTATTCCCAGATCCTGTGGGCCACCGCCTACGGCGTGCTGTTCTTCGACGAGACGCCGGACTTCGCCACCTTCCTGGGCGCGAGCGTGATCATCGCCTCGGGCATCTACATCCTGTTCCGCGAGGGCCGCGCCTCGGCCAACCGGCCGGTTTCGCTGACCAGGGGGCGCCCCGACACCGGCACCACCCCACGCGCGAGCATCGTCGAGGGGATGCGCACCCACGAGGACGAGGCGCCATAGGCCGCGCCGCGTTCGCCCCCCTTGCATTCGCCCGGCGGCTTCGCTAATCCCGCGCCACGGTCGGAGTGTAGCGCAGCCTGGTAGCGCACCTGCTTCGGGAGCAGGGGGTCGGAGGTTCGAATCCTCTCACTCCGACCAGCCGCGCCCCCCGGCGCGCCCCCGCCCTTTTCCCGCCTTTCGGATTTCGCCCGCCGCCCGTTTCGCCTGCCGCCCGGCGCCGGCCTGGAGCGGATCGCGTTCATTGGCATTCACGCGACCCACTCTAACCTTCTGATTTCGCATGTCCGAGAAGCGCAAAACCGGTTCCCACTTTTGCGCGACATGCTCTAAAGCCGCCCTTCCGCCACCCGCAACTGCCGCGCCCGGGTCAGGATCGCATCCTCGATCGCGCGCGTGGTCTCGAGGCTGACGGCGCCGCCTCCGCGCGATTCCAGCGCCACCCGCAGCGCGCGCGCGTCCAGCGACGGATCCTGCACATAGACGGTCGCACGATAGGCCCGCCCGCCGCCGGGCGGCACCCCGTAACCCATCACGATCACGCCCGAAAACGGATCGACGCTTTCGACCGGCAGAAAGTTCAGCACATCCAGCGCGGCGTTCCAGATGTAGCGGTTGACGCGCAGTTGCACGCCCGGATCGACGTTGGCGGCGAACATGTCGAACACCGAGGACGGACGCTCGCCCGTCGCCGTGCGGTTTGAAGGTTCGGGTGCGCCCACCGGCGCCGCCGGTTCGTTGCCGCCGCCGAAGATGCTGCGGAAAAAGCCCCCGCGCTCTCGTGGGCCATCGTCGCGCGCGCCACCGGCGCAGCCGGCCAGCGCCAGTGCCGCCACCGCCGCCACCGCACCCCTGCGAAATGCCTTCGAAACCATCGCCGTTCCCCGCCCGTGCGCCCCGGTGTTACCGGAGGCCCCCGAACCAGACAAGAGGCATCGGCCCGCGCCCCCCTTTCCCGCAAGCCGCGCCCCCCTTCGCCCGGCCGCGATGGCAGCCCGCCGCCGGTGTGGCTTTGCTGCACCATGGTCACGGCCTTCGACCGCGGCCGGCGGGGTCTGCCTTGCATTGGAGGGGGGTTGGCGGGAAATAGAGCCATACCCAATTCGGACACCCCCGAGTTGGGCTGCACCTTAAGTCAAACGAGGGAAAACGATGAAAAAGGTTCTCTTTGCGACGACCGCGCTGGTTATGACCGCCGGCGTCGCTGCGGCCGAAGTCACACTCTCCGGCTTCGCCGAAGTCGGGATCATGGGTGGCGACGCCGGTAACCCGTTCAACACCGGTGAAACCCAGTTCTTCACCGACATCGACGGCAAATTTATCATGTCGGGCACCACCGACAACGGCCTGACCTTCGGGGCGACGCTCGACTTCGACGAGACGGACGGCTCCGGCGCCCGCGGCCACTCGCTGGCATTCGACGACAACTCCCGGCAGGGCGGTGAAACCTACTTCATCTCCGGCACCTTCGGCACCGTGACCTGGGGCGATGCCGACGGCGCATTCGACTGGGCGCTTCAGGAAATCGTGATCGGCGGTTCGATCGGCGATGCCAACACCGAGCACGTGGGCTACTCGCCGCGCGGCAACGCCGGTCTGGACGGCTTCTATGACGGCCAGATCATGCAGTACCAGTATGTCCTCGGCGATCTCGCCTTCGCCGGCTCGCTTGAGATCGACGACACCGGTGTCGGCGACGCAGTCATCGGCCTCGGCGTGAAATACGGCGCCGACCTGGGTGGTGTGAACGTGCGCGGCGGCATCGGTTATCAGACCGTCGACAACAACGCCGGTGTTAATGGCGACATCTTCGGTGTCAGCCTTGACGCCCGTTTCCAGGGCGGCTTCCGCGCGATCGTCAACTACTCCGACCTCGACGGCGTGGTGCTGGGCCTCGACAATCACTGGGGCGTCGTGCTTGCCTACACGATGGATGCCTGGACCTTCGCGGTCAACTACGGCGAACGTGAAAACGTGGCCGGTGCGACCGACGATGGCTACGGCCTGACCGTCAACTACGACCTCGGTGGCGGTGCCGAACTTCAGGCCGGTTACGGCAGCAACATCACGCAATTCGACGGTGTCGACGACGCTTACTGGGACTTCGGTCTCGCCCTGTCGTTCTGATCCGGACGAAACCATCATCGGGAAAGAGCGGGCATTTGCCCGCTCTTTTCATTTCCGGGCGCGGCGGCGCCATGCAATCGACAGGCATCGCGGGGCATGATACGCCGCCACCGACCCGTTCGGAAACCTGCCCATGCTGCCGCTGTCCGCCAGTCGCCTGAAACAGATCTATGCCGACGCGCTCAGGGCCCATCAGGCCGGGCGGCGGGCCGAGGCCGAGGCCGGCTATCGCGCGGTTCTCGCGGCCAATCCTGCCGTGGCCGAGGCGCATTTCCAGCTTGGCAGACTGGCGCTGGACGCAGCCGACCGCGACGGCGCGGCAGAGCATTTCGAGCGCGCGGTGGCGCTGCGCCCGGCCGAGGCGGCGATCTGGCTGCACCTGGCGATGGCGCGGGCCGGGCACCCGGACGCGCCGGGGATCCTGACGCGGGCGATCCGGGCCGGGCTTCCCGCCCCGGCGCTGAAACAGATCGAGGCGCGGCTGGGCCTGCGCCCCCCTGCCCCGCGCCCGCCAAAGCCGCGGGGCGCGGCGGCAGAGGCGGTGGCGCTGCGCCGCAAGGGCGAGACGCTGCAACGTCAGGGCGATTTCGCGGCGGCGGAAAAGGCGCTGCGCCGCGCCATCGCGCTCGATCCCGGCTGCGGCGATCATTACCGCGTGCTGGGTGCGACGGTGAAGTTCACGGCCGCGGATCCGTTGATCGCGGCGATGGAACGGCGGTTCGGCGCCCGCGACACCGCCGATGCCGACCGCATGATGTTCGGATTCGCGCTGGCCAAGGCGATGGCCGACATCGGCGCCCATGACCGCGTCTTCGATTACCTGCATCCGGCCAACGCATTGATGCGGAAGCTTTACCCCTTCGACAGGTCTTCGCGCAGGCGCGACATCGCGGCGCTGAAGCAGGTCTTCGCCGGCACCGATTTCGCCGCCCGCAAGATCGCCGGCACCTCGGATTTCCGGCCCGTCTTCGTCACCGGCCTGCCGCGCTCGGGCACCACCCTGGTCGAGCAGATCGTCGCCGCCCACAGCGCCGTCGAAAGCGCGGGCGAGGTCGGCGCGTTCGAGCAGACGGCACGGGGCGTGCTGTTTCCCGGCGGCCGGCTGCGGCCGCTGTCGGCCGTGCCCGACGCCGAGATCGCGGCGCTCGGGCGCGCCTGCGAGGCGGCGCTGTCCGCCCGCTGCCCCGGCGCCGCGGTGATCACCGACAAGTCGGTGCAAAGCTACACCATGATCGGGCTGATCCGCCTCGCGCTGCCCGGCGCCCGCGTCGTCGTCGTCTACCGCGACCCGCGCGACACCGCGCTGTCGATCTACCGCAACGTCTTCCCCGAGGGCACCCACCCCTACGCCTACGACCTGCGCGACATCGCCGAGTATTACCGCCTGTTCCGCGAGATCGTCGATTTCTGGCGCGAGGTGCTGCCCCCCGGCAGCTTCCACGAGATCGCCTACGAGGCCCTGATCGCCGACCCCGAGGGCGAATCGCGCCGCCTGATCGCCGCCTGCGGGCTGGAATGGGAGGACGCCTGCCTGTCGTTCCACAGCGCGCGCCGCAAGGTCGAGACGCTCAGCCTCTACCAGGTTCGCCAGCCGATCAACGCCGCCTCGGTCGCCGGCTGGCGGCGCCACGAAGACGAGCTGCGCCCGGTGACCGAGGCGTTGGCCGACCTGCTGGAGGACACGCCATGAGCCTGCGGGCGGTCCGCGCGCAGGTGGCGGCGGCCGAGGTCGCGGCGGGGCGCGCCCCGGGCTCGGTGCACCTGATCGCCGTCTCCAAGCAGCAGCCCGAGGGGCGGGTGCGCGCGGTGCTCACCGCCGGCCAGCGCCTGTTCGGCGAGAACCGGGTGCAGGAGGCGGCGCGCCGCTGGCCCCCCTTGCGCGCGGAATTCGGCGCCGTCGAGGTGCATCTGATCGGTCCGCTGCAGACCAACAAGGCGCGCCAGGCGGTCGAGATGTTCGAGGCGATCCATTCGCTCGACCGGCCCCGGCTTGCCCGCGTGCTGGCCGACCTGGCGCAGGCCCGTGGCATCTCGCCCAGGCTGTTCGTGCAGGTCAACACCGGCGCCGAACCGCAGAAGGCCGGCGTCCTGCCCGCGGATGCCGACGCCTTCGTGGCCGAGGTCCGCGCGATGGGCCTGCCGCTGGTGGGCCTGATGTGCATCCCGCCCGCCGCCGAAGATCCCGCCCCCCATTTCGCCGCCCTCGCCGCGATGGCGGCGCGCAACGGCCTCGACGGCCTGTCGATGGGCATGAGCGGCGATTTCGCCGCCGCCATCGCCGCCGGCGCTACCCATGTCCGCGTCGGCTCGGCGATCTTCGGCGCGCGCGACACCCGGCCCGCCCCCGCAAGCTGACCGCCCGGCGCCCCATCCGCCCGGGGCCCGCCCCCGCAAGGCGCACCGCGGCCGATCCGCATCCTACCCCTTCACCTTGGCCCAAATACTCATGTCGCGCCGCCTGCCCGGTGCGCCGCGCCCGCCCTACCTTTCCCGCCCCTTCACCTTGGCCCAAATACACCCTTCGCGACGTTGCCCCCCTCACGCCTAGTAGATGTAGCGAATCTGGTCGCTCCAGTAGCGTTCCAGCCGGCGCAGCGCGATGTTGATGCCGCCCAGTTCCTCGCGCCCGATCACCCCGCGCTCGCCCAGCCCGGCGGCATGGCGCGCGAACAGTTCGCCCACCACGTCGCGCACCGCCCGCCCGCGCGCGGTCAGCCGCACCCGCACCGCGCGGCGGTCGGCGTCGCAGCGCTGGTGGTGCATGAAACCGCCCTCGACCAGCTTCTTGAGGTTGTAGCTGACGTTCGAGCCCTGGTAGTAGCCGCGTGTCTTCAACTCGCCCGCCGTCACCTCGTTCTCGCCGATGTTGAACAGCAGCAGTGCCTGCACCGGGTTCAACTCGAGGATGTTCAGCCGCTCGAACTCGTCCTTGATCACGTCGAGCAGCAACCGGTGCAGCCGTTCGACAAGCGCGAGGCTTTCGAGATAGTCGTCAAGCGCGCTGCGCGCGGCGGCCCCGCCCCCGCGGGCCAGTACCTGGCTGGTCATCGTGCATCCTCCGCCCTCGGCGTCGGGGGAAGAATCGCGGCAAATCCCTACGGTCGGGTTAAACCCGGCACGATCGCGGCGCGAATCTCGGCCACCAGCCCCGCCAGCGCCTCGGGTGCGGCGCCGGCGCCGCTGATCCAGGCGTAGAGGTCGTGGTCGTTCTCGTCGAGCAGCGCCTCGAACCGCGCCAGCGTGGCGGCGGGCAGCGTCTCGAGGTGCGCGTCGGCGAACGGGCCCAGGATCAGGTCCATCTCGCGGGTGCCGCGCCGCCAGGCCCGCAGCCGCAGCCGCTTGCGCCGCACCGCGTCGTCGCCGGGCCCCTCGGCCGGGGCGCTCAACGGGCGGCCTCCAGCGCCGAGCGCAACTGCTTCTCGACCCGGCCCAGCCGTTCGGCGTTGCGCAGCATCTCGCCGCGCAGGCTGCGCAATTCGGCCATCAGCCGCGCCGCCTCGGGCGGCACGCCGCCGCCGGCATCGGGGCCGGGAATGCCGTCGCCCTCGCCGGTCAGAAGCCAGCGGATCGAGACGTTGAGCAGCCCCGCCAGCATCTGCAGGCGATTGGCGCGCGGCTCGATCGTGTCGGCCTCCCAGCCTTCGACGGTGCGCAGCCGCACGCCGAGGCGGCGGGCAAGGTCGGCCTGCGACATGCCGGCGGCCTCGCGCGCGCCCGACAGCCGGTCGCCGAAGGTGGCCGCCGCGTCGCTGAACCAGTCGTCTTTCGGGGCGTCATCGCTCATGGGGCCGATCCTGCTTGAAGGCTGAACGGGGGAACACTAGGACAGGAGAGGCGCGAATTCAAATCGGGGACCGAACCAATGGCCTTCCTTTCCGACATGCTGGCGCGGGTGAAGCCCTCGCCGACCATCGCGGTGACCACCAAGGCGCGCGAACTGAAGGCCGCCGGGCGCGACGTGATCGGGCTTGGCGCGGGCGAGCCCGACTTCGACACGCCCGACAACATCAAGGCCGCCGCCAAGGCCGCGATCGACGCCGGCCACACCAAATACACCGCCGTCGACGGCATTCCCGAACTCAAGGCCGCGATCTGCGACAAGTTCGCGCGCGACAACGGCCTTGCCTACACGCCGTCGCAGGTGACGGTGGGCACCGGCGGCAAGCAGGTGCTCTACAACGCCCTGGTGGCAACGCTGAACCCCGGCGACGAGGTGATCGTGCCGGCGCCCTACTGGGTGAGCTATCCCGACATGGTGCTGCTGGCCGGCGGCACCCCGGTGGTGGTCGAGGCCGGGATCGAGACCGGCTTTCGCATGACCCCCGAGGCGCTCGAGGCCGCGATCACGCCGCGCACCAAGTGGCTGATCTTCAACTCGCCCTCGAACCCGACCGGCGCCGGCTACACCCGCGACCAGCTCAAGGCGCTGACCGACGTGCTGCTGCGCCACCCGCAGGTTTGGGTGATGTCGGACGACATGTACGAGCATCTGGTGTTCGACGATTTCGCGTTCTGCACCCCGGCCCAGGTGGAGCCCGCGCTTTACGACCGCACGCTTACCGTCAACGGCGTGTCGAAGGCCTATGCGATGACCGGCTGGCGGATCGGCTATGCCGCCGGCCCCGAGGCGCTGATCAAGGCGATGGGCAAGGTGCAGTCGCAATCCACCTCGAACCCGTGCTCGATCTCGCAATACGCGGCACTCGAGGCGCTGACCGGCCCGCAGGATTTCATCGCGCCGAACAACGCCACCTTCAAGCGCCGCCGCGACATGGTGGTGGCGCTGCTCAACGAATGCCCCGGCATCGAATGCCCGGTGCCCGAGGGGGCGTTCTACGTCTATCCTTCGGTGGCAGGCTGCATCGGCAAGACCTCGGCGGGCGGCGCCAGGATTGCCGACGACGAGGCCTTCGCCACCGCGCTGCTGGAGGAAGAGGGGGTGGCGGTGGTGTTCGGCGCGGCGTTCGGGCTGTCGCCGCATTTCCGCGTCAGCTACGCCACCTCGGACGAGGCGCTGCGCGAGGCGTGCACCCGCATCCGGCGGTTCTGCGAGGGGTTGCGCTAGCCGCCTGCTTGCACCGGTTCGCTTTGACACCGGCGTGCCGGCTTTCTAGGTTGCGCGCGGGGCAATGGCGGGTGGTGGCGGCAGCGGCATGGCGGAACTTCCCGAATACTACTTCCGCGTGCGCGAGAACGGCGCGCTGGTGTTCCGGGTGGACACCGAGAACCGCATGCGCCGGCTGGAGTTCGAACAGATCGCCGCCGTCAACATCCGCAACGGCGAGGTCAAGCCGCACGGCGGCCGCGCGCTGTCGCCCGCCGACGAGGCCGCGATCGCCGAATGGATGGCGGCGCGGGTGGCCACGCTGGCCGCGCGCGATGTCGACGACATCGTGCGCACGATCGACCACCTGAACCTGACCGCGCAATGGGCGCAAAGCCGCGCCACCGACGCGCAACTCGATCAGGTGACCGACGCGCTGCTGCTGGCGATGCACGACCTGCGCGGGGTTCTGGTGCGCCGCAAGTCCGAGCGCCTGGCGCAGGCCGACACCGGCGAGGATTGACCGCGACACCGCCTGGCCGGGGCGGCGGGAAACGCAAGGGGCGGAGGTTGCCCCCCGCGCCCAGGGCAATCGCATTTGGCAACCTTCCGTCGACAGTGACGCGAAGAAACAAGGGCAGCGCCCGACCCACGGGGTGGGCGCAGAAGCGCCCGCCCCGGGGGGGCGGGTCGGGCGCTGCCCGGCGTGCCGCCGGGCAAGACAGTGAAGATGGGGCGGCGCCGCAGTCGTGGGGCAAGATGGTCAAATGCGATTGCCCCCCGCGCGCCCCTCGCCCGGCTCAGTGCAGCACCGCCTCCGGCGGCGGCTCGCGGCGCGAGGCCGACACCCGGCCGCCGATCAGCAGCCCCTCGGGGCCGGCCGTCACCGGCACCTCGTCGCCGTCCTGAATATCGCCGGCCAGCAGCAGTTCGGCCAGCGGATCCTGGATCGCGCGCTGGATCACGCGCTTGAGCGGCCGGGCGCCGAACACCGGGTCGTAGCCCTCGTCGGCCAGCCACGCCTTGGCGCTTTCGTCCAGCGACAGCACGATCTTGCGCGGCGCCAGCCGTTTCGCCAGCCGGGCAAGCTGGATCTCGACGATCCCGTCCATGTCGGCGCGGGTGAGGCGGTCGAAGATCACCGTCTCGTCCAGCCGGTTCAGGAACTCGGGCCGGAAATGGGCACGCACCGCGGCCATCACCTCGGCCCGCGCCTCGGCGGCGTCGGCCCCCTCGGGCAGCTGGCTCAGCGCCTGGGATCCGAGGTTCGAGGTCAGCACGATCAGCGTCTGCTTGAAATCGACCCGGTGGCCCTGGCCGTCGGTCAGCACCCCGTCGTCGAGCACCTGCAACAGCACGTTGAAGACGTCGGGGTGGGCCTTTTCCACCTCGTCGAACAGCAGCACCTGGTAGGGCCGCCGGCGCACCGCCTCGGTCAGCACGCCGCCCTCGTCATAGCCGACATATCCCGGCGGCGCCCCGATCAGGCGGGCCACCGAGTGCTTTTCCATGAACTCGGACATGTCGATGCGCACCATCGCCTGGTCGTCGTCGAACAGGTATTCGGCCACCGCCTTGGTCAGCTCGGTCTTGCCGACGCCGGTCGGCCCGAGGAACAGGAAGCTGCCCAGCGGCCGGTTCTCGTCGTTCAGCCCGGCGCGCGCGCGGCGCACGGCGTTCGCCACCGCCGCCACCGCCCGGCTCTGACCGACCACGCGGCGGCCAAGCTCCTGCTCCATGCGCAGCAGCTTCTCGCGCTCGCCCTCCAGCATCTTGGTGGTGGGGATGCCGGTCCAGCGTTCGACCACCTGGGCGATCTGCTCGGGGCGCACGGTTTCCGACACCAGACGCGCCTCGCCGGCCTCTTCGGCCTCGGCCAGCTTCTTCTCGATCCCCGGGATCACGCCATAGGAAAGCTCGCCCGCCCGCGCGAGATTGCCCTCGCGCTTGGCCGCGTCAAGCTCGGCCCGCGCCCGGTCAAGCTGTTCCTTGAGGTCGCGCGCGGCGTTCAGCCGGTCGCGCTCGGCCTGCCATTGCGCCGTCAACTCGGCCGACCTGCCCTGCAACTCGGCCAGTTCGCGCTCCAGCCGCGACAGCCGGTCCTTGCTGGCGGCGTCGTCCTCCTTCTTGAGCGCCTCGGCCTCGATCTGCTTTTGCAGGATCTCGCGGTCGAGCGCGTCCAGTTCCTCGGGCTTGCTGTCGACCTCCATGCGCAGCCGGCTTGCGGCCTCGTCCATCAGGTCGATGGCCTTGTCGGGCAGGAAGCGGTCGGTGATGTAGCGGTGGCTCAGCGTCGCCGCCGCCACCAGCGCCGAGTCGGAGATGCGCACGCCGTGGTGCAGCTCGTATTTTTCCTTGATGCCCCGCAGGATCGAGATCGTGTCCTCGACCGTCGGTTCCTCGACCATCACCGGCTGGAAGCGCCGCGCCAGCGCCGCGTCCTTTTCCACATACTTGCGGTATTCGTCCAGCGTGGTGGCGCCGATGCAATGCAGCTCGCCCCGCGCCAGCGCCGGCTTGATCAGGTTGGCGGCGTCCATCGCGCCTTCCGACTTGCCGGCGCCGACCAGCGTGTGCATCTCGTCGATGAACAGCACCACCTCGCCCGCGGCGGCGGTGATCTCGTTCAGAACCGCCTTCAGACGCTCCTCGAACTCGCCGCGGTATTTCGCGCCGGCGATCAGCGCCCCCATGTCGAGTGCAAGCAGCCGCTTGTCCTTGAGGCTTTCGGGCACGTCGCCGTCGACGATGCGCAGCGCGAGGCCCTCGGCAATGGCGGTCTTGCCGGTGCCCGGCTCGCCGATCAGGACGGGGTTGTTCTTGGTGCGGCGGCTGAGCACCTGCATGGCGCGGCGGATCTCCTCGTCGCGGCCGATGATCGGGTCAATCTTGCCCTCGCGCGCGGCCTCGGTCAGGTCGCGGGCATATTTCTTGAGCGCGTCATAGCCTTCCTCGGCCGAGGCGCTGTCGGCGGTGCGCCCCTTGCGGATGTCGTTGATCGCGGTGTTGAGCTTCTGCGCGGTGACGGCGCCGGCATCCAGCGCGTCCTTGGCGCGGGTGTTGACCAGCGCCAGCGCGGTCAGCATCCGCTCGACCGGCACGAAACTGTCGCCGGCCTTCTTCGCCACCTTCTCGGCCTCGTCCAGCACCCGCACCAGCGACGGGTCGACATAGGTCTGCCCGTCGCCGCCGGTCACTTTCGGCAGCTTCGCGATCGCCGCGTCGTTGGCGGCCGCAACCTGCTCGGGCGCGCCGCCGGCCCGCCGGATGAGATTGGCGGCCAGCCCCTGGTCGTCGTCCAGCAGCGCCTTCAGCAGATGGTCGGGCAGCACCCTTTGATGGCTTTCGCGCATCGCGATGGTCTGGGCGGCCTGAATGAATCCACGCGCCCTTTCCGTGAACTTCTCGAGGTTCATCGGTCGTTCTCCTTTGCCAAGCTCCCGTTGCCCTGCCCGCGCGGCGGCGCAGGGCCCATTCGGGCCTCGGCATGTATCTGGGAACGCAGGCTGCGCGGCGCAAGTCCCGCCGGTCGATGCCGCTCAGGGCCGCTGATGGCGCGCGCGCGAACCCCATTCGATCGCCGCCGCGTGCAGCCGGTCGACGTTGAGCTGGTGGCGGATCTCGGCCAGAAGCTCGAGTTCGGCCTCGCCCAGCAGACCGTCCGACGCGGCGACGTCGCAAGCCAGCGCATAGGCGGTCTCGTTCAGCCGCGGCGGCAGCGATTCGCGCACCAGTCCGAACATCGCGTCCAGCCCGTCCTCTTCCTCGAACAGGTCGAACACGATCTGCGCGACCTCGCGCATCCGGTCCTGGTCGTAGTCGGCGAACACCGGCAGGTGGTTGACCACCCGCTCGATGGTAACGAGTTCCGCGGTGCGGAACGTCTCGTCGGCGGCCGAGACCGCGATCATGATCGCCACCAGACAATCCTGCGGCGAAAGCGGCATCTCTTCGTCGGTCACGGGCCCATCCTCGATCCTGTTGCAGTGCAGAATATTGACGCGCGCATCCCCCGGCAATAGGAACCCGGGGTTCCCGATAGGCGGGCACACCCAAGGGACACGCCACCATGACCAGCCTGCGCGACGCCGCGATGAAATCGAAAGCCTGGCCCTTCGAAGAGGCGCGCCGCCTGCTCAAGCGCTACGAGGCGGCCCCGCCCGCCAAGGGCCACGTGCTGTTCGAGACCGGCTACGGCCCCTCGGGCCTGCCCCATATCGGCACCTTCGGCGAGGTCGCGCGCACCACCATGATCCGCCGCGCCTTCGAGGCGATCTGCGACATTCCGACGCGGCTGATCTGCTTTTCCGACGACCTCGACGGCATGCGCAAGGTGCCCGACAACGTCCCCGACCCCGCCGCGCTGCGCGAACACCTGCAACGCCCGCTGACCTCGGTGCCCGACCCGTTCGGCACCCACGAAAGCTTCGGGCACCACAACAACGCGATGTTGCGCCGCTTCCTCGACACCTTCGGCTTCGAATACGAGTTCATCTCGGCCACCGGGTTCTACCGCTCGGGCCGGTTCGACGACACGCTGCGGCTGGCGGCCGAGCGCTACGACAAGCTGATGGAGATCATGCTGCCGTCCTTGCGCGAGGAACGCCGCCAGACCTATTCGATCTTCCTGCCGATCCACCCCGAGACGGGGCGCGTGCTGTATGTGCCGATCAGGCATGTCGATGCGCGCGAGGCCACCATCACCTTCGACGACGAGGACGGGCGCGAATGGACGCTGCCGGTCACCGGCGGGCAGGTGAAGCTGCAATGGAAGCCCGATTTCGGCGCCCGCTGGGCGGCGCTGGGCGTCGATTTCGAGATGTACGGCAAGGACCATTCCTCGAACACCCCGATCTACGACGGCATCTGCCGCGCGCTCGGCGGCCGGGCGCCGGAGCATTTCGTCTACGAACTGTTCCTCGACGACCAGGGCCAGAAGATCTCCAAGTCGAAGGGCAACGGGCTGACCATCGACGAGTGGCTGCGCTATGCCGCGACCGAAAGCCTGTCCTACTTCATGTATCAGAAGCCGAAAACCGCCAAGCGGCTGTGGTGGGACGTGATCCCCAGGGCGGTCGACGAATACCACCAGCAATTGCGCGCCTACCCCGAGCAGGGCATCGAGGCGCAACTGGCCAACCCGGTCTGGCACATCCACGGCGGCACCCCGCCCGAAAGCCACATGGTGGTGTCGTTCGCGATGCTGCTGAACCTCGCCGCGGTCGCCGGGACCGAGGACAAGGAGACGCTGTGGGGCTACATCCGCCGCTATGCGCCGGGGGCGAGCCCCGAGGCCAACCCCGACCTCGACGCCGCGGCCGGCCACGCGCTGCGCTACTTCAAGGATTACATCGCCCCGTCCCGCGTCTTCCGCGCCCCCGACACGCGCGAACATGCGGCGATGGTCGATCTTGCCGCGCGGCTGCGTGCGCAGGCGGGCGAGACCGACGCCGAGGCGTTGCAGGCCACCGTGTTCGCGGTGGGCAAGGAGCACGGGTTCGAGCCGCTGCGCGACTGGTTCAAGGCGCTCTACGAGGTGCTGCTGGGCCGTTCCGAGGGCCCCCGCTTCGGCGGCTTCGTGGCGCTCTACGGGGTGGCGGAAACCGTGGCCCTGATCGAGGCCGCCCTCGACGGCCGCCACCCCGCGGCCTGATCGCGCCGCGCGCAACCGGGCGCAAAATTCCGTTGCGGAATTTTGGCAAAATTCTTTCGAAGAATTTTGCGCCCGTGGCCGCCGTCAGGCGAGCAGGTCGAAGGTGCCGTCGGCCCCCGCGATCTGCAGGTTGAGCGAGGTCTGCCCGGCCCCGTCGACCAGCGCCCACACGATCAGCGGCGCGTCGCCGCCGGTGTAGACCACGAA
>Ga0209347_1000648_pt1 | contig 78162 bp, 69 predicted proteins | sample AutmiccommuBRH23_FD_187382 | JGI IMG/M metagenome (GOLD analysis project Ga0209347, IMG submission 187382) | Deep subsurface microbial communities from Mt. Terri, Switzerland - Autotrophic microbial communities BRH/23 (SPAdes) (version 2) | ecosystem: Environmental > Aquatic > Deep subsurface >...
AACTGATGTAACTGCGGATAGTCCTTTCACTGTAGTTGCGGATACGCATCTCGCGCTCCATCAACTCGCGGATACTTTTTTTTCATAACTAAAAAATTTAAAGATGAGGATAGAAGTTACGCTGTTTTTTGCACGATGCCAAGCTGCCCCGCCATAGCGGGGTTTAGTTCAACGTCTGTGTATATAACCGGTGTCTTATATTTTGCTTATAGGTCGTCAGGTCTAAGTATCTGGCAGCCTATATACTGCCTTCCAAAAATGGTGGTTGCCGGCCATTTATTATTTGGAAGGGATATCCTCGCCTTCGAGCTGCTAAGCAGGTACATTTTGGGGCAAGTCATCGGGTTCAGTCGTATCATATCGGTTATTAGTTTGGTTTTTCAGGATTTGAATGTAATGAATTTTACAGAATAAATTGGTATTGGTGCTTTTTTGTTTTCCCCGGGGAACTTCTGTTTTTCAACGGCCTGCTATTTTCCGGCAACGTCTCGTTTACTGTTGACTACCTCTCGTTTATTGCTGGCAACGTCTCCTTTACCGTTGGCAACCTTTCATTTACTGTTGGCAACCTGTCGTTTATGCTTAGCAACCTTTCATTTACTCTTGGCAACCTGCCGTTTAGTGTTATCAACCTCTCGTTTATTGCTGGCAACGTCTCCTTTACCGTTGGCAACCTGTCGTTTACTGTTAGCAACCTGTCGTTTATCGTTGACTACGTCTCCTTTACGTTTAACTACCGCTCGTTGACGCTTGGCAACGTCTCGTTTATTGTTGGCAACCTGCTTTTTACGCTTGGCGAGCTCCTCCGGCCAAATTCCAACGCCACGGGAAAGGGAGAAGCGGGTGGCTTCTCCCTTTGCGGTTTTGTGTGTTGCCTGGCGTACTATTCGGCAGCCATTTCGGTTGCGGTCAGTTCGTCGGGACGACTGGCTCCCTGGTTACGCACCAGCTTGCTAAAGACAAACAACTCGCGTTTGAGCGGATCGTGCCTAAACAGGACTTTACCGATGGCGCAAATATCCATCGCCTGTGCGTAGGTTTCGTTGAGCCCGGCCACGGCTTCTTTGGTTCCCAGTTTACTGGTTCCTTTCAGGCTCTCTTGGCTGATGTTGGCTTGGTTGAGCTGGTCGGCATAGCCCAGGATATTTTCCACCCGCACGGCATTCACTTGTTTTTCCAGCAGTTGGGCTTTCAGCGTTTCATCCATGTGGTTGGCGAAAGTAAGCAGCAAGCCAATCATCATTTCCTGGTTGTTGTTCGATGCCTGGCTCCAGTACAGATCGTATCCCAGGCGGCTAAGCAAGGTCTCTTTTGCGAGCGGCTCCTGGCGAAATCCACGTTCAATTTGGGTTTTCACCATGTCGAGCTCGTACTTGGCTTTTTGGGTCAGTTCGTTAACCAGTTGGGTTTGATCCTGCAGGCTTTCCTTGGATCTGATACCGAAATAGGTTTCGAGGATCAGTTGAATACCGGCCCGGAAGGTATCGATAAACGGGTCGGCCCAGCCGGGCATTTCATTGACGAAGGCTTCTTTCTCGGTTTCAAAATGATCCGCTACGGTTAGTGCTGCGATGAGCATCGGCAGGGTTTTGTACTTAAAGGTTCTTTTCATGATTTAGAGTTTTAATTTAAAAAATTTATGATTGAGTGACTGGCTCCGCGTCATCGTTTACCGATGATTGAACGGGCCGGATTTGTTTGTTTCACTCTCAAAAAATAAATTTTCTCAAAACTCTCTGTAAGCGGCAAGCAAGCACGTTAACTGATTTGATCGCACCGATCATTTTCAGAAGGTTGGCTATGGTTTAATCCCTTTTTAAGGTAAAAGGTAACCCTCGAAAGTAAGAAAATATGGGATTTATTTTCAAGACCACACAGGAAGCCAGTCGCTGGCAGATTCCGTCCGGCAACTGACGGACGGAAAGACGCGTTGTTCGTTGGCAGGTGGCCAAACTCCCTCCCTTTTCAAAGGGAGGGTGGGGGTGGGTCATGAAACAGCAGACTGAAATCCGCTATGCCAGGAATTGGGCAGGGAGCCGTCAGCCGGCAGATTCCGAATCAAGTTCGGAATGACGCTTTAGCCGTTGGCGATGAATGACGCTTTAGTCGTTGGCGACGAATGACGCGCTATCTGTTGGTTGGTGGAGCTCCCTCCCTTTTCAAAGCCGGGGTGGGTCATGAAACAGCAGACTGAAAGACGCGTCAGGCAGGAATTGAGCATCCAGCATCAAGTATCCAGCATCGAGTCGCTCAGCTCAGTTTGCTGGCTTTTAACCGCAGGCTGTTGGCCACCACCGACACCGAGCTGAAGGCCATCGCCGCTCCGGCAATCATGGGATCGAGCAAAAAGCCATTGACCGGATACAGTAGGCCGGCGGCAATGGGGATGCCAATGGCGTTGTAGATAAAGGCCCAAAACAGGTTTTGCTTGATGCCGAGCACCGTTTTTCGCGACAGTTGCAGGGCCTTGGGAATGGATTTCAGGTCGGAGGTGATGAGCGTCATCTTCGCCACATCCATCGCAATGTCGGAACCCTGCCCCATGGCAATGCTCACGTCGGCCTGGGCCAGCGCGTGCGAATCGTTGATGCCGTCGCCTACCATGGCCACCAGCTTGCCTTCGGCTTGCAGTTGCTTGATAAATTCGGCCTTATCGGCGGGCAGTACTTCGGCCTTAAAATCGGTAACCCCCACCTGTGCCGCCACGGCCGCCGCGGTTTGACGGTTGTCGCCGGTCAGCATGTAAACCGATACGCCCATCTGTTTCAGCCGGGCAATGGCTGCTTTCGAACTTGGTTTCAGTTGATCGGCAATGGCCACAACGGCCAGCACCTGCTGTTCGTTGGCAAAGAATACCACGGTTTTGGCCTGGTCCTGCCACTGCCGGCTTTGCTGTTCCAATTCCGTTGTGAGGGCAATGTTCCGTTCCTGAAGCAGCTGACTGTTTCCAACGAAATAGCGTTCTCCCGCTTCGTCGCTTGCTTCCACCCCCTGCCCGGTCAGGCTGTTAAACCCCTTGATGATCGCCGGACGGATCCCCTCGGCCTGAAGCTGGCGAACCACGGCTTCGGCCAGTGGGTGCTCCGACTGCGCTTCCATGCCCAGCAGCACGCCACGCACGTGGTCGCCGGCCTCTGTTGACTCCCACACGATGTCCGTCACTTCGGGCTTGCCCTTGGTGATGGTGCCCGTTTTATCGAGCACGATGGCATTCACCCGGTGCCCCAGTTCCAGGCTTTCCGCATCTTTAATCAGAATATTGTTTTCGGCACCCTTCCCCACTCCAACCATAATGGCCGTGGGAGTCGCCAGTCCGAGCGCACAAGGACACGCAATGACCAATACCGCCACCGACGTCAGCAGGGCATGGGTAAAAGCATCGTCACCCCCCAGCAGCATCCAGGTAGCAAAGGTTGCGATGGAAATCAGCAGCACAACGGGCACGAAGATGCCCGCGATTTTGTCGACCAGCTTCTGCACCGGCGCCTTACTGCCCTGTGCTTCCTGCACCATTTGAATGATTTGGGCCAGCAGCGTTTCGCCCCCCACCTTCTCGGCTTCAAACTGAAAACTGCCTTTTTGGTTGATGGTTCCGGCAAACACTTGTTGGCCGCTGGTCTTCTCAACCGGAACGGGTTCGCCGGTAATCATACTTTCATCAACAAACGAATTTCCCGACACCACCGTTCCATCAACCGGAATTTTCTCACCGGGCCTCACCACCACACGGTAGCCTTTCTGTACCGAAGCGATGGGGATTTCCTGTTCCTGCCCGTCGATGATGGCTTTCAGCGTTTTGGGCTGCAAGCCCATCAGCTTTTTTAGTGCCGAAGAGGTGTTCGACTTGGCTCTTTCCTCCAGCAACTTACCCAACGAAATAAAGGTGATAATCACGGTTGCGGCTTCGTAATACACATGCGGATGAATACCCCGCGCGTGCCAGAAGCCGGGAAACAGGGTATTGAAAAAACTGAACAGGAAAGCGATCCCGGTACTTAAGGCCACCAAGGTATCCATGTTTGCCCGACCGTGGCGCGCCTGTTTCCAGGCGTGAATAAAGAAACTTCGCCCGAAGTAAAATAAAACGGGAACGGACAAGGCCATCGAAATCCAGCGTCCGGGTTCCCATTCCATAAAAAACATGCCCAGCACAAAAACGGGTAGTGTCAACAGTGCCGACCAAATCGTCCGCTGTTTGACATCGGCATAGTGTTTTTGCTGCATTTCCTGTTGTGCCGCCGCCGGATCTTCCGTATCTACCAGCAAATCGTAGCCAATGGCGCGAATGGCGTTTTGCAAATCGGCCGGGCTAAGCTTGGCATCGTATTCCACCCAAACCGAATTGGATGCAAAGTTGACACTGGCCTGCATCACCCCTTCGGTATGGCTTAAAATAGATTCGACACTCGACGCGCAAGCGGCACAGGTCATACCGCTTACCGGAAAGGTTTGTTTGATCAGGCTGCTGTCTGCTGCTTTTGATTCTGTTAAAGTCAATGTTTTCATCGCTGTGTGGGATTTAATTGTACACCACAAATTTCGCCCATGCAAGGCCTAAAACTGTTACAGAATCGTGCACACGATTTATAAGATTTTGCTTAGAGCGAATCCAAGGGTCGGAGGTCGGGGGTATGGGATTTTTTAAATTGGGAGGGCGTCATGCCGGTTTCTTTTTTGAATTGGGACGACAAGTAGGCCACACTGCTGTAGTTCAGTTCAAAGGCTATTTCCGACAGGCTCAGCTCATCGTAAAACAGCAGTTCCTTCACCTTCTCGATTTTCTGCCGGGTCAGGTATTTTTCAATGGTGATGCCTTCCACGGCCGAGAACAAGCGGCTCAGGTAGCTATATTCATACGCGAACTTGTCGGCCAGGTAAGTGGATAAATTAACGGTCAACGGCTCCTTGCTGTGGTGAACCTGCTCAACAATCAGGCTTTTGATTCTGGAGATGATGGCCGACTTGCCGGGCTCCAACAGCTCGAAGCCAAGCGCCCGCAGCTTAGCCCCCAACGCTCGCCGCTGATCTGCCGAAATGCCTTGCGCCAGGTGAACCTGCCCCAGCTCGACTTGCTGAAAGGAAACATCCAGCTCCTTAAAGGCAGCTTCCACCGCCATCACGCAGCGCGGGCAAACCATGTTTTTGATATGCAGGATTTCGGGATTGGCCATCACATGATCATTTAAGAATACAATTCGTTTTGAGGATTAGACGCTAAGATACGCCATTTTGTTTATTTGAAATCGAAATCAACCAAAGCAAAAAGTCGACCGAGGCTTTGTTCATTTCACTTCGGACGACTTCTTGTTTCCCAGTCAGATCTGTTCTCCAACATTCATCAAATGGCTTTCATACGCTTGTTGGTTGCGGCTCAACCGCCAGAGCTAATTTGATAGGGCGAACTTTTCAAGGCCTTGGAAAGATCTTCCAAACGAAGCGGTTGATCCGTTTCGAGGACCACTTCCTTTTCGCTTAAATTAACTTGCACATTTTTAACCGATTCAACATTCGACAGCAGACGGTTCACCACATTGGCGCAACCCGCACAGGTCATTCCCGATACTTTATATTTTTCAATCATAGCGGTAATTTTTAAAGATTAACAAAGCTCAAAAATAAGGGTCAGCCATCAGTAATCTGTTATGTTTTTTTGCCTTGGTTTTATAACATTCTGATCGGATTGAACGCCTGTAGATTCAATCCCGAACAGCTCCTGAAAATATTATCCGGCTTCTCCACACTTTTGTTCCTTAACTTCCAAGGTATTCCTATCTTTATAAACCGATAAACGCCCGTTCCGCGTCGTCCGGTCTAAAAATTAAGTCTATGAATACGAACAACATTGATACGGATCAACTCATTGCAAAGCTCATGAAAATCAGGGAAGCCATCCTTTCCTGCGAAGAAGACTACGAGCCGGTTATTCAGTCGGTGCACCCCAACTATCGCTACAGTGTGCGTAATTTCATCCGGTACCTGAAACTGCGCACCTTCGAGCTTCGAAAAATACAGGAAGAGCTTTCGTCCATGGGACTGTCTTCCATCGGCCATTCGGAACGCTATGTGCTGGCCAATATGGAGAACATCCTGTATTTCCTGCACTTGTACCAGGGCAAACACTTCAGCGGGAAATACGATTTGGGCGAGCACCCGGTCAATTACTTCCAGAGTAACACAGTCCTCGAAAGCAACACAACCCGCTTGCTGGGAAAAAGCAACCAGTCGCTCAACACACGCATCATGGTTACCCTGCCCTCGGAAGCCGCTACTGATTACGAGCTGGTCAAAAACCTGATTGGCCAGGGCATTGAGGTGGCCCGCGTGAATTGCAGTCACGACGAGCCGGACGACTGGAAAAAAATGATTGCCCACGTGCACCAGGCATGCCACGAAGTGGGGCACGAATGCCGGATTTTCATGGATTTGCCCGGCCCCAAGATGCGTACCGGATTGGTGAAACTGAAAAAGAAGAAAAAGAAGAAAAAGCCCATCGACTACATCACCCTGCATAAAGGAGACCATCTGCATCTGTATCAAGCAAGCCTGGAAGGTCAAGATGCCAAGTACGATGCCGCTGGCGAAATGATTGCTCCGGCCAGGATTTCGATCGCTTCGCCCATTCAATTTGAAGATCTGAATCCGGGAGAAAGTATTTGGTTCGACGATGGAAAAATCGGTGGAAAGATTCGCGCCATCACCCCGGAATACCTCGATGTGGAAATAACCAGGGCCAACAGTAACAAAGGAAGCCGGCTACGGGCCGAAAAAGGCATTAACCTGCCCGACTCCAAGCTGAATCTGCCATCGCTCTCTCCCGATGACTTGAGTTTCCTGCCCATCCTGATCGAACTGGCCGATATTATTGGCTACTCGTTTGTAAGAAAGGCGGCCGATGTGGTGGCGCTTCAACAAAAACTGGCTGAATATGGCAAACCCGATATCGGCCTGGTGCTGAAAATTGAAAACCGCGATGCCTTTGAGAACCTGCCCGAACTGCTGATTGCCGGCATGCGCAGTTCGAACATTGGGGTAATGATTGCCCGCGGCGACTTGGCTGTTGAGCTGGGTGCCGAGCGCATTTCAGAAGTACAGGAGCAAATTTTGTGGCTTTGCGAAGCCGCTTTTATTCCCAACATTTGGGCAACCCAGGTTCTGGAAAAACTGTCAAAGGAAGGGGTGGCTACGCGCGCCGAAATTACGGATGCCTCCATGGCCGCCCGCTCCGAATGTGTGATGCTCAACAAAGGGGCAAACATGCTGGAAACCGTGCAGATTCTGTCGAGCATCCTGCATCGCATGGAAGCCCATCAATATAAAAAGAAGGGCACCCTGCGCGCCCTTCAGGTGGCCAAAGGCTTTTTGGATAAGCAGCAATTTCGAGATCTCTCGTGATGAAACCAGCCGTGGCACACAAAACCAGTTCACGGGAAATAGAAACGAAAAACGTACTTTTGCAGCTGAATTGTAAAATCAAAAAAAATGAAACAAGCAGAAATTCATACCAACAAGGGAGTCATGAAAGTTAACTTTTATGAAGAAGACGCCCCCGGAACAGTGGCCAACTTTGTCAAACTTTCAGAAGAAGGTTTTTACGACGGACTGACTTTTCACCGCGTCATCCCCAATTTTGTCATCCAGGGTGGATGCCCCGACGGAACGGGTGCCGGTGGTCCGGGCTATCAAATTAAGTGCGAACTGGACGGCGATAATCAGTATCACGACCGCGGTGTGCTGTCGATGGCGCATGCGGGAAGAAACACCGGTGGGTCGCAATTTTTTATTTGCCACAGCCGCGAAAACACAGCTCACCTCGACCGCAACCACACCTGCTTTGGCAAAGTGTACGAAGGTCTGGAGGTCATTGATGCCATTCGCCAGGGCGACACCATCGAGAAAATTGTGATTTCAGAATCCTAATGAATTCAGCGGATTGGATGGGTTCGCTTGTCCAATCCGTTTTTCAACTTAAAATATGGGAGGTGGAGGTGCAGCCATAGCAGCCATGATGCAGGCGCTTCGAAGCAATCGCATCCTGTTAAAAAACCGACGAAAGATTTTCGATAAAAACTCGTCGAAGGAAAACTACAGCCATAAACAGCTCCATTTTAAAGAAGCCACACCGGAAGAACTCGCCCGGTTTCGCACAAAACTAAAATCGAAGAAAAAAAGAGAAAGACGAATCACCGTCTTCATATGGGCAATCGCCCTGGTTGGCCTTGCGGTAGCCATCTATTTCCTAAGCCGATAGTTTTTCCGGCACTCCAATTTAAGACTGTTGGTTTTCCAGAAACTGGCGGGCGGCCTCCAAATCTTCAGGCGTGTCAATGCCAATGCTTTCAAAGCGGGTTTGGGCAACCTTAATGCAGAAACCATTTTCGAGCCAGCGCAATTGCTCCAACGATTCCGCCAGCTCCAGCTTCGACGGAGACAGCTGGGTAAGTTGCTGCAAAATATCTTTCCGGTAGGCATACATGCCCAGGTGACTGTAGAATTCGTGCTCAGCTAGCCAGTTTTCTTTGGCCGCCCCGCGAATATGCGGAATGGCCTCACGACTAAATAGCAGCGCCTGCTGATCCTTTCCAACCACCACTTTGGGCCGGTTGGGGTTGAACAGCACCTCGGCCGATTCAATGACTTTCACCAAGGTGGCAATCTCCGTTTTCGGATCTGCAAAACACGACTTCAGCGCATTAATCTGCTCCGGACGAACGAAGGGTTCATCGCCCTGAATATTGATCACCACCTCAAAATCATGCTCAGCCGACAACAGTTGTGCCGCCTCCGCACATCGGTCGGTACCGCTTGGATGATCTTCGCGGGTCATGACAATCTGTCCGCCAAAATTGCTTACGGCTTGTGCAATCCGGCTATTGTCTGTTGCCACCCAAACAGCATCCAGCCCTTTGGCCGCATTTTCGTACACATGCTGAATAATGGGCTTCCCATTCAATATGGCCAAGGGTTTACCCGGAAAACGTGTGGATGCAAAGCGGGCAGGAATAATACCGATAAACTTCATAGTTGGTAAATTATTTAAACCCTTCGTTATTCTTACACAACAAAAACAAAGGCTTTAATCGTTAAAATTGTAACTTTGTCTGTTGAAAATTCAGCAGTAAAAATATGGATGTTCAGGAAATAAAACAACGTTTTGGAATTATTGGGAATGCCACCGGGCTCAATCGGGCCATCGAAGTCGCCGTGCAAGTTGCGCCAACAGACTTATCGGTTTTAATTACGGGTGAAAGTGGAACCGGGAAAGAAGCGTTCCCCCAAATCATACATCAATTTTCAGCACGTAAACACGGCAAGTACATTGCGGTAAACTGCGGCGCCATCCCGGAAGGGACCATTGATTCGGAACTTTTCGGACACGAGAAAGGGGCTTTCACCGGCGCACTATCCGATCGCAAAGGTTATTTCGAGGAGGCCGACGGAGGGACCATTTTCCTGGATGAAATTGGCGAGCTGCCGCTTTCTACGCAGGTTCGTTTGTTGCGCGTGCTCGAAGCCGGCGAATTTATGAAGGTAGGTTCTTCCAAGGTTCTGAAAACCAACGTACGGGTTGTGGCGGCCACCAATGTTGACATCCCCGTGGCCATTCAGGACGGGAAGTTTCGCGAAGACTTATACTACCGGCTTAATACAGTCCCCATTCGTGTGCTGCCCCTGCGCGACCGCAAGGAAGACATTTTCCTGCTGTTCCGTAAGTTTGCCCTCGATTTTGCCGAACGCTACCGGATGCCCCCCATCCGCCTCGACGATGAAGCGCAGGCGGTACTGACCAATTACGACTGGCCGGGAAACGTGCGCCAGCTAAAAAATATTACCGAGCAAATATCGATCATCGAGCAAAACCGAAACATCGACGGCCAGGCCATGCGGGGCTATCTTCCCAGTGCCATGAATCACTTGCCTGCCCTGTACAAAGGAATTGATGAGAAAACATTTGCCAACGAACGGGAAATCCTGTACCAGGTGCTTTTCGACATGAAAAAAGACATGAACGACCTGAAAAAGCTGGTACACGACCTCATGGTTGATGGTGCCGACCGTCCGGGATTTCATTCGGATAATGCCCAAATCATCCGAAAAATTTATCAGGGAGACGAAAGTACCATCACACCCGAACGCAAAGCCCAATCGCCCATTCCGTACAATGATCCGATTGATCGGGAAAACATTCAGGATACCGAAGAATTTGTTGAAGAATCACTTTCTTTGGAAGACAAAGAAGTTGAATTAATCAAAAAAGCCCTCGAAAAACACAACGGAAAACGCAAGTACGCTGCCCAGGAGCTGGGCATTTCAGAGCGAACCCTCTATCGAAAAATCAAAGAATATGACATCAATAAATAGCCTCAAAAGCATCTTGCTGCTTGTTCTGATCAGTTTGGCAGGACATGGATTGTTTCAAAGTTGCAAGGTGTCCTACTCGTTTACAGGAGCTTCCATCTCACCCGAGGTGAAGACATTTTCGGTCTACTATTTCCCCAACCGGGCAAGGCTCATCAACCCCAACCTGAGCCAGCAAATGACCGAAGCGCTGCAGGACAAACTGCTGCGACAAACTTCGCTCAACCAACAGGAAGAAGGCGGCGATCTGGAGTTTGAAGGCCAGATTACCGGCTACGATACCCGCCCAATGAACATCTCCGAAGGCGACCTGGCCGCACAAACCCGCCTGACGGTTTCGGTGAAGGTAAAATACACCAACAACACCAATCCGGACGAGGACTGGGAAAAAACATTCTCGGCATACGAAGACTTTGACAGCAACCAGATTTTAAGCAGTGTGGAAGATGAATTGGTGGTGCTGATTCTGGAGAAATTAACCGATGATATTTTTAACGCGTCGATTGCGAACTGGTAATGCAAAAAGAAACATTTTACAACTACCTGAATCATCCGGAGAAACTGAACGAGGACAGCTTGCCCGAGCTTAAGAAGCTGGTGGAAGGCTACCCCACTTTTCAAGCGGCCTGGATCCTGCTGCTCAAAAACCTGAAGATGCTCGATCATCCGGAGTTTGACAGCTACCTGCAAAAAGGGGCCATCAGGATTGGCGACCGGCGCAAGCTGTACCATTTTTTACATCGGGAAGAAATGGCAGCCGGCGCGTTACCAGATGTTTTGGCCGACGAAGATCCGCTGGTGAAAGAATACATGACTCCAGGCTTTTACCAGCTAAGCGAGCGAAAAGAAGATCGCGAAGAGAGCTTAATTGACCTGATTCGGTCGATTCGGAAAAAAGAAGCCAAAAAAGTACTGGATGAAGTAGAAGCGCCGGTGAAACACGAACCAGAAGAAAAAGCAGATCATTCACTTGTTACTGAGACTCTTGCCAAAATTTACGCCCAGCAAAAACATTATCAAAAAGCCATTGAGGCCTATAAAAATTTAAGTTTGAAATTTCCGGAAAAAAGTACTTACTTTGCCGGTCAGATTGAGAAATTAAAAAAATTAATGAATTAATAAAGCATATCATGTACACGCTAATAACCGTTTTAATCTTTATCACCTGTGCACTTTTGATCCTGATTGTTTTGGTACAAAACTCCAAAGGTGGTGGCTTGGCAAGCAACTTTCAATCCTCAAATCAAATCATGGGGGTTCGGAAAACAACCGATTTCCTGGAAAAAGCAACCTGGTTTTTAGCCGGAGCACTGCTGTTGTTTTCTGTTTTAGGAAGCGCATTTATCCCACGATCGGCTGAAGATATTAACCGCTCTGCCATTCAAAATCAAATTGAAAATGCCGTTGACCCCAGCGCTGTTCCCGACTTTCCGATGACAGCACCTGAACAAGGGCAAGAAGAAGCACCTGCTGAAGAAGCACCTGCCGAATAAAAAAATGATTGAACGCATACGATACAAAACCACTCGAAGCCGGGTGGTTTTTTTATGCCCAATTGTCAGGTTGCAAACGCAGCTGTCATGCAGCCTGAAACCGCTGAAAAACAAGCACTAGAACAAACTTCAGCTTCTTTTTCTATGTTGAAAAAGGAAAAAATGTCTCAATTCACCTTCCAATCATTGGGTAAGCAGCTTTGGCATACAATTCGATAGACAAGGGTGTCAATAAAAAAATATGTCTAACTAAAAATAATTCAAAAAATGGCAGATTTAAAAGGTAAAATCCTTGCAGGTAAAATCCTGGTTCAACCAAAGGAAGCAGAAACAAAAACAGCGAGTGGAATTATTATTCCTGATTCAGCAAAAGAAAAGCCACAAGTTGGCCAGGTGGTTTTGGTGGGTGCCGCAAAAAAAGACGAACCCATGGAACTGAAAGCTGGTGATACTGTTTTTTACGGGAAATATTCCGGCACAGAGTTGAACATCGACGGGAAAGATTACTTGTTGATGTCGCAAACTGATGTTTTATACATTGTTTAATTGAAACTGAAAATCTTAAAAAAGAATACCAATGGCAAAAGAAATTAAATTCGATGTCGAAGCAAGAGAGTTGCTAAAAAAAGGAGTTGATCAACTGGCTGATGCCGTGAAAGTGACCCTGGGGCCGAAAGGACGCAATGTGGTTATTGAGAAAAAATTTGGTGCTCCTCAAATCACAAAAGACGGTGTAACTGTCGCTAAAGAAATTGAACTTCCCGATGCCTATGCCAATATTGGCGCTCAAATGGTAAAAGAAGTAGCCAGCAAAACAGGTGACGACGCCGGAGACGGAACAACTACCGCCACCGTTTTGGCACAGTCAATTGTTAATGTAGGTGTAAAAAACGTAACCGCAGGAGCCAACCCCATGGACCTGAAACGCGGAATCGACAAAGCCGTTCGCAAGGTCGTTGAAAGTATCCAATCACAAGCCCAAAACATTGGCGACGACTACAATAAAATCAAGCAGGTTGCTAAAGTTTCGGCCAACGGCGACGAAGAAATCGGTTCGCTGATTGCCGAGGCCATGGAAAAAGTACACAAAGAAGGCGTGATCACCGTTGAAGAAGCCAAAGGAACAGAGACTTATGTCGACGTTGTGGAAGGCATGCAATTCGACCGCGGTTACATCTCACCTTACTTTGTAACGGATACCGAAAAAATGGAAGCCAGCCTTGAAAATCCTTTCATCCTGATCCACGACAAAAAGATCAGCACCATGAAAGACCTGCTTCCTGTTTTGGAACAAACAGCCCAAAGCGGACGTCCGCTGATGATTATTGCAGAAGATGTTGACGGAGAAGCACTGGCCACGCTGGTTGTTAACCGTTTACGCGGATCATTGAAAGTGTGTGCCGTAAAAGCTCCCGGATTTGGCGACCGTCGTAAAGAAATGCTGGAAGACCTGGCCATCCTGACTGGTGGAACTGTGATTACCGAAGAAAAAGGGATGAAACTGGAAGACACCACTTTGGCAATGCTCGGTCAGGCAGAGAAAATTACCGTTGACAAAGAAAACACAACAGTGGTTGCCGGCGCAGGCGAAGATGAAGCCATCAAGTCGCGTGTTGGCATGATCAAACGCCAGATCGAATCAACCACATCAGACTATGACCGCGAGAAATTGCAGGAACGTCTGGCCAAGTTGGCAGGTGGTGTGGCCGTCCTGTATGTTGGTGCCGCTTCCGAAGTTGAAATGAAAGAAAAGAAAGACCGTGTGGACGATGCACTGAGCGCAACCCGTGCTGCCGTTGAGGAAGGTATTGTTCCTGGTGGTGGTGTGGCTTACATCCGCGCCATTAGCTCGCTAGACGGTTTAACAGGCGAAAACGAGGATGAAACTACCGGAATTGAAATCATCAAACGCGCCATCGAAGAGCCGTTGCGCCAAATTGTGACCAACGCCGGAAAAGAAGGTGCCGTAGTGGTACAAAAAGTACGCGAAGGCGAAGGCGACTTTGGTTACAATGCCCGTGTTGATGAGTACCAAAACTTGTACGAAACAGGTGTGATTGACCCAGCCAAAGTGACACGCGTCGCATTGGAAAATGCCGCATCAATTGCCGGCATGTTCCTGACTACCGAGTGTGTACTGGTTGAAGAAAAAGAAGATCACCCAGCTCCTGCTATGCCTCCAATGGGCGGCGGAATGGGCGGCATGATGTAATCAAGCCACACCTTCTGAAAAAAGATTGTACATGAATCTGAAATATAATGACAGCGCATCATTTTGGTGCGCTGTCTTTTTTTTGTACTCATAAGGAAGAACAGGATCACTTCATGTTCGTGGCGAAAATTAAACATATCCGTACCCCGACAGATGTGAAATAACCATCTACACTTAGCAAGGACAAAGTGTAAATCAGTCTAGCTATTTTAGGAGAGGTCGCTTGGGCGGTCATCCTTCTTTCCGGCCGCAGATTTTCTTGAATTCGATGCAAAACAAGAAAGCTGGTCGCAGATTTTCTTGAACTCAATGCAAAACAAGAAAGCTGGCCGCAGATTTTCTTGAATTCAATTTAAAACAAGAAAGCTGGCCGCAAATTTTCTTGAATTTGGCAGAAAACAAGAAAGCTGGCCGCAGTTTTTTCAGAATTTCAAAAGAAGGGATCAATTCATCATTCGGGATATGTCATCCGGGCCAATATAACCCGGGATTTTGTAATCCCTTAAAAACAAACACATTTATCTTACTTACAAATTCAATACCTTGACGTGTTGTCTAAACGAAGTTCATCGTCACGAGAAAAGGTGAATTTGAGAAGAGGAGCCAATCTCATTTTTCTCACCCGCTCATTTTCACATCTTCCTGTCTTCCATGTCCAGCCACTGAATACTGAGACTGATCACTGCGACTGACCAACTGTCCCCATATTTTCCTATCTTTGCCGCTCAGTTTTAAAACGCTTTTAATCAACCATCACCATGGAATACAAATTTTGGGATATTGAGCCAAAATGGCAAGCCCACTGGGAAGAAAACAAAACCTTCAAAACCGAAAACGACTTTTCGAAGCCCAAATATTACATTCTCGACATGTTTCCTTACCCGTCAGGATCGGGCTTACATGTGGGGCATCCCGAAGGATACACCGCAACGGACATCATTAGCCGCTACAAGCGGATGAACGGGTTTAACGTGCTGCACCCCATGGGTTGGGACGCCTTTGGACTGCCCGCCGAGCAATACGCCATTCAAACCGGCACGCACCCGGCAGTGACAACCAACAAAAACTGCGATAATTTCCGGCGACAAATAAAAACCCTGGGCCTGAGCTACGACTGGGACCGCGAGATCAATACCACCGATCCCAAATATTTCAAATGGACCCAGTGGATTTTCACCAAGCTGTACAACACCTGGTTTGATTATGAGCAGGGCAAAGGCCGTCCGATCAGCGAGCTTCCCATCCCCGACGAAATTCAAGCCGAAGGCGATTCAGCAATAAACGAATACATCAGCAAGAAACGACTGGCTTATTACGACAACGCCCAGGTGTGGTGGTGCGAAAACTGCAAAACGGTTTGCGCCAACGAGGAAGTGCTATCGGATGGTGCGCACGAAAAGTGCGGACACCAGGTGATTCGCAAAAACCTGAAACAATGGCTGCTTCGTATTCCACATTACGCGCAACGCTTACTCGAAGGCCTGGACGAACTGGACTGGCCCGAAGGCGTAAAAGACATGCAAAAAAACTGGATCGGCAAATCAACCGGAGCAGAAGTTGACTTTGAAGTGGAAGGTGTGAGCCAAAAACTGCGTGTGTACACCACCCGCCCCGACACTTTGTTTGGCGCAACCTACATGGTGGTTTCGCCCGAGCATCCGATGCTTGACGCCTTGGTGGCTGACGAGAAAAAAGAGGAGGTGAAAAAATACACACAGGCGGCTTCTCTGAAATCAGACCTGGACAGAACGGAACTCGCGAAGGATAAAACCGGCGTGTTTACCGGCCGCTACGCCATCAACCCGGTCAACGGAAATAAAATTCAGATTTGGGTGGCCGACTACGTCTTGATGGGCTATGGAACCGGTGCCATTATGGCTGTTCCGGCACATGACACCCGCGACTTCGAGTTCGCTGAGAAATTTCAAATACCGATTGTTTGCATTCTGGACCCCAAAAATGCGGACGAAGAAACCCGCGAAAAAGTGCTGGCCGGCCAAGCCTGCTGGACCGAAGACGGCGCCTACATCAACTCGGCAAGCGACCAAACAGGTATCGACCTCAATGGGCTAAACAAAAAAGAGGGCATTGCCAAAATTACCGCTTGGCTCGAAGAAAAAGGCATTGGAAAAGCCACCACCAACTTTAAGCTGCGCGACTGGCTGTTTAGCCGCCAGCGCTACTGGGGAGAACCTTTCCCGGTCATTCACTGGGAAGATGGCGAGGTCACTTTAGACGACAACCTGCCCGTAACCTTGCCCGATCTGGAAAAATTTGAACCGGGCGAAGGTGGCGAGTCGCCACTGGGCAATGCCACCGATTGGCTGACCGTGGTGGATGAAAACGGCCGCAAAGGACGACGCGAAACCAACACCATGCCACAATGGGCGGGTTCGTGCTGGTACTTCCTGCGCTACATCGACCCGAAAAATGATGAGCAAATTTTCGATCCGAAGTTGGAAAACTACTGGATGCCGGTTGATCTGTATATCGGGGGTGCCGAACACGCCGTACTTCACCTGCTGTACTCACGTTTCTGGCACAAGGTGCTGTTCGATTTGGGCGTGGTTTCAACAGAAGAGCCTTTCAAAAAACTGTTCAACCAGGGCATGATTCTGGCCTTTGCCTACGAAACACAAACCGGTGCCAAGGTTGCTTCGGATTTGGTTGAAGAAAAAGACGGAAAATACTTTCATACACAAACCGGCGAAGAACTGCGGCAAATTGTGGCCAAGATGTCCAAATCGCTGAAGAATGTGATCAACCCTGATGATGTGGTTGAAAAATACGGCGCCGATGCCTTGCGCTTATACGAAATGTTTATGGGCCCACTGGATGACACCAAGCCCTGGGCCGAAAATGGTGTGAAAGGCGTGTTTGGATTTTTGAGCCGGGCACACCGCTTTTTTGCTAATCCGGAGAACATTGTGGAAAGCGAGGAAGATAGCGAAGTATTGAAATTACTACAACAAACCATCCTGAAAGTGGGTGATGACATTGAAAACCTGAAATTCAACACCGGCATTTCGGCTTTGATGGTTTTCAACAACCTCTGTATTAAAAAAGGAAAAGTGACCAAGTCAACGGCTGAAACCTTTGCCAAAATTCTATCGCCCTATGCGCCTCACCTGGCCGAAGAGCTTTGGAACCAATACGGTAACCCCAAATCGCTGGCATACGAGCCCTGGCCTGTTGCCGATAAAAGCTTACTGGTGGAAGATACCCATGAATACCCGGTATCGTTCAATGGGAAAATGCGCTTCAAACTGGAACTACCACTCGACCTTCCGAAAGATGAAGTTGAAAAAGCGGTGCTTACAAACGAGCTAGCCCAAAAATGGCTCGATGGAAAAACACCGAAGAAGGTGATTTACGTTCCGAAGAAGATTATCAACGTCGTGCTGTAATTCGATTTTTATTACCACCCATACAAAAGATGGCTCTTGCTTGCAGGGGCCATCTTTTTTTATGTAGGCCATCACCACCCACCTCCCCTTTCAAGCCCCAATGTGAAATTTACGTTAAACGGTCAACCGATGACTTTTATCCATTCTTTTCAATTTTTAAAGGTCTTCTTTTGCAGCCAATTTCACCCACAGCGGGAAAGAAATGAAAACTAGAAATGGCAATTGGTTAACTTGAAAACAAGATGACAAACGAACACAAAACAAAACTAAAAACGACGCTGACCGATTACGTCGTCATCGCCTTCGGAATGGCCCTCTACGTGCTTTCCTGGACCATCTTTCTGATTCCTGCCGAAATTACCGGTGGCGGGATTAGCGGTTTGTCAGCCGTTATTTTTTACTCCGCGCACATCCCGGTGGCCGTCTCGTACTTCGTCATCAATGTTTTCCTGATCCTGGTCGCCATCAAGGTGCTGGGAGCCAGCTTTGGCATCAAAACCATTTTCAGCATGCTGGTGGCAACGGTTCTGTTTTGGCTTACACCCGGCCTGCTAAAAGAGCCGCTAATTGACGACACCTTCTTGTCGGCTGCCCTGGGTGGCATGATGGGGGGTGTGGGAATTGGAATTGTGTTTACGCGCGGAGGTAGCACCGGCGGCACCGATATCATCGCCATGATCATCAACAAATACCGCAACATCAGCCCGGGACGCGTCATCATGTATTGCGATGTGATTATCATTGCTTCCAGCTACTTTGTTTTTCAATCGCCCGGAAAGCTGGTGTATGGCTACGTTTCCATGTGGGTGGTTTCCTATACCATCGATGCTTTTTTAAATGGAGCGAATGCTTCTGCCCAAATTTTTATATTTTCGAGGAATTTTGAAGAAATTGCCGATTACATCAATAAAAATGTCAGTCGGGGCGTTACTGTTCTGGATGGAACAGGTTGGTACACCAAAGAAAATGTGAAAGTCGTGATGACCGTTGTCCGCAAACGGGAATCCAGCCTGATTTTTAGAAAATTGAAAGAGATTGACCCGGAAGCCTTTATTTCCATGGGAAGTGTTATGGGAGTTTACGGCCAAGGGTTTGATAAGATGAGAATTTAGTATGAAGAAATATATTGCAGAAGTTGTTTTTTTACTGGCCGCTATTAGTTTGATCTTGGTGTTTGCGACTCGTCCGCCGGAACCAAAACCCGAAAAGGTTCCCGAACCCGAACCCCTTCCCATCCCCGAGCCTGTGCTGCTATTTGGCCTTCCGGTTGATTCCTTCACCGTTGAAACGGCACCAATCCTGCGCAACCAGAACTTGTCCGACATTTTGGTCAAAAAGAATATCTCCTACCAAACCATCGACCAACTGGCGCGAAAATCAAAACCAATATTCGACGTCCGTAGAATTAAACACAACAACCACTATCATTTTTTTCTGAAGAATGACAGCCTGCAAACGCCGGCCTATTTTGTGTATGAAATAGACAATACGGATTATGTCGTTTATGAATTGCAGGACTCCCTGCATATTTATACCGGGCAAAAACCCATTACTACCGAACTGAAAACGGCGTCGGGCACCATTAAATCGTCGCTGTGGAACACCATGCAGGAGAACAATATTAATCCGGTACTGGCAATTAAACTTTCTGACATTTACCAATGGACGATCGATTTCTATGGCATTCAGCGCAACGACCAGTTCCGGGTAATTTATGAAGAAATGTATGTCGATTCCATCTCCATCGGAGTTGGCGAAATTTACGCCTGCCAGTTTCAACATATGAACCAGGACTTCTATGCTTTTCAGTTTGAACAAGACAGTTCATTGAGCTATTTCGACCAAGAAGGGAATAGTCTGAAAAAAGCTTTTCTGAAATCACCACTGGAATTCTCTCGCATCAGCAGCCGCTTTTCAAACAGTCGCTATCACCCGGTATTGAAAATCAGACGTCCACATCATGGTATCGACTATGCCGCTCCAACCGGAACACCAGTTCGCTCCATTGGCGATGGCGTGGTGACCCGCAAAGGCTATCAACGGGCTGGCGGCGGAAACTACCTGTACATCAAGCACAACTCGGTGTACACCACTTGCTACATGCACCTGCATGGTTTTGCCAAAGGAATTGCCACCGGCACCCGCGTAAAGCAAGGTCAAGTTATTGGCTATGTCGGATCGACTGGTTTATCGACTGGTCCGCACCTCGACTTTCGGGTGTTCCGCAACGGCTCGCCGATGGATCCCTTGAAAGTGGAAGCACCACCCGTTGAGCCCATTCACGAAGACAACCTGGCGGCTTTTACCACCTTACAAGATTCGCTGACCACCCAATTGAGCCTGATTCCTTTTCAGGAATAAACGACAGTAAAAAAAACGGCGCAAAAAATAATCAAAAGCCCGGATCGCAATTGTACATCAATCTGATCCGGGCTTTTAAGCACCTTAGAGCTTGCCTATTCTTCGTCCGCAAACAACACTTCCTCAATCACCCGGGGATAATGTTCGTACTCCAGCTGGTGTACTTTCGCGGCCACATCGTCAGCTTTGTCTCCCTGATCCAGATCACACCTGGCCTGAAAAATAATATGACCTTCATCGTAACGTTCATTCACATAATGTATGGTAATCCCCGAAACTTTGTCTTTGTTCTTTACAACCGCTTCGTGCACAAAATTCCCATACATGCCCTTTCCCCCATACTTGGGTAAAAGCGCCGGATGGATATTTATAACCGTAAACTCTTCTGTCAGCGATTTTGGGACCAGCCAAAGGAAGCCAGCCAACACAATCATATCAATCTTTCGCTCGGCCAGCTCCTCCAACACATCAACACTATGATAAAGCTCATCACGCGTGAATGTAAACGACTCAACGCCAAGCTTCTCAGCACGGATCAATGCGTAGGCATTTTCGTTATTCGACCACAATGAGTCAACAATCACGTGCCGGTTACCTTGAAAATACTCGATGATATTTTGAGCGTTAGTTCCTGATCCTGAAGCAAAAATGGCAATTTTCTTCATGTTATTTTCAATTCTGATTTATTTTAGAATAATAGACTCGCACGTTCAAATATAGTTTAGATAATCAATAACTTACAGCCCAAAACAGCTATTTATTTCGATTTTTCTTTGATATATTTTGGGTAAATTTATTACTTTGCACCGGATTTTTTAAAAACAAAATTGAATATTAACTTAAAATTAGAACTATGTCTGACATTGCAGGTAAAGTTAAAGCAATTATTGTCGACAAATTGGGCGTTGACGAAAGCGAAGTGACTAACGAAGCTTCATTCACAAATGACTTAGGTGCCGACTCGCTTGATACTGTTGAGTTGATTATGGAATTTGAAAAAGAGTTTGATTTGGCTATTCCAGACGATCAAGCTGAGAAGATTTCAACAGTAGGTGAAGCGATTTCGCACATCGAGGCAAACGTAAAGTAATAAATTTGAATTAAACATTTATGGAATTTAAACGGGTAGTTATAACCGGACTTGGAACCGTAAACCCGCTTGGTAATTCTGTTGAGGAGTATTGGGAGGGGCTAAAAAACGGAGTTAGCGCAGCCGATCGGATTACAAAATTCGATGTGGAACTGCAAAAAACTCAGTTTGCATGCGAAGTAAAGAACTTTGACCCTACAGTGTATGTAGAGAAAAAAGAAGTGCGCAAGCACGACCTTTATACTTTGTATGCTTATGCCTCGGCACAACAAGCCATCGAAGATTCAGGTATCGACCTGGAAACTGTCGATAAAGATCGTGCCGGAGTGATTTGGGGAGCTGGCATTGGAGGACTTCAAACCTTTTTTGAAGAAGCCCGTGCCTACGATGTTCATCGCCCCAAATTCAATCCGTTCTTTATTCCGAAGATGATTGCCAACATTGCCGGAGGTCTGGTCTCAATCCGCTACGGATTCAGAGGACCTAACTTCACAACAGTTTCTGCTTGTGCCTCGGCATCTCATGCGATCATTGAAGCCTTCAATTACATCCGCATGGGCAAAGCCAACCTGTTTATCACAGGTGGATCAGAAGCAGCAATTAACGAAGCCGGTTTAAGTGGTTTCAATTCCATGCGTGCACTTTCTACCAGAAATGATGACCCCAAAACAGCGTCACGCCCATTTGATAAAGACCGCGATGGTTTTGTCATGGGCGAAGGTTCAGGTGCCCTCATTCTTGAGGAGTACGAACATGCTGTAAAACGTGGTGCCAGAATTTATGGAGAAGTGGCCGGTGGGGGAATGTCTGCAGACGCTTACCACATGACTGCCCCTGATCCTGACGGCAAAGGCGCTACTTTAGTCATGAAATGGGCTTTGGAAGATGCCGGCATAAAACCGGAAGATATTGACTATGTCAATGTTCACGGTACCTCTACTCCACTAGGAGATATTGCAGAGCCAAAAGCAATTCAAAAATGTTTTGGCGATCATGCTTATAAATTAAGCATTAGTTCCACAAAATCGATGACAGGACACCTTTTGGGTGCAGCTGGTGCTGTTGAAGGCATCGCTTCCATCCTGGCCATTAAACATGGAATTATTCCTCCAACAATCAATCATTTTACTGATGATCCAGAGATTGACAGTAAACTCGATTTTACCTTTGGAAAAGCGAAAGCGCGTGAAATTAATTACGCGTTGAGCAACACCTTCGGTTTTGGAGGTCACAATGCGACAGTTATTTTTAAGAAATACTGATCAAGTGATTAGAAATATCGCACACAAAATAAAACTCTTTTCTTCACCGAGAAAAGAGTTTTATTTGTTTTTAAGAACCTTATTTAATAGTACTCCTAACAATCTAAAGCTCTATGAAACAGCCCTGACCCACCGTTCAGCGTCGAAAACTGACTCGCAGGGCAACTGGGTCAATAACGAGCGACTGGAGTATTTGGGCGACGCCATTCTGGGTGCCGTCATCGCCGAGTTCCTATACAACCGCTTTCCAAACATGGATGAGGGATTCCTCACCCAAATGCGATCGAAACTGGTCAACCGAGCTTTTCTCACGGAGCTGACGTTTCAGGTTGGCCTGAATTATTACATCCAATCGAATACCAACAATGCCGGTGAAAGCAGCCACATATACGGCGACGCACTCGAAGCCATTATTGGAGCCCTTTACCTTGACAAGGGTTACCAGGTTACCCGGCAGTTTATTACCCGCAAACTACTCTTGCAACAAGTTAATTTGGATGAAATTCAAAATACCAACACCAACTACAAAAGCCAGTTGATTGAGTGGAGCCAGAAAAATAAAAAAGAGATTAACTTCGACACGGCTGAGAAAACCACGGGTGACAACCGCCAGCCGTTTTTCCTTTCAACCATCACCGTGGAAAAAAAGGTGCTTGGCAAAGGGCAGGGAAACTCGAAGAAAGAAGCGCAGCAAAACGCATCCAAAGCAGCCTTGATTAAACTGGAAGAACTTAAAGAGTAGGAAGCCCATTCCAACCAAACCTGGTTCTCAACGACTAAATTGCTGCTCGATAATCAGCAGCGACTTCCTGAAAAACAAGCAAAAAATAAAAAAGCGGAGCTTTTCAACTCCGCTTTTAAAAACCAAAACCTAAATTCACCTTGTAAAAAACTCAGTTAAACCTTTTTTCTGCAAATGAATGTTATACATTTACAGATTACAAATATACGGATGTAAGTATAACTGCCTTGCTAACAAATGTTAAAGCCTGTTAAGGATTTCATAATCGAATAAATTCGATCGTTGGCAAACAGCACCAATGTTAAATATTGTTAAGCAGCGAATTACCCTATTCCTTAAAGTTTATCTTTGTATTCATGAGTAGAAGAGTGATCATTTTTCTAATTGTAATCATGGCCATTGTGATGACCAGTTTGATTGCTGTTCAAACCAACTCGATTCAAAAAGCATTTCAGATTAAGGAAGAGCAGTTTGATCAAACAGTCAACCGGGCCATACGACAGGTGGTACGCCGCCTCGAAATGGAAGAAGCCTCGCTTTTGGTTGCACAAAGCAACCGGCAGACCATCAGCAACTCCATATTTCCAAGGAACAACCAGCAAAACAATGTTTTTCCAAACACCCCCAATAATTCGCAAAGCGGACAAAGCGATGTAAATATTTCGTTTCGTTTTTCGCAGCGGAAAAGCACGGGAACCTACAGCGAAGAACTGTCCATTTCGTATAACGATTCAAGCTCAATTTTCAATAATGAACGCGGCATGCCGGGTGACTTCCCTTCGGCTTTTGATGAAATTCATGACTATGACGGCTACATTCGTCAGCAATATGAGATGCGGATGAATGAACAAGCCAATTACTACCGGATCCTTCAAAACCAGTTTTTGTTCTCGCAGCTACCCATCAAAGAGCGGGTGAACGCCCAAACTCTGGATCGGGCACTTCAAAGCGAGTTTGAAAACTCTAACATCAACCTGGAATACAAATACGCCATTTACGCCTATCCGCAAGGACAAGAGCAGAAAGTTTTCGGGAACACCGATTTCAATCCTGAAAACAAAAAGCCTTACAAAAGTCTGCTTTTCCCTAACGACGTAATCGATGTCAAACCCAATTATCTCTCGGTTTATTTCCCCAAACGGCAAAGTTACCTGCTCCAAGAAGCCGGGCTGATGGTGATTCCAACAGCCATTTTAACAGCCATGCTGATCGGCATTTTTGTGTACACCATCCTGATTATTCTGAAGCAGAAAAAGCTGTCAAACATCAAAAATGACTTCATCAACAACATGACCCACGAGCTGAAAACGCCGATATCCACCATCTCGTTGGCCAGCCAAATGCTGCACGACAACAGCATCAGCAATACACCGCGGACCATTGAGCATGTATCGAACGTGATTTTGCAAGAAAGCAAACGCCTGAGTTTCCAGGTGGAGAAAGTCTTGCAAATGGCTGTTTTTAACGAAGGCCGGTTGAAACTCAAGTTTAAAGAGGTTCATTTAAACGACTTGATTAACAATGTCATTCTTAACTTTGAATTGCGGGTCAAAAGTAAAGATGGCACCTTGCAGTCGATTATTGCTGCCGAAAACGACCAGATTAAAGGCGACGAGGTGCATATCACCAATGTGATTTTCAACCTGCTCGATAATGCCATGAAATACAGCAAAGGCCAGCCAGCCATTGAAGTAAAGACCGAGAATAAAAAAGATTTTGTCGTCGTTTCGGTGAAAGACAATGGCATAGGAATTGCGAAGGAACACCAAGATCAAATTTTCGAACGGTTTTACCGGGTTCCCACAGGCAATGTGCACGATGTGAAGGGCTTTGGGCTCGGGCTCAGTTATGTGAAAAAAATTATAGACTCACACCAAGGTAAGATCAAGGTGGAGAGCGCCTTAAATAAAGGAACAAAATTCATGATCTATTTTCCACTAAATGTGAATATAAATGGAAACAAAAGCAAAACTTTTATTGGCCGAAGACGATGAAAACTTAGGCCTGTTATTGAAAGAATATTTAATCGCAAAAGGATACGATACCGATTTGTATGGCGACGGCGAAGTGGCCTACAACGGTTTCAAAAAGAATCAGTACAGCCTGTGTATTCTCGACATTATGATGCCCAAAAAAGATGGTATGACCTTGGCAAAAGACATCCGGCTGATCAACGCGGAAGTCCCCATCATTTTCCTGACAGCCAAAAACCTGAAGGAAGACGTGTTGGAAGGCTTCAAAATGGGAGCCGACGATTACATGACCAAGCCCTTTAGTATGGAAGAACTGATTTTTCGGATTGAAGCCATTCTGCGACGTACCAGCGACAGCAAAGGTGCAGAACAGTCGACCTACCAGCTCGGGAAGTACATCTTCGACCACCGTAAACAAACCCTGGTTAGCGATGGCGACACGGTAAAACTGACCACCAAGGAGTCGGAACTGCTGCGACTGCTGTGCAACAATGCCAACGATGTGCTGGAGCGGAATTTCGCCTTAAAAACCATCTGGATTGATGACAACTATTTCAACGCGCGAAGCATGGATGTTTACATCACCAAGCTACGTAAACACCTGAAGGATGAGCCTTCGGTCGAAATCATCAATGTGCACGGCAAAGGCTACAAACTCATCATGTAAATTCGAAACATCCCAATAGATGTAAAATCCCGGTCAATTCATTTGGCTGGGATTTTTTTGTGGCTGTCAGTTTGCAGCTGTTAAAAGAAAGTCGTCATCATTTAATCATGGCTTCCCCCGCAAAAAGTGAGGACATCATCATTTAATGACGGCTTCCCCGGCAAAAAGTGGAGGCGTCATCATTTAGTCATAGCTTCGCTGGCAAAAAGTGGAGGCGTGACTATTTAGTCATAGCTTCGCTGGCAAAAAGTGGAGGCGTGACTATTTAGTCATAGCTTCCCTGACAAAAAGTGAAGGCGTGACTATTTAGTCACGGCGTCCCCAATCAAAAAATAGAGGCGTGACTATTTAGTCATCGCTTCGCTGGCAAAAAGTGGAGGCGTGACTATTTGATGATGGCTTCCCCGGCGAAAAGTGGAGGCATCATCATTTAATGATGGCCTGCAACAGAACAGCGACCAGTTATTGTCATCAGAATTGACGGCATTGAAAGAAAAAACAGGGAGTGTAATCCGTGTGATTCGTCGACCGGGAATCAACTGACCGACACTTGTTCCGCATCATCTATCACCAAGCATCCAGCATCAAACATCCAGCATTCCCGATGACATCGGGACTCCCTGCGGTCGCAAGCATCCGGCATCCAGTTTACTCAGCCGACACCACACACCGGAAACCGGTATGATTCAGACTGGTATCCCAACTGGTTTTCATGCGTGCCGCCACCCGGAATCCCGAGCAATAAGCATCATTACACAGGAATGAGCCACCGCGGGTTACTTTTTTCTGGGCGTAAGGCTCAGCTGGATCATGCGAATCTTCGGGTCCCTGCGGATTGGTCACAACTCCTTGCTTTTCGCAAGTTGCATAGTAGTCGTTCCGGTACCAATCGGCGCACCACTCCCACACATTGCCTCCCATATCGTACAAGCCATAAGCATTGGGCGCGTACTGCCCCACCGGCGCGGCCAACACAAAACCATCTTTCCCCTGATTGTCGTACGGAAACCGGCCATCCCACGAATTGGCTTTCACCTCGCCTTCATGTATCAACTCCTTGCCCCAGGGATAAACCACATCCTGCTTCCCTCCCCGCGCAGCATACTCCCACTCCGCTTCGGTTGGCAGGCGTTTGCCCGCCCAGTTGGCGTAAGCAGCCGCATCTTCCCACGAGACATGCACCACCGGGTAATCCGCCTTTCCCTCGATCGAACTGCCCGGCCCTTCCGGATGACGCCAGTCGGCTCCCGACACCCAGCTCCACCAAATGGATGGGTTGTTGAGCGATACCGGCCCATCGGTTGGTGTAAAGACCAGCGATGCGGCTACCAGCACTTCGTCTGGCGGTTTGGGCGTACCGGGAGGAACCTGGCTTTTCATTTCTTCCCAATCCGGCTTTCGTTCGGCAGTAGTCACGTAGCCGGTGGCCTCAACAAAATCCTGAAACTGCTGATTGGTGACTTCATGAATATCCATGTAGAAAGCAGAAAGCTTCACCTTGTGATGCGGAAATTCATCGGGCCTTCCCCATTCGGAGTCACCACCCATGATAAAACTTCCTTCAGGAATGAGCACCATGCCCTCCAGCTTGGCTTGCTGATAATCCGCCGACTGAACGGCAGGATCGGTCGCCTGCTGAAAACGATTCGGCAGGTTTGAACAACAACTTAGTGTGGTGTCATTGTCCTGTGCTTCCTGCACCTCCTCTTTCTTTACTTTTGACTGACACCCCACGAGCACTCCCACGAGCACAACCAACATCATCTGTTTCATAAAAAATAGATTTACCCCTTTAAAACAGCAACCTAAGCAAAGGGTTTTATTTTCACCCTTATTTAGAAAATGGATTGCTCAAGCAGAGATTACTTCTTAACTTTCAGCTATCTAAAATTAAGAGCTATGAAATCGCCCAAATTAGCAGAAAACAACTGGAAAACCATCCAAAATCAGGCCGTTGACCTGGTGGTTCTTCCCTGGGGAGCCACCGAAGCGCACAATTACCATTTGCCCTATGCCACCGACAACTACCAGGTGGAGGCCATCGCTGCCGAATCGGCCCAAAAGGCCAATGAGCAGGGAGGAAACGTCGTGGTGCTGCCTGGCATTCCTTTTGGTGTAAATACCGGCCAGTCGGATATTAAGCTGACCATCAATTTGAATCCTTCAACCCAAACCAAAATTTTGTTTGATATTGTTGAAAGCCTCAACCGCCAAGGCATCCACAAGCTATTAATTATGAATGGACACGGAGGCAATGATTTCAAACAAATCATTCGCGAAGTAAATTACAGGTATACCGACATGCTGATATGCTCCAGCTCCTGGTTCAAGCTGTCGGAACGGAACGATTTTTTTGACATCCCGGGTGATCATGCCGACGAGTCGGAAACCAGCTTGATGATGTATTTATACCCGGAACTGGTTCTGCCACTCGATGACGCAGGAAATGGAGAAAGCCGCCAGTTTAAAGTGCAGGCGCTGAACGAAAACTGGGCCTGGACCGAAAGACAATGGAGCAAAATAAGCCGGGATACGGGTGTTGGCGCTCCGCATTTGGCTACAGCAGAAAAGGGCAAAGCCTTTATGGAATTCCTGGTTGAACGATACAGCCGTTTTATGCTGGATTTGTGCAAACTCAACCTAAAAGACGATATTTATGAGTGAGGGCTGGATGCTGGATGCTGGATGCTCGATACTCGATACTTGATGCTGGATACTGAGACTGAAAACTGAGACTGGATACTAACTCGCTTCCAGTTCCAATTCTTCCTTTCCAAACAATTCAAAGGCCTTGGCAATTTGCTCCGGGCGCCCCATGATGTAAACGGTATCGTCCATTTCCAGCTTCTTGTTTCCGTCGGGATGCTCAATCAGCTTATCTTTCCGGAGGATGGCGACCAGGGTCACACCAAAAACCTTGCGGAACTTGATTTCGCTGATGGACTTGCCAATCACAAATGAACCTTCGCGAACTTTTAAAGCCATAATTTCAAGGTTTGGCAGTTCTTTAAATAACTCGTCGGACTGGTTGGTGGTGTCGCGGAAAATACCGTAATGATCGTTCCTGATTTTGGCAATCACCCGGTTAATTTCGCGCTGGGGAACCAAGCGCTTTTTCAGCACCCGTTCAAACAAATCAATCGCCGTTTCAAACTCTTCGGGAATCACCTGGTTGGCACCGAGCTTATACAATTCTTCAATGTCCACTACTTTTTTGGTTCGAACAATGATGAAAACATGCGGATTGAGTTGACGAATTTTATCGACAACCGCCATAGACACAATCAAGTTTCCCACCGAAACAACCGCCACATCGGCCGTTTTTATGTGGGCCTTTTCCAGGATGGGTTCATTGTTGGCATCGCCATAAATCACGGTCTCTCCTTTTTCCTGAAGTTTTTTGACAATGCCCGGATCAAAAATGATCGAGATGTAGGGCATTTTCAGATACTTCGCCATCACCGACAAATTGAGCGAACGGGAATCCTTTCCGATAAACACGACATGGTTCTCCAAGGCGGGCACTTCAATCTGGGGCAACGGGAATAAGCCCTCAATCAATACTCTGGGCAGCTTGAACTGTAACAGAAAAGTAGCAACACGCCCGGAACTAATGATTAAAATAGGCGTAATGGATAGGCTAATAACAGCAACTGCCAAAAATAACTGATAATAATGTGGCGGCATAATGTTATATTTCAATCCCGCCTGAGCTAGAATAAAAGAGAACTCACCAACATTGCATAGAGCAAATCCCACCATAATTATCCCCCTGAAGGTATGACCTAGCACAAATGCAGCTCCTCCTGCAATAATCATTTTGAAGAATAACACGAGTAAAACAGTTACTAAGACCAACCAGGCATTATCAATTACAAAGCTTACATCGAGCAACATGCCTACACTAACAAAGAAAAAGCTGGTAAAGGTGTCTTTAAATGGAATGAGCTGACCGAAGGCATTATCGCTGTACTCCGATTCCGAAATCATCAAACCTGCCAGGAAAGCTCCAAAAGCCAGCGAGATACCCATCTCCGAAGTTAGCAAAGCGACTGAAAGGCAAATAACAAAAATGCTCATCATAAAAAGCTCCTGATTCCTGGTATAGGCCACCAATTGCAAGATTTTAGGCATGAGCCAACGGTTTCCAACATACACTAAGCCAATAAGTATAGCTGTTTTTCCGAGCAATAACCATAGTTGATGATTCTGATCCGCCATCTCTCCTCCCAACATAGGAGCAAACACTAACAAGGGAATTAGAATTACATCTTGAAAAATAGAAATTCCCAGTACCGTCCTTCCATAATTTGAAGTAATTTCGGAGCGTTCCTGCAATAGTTTTAGCACAACGGCGGTACTGCTCACGGCAGTAATAAATCCTACAAACAAGGCTTCCTGCCATGTCATTTTATAAAAATGGGATATGAGCATAAAGACACCTGCGGTTAAAAACAACTGCATCGCTCCACCAAAAAATACAATCTTTCGAATTCGGAATAAATGTTTAATTGAAAACTCCAACCCAATGGTAAACATTAGCAGAACAACGCCAATTTCGGCAAGTAACTCAATCTGATTGGGTGAGCTAATCATCTTTAGAAGATGAGGCCCGGCAATTACCCCAGTAATCAAATACCCAATGATGGTGGGTATTTTAATCTTTGTAAATAAGAAGTTTACAAAAGTTGACAGGGCAAAAATGATGACGATATCTTTTAGAAGGGGTAACTCCATATGGTTTCATTTTAAACACAGAAACAGACAAAACGCGCGCACATTCGAATTTTCAATATGAAAGTACAACAATTTCTTAATTATTTCGCCTCGGGTCTCGATCCGTTTACCCCCTTTTTGGTATCAGGCCGTATTCAACTTTCTGAAACTGCAAAACACAAAATTTTGAATGGTACTGAAGGGAGTTTGGTGATCCACGGTGATGCACCTGATTTTCTCAAAAAATGCGTTCAACAGCTTCGTCATGGCATCTTCCGAATATCGTTTGATTTCGATGCCGCTACATTTTTCCGGTCCTTGTTCCGAAAAGGTCCCGATAACCAAAATCCCGTTTGGGCAGATACTTTTTTGGGCGATATCGAGGTAGTTGGATACTTCCTGCTCCTGGGTAAAAAAATGAAAAGCCGCCCGGTCGTGCCAAAAGTCGTACTTTTCGTCGGATTGAAAAGTGGCGGCATCCGCTACGATCCATTTCACCATTGAAGCCCGCTCTCCCAAACGTTCCTTCGCACGTTCGATGGCTGCTTCCGAAATATCAAGCACGGTCAGATCGCAATAGCCCTGGTCAAGTAAATGATCGACCAACAGACTGTCGCCACCTCCAATGTCAATAATTTTAGCCTGCCTGGACACCTGAAATTGTTTGAAAAAATCGAGTGATGTTTTGGGCACGGGTTCAAACCAGCTCACTTCGTTCAGCGGCCTGGTTTTGTAAATGGTTTCCCAATGTTTTTTTCGGTCGAAATTTTTCATCGTTGCTTACGCTAATTCATGTAAAATTAACAATTTCGATCAGAGCGGCGTTGCTTTGGGTTTTCGGATCAGCGAAAACGTTGAGTTTACTTGGTTGTCTTTCCTCCCATTTCGGTAAATACACGGTCAACGGGTTCCCAAAGCTCAATTTTGTTGCCATCCGGATCCATCAGATGAACGAATTTCCCATAGTCATAGCTGGTAATTTCATCCACGACGGTTACGCCGTTCGCCTTTAGCTTTTCCACCAGTGCTTCAATCTGTTGCACCCGGTAGTTAACCATGAATTCTTTTTTTGAAGGCGAAAAATAATCACTGTCTTGCTTGAATGGGCTCCACTGCAGGTAATTAATTTCATCAGGCTGATGAGCATTTCGAAACTCAAAGCTCGATCCCCATTCATTCACTTCGAGTCCTAAATTGGTGGCGTACCACTTTTTTGTTTCTTCCGGGTCTTCCGAGAAAAAGAAGATTCCCCCAATTCCTGTTACTTTAGGAACCGGATTTTTGTCTGCAGATTGGTCTTTTGATTCTTTGGATAAGTCGTTCATAGCAGGATTGTTTTATTTAATTTTTACTCAAATCCAGTCATACTGCCAGCAGGGATTTTCGATTCAAGGTGCTTGAAGTTTTCAAATCTCTGTTTTGACTACAGATTGAAAGTCGGAGCTGCGGCACCCGGCAACAGCAGATAACAGCAACGAGCTTTCAGCGAGTGGACAGAAGATCCTGAACCAAGTTCAGGATGACTCATCCAGCCGGCAGTATCAAGAATCCAGAATCCAGAATCAAAAATCGAGTATCAAGAATCGAGTATCAAGAATCCAGCCTGGCCTGCTAATCCAGCTTCAGCACGGCCATAAAGGCATTTTGCGGCACTTCTACGTTGCCCACCTGCTTCATGCGTTTCTTCCCCTTTTTCTGCTTTTCGAGTAGTTTGCGTTTCCGCGAAATATCACCCCCATAACATTTGGCTGTTACGTCTTTCCGAACGGCTTTCACGGTTTCGCGGGCAATAATTTTGGCGCCAATGGCTGCCTGAATGGCAATGTCGAACTGCTGGCGCGGGATCAGCTCCTTCAGTTTTTCGCACATGCGACGCCCCATGGGATACGCATTGTCGAAGTGAATCAAAGAAGAAAGCGCGTCTACCATTTCGCCATTCAATAAAATATCCAGGCGCACCAGTTTGGCCGGTTTGTAGCCCGTGATGTGGTAATCGAACGAAGCGTAGCCTTTCGATATTGATTTCAACTTATCGTAAAAGTCGAAGACAATTTCACCCAGCGGAAGGTCGAACGACAATTCGGCCCGCTCAGCTGTCAGGTAATTTTGGTTGATGAGTGTTCCGCGCTTGTCCAAACACAAGGTCATCACCTGTCCAATAAAATCCGACTTGGTAATGATCTGTGCGCGAATATAAGGTTCGTCAATATCGTCGATGGTAGTCGTCGCAGGCAATCCGGAGGGATTGTATACGGTAATGGTTTCGCCACTGGTGGTGTGCACTTTGTACGACACGTTGGGCACCGTGGTGATGACGTTCATGTCAAACTCGCGGTCGAGGCGTTCCTGGATGATTTCCATGTGCAGCATGCCCAAAAAACCACAACGAAAGCCGAAGCCCAGGGCTGCAGATGATTCCGGCTCGTAGGTAAGCGAAGCATCGTTCAGTTGCAATTTCTCCATCGCTGAACGCAGGTCCTCGTAGTCGTCTGAATCAATGGGATAAACGCCGGCAAAAACCATCGGTTTCACTTCTTCGAAACCTTCAATTGCTTTTGGGCAGGGACGCGCTTTGTGCGTAATGGTGTCACCCACTTTCACTTCCTTGGCCGTTTTAATTCCCGAAATGATGTAGCCCACATCGCCGGTGCTGAGCGTCTTACGCTTCTCCATGCCCAGGCGAAGTACTCCAATCTCATCGGCATCGTATTCTTTTTTGGTGTTGACAAATTTCACCGCATCACCCTGGTTGATCGTTCCGTTTACAATTTTGAAATAAGCGATCACTCCGCGAAAGGAGTTGAAGACTGAGTCGAAGATCAGCGCTTCGAGCGGTGCTTCCGGATCGCCCTTGGGTGCCGGAATCACTTCCACGATCCGCCGCAGGATGTCGTCCACACCTTCGCCTGTTTTTCCACTGGCACGGGTAATGTCTTCGCGGTCGCAACCAATCAGATCGATGATTTGATCTTCCACCACTTCGGGCATGGCATTGGGCAGGTCCATTTTATTCAGAATCGGAATAATTTCCAAATCGTGCTCAATGGCCAGGTACAGGTTCGAAATGGTCTGCGCCTGGATTCCCTGGGTGGAGTCGATGATGAGCAAAGCCCCTTCGCAAGCCGCAATGGACCGGGATACTTCGTACGAAAAGTCAACGTGTCCGGGCGTATCAATCAGGTTCAACACATATTTTTCACCATCCTGCTCATAGTCCATCTGAATGGCGTGGCTCTTGATGGTAATGCCGCGTTCTTTCTCCAGGTCCATGTTATCAAGCACTTGCTCTTTCATGTCGCGTTCACTCACTGTTTTGGTCACCTCCAAAAGGCGGTCGGCCAAAGTACTTTTTCCATGGTCAATATGGGCGATGATGCAAAAGTTGCGAATATTCTTCATTGATATAAAAAGCTTTCTTTCAATTACTCCCTGCGGGCTTCGCCGCAAAGATATTCAAAAAACGATAACAATAATAGAAAGCCGATTCCGTTAGGAAAGTTTAATAATTTCCTAAGTTTTCCAGCCACCGTTTCGAATAAGGAAGTAAAAAAGTCAGCTGGCGTGGGATTTCAGTTATCTTTGCAGCGCTTACAGTTAAGTTTAGAAATGAAAGATTACCTGATATACAGCATCGGATTTCTGAGCCAGATTTTGTTCTTCGGAAGGACGATTATTCAGTGGTTTAAGTCGGAGCACGAAGGGAAAGTATTGTCGCCCACCCTGTTTTGGAAAATCAGCCTGCTGGCATCGGTTTTAATGCTCACCTACGGTATCCTGCGCAACGACGCAGCGATCCTGGTCGGACAAATCCTGGTTTACTTTATTTATGTCCGGAACATCCAGCTCAAGAACGACTGGAAACCGATGTCCCTGCTGATGCGCACCGGCATTTTGCTGACGCCCGCCATTATTCTGGCCTACCTGTTTTTCGGGACGGAATATTCGCTGGCCACCTTTTTCAGCAACGAAAACAACCCGCTGCTGTTGATGATTTGGGGTATCGCGGCGCAGATCGTTTTTATCTCGCGTTTCTTTTACCAATGGATTTATTCCGAAAACCGGAAAGAATCCATTCTGCCGCTGGGATTTTGGATCATCAGTATTGTCGGATCAGCCATGAATTTTGTTTACGGCGTGTTCCGGCTCGACCCGGTATTGGTGGCGGCCCACAGTTTGGGCATGTTTGTGTATCTTCGGAATATTCTAATTCATTACAACAAACGAAGCCTGTTTAGTCGTTTAAATATCCCGGTGCTGAATAAGCTCATTGCTTTCGTTTCGGGGAAAATAAAATAAAACCAGATGAATATCCGCAAGATTACCGCCTGTCATTAAAAAGTCATTCAATGGTCATTAGGCGGTCATTAATTTGTTTTGAAACGATCAATGACAATAAAATGACCAGGAATGACAAGAATTTGACAACCATGAATGAACAAATAGGTATGAAAGAGGACAATCATTAAAAATAGTCAAGCGTATGCAATCAACCATCGTCGTCACCGGATGTGCCGGATTTATCGGATCGCACTTAAGTGAAAAGTTGCTGGCCAACGGCAACCAAGTCATTGGAATCGACAATTTCGACCCCTTCTACGATCGGCAGGTCAAAGAACGCAACCTGTCAACGTTTAAAAATCATTCCAATTTTCGCTTTGTTGAAGTTGATTTGGCTGATTTGGATGCCTTGAGCCAGGCGCTGGAAAACGAGTCGATTGATGTGATTGTGCACTTGGCCGGGAAAGCCGGCGTTCGCCCATCCATCGAAGATCCGCAAGGTTATATCCGGGCCAACATTCTGGCCACGCAAAATGTGCTGGATGTGATGAAAAACAAGGGCATTAAAAAGATGGCCTTTGCTTCGTCATCATCGGTTTATGGCAACACCAAAGAAACGCCGTTTCACGAAGGACAGGATGTAAGTCAGCCGATTTCGCCTTACGCGTTTAGCAAAAAAGCTTGTGAACTGATCAATTACACTTATCATGCCTTGTATGGATTGGACATCATTAACATGCGCTTTTTTACCGTGTTTGGCCCGCGGCAGCGCCCCGACCTGGCCATTCATAAATTCACCAAACTGATTCTAAGCGGCCAGGAAATCCCGATGTTTGGCGATGGCAGTACCTCGCGCGACTACACCTATTACGAAGACACGGTGGCCGGAATCCAAGGGGCGATCACTTACCTGAATACCCACGAAACGGTTTACGAAACCGTCAACCTGGGCAACAACCAGCCGGTGAAACTGACCGATATGATTGCGGCCATTGAAAAAGCAACGGGCGTAAAAGCCAACATTAAGCAACTGCCCATGCAGGCCGGCGATGTGGACATTACCTTTGCCAACATCGAAAAAGCCAAAAAGCTCTTGAACTACAACCCGCAATATTCCTTCGAAGAAGGCGTACAAAACTTTGTGGACTGGTATCGTGAAGTCCACGCCATTTAAAAAAGCGTTTGTTCCGGAAAACACCTTCCGAAACAAACGCCTTACTCGCTTTCGTCAGCCCTGAGTTTTGCGGGTGTACACTTCCTTCAGTGCCCCCCAAAAAATGAGTGAAAAGATAAAGAGAATGGTGCCGTAAACCGGGGCAATCATACTCACTTTTAATCCGCCGGCAACCAAGGCAGGAGAAACATCGCCTACGACTTCAATGGCATCGAAAGCCATAATCAATCCGATGGCCTGTCCCAAAAATCCGGTGACGATGGCCAAACTTCCAAAAAGTAAAATTAAACCCAGTCCGCTTTTGGTGACTTTATCCTGCACAAAAAAGTGAAGAACCTTTTGCGCGGTGAACACCAGCATGCCAATTCCCCAAATGGTCACAATCGCCATAAACAGGGGGCCTCCTTCGTAAAATAAATCAAATAGTCTCATAATCGTTAAATTTAAGGTGAAATACTGAAAGCAATAGTACGCTCCCCTGCTTTTTAAAGTGAATTTTATCGATCAACGACACGAATGTGGAATGAAACAACCGCGAGCGACACGCCCGACGTCGAAGCGGCGATTGATTGCATTCGGGGGCGATTTGAGGTTATTCGTCGACATTCTTTCCGTTTCATCCTATTTTTTCAGTAATTTGAGGCTTCGATTGAACGAAAATATGAAGATCATCCCAAAAGTAAGTTCCCCCCAGTTTGTTCCCGCCAACTTGATGAAGGTCGGACAACATCTCCTGTTTTGGGTGATTTCGTACTTGTTTTTCATTTTGTTTTTTGGACGTGCCAACCGCGATTATCAAACCACCATTATTTTTGCATCGCTCTTGTTTCCGCTGGCGATGGGCACCAGCTACTTTCTGAACTACTTCCTCATTCCACGCTTTCTATTTAAGGGAAAGCACTGGCTATTTTCGCTTTTTCTCGTCTACACCTTCGTGTTTACGCTTTGGGCCGAGCTGGTCATTAGCATGTTTGTGTTTGTCGCTGTCAGCGATTTTCAGTTTTACAAGCTCGATCCCACTTCGTTCGACGTGGTTTTCCTGTTGGTTGGCCTGTACTTTATCATCCTGGCTTTTGTGGCCATTGAACAGGTGAAGCGGGCTTTCGAAATCAAAAAGGAAAACACGCGGCTCGAAAAAACTCAGTTGGAAACCAACCTCAAACTGCGGGAGTCGGAGCTGAAATTGCTGCGGGCGCAAATCCATCCGCATTTTCTTTTCAACACGCTCAACAACCTCTACGGGTTAACACTTGAAAAGTCGGATCTGGCGCCCGAGTTGGTGTTAAAGCTGTCGGACTTGATGGACTACATGCTCTATAAATGCAACCGCCCCAAGGTAAGTCTCAAAAGCGAGTTGGCACACCTCAGCAACTACCTGGAGATTGAAAAACTGCGCTACGGAAATCAACTGAAACTTGAATTCGTCCTGGATGGAGAGCCCGAGCAACTGGAAATTGCGCCCATGTTGTTGCTGGCCTTTTTCGAGAACGCTTTCAAGCATGGGGTCAGCAAGTCCATTGAGAATCCTTTCGTTCACATTCACATTCGCATTGATGGCCGGCAATTCAAACTTCGCGTTCGCAACAGCCGCAACCCGGCACATGATAAGAATGACGAATACACCGAGGGAATCGGCTTGAAAAACGTACAAAAACGGCTGGAGCTCATTTATCCCAATGCGCACCAGTTAGAAATCATCCCCGGTGACCAGACCTTCGAAATTAAGCTTCAATTGCAACTGGACGTGACAACAGAAATTCAAGAAAAAAACCAATGGACAAACTAAACTACAACTGCCTGATTGTTGACGACGAACCGATTGCCATCCGGGTGATTAAAAACCACCTGTCGGAATTCAAGAACCTGCGGCTGGTGGGCGAATGCAATCATGCCATCGAAGCCATTGAAGTGCTGTCGAAAACCAAGGTCGATTTGCTGTTTCTCGACATCCAGATGCCACAGATTACCGGCGTGGAATTTCTGAAAAACCTGAACCACCCGCCCAAAGTGATCTTCACAACGGCCTACCGCGACTATGCCATTGAAGCTTTCGAACTGGATGTGATCGATTATCTTTTGAAACCCATCTCGCTGCTTCGATTCTCCAAAGCCATCAACCGGTTCTATCAACGGGTCAACGAAACAGCGTCGTCCGTAACCGACTTGACCCAGAACCTGCCGGCAGACCACTTGTTCGTCAAAGCCGACAAAAAACTACACAAGGTTTTATTCAACGAACTCGTTTACCTGGAGAGCTATGGCGATTATGTCCTGGTTCACACCGAAAAGGGGAAAATCACCGTCAAGGAGCGGATCAGCCACCTCGAAGAACAACTTCCGCAGAATCGATTTCTCAGGGTTCACCGAAGTTATATCATTTCCATTGACAAAGTCAGCTCCCTGCTTCCGGGCCTGGTTGAGCTCGGGACACATAAAGTCCCCATCGGCCGGAGCTACAAAGCCGAAGTAGATAAATGGATTGCCAGGCAGTAAGAGGAAGAAAGTATCCCAGCCGGGCCACTCACATTTTCACCTGATGGCGAAGTGAGGGGCTTGAGGATTTGAACGTTCTATTAAGTTCTCAGGCAGATTCCGATCCGCCGGTTGTCGGACGGAAAGACGCTTCTGACAAGAGCTTCGTGTGGCCTGCGAGGATTTGGCTTTGGCAAACAGGGGAAGGTGGTTCAGATCATCGGAGCCGGAAGAGTCACCAAGCACCTCCCCTCGCTGCGCTCGGGTACTCCTTCCGTCAGAAGCCGCACAGGCTCTTGAAAAGGAGAAGATCTTCTTGAAAAAATGTGCGGTTATTCCCATCATTATTTTTTCAGCGAGCGGATCATTTTTTTCGTCGCACAAATCATCCAAATGATTACATTTAGCGCCTCATTTTAGCTTGTTTTTGTGAAGTAATACACGATGATCAAAAAAATTAAACGCGTGCAGAAAGTGCTGAAAGCAGCAGCCCTGCATTCCGAAGAATTTCGAAAAGCCTCCCAAATGGAATGTCCTGCTGGTTGTTCGCTTTGTTGCCTAAAAAAGGACATTTATGCCAGCCCGCTCGAGTTTTTACCCTTGGCTTACCACTTGCACCAAACCGATAAAGCCGACGCCTTTTACGACGAGCTGGAATTACGGGCAGAAAATACAATCTGCGGCATCTTCACGCCGCTCAGCCTTGATGGCTGGGGCTGCACCAAATATGAATACCGCGGGCTGATTTGCCGCCTGTTTGGCCATTCCACCACCTCCGACAAAATGCACCAAAAACGCATGGTGACCTGCAAAACGCTGAAAGAAACACCAGCTTACCAGGAGCTAAAACCAGCCCAATTGCTGCAAGCGCCCCCGTTTCAGGACTACTACATGCAACTGGCGGCCATCGATTTTCAACTGGCCAACGAAAGCCTACCCATCAACCAGGCCATCAAACGGGCCATTGAGCTGGTGAGCACCTACTACTCGTACCGCGGAACCAAAAAACCGGCATAAAATCACCCTCCCAACCAGCAAAAAAGCTTACAACACAGCATAAACATGCGATTCAAAGTGCCGGAACCCATTGTTCATGGCGTGAATGATGACGTATGAAGTGTCGGACCGTGCATTCAGGGCATGAATGGTGCATTTGGAATGCCGGAAACCATCATTCAGGGTATGAATGATACAATCCGGGGTGTCGGATTAAGCATTCAGGGCATGAATGGTGACATCGGGAGTGCCGGACTATGCATTCAGGGTATGAATGATGCATCTGGAATGCCGGAAACCATCATTCAGGGTATGAATGATGCAATCCGGGGTGTCGGATCAAGCATTCAGGGCATGAATGGTGACATCGGGAGTGCCGGACTATGCATTCAGGGTATGAATGATGCATCTGGAATGCCGGAAACCATCATTCAGGGTATGAATGATGCAATCCGGGGTGTCGGATCAAGCATTCAGGGCATGAATGGTGACATCGGGAGTGCCTGACCATGCGTTCAGGGTATGAATGGTCGGATTGGACGTGCCGGAAGCCATCATATATGGTATAACTGGTGAAACTCGGGAGCTGGAAGCCGGACACACGATGTGGGTGGTCGGCCTGTAGCTTGCCCGTGAGGGCTTCACTCGAAGTGAAACCCTCACTAAACCACAAACAACTTCCGCCGCTTACTCAGTCTATTTCACTAGATTTTTAAACGCTGATCCAAAAATTAAATAACTGGTATTTCCGCCAATCGTGCCTTCATTTTGTCCCCACAAAAATGGCCAGTCGTCGTAGTTTTCGAAGTGATCGGGTTGCCGGAACAAGATGCCAGGAGCAACATTTCCCGGAATAAATGAAAAATCGGCCCGGTTATTTCCATAGAATACCGCTTTTGGACGGGCCGCCCCCACCGCCGCGACCAATGAATAATTGTGATACGGATGGCAGCCAAACAGCCAGTTGGTGGTTCTGAACGCATGGCTGGCGTCGATAATCTCCGGAAAATATTTGTTGGCAAAGCAAATGGTGGTGCCAAAGTTCACCACACCTCCTGCTCCTGCCCAGTTGCCAAGGCCGATTGGAACTCCGTACGGATTATCCTTTTCAAGCCCATCAATGTATTCTTTGTACTTTAAAACATACGGACTGAGCTTTTCTTTGTAAGATGCATCCAGGTGCGGAATGGCGTGCAAAGCTGTTAATATGGTCCTGCTGACGTTATCATCAAGTGCAGGCCACAACAGTTCCTGGAAATTATCGAGGTATTCCTGCTCGCCGGTTGAAATATACAGTTGAAGATTGGTGCCCAGATTGGCTGATCCGCGTCCCCGGCCAGACCAATCCTCCGGCTGATCGGCAAGCAATTCCGTTGCCTCTTTCAACAATCGTTTCGACTGCTGCAGCGCCCGTTCTGAAAGATCGTCATTATATCCCTTCAATGCCCGGCTTGCTGCGGCAAACATGGTTGCAGCCCTAAGATCGAGGCCGGGATTGCGGCTGGTAAACGCCCACATATCATCCTTAACTCCGCTCGAACGGCCGTCAGGGGCCACTTCGTAAGGACCCAGGTTTGGATTGTATGGAAGGCCATCGGTTAGTGAGGCTGCGTCGCCCAGGTGGTGGTAATTGTCGAGAACGGCGTTGGAAAGCGTCTGAGCCATATGCCCAATAATCTCAGCCTGGGCCACCAGGTTCATTGTTCCATGCTCGATAAACTGCAAGATGTCCGGTGTCCCATCCGGGCGATGAAGGTCAACGTAACGTTGCTCCTGATCAACAAAAGTCTGATCGCGCTCCGGTTTGAAATATTCCCATGTTTGCACAAAGTTCTGCACCACGCCAATGTTCGATCCGGTCTCGATATCAAAATCACCCGCATCGAAAAAACCGCCTATGTTTAATCCGGGAATCAACTCCAGCGCTTCGTATTCGGTATCGGTTGTCGGCCCCTGCCTGTGAAGGTCAAAGTGATCGGTGTTTGGCGGCGCCTGGAGATAACCGTCTTTAAAAGGCTCGCCATGCCACACCCGGTAAGCCTCGTTCACAAACATGTGATTCATGTGTATTGGAATCCAGATATCGCTCGTGGCGTCGGTAATCTTGTCGTAAACGTTATCGTTGATTATGAAGTTGTTGGTTTTAAAATCGCCATACTGAATGTAGTAGATTCCGGGTGTGTGAACGGAAGAAAAATCGAATTTCACGTAGTGGTACTTGTAATAGTCGCCCCAGGCTGCGATGTTGCCACTAAACGCTTCCGTAGCTTTGCCGTCGGCGTCAATTTTATACAGCGATGCTTTTGCAAGCGGCTTGTCCTTTTTGTCGAGTTCAATAACCGCGACTTTGGGTTGTGAAGGAAGGTAGCCCACTTGGGAGAACCCAATATTTGGCTCTCTTATCCACCCGTCAATGGCGTTTGGTTCAACGGTCCAACTTAAAACCTTGCCTGTTTTTCCTGCCGGAAGTAAACTACGAACAACGTACCAGCCGTTTTGTGCCAGCACACGGCCGTCGAAAAGCATCAAATCAGCATCAGGCGAGCTTATTTTTACCATGCGCTCGGGATCTTCGGGCGCAAGAAGCAAGCTGCGGCCGGATTCCAGCGGAAGCGGGTCGATAAATCGGCCGGTACCCCGGTCGTCGTAGGTGATGTATCCTTTGTATTGCTTCAGTTTTTCACTGTTGGGCCGCGTTACGGTGTTCCCCACCACATAACGGGAAAACCGGTTCAAACGCCCATCCATCAAATAGGTCTTACCCCAATACTGCGAAGGCAAAAACTCCAGGTTAAATCCGGCGCTCCCCTCCAATTCCGACGGAATGGGCTGATCAAGGTAAACAGCTATCTCAACACCTGTCCCATTCGCCGTGACAACCACCCGCGAATCAAAATCGAAATCTTCATACCGCAATACCGCCTCAATGGTGTTCGACTCCGGATCAACTGTTCGGTTGGGTATGGCAGGAACCAAGTCCCACTGCTCCGGCGTATTGGAAAGTCGCACTGCACCGCCTTGCGCTGTTCTAACGCCATGGTGGATCAATTCAATACCGGCGTTCTTTTCATCGTTGAACCCCCCGGTAAACAGGTTGCTGTACACCAGAAGGTTGACTCCCTGCGTCTCGAAATACTCCAAATCGTTGAGCTTCAAGTTCTGACTTGAAACGGGACTAACTGCTGCTGTCAGCAGCATGACAAGTGATAAAAACAGAAGTCTTCTCATAAGATATTCATCAGTAAATAATTTATCTTTTAATGGTCTGGTATCGCATGGAATCCGCATGAATTTTAATCATCACCTCGGATGGAAATATTTCACAAGCTCGCTCCCGGCAAAATCAGGTATTGATTTCAATATGAAAATTCGTCATCAATTCCAGGTGGCATGCACGAAAAAGAAATATTCTTGAATTCTGAATAAAAAATAATCCGCGCCTGCCACGCGTAAAGATAAAAAAAATACCAGAACAGAATACCCCAGACCGGAAATTTGGTCAGATCCAAAATCCCATGGCCAAACCACGCTATTGAAACAATCAGTTTGTACTTTTCGACCGACCAAATTGAGGGTGCATTATTTAAAAAGCTTTCCTTATTTTTGAAGCAAAACGAATACGATGAGAACAATACTATTGAGTACTTTTTTAGCCTTTTTCCTGCTTAGCTGCCAGGCTCCGGAAAAAGAAGTGTACCTCTTCTCCTTTTTTCAGGACAACGGGCAAGACGGCTTGCACCTGGCCTACAGCTACGATGGCTATCATTATGAAGCCCTGAAAAACAACGAATCATTTCTCACGCCGCAGGTGGCCGATGACAAGCTGATGCGGGACCCCTGCATCATTCCGGGGCCCGATGGCAAATACCACATGGTGTGGACCGTAAGCTGGAACGACAAGGGAATCGGCTATGCCTGGTCCGAAGATTTGATTAACTGGTCGGAGCAAAAATTCATTCCGGTGATGGCGCACGAACCCGAAGCGCTCAACTGCTGGGCGCCCGAGCTCTATTACGACGAGGACAGCAAGCAATACCTGATTTACTGGGCAACCACCATTCCCGGCCGCTTCACCGAAGGCGACACCCAGGGCGACGACAAATACAATCACCGGATGTACTACACCACCACCAAAGATTTTGAAAACTTTAGCGACACCAAGTTGCTATACGACGAAGGGTTCAATGTGATTGACGCCGTGATTCAAAAAGTGGACGACACTTACTATCTTTTTCTGAAAGATGAAACCAGAACCCCGGCAAAGAAACACATTCGGATTGCTGCCAGCGACCGGCTTACGGAAGGCTACCAGCTCATCAGCGAGCCCATCACGCCCGATTGGGTGGAAGGACCAACCATCACCAAGATTGGCGACAAATGGGTGTTGTTTTACGATGAATATACCCGCCACCACATGGGAGCCGTAGCCAGCACCGACTTGAAAAACTGGGAAGTGATCAACGATCAAATCAGCTTCCCCGCAGGTACCCGGCATGGAACTATTTTTAAAGCACCGGAAAGTATTTTGAATAGGCTGCTGGAAGCGGAGTAGCACGAATTCCCGGAAAAGGCCGTTGAGAACAATTGGCTTCAACTGTTTTCAACGGCCTTCAATTTTTAATTTCCAGAATGGCAAACAATCCGGGTGAGGTGGCTTCCGAACAAAAACAAGCTCACTACTCCGAAAGCAGCGCCTTGACCTTATCGGCGATATCTTTGCCGTCGGCTTGACCAGCCAGTTGTTTAGAAGCGATTCCCATCACCTTGCCCATGTCTTTCATGCCCGTCGCGCCTACCGACTGGATGATGGTTTTGATGGTGGCTTCCAGCACCTCGTCGCTCATCTTTTCAGGCAGGTAGGTTTCAAAAACCTCCACCTGCTTCATTTCCTGCTGGTACAAATCGTCGCGGCCCTGCTCTTGGTAAATGGTGGCCGAGTCGCGGCCTTGTTTGGCCAGCTTTTGCACGACCTTCACCACTTCCTGGTCATCGAGCTCGGCTCCGGCGCCCTTGGCTACCCGTGCTTCGAGCAGTACTTTTTTGATTCCACGCAACGCTTCCAGCTTTTCCTTTTCGCGGGCTTTCATCGCCGCTTTGATATCTTCATTAATCTGATCAAATAAGTTCATCGTATCAGTTTTAAAGTTTCGAGTTTCGAGTTTCAAGTTCTGAGTTTCAAGTTTCAAGTTAATCACTCGCTGACCTCTCTCTCATAAATGCTTACGTTCTCACTTTCCTTCTTGGTTATTGAATATTCATCATTGAATATTTCTTCACACCGTTTTCATTTTTCAGTGGTCTCACCTTCTCACCTTCTCACCTTCTCACTCTCTCAAAACTCAACCACAGAGAACACGGAGTTTTGCACAGAGTTTCACCGAGGGAATATCCTCTTTTCCCACATTCTCACCCTCTCACCCTCTCACCTTCTCGTCAATCCACCTTATCGTGCAGGTACGAGTTGTTGTCCCGCAGTTTGGTATTGTCATCATCATCAGGCGAAAGCGAGAAGCGTGACAGTTTCTCTTCAAACTTCTTTTTCATATTCTGAATGTTCACCTTTTTTCTTCGGTAGGCCGGAATGTTTTCCAGTTCGTCCACCTCTTCGTCCGATGAGGAAGAGTAATCCAGTTTCACGGAGTACTCTTTCTTCGGGTCAGCATTGGCTTTTCCATACAACTCGTCAAATTCATCAACGGGTTTGTTGATTTCAAACTCAATCGACTGCTGGTTGATGCTTGTGCGCTTGGCTTCGCCGCCGGTAAACGGAACGCGCACTTCGGGTTTTGGACGCACCGGCGGTGTTGGTTGTGGCTCGTCGATCAGGGTATGATAGGTTTTTTCCACCTTGCGGGCAGCCATCATTTCCGGAATGCTACTCACACTAAAGCCAGTAGCGATAATGGTCACCGAGATTTCGTGTCCCAGAGTGTCATCCAGTCCGTTTCCCCAAATCAAGTCCGCATCATGACCGGCCTTGGCCTGCACGTAATCTGTGATTTCTCCAATTTCGTCCATGGTCACCTCTTCATTTCCTGAAGTAATATTGAGCAAAATATTGCGGGCCCCATTGATGTCGTTGTTGTTCAGAAGCGGTGAATTCAAAGCTTCTTCCACTGCCCGCAGCGCCCGGTTTTCGCCCTCAGCTTTGGCCGAGCCCATGACGGCGACCCCGCTGTTGCGCATGACGGTTTCCACATCGGCAAAATCCACGTTGATGTAGCCGGGAACCGTGATAATTTCAGCAATTCCCTTGGCAGCGGTGGTCAGCACATTGTCGGCTTTGGCAAAGGCTTCTGAAATTTTAAAGTCACCATACATCTCCCGAATGCGTTCGTTGTTGATCACCAGCAAGGAATCCACATGGTTCTCCATCTCCGCAATGCCGTCAATGGCCTGCTTGATGCGCCGGCGCCCCTCATTGCGGAACGGCAGCGTGACAATGCCAACCGTCAAAATGTCAAGCTCCTTGCACGCTTCGGCAATGACCGGCGCCGCTCCGGTTCCTGTTCCACCGCCCATTCCGGCCGTGATAAAAACCATCTTGGTCGTCGATTTCAAGGTCTTTTTAATCTCGTCAATGCTTTCAATGGCTGCCTCTCTACCAATTTCAGGTTTGTTTCCGGCACCACGTCCTTCGGTGAGCGACTCGCCCAACTGCAGCTTCAGCGGAACCGGGCTATTTTTCAGCGCCTGTTCGTCGGTATTGCACAGCATGAAACCAACATCCTTGATGCCCTGCTGAAACATGTGGTTTACGGCATTTCCGCCACCACCTCCCACACCAATCACCTTAATAATTTCTTCGGAAGTTTTATTTAAATCGAAATTCATAATATCGCTTGACATAGACTTTTCTTTCTTAATTGTTAGTTCTCAATTTCTTCGTCCTGATCCTCAAAAAAACGGTTAAACTGCCGTTGAAACCAGCTGTCGGTTGTTCCACTTTCCTGGGTTTGTTCAGAGACCAACTCCCTTTTGCTCTTGGCTTTTTGCTTGCGGGAATTGGCTGTTCGTTTGATGGCTTCCGCTTTCTGCGGCTTCGCTATTTCTTTTTCAAATCCCAGAATCAGATTTTCATCCTCGTCTTCCAGGTTAATATCGATGTCTTGTTCTTCAAAAAGCACCTCTTCTTTGGGCTTCTTTTCCTGTAACAAACTGTTTGGATTTTTATCGAAGCGGGTAGCAATCAGCGTAACACTCACTTTGGTTCCAAGTTTTTTATCCAAACTGTTACCCCAGATGATGTTGGCATGCTGCCCGGCTTTCTCTTGTAAAAATTCGATGATGTCGCCAATTTCACCCATCCGGATTTCCTCGTCACCTGATGTGATATTCAGCAAAATATCTTTGGTTCCTTTGATGTCGTTGCTATCCAGCAAGGGCGATTCGAGTGCTTTCATGACGGCATCCATCGCCCGGCCATCTCCTTCGGAAATGCCGGTTCCCATGATAAATACTTCGCTGCCCGCCATCACCGTGTGCACATCGGCATAGTCAATGTTGATGTTTCCGTGCAGCGTGATAATCTCGGCCACGCCTTTCACGGCCGTACCCAAAATATTATCGGCCTTTTTAAAGGCTTGCGACGCAGGAAGGTCGCCATAAATTTTATGTAATTTTTCGTTGCTGATCACCAGCAAACTATCCACATTTTTTTTCAGTTTCTCCACCCCTTCGAGCGCTTGCTGAAACCGGCGCTTGCCCTCCGCCGGCGAAGGAATGGTGACCACGGCAATCGTCAGAATATCGAGTTCGCGGGCCAGCTCGGCAACCACGGGTGCTGCGCCTGTTCCGGTTCCACCGCCCAGCCCGGCCGTGATGAACAACATTTTGGTTGTTCCCTCCAGCACACTTCGAATATCATCCAGGTTTTCAATGGCTGCCTGTTCGCCCTGCATGGGCAGGTTGCCTGCGCCACGTCCCTCGGTAAGGGTGACACCCAGTTGTATTTTAATCGGAACCGGGCTGTTGCGCAAGGCCTGGGCGTCGGTATTACAAATCAAAAAGTCAACGCCTTCAATCCCTTCATCAAACATGTGATTTACGGCGTTACAGCCGCCACCACCAACCCCGATCACTTTAATAATCGATGACTTTGATTCCTGAAATCCGAAATTTAAAATGTCCTCCGTCATATCCGGGGATTTTTATAGGTTAATACATTTCCGTATCCTGTTCATCTTCAAAAAACAGCGTTACCTGGCGGGTCACTTCTTTCTTCACTTGCGAGAAAAAGCCAGGCTGTGTTGAGCGCACTTTCTTTTTCTTCGGCTTAAAGAAAAATTCTTTCGCAGGTTCTTCATTGTCAATATCGTTCAAGGCCGTGGTCAGCAAGCCCAGAACCGTTGCATTTCGCGGATCTTCCAATTCTTTCCATTGCTCCCCAAGCTTCAGACGCGGAATGCCTTTACGCACATCAAGCCCCGTTTGAAACTTGATGAGCTGCCCGAGGTTCGGCAGCAAGCCGCTTCCTCCGGTAAGCACAATGCCGGCCCCAACCTGGTCCATATAGCCCGATTTTTCAAGATGAAAGAAAAAGGCTTCGATGATTTCTTCCATACGGGCCTGGATAATAAAAGCCAGGCTTTTAAAGGAAATTTCTTTGGGCTCCCAACCTGAAATGCCCGGGATGGTGACCACCTTGTCTTCGGGTGCAAAATCACCCATCGCCTGTCCAAACTGTACTTTTAGCGATTCGGCCTGGCGTGCCAGAATGCTGCATCCCTCCTTGATATCGTGCGTAATCACGTTGCCACCAAAAGGAATCAGCGCCGAGTAACACAGTACACCATCGCGATAAATGGCCATTTTGGTTGTTCCTCCGCCAATATCAAGCAAAACCACACCCGCTTCCTTCTCATCCTCCGAAAGCAAAATTTCGGATGATGCCAAGGGATCAATCATTGACCGCCGGATGTTTATGCCGGCCCGTTCAAAGCAGAGTTTCAGGTTGGTCTCGTACAATTCGGGCGCCACCATGAGCTTGAACTCCGCCTGCATGCGTTCGCCGGTCATGCCCACCGGATTTGGAATACCCGATTCGTGGTCGATGGTAAACAACTGCGGCGCCACATGGTAAATCTTATATCCCTCGGGCAAATCGACTTTTTTCACCTGCTGAAACAAGGCGTCAACATCTTCATCCGACACGATGCGACGGTCGCCAATGTATCGTTCGGCCTGGTTGGTCAGCGTCTTTAACTGCTGCCCGACAATGTTGACATACACCTCTTCGATATCGCCCTGAAAAGCATCTTCGGCCTGCCGAATCGCCTCATGAATCGCGGAAAAGGCTTCGTCAATGTTGAGCACAACGCCGCGCTTCACGCCCATGGAACGCGCTTTGCCGTATCCCAAAACTTCAATCTTGCCATCCTCATTCTTTCTGCCGGCCACCACAACCACTTTGGTTGTCCCGACATCAACTGCTGCTATTATTTTCCCGCTCTTGCCCATATACACTATTTTTTTGTGCACACCACCTGATTGGTATATTTCAAGTTTATTTTCGAATAAAAATCCCAGCCGGTTCTTGGAAATGCCTGATCGTAAAGCGCTTTCAGGTTTCTCAGTTTGAGTTCAAAATCCGATGGTTTTCCAAATTCAATCAACTGGTCACCGACCAATGTTGACAAAACCAGCTCTCCATTTTTATTGACCTGCAACTGCTCAATCTGAGCATTCCAAAATTCATTTTCCTGAATGAAAACAACCAAGGGCAACAATTGCTCCCTCGCGTACTTTTCGCTGGCATATCCACTGGCCAGCAAAACCTTGCTCACAAATGCCTGACTGGCTGAAATCCGCACGCCCGCACGGTCGAGGTAGAAATCCTCCGTCTCGTTTCTAACCCGCATAATCGGGTCGCGTTGCGATACCTCAGCAATCAACTTCCCTTTGAATTCCATATTTTCGCCGGTAATTCGCCGGTAAATCTCAATCTCCCGGATGGTTGTTTCCTTCTTCAACTCATGCTCCAACTGCTCGGTATTGATCTCGTTCAGCTTCTTTTCAAACAAGCTTTTGTCCGCCTTTTTGATTAAGCGTGCAATTTCATCCTCATCAATAAACCGAGGCGAATCCTTGTCAATCAGCACCACCAGCTCATCGCAACTGACCTTGCCCAGCCGCCCCGAAGAAAAGGCCATACTCAGGGCCACCAGGGCCACCAGCGAAGCAAAAATTCCTATTTTGACAAACGACTTAAACATGTTCAATTTCCATTAACTTCAATTTCACCGGTTCGACCAGGGTATCAATATCGCCTGCACCCATCATCAGCACGACACCAGCCTGCAATTTTTCAGCCACGCCTGGCAGATCCTGTTTGGTGATGAGTTGTTTGTTTTTATTTTTTATCTGATTGAAAATTAATTCAGAATTTACTCCTGCAATTGGCTTTTCGCGCGCCGGATAAATATCCAGTAAGATAATCTCATCCAGCTGATCCAGCTCTTGGGCAAAACCTTCGGCAAAATCGCGCGTGCGGCTATACAGGTGCGGCTGAAAAATGCCAGTAACCTTTCGTCCGGCAAACATGTCACGCACCGATGCGATGGTCGCTTTCAACTCTGCAGGGTGGTGGGCATAATCGTCAATCAGAACGAATTGCTCACTCCGGTACTGGATGTCGAAACGACGCTTGACACCCTGGTATGCAGCCAATGCGACCAACAACTCTTCGGAGTCGACTCCGGCCAGCAAAGCCAGCGATGAAGCGGCAATGGCATTTTCCACATTCATCAGTCCCGGATAATTCAGGCGCATGCCTTCAATTCTCCCTTTCGGATGAATTAAGTCGAACTGGTAGGCTTCGTCCACCAACTCAATATTCTCAGCATAGAAATCAGCCCGCTCATTCAGCGAATAGGTGTAGTAGCTGATGCTTTTTGCTGGATCTTTTATTACCTGTAAGCCTTTTTTTACAACGACCGAACCTCCCGACTGCACCTGCCCGGCAAAGGCGTTAAACGAATCGACGATGGCTTGCTGCGTTCCGTAAATATCCAGATGGTCGGCATCCATGGAGGTGATGACCGCCAGGTTGGGAAACAATCGCAGAAAAGAACGGTCAAATTCATCGGCTTCGGCCACCACCCAGTCGCTTGCTTCGTCCAACAACAGGTTTGTTTGGTAGTTCTTCGAGATTCCTCCCAGAAAAGCGGTGCATCCTAAAGACGACGTATGAAGAATGTGCGCCAACATGGTTGACACGGAGGTTTTTCCATGTGTGCCGGCTACTGCGCAACACCGTTTCTCGAAACAGATCATACCCAAAACCTCCGACCGTTTTTTCATGGGTAAGCCCTGATTTTCAATAAAAATACGCTCACCCAGATCGGCTGGAACTGCCGGTGTATAAACCACCAGTGATTTGTGAAGCTGTAAATGACTAGCCAGCCAATCGGGCCGATCGTCATAATGAATATCAATTCCTTCGGATTGAAGCTGACGCGTGAGCTTGGTCTCCGTTCGGTCATAGCCCGACACCTGGTAGCCCGCGTGCTTAAAATAGCGTGCCAGCGCACTCATCCCGATTCCACCGATACCGAGAAAATAGATCTGTGTGATATGTGCTAAACCTGCCATTTACTTGTTTACTTCATTTAAAATCACCTTCACAATGTCGGACGTTGCGTTTGGCTTGGCCATTTTCAGGCTATTCTCCGACAATTTTTTCATACGTTCTTCATCTTTAATCAGATCGAGTGCTGTCGGAAACAGTTCTTTCACCGCCATGCCATCCTTTACCATGATGGCCGCGTCATTTTCGACCAAGGCCATGGCGTTTTTGGTTTGATGATCCTCGGCCACATTGGGCGACGGTACTAAAATCGATGCTTTCCCAAGCAGACAGATTTCGGAAATGGTGCTCGCTCCCGCACGCGAAATCACCAAATCAGCGGCTGCATAAGCCAAATCCATCCGCGACAGAAACTCGATCAGGTGAATATTTTTCCTCAACTTTCCATTAAAACGCTCCAGAATGGCCTTATGATAATAAGAGCCAGACTGCCATATAATCTGGACATTCGATTGATCCAGCAAATCGAGATTGGACAAAATGCTTTCATTCAGGGTTCGTGCCCCCAAACTTCCACCCATCAACAAAATCACGGGCTTACCTTCTTCCAGTTCATAGAACTTGTAAGCTTCTTTTTTGTCCACTTCATTCAACAAGTTTTGGCGAAATGGATTTCCGGTGAGCACGATCCGCCACTTCGGAAAATAACGTTCCATGTTGGGATAGGCTACGCAAATCTTTTTCACCCGCTTCGAAAGCCACTTGTTGGTTTTTCCGGCATAGGAGTTTTGCTCCTGCAAGATGGTCGGGATCCCTTTCCGCGAAGCGGCCTTCAACACCGGGCCACTGGCAAATCCGCCCACTCCGACCACCACATCAGGCCGAAAACTTCGAATAATCTTCCGTGCCTCAATCATACTTTTATTGAGCGACCAGAAAAAGCTGAACAGTTTAAACGACAACTTCCGGGGCAGCCCGATGACCGGCAAACCGACAATTGGGTATCCCGCCATGGGCACCCGTTCCATTTCCATTTTTCCTTTAGCTCCAACAAAAAGAATATCGACCTCGGGCACCTGGGCCTTGAGTTCATTGGCAATGGCCAGCGCCGGAAAAATATGTCCTCCGGTACCGCCGCCACTGATGATTACTTTTAACTTTTTCATTTTACAGTTCCTCATCTTCGTCCGGCATGTCAACCATGACCGGTGGTTCAACAACTACTTTGTTTCGCTGATTGTGATAACTGACTGACAAGATCGCGCCAAAAGAAACTGCAGTAAACAACATGGAGGTTCCACCCATACTCACCCAAGGCATTGGTTGTCCGGTGACCGGGGCTACCCCCACCGAAACAGCCATATTGATGATGGCCTGAAAAACAAGCAGCAACACCAAACCTGCGGTTAAAAATGCTGGGTAGGTCCGGTTTGATCGCCGCACAATGACCACCCCGCGATATAAAAGGATGAGGTAGAGCAACGCAACAAAAAAACCTCCAAGCAAACCATATTCTTCTATAATAATGGCATAAATAAAGTCGTTGTATGCTGCCTCCATGTAATTACTCACTTCACTATTGCCCGGACCTTTTCCGAACATGCCGCCCTCGTAAATGGCCAGTTTGGCATAGTCGGCCTGGGTTGTTCCGAGCGCTGCATGATCGTCGCCGTACACAAAATCATCAATACGTTCTTTGAACGTGTGCACACGTCCGGCCGAGTCAGGAAGATAGTTAGCGGTAAAATATAGTAACATCAACAAAGACAATCCGGTTCCAACGGTCATCAATAAAAATTTGGCAGGAATACGGGCAATCAGCATCAAAATCATGACGCTGCCAAAAATCAGTGCGGAGGTCGAAATATCACCGTAAAAGATAATGCCACAAACCACAGCACTGGAGCCAAACACCCAGTAAAAGGCCTTTTTCAATTCCTCTTTCGATTTTTGTCGCTTGGCCAAAACTTTGGCGACGAACATCATCAGCGAAATTTTGGCCAGCTCTGCAGGCTGAAAGCTGAGAAAGCCCAAATCGAGCGAACGCGGTGTTGGTTTTCCGGGCGATAATTTATACTGAACAATGGCAGCAAGCAAAGCGCCAATTGTCACTGCCAACGCCAAAGGGGCGATGTAAGTATAAAACTTCACCGGAATAACATTGACCAGAAAAGCCATCAGCCCAAATCCCAGCAACAGAAAAATGAGCTGCCGGCTGAGGTAATAAAAGGTATTTCCGCCAGCCTCGCTATAAGCCAGCCGACCGGTTGCGCTGTACACAATCATCAGCGAAATGATGGATAAAAACGTGAGTACTACCCATACAATCCGGTCACCTTTTAATATTTTACCTATTGAGAAGTTCATATTTAATTTCACGTTTCAATCCGCTAACCGGCGGAAAAATTCCAAATTCCAATGTCCAATTATCCAATGACCAATTATCCAATGTCTGATCTACAACTCGCGGACAGCATTTTTAAACTGGCGTCCGCGGTCTTCATAATTTTCAAATAAATCAAAACTGGCGCATGCTGGCGATAGCAATACGGTTTCGCCGTTTTTTGCCAGGTAGTAAGCCGAGCGCACGGCATCGGTCATGTCCTGCGTTTCAACAATATCAGGCACGATATCGGCAAATGCTTCCCGGATCTTCTTGTTATCCACACCCAGGCAAACAATGGCTTTCACCTTGCTCTTCACCAGGTCCTTCAAGGCATGGTAATCATTTCCCTTGTCAACGCCCCCGGCAATCCAAACGATCGGCTTGTTCATGCTTTCCAAAGCATACCAGGTCGAATTCACGTTGGTGGCTTTTGAGTCGTTAATAAACTCAATGCCATGCACCCTTAGAAAACGTTCGAGGCGATGCTCAACGCCCTTAAAATCAGAAAGGCTTTCCCTGATTTTTTCATTCCGGATGTTCAACACCATACCGGCCAGGCCCGCAGCCATGGAGTTGTAGGTGTTATGTCTTCCTTGTAAAGCAATATCGAAAATGGACATATCGAAAGTTTTTTGTTTCCAGTTGATCACTAATTTTTCATCTTCTATTCCTGCTCCGTTTTTCGGAGCCTGTGTCCAGCCAAAAGGCAAGCCCATGGCTGGTATATTTCTTTTTTTCAATTCCTTTTGAATGATCGGATCGTCGGCCCCATAAATGAAAAAATCGTCGGGCGTCTGATTTTGTAGAATCCGGAATTTCGAATCCACATAATTCTGCAATTGATAATCGTACCGATCCAAATGATCCGGCGTGATATTCAGCAAAACAGCGATATCGGCTTTAAAAGCGTACATGCCGTCCAACTGAAAACTACTCAGTTCAATCACATAATAGTCGTAGTCGGCTTCGGCCACCTGCCAGGCAAAGCTCTGGCCCACATTTCCGGCCAAGCCGACGTTCAAGCCCGCTGTTTTCAGCAGGTGATAAGTCAGCATGGTAGTCGTTGTTTTGCCGTTGCTGCCGGTTATGCAAATGGTTTTGGCCCGGCAATAATTGCCGGCAAACTCAATCTCCGAAATCACGGGAATTCCGGCTTGCCTCAGCTTGACAACCAAGGGTACGGTATCGGGTACGCCCGGGCTTTTAATCACCAGGTCGGCACCGAGCAAACGATCTTCCGAGTGCTTTCCTTCTTCAAAAAGAATCCCATACTTGGTTAGAACGTCTTTGTATTTTTGCTTCACTTTTCCGGCATCAGTCACCCAAACCTCAAAGCCTTGCTTTTTGGCCAAGATGGCCGAGCCTACGCCGCTTTCACCTGCTCCTATGACCACCAACCGGTTTGCCATGCTTAACGCATTTTAAGGGTGACAATGGTCAACACGGCCAAAATGATCCCAACAATCCAAAAGCGTGTTACGATTTTCGCTTCGGGAATGCCTTTTTTCTGATAATGATGATGAATCGGGCTCATCAGAAAAACCCGCCTACCTTCGCCATACTTGCGCTTGGTATATTTAAAATAGGCCACCTGAATGACCACGGAAAAGTTCTCGAGCACAAAAATCCCGCACAACAATGGAATCAGAATCTCCTTGCGAATAGCCACGGCAAAAACGGCCAGAATTCCTCCCAGCGCCAGACTTCCGGTATCGCCCATAAACACCTGGGCCGGGTACGAGTTGTACCACAAAAATCCAACGGTAGCACCGATAAACGCCGCAATAAACACCGTCAATTCACCAATATTGGGGATGTACATGATGTTCAGGTAATCGGCATAAATGATGTTACCACTAACGTAGGCCAGTATTCCAAGTGTTGCTCCACTGATCGCCGAGGTTCCGGTCGCCAGTCCGTCAATGCCGTCGGTCAGGTTTGCCGCATTCGACACGGCTGTAATGATCAGGATGATGGCCAAAGCATAGATCAGCCAGCGCCAGAATTCGCCACGTTCACCGGAAAACGGTACCAGCCAGGCATAGTCAAACTCATGGTTTTTGATAAACGGAATGGTCGTGCGCGTTGACTTAACGTCGTTGGTAATGTAGCGCACTTCTTGCATGCCTGTTTCAACATCCACTACAATCTCCTTTTTGAAATCGCCACTGACCCCTAAAACCTTTTCGCGTACAATCACTTCGTCAGAAAAATACAAGGTGGATGCCACCAAAACGCCCAAACTCACCTGCCCCAAAATTTTAAACCGTCCGGCCAAACCCTCTTTATCTTTTTTGAATACCTTAATGTAATCATCAACAAAACCAATTAAGCCCAGCCAAGCAGTGGTAATCAGCATCAGCAGAATGTAAATATTATCCAGCCGGGCAAACAGCAAAGTTGGAATGATAATGGAGGCCAGAATAATCAAACCGCCCATGGTGGGTGTGCCTTTTTTCTGAATCTGTCCTTCGAGCCCCAAATCGCGTACGTCTTCACCAATTTGCTTGAGCCGCAAATAGTTAATCAGCTTGCCCCCAAATCCCATGGTGATTAAGAGCGAGGTCAGCACCGCCGCTCCCGAACGAAACGAGATGTAAGGCACCATTCCCCACCCCGGAATATCGAAATCTTTTAACCATTCATATAATAAATATAGCATCCCGTTCTTCTTTTAGTTTAGGTTGAAAATCTCTTTGATCACTTCCTTATCATCAAAATGGTGTTTCACCCCTTTAATTTCCTGATAGTCTTCGTGTCCCTTTCCGGCCACCAAAACAATATCGCCGGGTTGCGCCAGCATGCAGGCCGTGCGTATCGCTTCGCGGCGACTTACAATGGACAGCACCTTGTTTTTCTGGTGCGGCTCAATGCCGGTTTGCATGTCGGCAATGATTTGCTCGGGCACTTCGCTGCGCGGGTTGTCCGATGTCAGAATCACTTTATCACTTTGCAAGGCCGCTTCGTGCGCCATAATCGGGCGTTTGGTTTTATCGCGGTCGCCGCCGGCCCCAACAACGGTAATCACCTGCTCATTGCCGGTGCGAATCTCCGTAATGCCGTTCAACACATTTTTCAAGGCATCGGGTGTGTGCGCATAGTCTACCACAGCGTACTTTCCATCGGGTGAACGCAAAATTTCGAAACGCCCGGCCACCGATCTCAATTCGCTGATCACAGGCAAAACCGCTTCGGCCGACTCGCCCAACAGTACGGCAGCGGCATAAACCGCCATCAGGTTGTAGGCATTAAACAAACCCGCAAAATGCGTCCATACTTCCTGCCCTTCCACACTCAGCAGCATCCCGTCAAAATGTTTCTCCAGCACCTTACATTTATAGTCGGCCAGGGCTTTTAAGCCGTAAGTCTTTTTACTGGCTGCGGTATTCTGAAGCATCACCAGCCCATTTTTCTCATCGGCATTGGTCAAAGCAAAAGCCTTTGCAGGCAATTGGTCGAAAAACTTTTTCTTCGCTTTCAGATACTCGGCAAAAGTCTGATGATAATCCAGGTGGTCGTGCGTAAGGTTGGTGAAAATGCCTCCATCAAAGTCAATTCCCGAAATCCGGTCCTGGTGAATGGCATGTGAGCTGACCTCCATAAAACAATAGCCGCAGCCCTTTTCAACCATCAAAGCCATCAGCTTTTGAATTTGCAAAGCATCGGGCGTAGTGTGTGTTGCAGGCAACTCTTCGTCGCCAATATAATATTTAATGGTTGAAATTAATCCGGCCTGGTAACCCAGTTTTTTAAACAGCAAATACAGCAAGGTGGCGATGGTTGTTTTCCCGTTGGTTCCGGTAACGCCAACCACCTTGAGTTTGCCTGACGGATTGCCATAGAAATTCGCAGCCAGCTGACCAAGCGCTACAGCCGTGTCATTCATCCTGACGAAAGTGACATCCGCCGGCTCAACATCCTCAAACTTCTCCGCAATAATCACCGAAGCACCCTGCGCGATGGCTTTTTGAATGAACTGGTGACCATCGACATGTGTACCGGCCACGGCCACAAACGCATCGCCGGGTGTTACCTTTCGCGAATCGAAATGCAACTGACCGACCGCTGCCTCCGGTTTTCCGGCCAGCAGTTCATAATCCAGTCCGTTCAATATCTTCTTCAAATTCGTCATTAGCCTAAATCAATGTAAATTGTTTGTCCTTCTTTTATTTTATCTCCGGCGCGCAACGATTGCTTTTGAACCTTGCCAATGCCTTTCATCCTGACTTTCAGTCCGGAGCTTTCCAGCAAATACAGGGCATCGCTGCCACCCATGCCACGAACATCGGGCACCAGGCCCTCGCCAACCGCCAGTTCGGTAGCACTTAAGCGATCCTGCTCCGGAATGACCCGAATCAGCTTTGAGTCCACTTCTTCCGCCTCAATCTTCAACTTCAGTGCTTTGGCTGTGCGCTCAATCTCATCTTTAAAACCCGACTTAACCTGAGGCATGGCCGCCAGTTGCTCCAGCTCATTTTCGCGGGGTTCCATAAAGCTGGCATACACTTTTCCCACAATTTCCTTAAACACGGGGCCTGCCACCGACCCGCCATAGTACAGTCCCTTGGGCCCAACAATCACCACCACGCAGGTGTACTGCGGATCGTCAGCAGGGAAATACCCGGCAAAAGATGCCTGGTAGTTTTTGCGTCCTTCCTTTTCGTAGCCTTGATTATTGTAGGCCACCTGGGCAGTTCCGGTTTTCCCGGCAATGGGGAAATACGGATTGTTAAGCGACCGTCCGGTGCCGTCAGTACATACGCCTTTCAACATGTCCTGCGCTTTCACCAGGGTTTCTTTTGAACAGATTGATGGATTGATTATTTCTGTTTTGAATTCCTTTTCGAGAATGCCATTGCGGCGAACTTCCTTGACAAACTTTGGCTTCACCATTTGGCCGTTGTTGGCTACTGCATTGTAAAATGCCGCGGTTTGCAGCGGGGTCAGTTTAATTTCGTATCCATAGGAAATCCAAGCCAACGATGGGCCCCACCAGTCGCTATCGCCCGGATACTTAATTTTCGGAATGCCCTCGCCAAAAAAGCCCAGTCCCATGGGTTTGTTCAGTCCAAAATTGTAGATCCGATCAATGTAATCCTGCTCGTGTCCTTCGTAATATTTGGTAATAATTTTAGCCACTCCCACATTGGATGAAAGCTCAAAAATCTCCTTCATGGTCAGTTGTCCATGTCCGCCGCGATGATAATCGCTGTCGTAAACCGTTTGTCCGCGGTACTTCCACACGCCGTTGCCCGTGTCAAACACGTCCGAGGTATCCACATAGCCATGCTCCATGGCCACCATCAACGACATCAATTTAAAGGTTGAACCCGGCTCGCTGGCTCCCTGGTGCCCCAGTGCGAAGTTGTAGGTTTCGGCATAACTACCGTCGGCTTTGCGTCCCAGGTTGGCTAAGGCTTTCACTTCACCTGTTTTTACCTCCATCACAATGGCAGTGCCCCACTCGGCCTGCGAAGTTTCCATTTGCCGATGCAAGGCATTGTTGGCAAAGTCCTGCAAATTCACATTCAAGGTGGTAATCACATCGCTTCCATCTTTCGGTTCAATGACCGGCACATCGATCCAACGGCCCGAAAAATTGCGCTTCAGTGCAGTTCCGTTCTTTCCGCTCAAGTAGCCTTCCATCAGCCCCTCGATGCCCGAATAGCCCACGTTGCCATGCACACCACCAAAGGCGCCTTTATTTAAGGTGCCAATCATCCGGCTGCCCAGGTCGCCGTGCGGCATCACGCGTTCGTTCTCCGTAACCACGATCAATCCCGAACCAAAGCCGTTGTTCGCCATCATCGGCAAGCGCTTAAACCGCTGAAGCTGGTTGTAGTTTACCTCGTTGGGATAGATCAAAAACCAGCGGCTTCCTTTCTTAAACGCCTGATCCATTTTTTGTTTAAACTGAGATTTCGATGTGCCGAAAAACTCCGCCACTTCCAGCGCAAAAGCATCCGACTTCTCACTGTAAACCCGCTTAATCATAGGAGCCGCCAAATCAAGGCGCAACTCATATTGAGGCACCGATGTCGCGAGAATACTGCCATCATCCGCACAAATATTCCCACGTTTAGCAGGAATTTCGGCGGTGTTGTTCTTCAGGTTTTTGGCAATATCTTTCCACTTCTCGGTATCCATATTTTGGACCATGAAGATTTTAGCCACGATGATGATTCCAATCAACACGGCCAGAAAATAAATAATCCCGAAGCGGGCGGTTATGTCTTTTCTAATCTCCATTATTCGCGATCTGTTTTTTCTACTTTTAGTTTCCGGGCCGGCTCGCTGGCTTCCTGCAAGTCGAGGCCACTGGATTTCACTTTTTCAACAATTTCTGATGGTCGGTTCATCTTCATCAATTCCGTTTCCCAGGTCACCGACTCAGCTCGCAGCTCTTTAATTGAGTCCTGCACCGCTTCCATCCGGCGAATGGTTTTCTCCGACCAGTAGCGGTTCGAAATCATGAGGATTCCCAAAAACGCAACAAAAAATACAAAAGGCATTTGCCGCATCACCTTTTCGCTGGCCAGCAAACTCCCTCCGAGAAACGACTTCAATCCATTTCTGCGGTTTTTGCTTTTTCCTGATGTGTTGTCCTCTGCACTCATACTTTTTCTGCAATTCGTAATTTCGCACTCCGCGCCCTGGGGTTTCGGGCAATTTCCTCATCATTGGGAATAATCACTTTCCGGTTGACTGCTTTCAGCACCGAGCTCACATTCCCATAAAAATCCTTGTCTTGTTTGCCTTCAAAATTTCCCGCCTTGATAAAGTTCTTGACCAGGCGGTCTTCGAGCGAATGATAGGTGATAACCACCAACCGACCTCCCGGCTTCAACAGCTCGGCGCTTTGAACCAGAAAATCTTTCAGTACCTCCAATTCGCCGTTGGTTTCAATTCGCAGTGCCTGAAAAACCTTGGCCAAATATTTCGCTTCATTTTTCTTTGACACACAGTCGGAAATCACCGATTTAAACTGGTCAATTGTTTTGATGGGCTGGTACTGCCGGGCTGCGACAATTTGTTTGGTCAACCGGTAGGCATTATCCACTTCGCCATATTCGCGAAATATTTTGATGAGCTGCTCTTCCGGGTAGTCATTCACCACATCGGCAGCCGTGGTTTTTGAATCGCGGTTCATGCGCATGTCCAGCGCGCCGGAGAACCGGAAGGAAAACCCGCGCTCAGCCACATCAAAATCGTGTGACGAAACGCCTAGGTCGGCTAAAATGCCATCCACCTTTTCAACGCCATGGTAGCGCAGAAAATTGCGGATATATTTAAAGTTGTGTCGGACAAAAATAAAACGCGGATCATCAAACGCATTGGCCGCGGCATCTTCATCCTGGTCGAAACCAAACAAGCGTCCCGTGTCGATCGACTTCAACAATTCGCACGAGTGGCCGCCACCGCCGAAGGTGACATCCACGTAGTCGCCGTCCTTTTGAATGTTGAGCCCTTCGATACTTTCATTCAATAAAACCGGTATGTGATACGGTTGCTCCACACTTAATCCTCCTCTGATCCAAAAAACTCTGAAAACAATTCTCCGTAGTCGCCACCCGTCTCCAGGTAAGCGTCGTATTCCGTAGCATCCCACAAACGAATCCGATCGCCAACGCCAACAAAAACAACATCTTTGGTGATGTTGACCTTTTCCAAAAAGTTATTCGGAAAATTCATGCGGCAACTTTCGGGCACGCTGATGATTTTAAAATTGCGGTAAATCATATCCAGCAAACGACTTTGCCGGGGGTTATTTCTGTTGAGTTTGGCCTTGAACGAAGCGAGCCTTTTTTCCCAGGCTTCCAGCGGATAGACGTTCAGGCACTTCTCAAACGGATCAATCTCAACAGCCAACTGACCATTGGGAATCCGGCCACCCATCTCGTTCTTGTAGTCGACAGGCAGCACAACACGTCCCTTTTCATCAAATGTTGCTTTTTTTTCGGCTGAGAAATCCATCTGTTAATTGTCTATTTTTCAATCGTAAAATTAGTAATTTCTTTCCCTAAATACCACTTTCAGTCACTATTGGTCACTTTTTTCCACCACACATTCGCCTAAAAAATGTTTATTTGTTGTTGATAATCCACCAATCACTGTTAATAACAACATTCAATGTGCTGAAATATTGCCCATTAAGCAAAACAAAAAGTTTTTCAACATCCGTTGATAAACTGATTTACAAAGATTAAAAATCACAAATAAACGTCAAGGATTACGGAGCTCAATTTTATTTTCTATTTTTCGACTTTCAAAACTGAAACAAATGGATGAGCAATATCCAAACGGAATAAAACCAATCGACATTCGGGCGGTCTTTAAAGAAAAAAGCCCCAAGCTGGCCAAGTTGATTCCCGGATTCGTTTACCGCTACATTAGCCGAATCATGCACATTCGCGATGTGAATGAAATTCTGGCCAAATACGGAGACAAGAAAGGGATTGAATTCGTCCACCAGGTCGTCGAACATTTCGAAGTCAAGGAACGGGTCTACGGAACAGAAAACATCCCAGCCGAAGGACGTTTTATCTTTGCATCGAACCACCCGCTTGGCGGATTCGACGGGCTGCTGCTCATGTCGAATGTCAACAAATTACTGGGCGACGTCCGCTTCCTGGTCAACGACGTGCTGATGAACATTCCGCAACTCGAAAGTGTGTTTGTCCCCATCAACAAGCAAGGCGGACACAGCCGCGAGATTGCCAAAGTGGTGCATGAACAATACGAGTCTGACGCGCAAATTTTGATTTTTCCATCGGGGTATGCCTCCCGGAAAATCAATGGAAAAATAACTGACATGGCATGGAAAAAGCACTTTATCCAGAAGTCGGTGCAGTACCAGCGCGACATCATTCCGGTGCATGTAAGCGGTCGAAATTCCAATTTCTTTTACCGGCTGGCGAACTTTCGAAAGTTCCTGGGCCTGAAATGGAACCTGGAACAGTTCTTTTTGGCCGACGAAACTTTCAAGCACCGGGGGCAGGAATTCACCATGACCTTTGGCCGTCCAATTCCCTGGACCACCTTCGACAAAAGCCAAAAACAAACCGAGTGGGCTGACTTTGTTCGTGAGAAAGTCTATTCGATGGCGGAATTGCACAAGCACTGAATTTAAAGAACAACCGACTCACTTTCTTCAATAAATTTTTATAGTTTTGTACCTCAACAAAATTAGCGGATTAAGTATGAAAGATATTGTTGCACCGAAGCCCAAAGAAGCGATTATTGCCGAGTTGACACCGGAACGGCTTCTACGGAAAACGAATAAAGGTGCCAATGAGATCTACGTGATTACGCATCACGATTCTCCCAATGTTATGCACGAGATTGGCCGGTTACGTGAGATTACTTTTCGCGATGCCGGAGGCGGGACAGGAAAGGAAATTGACATTGACCAATACGACATCAACGATAATCCTTACAAACAGCTGATCGTATGGGATCCGGATGCGCAGGAAATTCTGGGCGGATACCGCTACATCATGTGTCCCAACCTTCCGGTTGATGAGCATGGCGATATTTCACTGGCCACCTCACGTTTATTCCATTTTTCCGAAGACTTTAAAAAGAATTACCTGCCCTATACCCTGGAGCTTGGCCGTTCGTTTGTACAGCCGGCGTACCAGTCGAGCAAAGCAGGAGCCAAAGCGCTTTTTGCCTTGGATAATCTTTGGGACGGACTGGGCGCCTTGATTGTGGACCACCCGGAAATGAAATACTTTTTTGGCAAGGTCACCATGTATTCGCACTTCCACTCCGACGCACGAAACCTGATTCAGTATTTTTTCCTGAAGTACTTCCGTGATCACGAAGGACTGGTCACACCGAAAAAGCCCATGGAATTGCACATGGACATGGACGCACTCGCCAAGGTTTTTAATGGCGGATCGTACAAGGAAGATTATAAGATATTGACCCAGCAGGTACGCGAGCATGGCGAAAATATTCCGCCGCTGATCAATGCCTACATGAACCTGAGCCCCTCCATGAAAACTTTCGGAACCGTGCTGAATGATCGCTTTGGCGATGTGGAGGAAACCGGAATTATCCTGACCATTAAGGATATTTACGAAGCCAAAAAAGACCGGCACATTGAAACCTACATCAAAGGAAAAGAAGACGATTTCCCAACTCCGGAATAGCATTCATTTGAATTAAAGATATCGAAAAGCGGACCAAATGTCTGCTTTTTTTTATGCCCCTCCGGCTTCAACAGCATGAGTCGTCCGCCAACGATTTCAATCCGCCGGCTTCCGCTGAAAGCGGAACACAGCCCGCTTCAGCAAAATTTTCGAGGTTTTAAACACGATTCGTTTCAGGCTGATCGATTCGGCCCGAATGTCATGCTGTTCCATGGCCGGACGGCTGGCTTTGGCGCTTAGCGAAAAAGTGCCAAATCCTTCAATGCAAACATGATTGCCATCCGCCAATTCTTCGATCAACTGCTTGACAGCCAATTGCACACCAGCCTCCAATTCAAACGCATTAAAGGTTGTGCCGGTAGCGGCGCGCACGCACAATGTGCGAAGCCCAACCGTCTCCTTACGAATCACACGAGGATACAGGCCCCGCTTCCGTGCTTCTTCCGGATTCAGATTATCGGTCTGCTCATCCAAACGGTAGAAAATAGTCATAATACGCTTTGTTTTAATGATTGTCAGCCCATCTTTTAATTTCAGATACCCGCAGAACTAGGCATCCGCTGCTGTAAAATTAATTCTGAGACCTAGATCATACATTAATATATTGTAGGTCTTATAAGATTAAGACCTAGGTCACACTTATCTAAGTCCTAGATCATAAAGTTAACACTTGCCGTGGATATTAGCAATAGTCCCCATGGGCGCAATCAAAGCATGCCGAATTGTCGGCTAGTTTCCAGGCAGATGATGCTCTGACGACACTTGCGATCGCGCAGCATAGCAGGTACACTATGGCTGGAGCAAACGGGCAATCATTTGTTGGTGGTTGTTTATAAAATACTTCATTAACCGGTATTGCTCCGTATGCTCATAATCCACAAGTTCCAACCCACCGTCCGAAATCTGGTAGATGTCTGCACCGGGATAGGCCAACAAAACGGGTGAATGTGTTGCAATGACAAACTGCGATTTGTTTTCGACCAGGGCTTTCATCTCGATCAGCAGATTCAACTGGCTGGTCATCGACAAGGCGGACTCCGGCTCATCGAAGATATAGAGCCCCTGGCCAGACAGTCGGTTATGAACCAGAGCAAGGAAGCTCTCGCCGTGAGAGCGCTCATGCAGCGAGCCTCCATAATTTCTTAGGGCCAGATCCTTCCCCAGGACCTGATCAATTTCGCTGGCCACATTGTAAAAGCTTTCCGCTCTCAGAAAAAAGCCATCCGTATTCCGGTATGCCGACCTGACCAATTTAATGTCATTGTACAGTTCCGAGTGAGAATCCATGGTCTTGAAGTTGAAATTCAAGCTTCCTCCCTCCGGGTTAAAACCGGCTTTAATCGCCAGGGCTTCCACCAAAGTCGATTTTCCTGAGCCATTTTCTCCAACAATAAAAGTTACACTTCTTCGGAACTTCAATTCATCCAGCTTCAAGATTGACGGTATGCTGTGCGGGTAGCTTAGTCGATCTTCCCTTGGTCGGGAATTTCTAATTTGCTCAATATAAATCATTGTTTGTTTGTATGAAGTTGTCCTAAGTCTTTGACTTGCCGGAAAGCTTCCTCCAAATCCTGCCAGGGGTAAAAATCAGGATGCGCGTAATTCAGAAACTTCAGGATTTTGAAGGCGTTGAAATAGGCATAAAACCGCTTTTGAAAGCTCTCCTGCCGCGCGGCATTGGAACGGATTTCCTGCAAAGCAGTTTCAAAATCGTCGGATTCCAGAAAAGTAGTCAGCGGCAAAGGCAGTTCCCTGAGCAGGGCCGCCAGTTCAGAATCGCTACTTTGATAGATTTCAGGCAGCCTGTCAAACAACTGTTTCAGGTGTTGAAAGGCTTTGAAATGGTAGGTGAGTTTCAGGCTTTGGTCGCCTTCCATCCATTTCTTTAGCACCGGGCCAGTGCCAAAGGGAACGCGCTGCGAAATACGCGCCGATGGATAAACGCAGGTTTGGTTGATCTCGCCAACAGGACCCAACTGCGCCAGCTTGTGCAGAAAATAGAAATCTTCGCCTGCTTGCCTGCGGTTCATGCCGCCTTGCTTGACGTAGGCATCCACGCGAACGGCAAAAGCAGACCCTACGGTGTAAATCGCTTGCGGGAAGCCGGTAAACGCCATGGCCTGCTTATAGTAATGCAGATAGCTTTCGTACAGTTGCATGCCTTGCCGGTGTGCCTCGTCGGTCAGCTCATCCAACCGATGCCGAAACCGGATCGTTGCACCAACCTCCTTTTCCGATTGCCGAAAGTGTTTTTCAATTTCAACAAAATAATTCGAATCAACCGTCGTATCTGCATCCAGCGAAATGAGCACGCCATCGGGTTTGTCGAGCACAGCGAATCGCCGGACCGCCTCATCCATTCCGGTTTTTCGAGCCAAGCCAGCCCCGGCATGCTTTTTCCGAAAGGGCGATGGCACCAAAACATGCAGCTTGAAAAATACCTGTTGATTTTTGGCGCTCCAGTCTTCAAGTGCCTGGATGGTTTGCGCGTTTTGCCGTTCAACCTCCGGCGAACTCAGCTCCGACTGATTGACCACCACCAACACCTCAACCGCCTGAACCGGAGGCTGGCAAGCACCCAGCGATTGAATGGCTTGCAGAATATCGGGCTCATCGTAACAGGGAATAACCACCTGCAAACCCAGATTTTTGGCGGGTGGCGTGGAAACGAAAGTGGGATAATTGATGTTTCGGCTGATATAACGACTGGCAAAATTCATGCAGGAAAGTTAGGGCAAAAAAAAATCCGGACAAAGCCCGGACTTTTTACTGATCGTATCTTTTGCTTATTTCTTCTCGCTGTAACGGGCATTCATGGCATCCAACACTTCTTTCGTAATGTTGTGCGCTTCGTCTCCAATCAGAATGTCGCCCGCATTGAAAATATAGCTGTACTTTTTATTGGCGTTGTACTCTTTCAGGTAATTCATCAAGCTGTCAATGAGCTGCTGGTTATTGGTCGACTGCATTTCCGCAAGCTTGGTTGAAAGCTCCTGATCGAGCGACAGAATTTCCTGCTCCTCGCTTACCAAACGATCACGTTCCTGAACGGCGCGATCTTGCGTGAGGAAACCTCCACGCTGAACTTTTTCCTGGAAAGCGGCTGCACGCTTTTCGAAAGCCGAGCGCTTGTCGGTATATTCTTTGGTATAGGCTTCCTGATTTTTGGTAAACGAATCATGCAACTCTTCAGCCAATTGATAATTTAAAATCAGGGAATCAACTTTGACGTAAGCAATTTTTAAATCGGAATGGGATGTCGCTATCGATGAGTTTTCACCAGCAGGTTCATTGCTGCTTTTCCCACTAAAATGTAACACATAAATAACAACAATAGCAACGGCCAGAACCAGGTTCAGAATCAATGAAGTATTTTTCATTTTTGAATAATTAGTTTTTATTTTTTTTTAGAATAGTGAGCAAGTACCTGACTTCGGAGGACGAATATTTACCACTCGAAATTCCTCATGAAACGACTCGCCCGTTTTGCCTGCTTACGGTTTCAATTAACCAGAGCCAAAAATAAAAATTTATAATTAGGATTACAGCTTTGATGCAATATTTTTTTGTTGTGAAGCTGCGAAAGTCTGACGAAAAAAACATGCGCAAAATCATACCTTTTCGCTGATAAACATCATTGAAACCGAGCAGCCGGAATCCGTATTTTTAAAATCGTGAATGACAGAATATTTTAAACACAACGAACAACCATGTTGAACAAGATGATTGCAGATTTGCTTCCTTACATGCCCAAAAAACTAATTTGGCAGTTTAGTAAGCGTTACATTGCCGGCGAAGGAATGGAAGACGGGCTTGAGGTGTCGCGCAAGCTGAACGAACAAAATATTGAAGTGACCATTGATTTACTGGGTGAGTTCATCACCAGTCTCGACCAGGCTGAGGAAAATAAAAAGCAATACCTGGACATCATTGAGCGCTTTACCAGCGAAAATATCCAGGGCAACTTTTCGTTGAAGCCCACCATGTTTGGGCTGTTAATCGATGAGGAAGAGTGCTACCGCCATTTACGCGAAATTGTGGCCAAAGCAGCTGAGAAAAACAATTTCGTGCGCATTGATATGGAAGATTCGCAATGCGTGGATATCGAACTTGAGCTTTTTAAGAAACTGAAAAAGGAATTCAGCGGCCACGTCGGCTTGGTGATTCAAGCTTACCTGCGGCGCACGCTTGACGATTTACTTGACTTCAGCAATTTCCCCTCCAATGGGCACCCCCTCAACTTTCGTCTGTGTAAAGGAATTTATGTTGAACCAAAACAAATCGCTTATAAAGATTACCAGGAGGTTCGCAATCATTACCTCGAAGACCTGGAACTCATGTTTAAAAATAAAATGTATGCCGGTATTGCCACGCACGACAAATTCCTGGTTGAAGAAGCCATGAAGTTGATCGAAAAGCACCAGGTCCCAAAATCGATGTACGAATTTCAAATGCTGTATGGCGTAACACCTGAGTTGCGAAACTCGATTGTGGCTGCTGACCACAAAATGCGCGTGTACGTTCCTTTTGGCAAGCAGTGGTTTAACTATTCCACCCGCCGGCTGAAAGAAAATCCGGAAATTGCCAGCCACATTATAAAAGCACTGTTTCTTAAGGGTTAATTATTAAGGGTTTACCGGGGCGATTTTTCTTGTAAAAATCGCCCTTTTTACTTCCACCAAACAAAACATGCTGAGGCCTTCCGGTATGCGTATACTTCAAACAAAAAAAGAAAAAGGGAGCTTTGTACCGAATGGATCAAACTTAAAAATAAAAAAATTAGACACTCCCTTTATCCTTTTGCTTTTAAACGACGCCCAACCTTAAATATTTCCTGCTGAGTCCAAAGAAAAATAAGATTTTCTGAATCGTTTTTGTATGTTTGCATACCAGAACAGAACACCTTTCAATTTTAAATGCATGAGTAAATTTCACTTCAAAATTGATCCAGCTTCCAATCAGCTTAAATTTCAGCAACTGGTTGATTCGGTAACGGAAGCCGTTAGCAAAAATCTATTACAGGTTGGCGACATTCTGCCATCGGTCAATCAACTGTGCAAGGAGAGCGAGCTGTCGCGCGACACGGTTTTCAAGGCCTATGCTGAACTGAAAGACCGGGGAACCATTGAGTCGGTCCCTAACAAAGGCTATTTTGTGGCTAAAGCAACGACCAAAGTTTTTCTGTTTCTCGATACGTTCAAAGCCTACAAAGAAGTTCTGTACGGTTCATTTTTAGAGAATTTGTCCGACAATATTACGGTTGATTTACATTTTCACCATTACAACATCAACGTATTTGAAACCATTATTAAAGAAAGCGTGGGCAAATACACCAAGTACATCATCATGAACTTCGATCACGAACACGTTCCGGAAGTCATCAAAAAAATACCAACCGATAAACTACTTATCATCGACTGGAACGTCCATTCACGCGAAACCAATTCATCAGTTTATCAGGACTTCGGTCAGACACTCTACCAAGCTTTTGTAACAAATATTGAGCTGGTAAGAAAATACAAACGTTTCATTTATTTGTATCCTGAATTCACTTATCACCCCAAAGAGTCGATCGATTATTTTAAAGCATTCTGCCAAGATTATCAGATTGAATGCGAAGTCATGCGCAATTCCAAATTGCTCGACATCCAGCCGGGCGACCTGTACCTGATGGTGAGCGACCGACTGCTGGCCCGCTTTCTGGATCAGTGTGACCAAAAGAAATTAACGCCAGGCAAGGAGGTTGGCGTGATTTCGTACAACGAAACGCCAATGAAAAAATACGTAAAAGATGGCATCACCGTCATTTCAACCGACTTTGAACTCATGGGCCGCAAAGCTGCCGATTTCGTCAACAGCGGAGACCCCATTCATTTTTGCGTTCCCACCAAATTGAAGGTGCGCAGCTCAATCTGAAAAACATGTTTTACAACATGAATTAGAAATTTTGAAATCGCCAGCCTGCTCCTAAATTTGCAGAGCATACCAGAACAGAACGGTTTATTAAGATTTAAACGAATAATACGCTTAGAACTATGTACTTACTCGGTTTCGATATTGGGAGCTCGTCGGTTAAAGTTTCGCTGCTTGCCGGCGAAACAGGCGAATGTGTTGCTTCCGCATTCCATCCCAAACAAGAAATGAAGATAACAGCCCTGCAATCCGGTTGGGCCGAACAGGAACCTGAACAGTGGTGGTCCAACCTCAAGCTGGCTTTAGCCGACGTATTGGCGCAGTCGAAAGTTGATCCGTCAACCATCGACTCCATCGGTATCTCCTACCAAATGCACGGCTTGGTCATGGTGGACCGCAAGCAAGAGGTGATTCGCCCATCGATTATTTGGTGCGACAGCCGCGCAGCTGCCATTGGAGACCAGGCGCTAAAGGAAATCGGCGAAGAAAAATGCCTCGCCAGCTTGCTGAACTCACCAGGAAATTTCACGGCTTCGAAGCTAAAATGGGTGAAAGACAACGAACCCGAACAGTACAGCCGCATCTACAAGATGATGCTGCCGGGCGACTATATTGCCATGAAGTTGAGCGGTGAAATCAAAACCACGGCCAGCGGATTATCGGAAGGTATGTTGTGGGATTTTCAACAAAACAAAGTGTCCAAACTTGTCCTTGACCATTACGGGTTCGATGCCTCATTCATCCCGGAAATTGTACCAACATTTTCTGTTCAGGGCGAGGTTAGCGCAACGGCAGCCAAAGAGCTGGGACTGGCCAAAGGCACAAAAATCAGCTACCGGGCAGGTGACCAGCCCAACAATGCCCTGTCGCTCAATGTGCTGAATCCGGGAGAAATTGCAACGACTGCCGGAACATCGGGTGTGGTGTACGGGGTGAGCGAAGAAGTGGCCTACGATCCCAAATCGCGGGTAAATACTTTTGCCCACGTTAATCATTCAGCCCAAGCGAACCGGCTGGGTGTGCTGCTGTGCATCAACGGAACCGGCATTCTAAATTCCTGGCTGAATAAAAATGCAGGCAACAGCGCATTCACCTACGAACAAATGAACGCCATGGCTGCCCAAATTCCCATCGGGTCTGAAGGCCTGAGCATACTTCCCTTTGGAAATGGTGCTGAACGGGTACTGGAGAATAAGAACCCCGGGGCCACCTTTGCCGGAATCAACTTCAACATTCACAGCATGCCGCATCTCTTTAGGGCCGCTCAGGAAGGCATCGTGTTTTCCTTTAAGTACGGCATGGAAGTGATGGAAAACATTGGCATCAACGCGAAAGTGATCCGGGCAGGAAAAGCCAATATGTTTTTAAGCCCCATTTTCAGGGAAACATTGGCCGGAGTTACCGGAGCCACCATCGAACTGTACAACACCGATGGCTCAATTGGCGCGGCTCGCGGCGCAGGTATTGGCTCTGGCTACTATCAATCGGCCGGCGAAGCTTTCGAAAATCTGACTAAGCTGGAAACCATCGTTCCGGATGAAAAAAATAAGCAAGCTTACGAAACCGCTTATGAAAGCTGGAAAACGGAGCTCGCCAAAACAACCATCAATCCATAATCAATCGAGATCGTTTAATTCTGAATTTCAATAAAACAAATAAAAATTAGCAACATGACTGTATTTAAAGGTAACAAAGAGTATTTCCCCGGTATTGAAAAAATCAAATACGAGGGACCGGAATCAAAAAATCCGCTGGCATTCAAATGGTACGACGAAAACCGCGTCGTAAATGGTAAAACCATGAAGGAATACCTTCGCTATGCTGTCGCCTACTGGCACACTTTCTGCGGTGACGGTGGCGATCCTTTTGGCCCTGGAACCCATGTTTTTCCATGGGATGGCGCATCAAACGTGATGGATGCTAACAAAGAGCGCATGGACGCCGCTTTCGAATTTATTACCAAGATTGGTGCCCCATTCTACTGTTTTCATGACACCGATGTGGTGGGTGACGGTTCGGTTTTTGAAATTGAACAGCGACTCGCAAAAATGGTGGATGAAGCGAAATCACGCCAGCAAGCCACGGGTGTTCAACTGCTGTGGGGTACGGCCAACGTATTCTCCAACCCACGCTACATGAATGGTGCGTCAACCAACCCCGATTTCAATGTCATTACCAATGTCGCCGTTCAGGTGAAGAACGCTATTGACGCAACCATCGCATTGGGTGGAACAAACTACGTATTCTGGGGAGGACGTGAAGGTTATATGAGCCTGCTCAACACCAATACTAAAAAAGAGCTCGACCACATGGGCCAATTCCTTCGTATGGCACGCGACTATGGCCGGAAACAAGGATTTAAAGGAACTTTCCTGATTGAGCCAAAACCGATGGAGCCCACCAAACACCAGTACGATTACGACGTGCAAACGATTTTGGGCTTCCTGGAAAAGAATGGCTTGGCTGAAGATTTCAAAATCAACATTGAAGTCAACCACGCTACCTTAGCCGGACACTCATTTGCACACGAACTGCGCATGGCAGGCGACGCCGGCATGCTGGGATCCATTGATGCCAACAAAGGTGATTACCAAAACGGCTGGGATACCGACGAATTCCCAACCAACATTTACGAAACAACCGAAGCGATGCTCGAAATCATCAGCGCCGGAGGATTCACAAACGGTGGAATTAACTTCGATGCCAAAACACGCCGGAATTCAACGGATCTGGAAGATATTTTCATCGCTCACGTTTCGGGAATGGACACCTTTGCCCGTGCGCTGGTCATTGCTGATCGTATCTTAAACGAATCAGATTACCTGAAACTGCGTCGAGCTCGTTATGCATCGTTCGAGTCAGGAAAAGGAGCTGAATTTGAGAACGGTAAGCTAAGTTTAGAAGACTTGTATACGATTGCCAAAGAAGTTGGCGAGCCAAAACAAATCAGCGGAAAACAGGAAATGATGGAGCAATTAATCAACTGCTACATCTAGCCCTATGAAAGGTCAAAACTCGCTCTACATCATTGCCATTACCTTGGTGGCTACGCTTGGCGGCTTGCTTTTCGGATATGACACCGCAGTCATTTCCGGAGCCGAGAAATCGGTGCAAGCCTACTTGATTGATGGACTTGGACTGAGTTCCTGGATCCATGGAGCTACGATCTCCAGCGCGCTGATCGGATGTATTATCGGTGGCGGACTGTCAGGCTTGTTGTCCAAAAGTTTTGGACGCAAGCGCTCCCTGATGTTTGCTGCCGGTTTATTCTTCCTCTCGGCGCTCGGCTCAGGAAACCCTGAGTTCCTGTTCTTCACCAAGGGAGAACCAACCATGGGCTTGTTGTACATGTTCAACTTTTACCGCGTGATTGGTGGTATTGGTGTTGGACTGGCTTCGGCGGTGGTTCCCATGTACATTGGTGAAATTGCGCCTGCCGACATTCGTGGGCGACTGGTTTCCATCAACCAGTTTGCCATTATTTTCGGAATGTTGGTGGTGTATTTTGTGAACTGGGGCATTGCCAATGGACAAAGCCTGGAGTGGATCAACACCGTAGGCTGGCGCCGGATGTTTACTTCGGAAGCCATTCCCGCCGGTATTTTTGGTGTGCTGCTGTTTTTTGTACCCGAAACGCCCCGCTACCTGGCTTTGAACCATAAAGATGATGAAGCGCTGGCCATTCTTACCAAAATTAATGGTAAGGAGCGGGCGCTGCAGATCCTTCAGGATATCAAAGGAACCGTTCAGAAATCATCAGCCAAATTGTTTGCCTACGGAAAAGTGATCATCATCATCGGAATCCTGTTATCGGTGTTCCAGCAATTTGTTGGAATCAACGTGGCGCTTTATTACGCACCCCGGATTTTCGAAAGCATGGGCGCCGAGAAAGATGCCTCGATGTTGCAAACGGTGGTTATGGGCTTGGTGAATGTCATTTTCACGGTAGTGGCGATTATGACCGTTGACAAGTGGGGACGCAAACCCTTGCTCATGGTCGGGTCGGTTGGTATGGCCATCGGCATGTTCGCCATTGGCGCACTGGCCTTTATGAAGGTGATTGGCATCAGCACGCTGGTGTTTATCATCATCTACACGGCTTCGTTTATGATGTCGTGGGGACCCATTACCTGGGTATTGATTTCGGAGATTTTCCCAAACAAAATTCGTGGAAAGGCGGTGGCTATCGCCGTTGCAGCGCAGTGGGCCGCCAACTATTTCATTTCATCAACCTATCCGGCCATGATGGAATTCAGTAGCGGCATGACTTACTGTTTCTACGGAGCCATGAGCGTCCTGTCGTTCTTCTTTGTTTGGAAAATGGTGCCGGAAACAAAAGGAAAAACCCTGGAAGAAATGGAAACTTTGCTTAGAAAGTAATCTTCAATTTTGAAATTGATCATGAGTAACAAAAATTGAAACCATAAAGATTACCAGATAGGCGATTCAATAGCAAATACTCGCAATGTAAAAAGGGGACCTGAGCAGTCCCCTTTTTTTTTTATTTTGCCGGCTCCCAGGCACAACGTACCGGGGAAACTATTTTGCCCTCTTTTTTCAGAACATTCATGGCTTTATCCACTTCTCTTTTATCCAAGCCAGCAGCAGCGGCAATCTCGCCGGCTTTCATCGGCCTCCCGGCAGCCTTCATTACTTCCAACACTTTTTCTGCACTCATGAGTTTAACTTTCTTTAAAAACGTTCTGAAACAACTTTCCAATCCAACACTTTCCAAAAATCTTCGATGTACTTTGGACGGGCGTTTTGCTTATCCAGGTAGTAGGCATGTTCCCACACATCGCAGGTCATCAGCGGGGTCAAGCCATCGCGCATGGGGTTGGCCGCATTGCTGGTTTGAACAATGCTCAGCTTTCCGGCGGCATCTTTCACCAACCACGCCCAGCCCGAGCCAAACAAAGTCGCGGCCGCTTTCGAAAAGGCATCTTTAAACGACTCAACCGAACCAAATTCAGCTTCAATCGCTTTTTTCAGTTCGTCTTTGGGTTCTTTGCAACCATCAGCGGCAAACTGCATGAAGTAGAACGTGTGGTTCCAAACTTGTGCACCATTGTTAAAGATTCCTCCATCCGATTCTTTAACAATCGTTTCCAGATCGGCCGTTTCAAACTTGGTCCCCTGAATCAGGTTGTTCAGGTTATTCACATAAGCCTGGTGGTGTTTTCCATAATGAAAATCCAAGGTCTTTTCACTAATGTAAGGTTCTAACGCATTTTTCGCATAGGGTAATGCTGGCAATTCAAATGACATAATCTTCAATTTAAAGGTTACTAATTCGTGTTGATTTTTGTCTTTCTAACATGAAGTAAACACAAAAAGTTTGAAGAAAACACCAATCACATCCTATTTAAAAACATTCCAGATTGCAAGCTCATGTTCGTTTCATAAAAAAACGCCGGAAGAACAGGCTAACGGACCAGGCTTGCACTCTTAAAACTTGACGCTACGGTCGGAAAACCAGGAGTCGGAGCATACCAGCCGGAATTGAAAGAAGTACGGTCTTGTTGTAATTCCGGGCGGTCGTGTCGCAATTATGGGCTGTATTTTCCAATTCCGACCGGTCGTGTCGCGATTCTGAGCCGTATTTTCCAATTCCGGGCAGTCGTGTCGCAATTCTGAGCCGTATATTCCAATTCCGGGCGATCTTGTTTCAATTCCAGCCGGTAGCTCCCAATACTGAGTGGTAGCGGGTAAACCTGAGCGGTACGGAGCAAATCTGAAGTAATCGTAAATATTTGTTAAAGAATAAGGAATTCCGGTCGATTGTTGGTTGTAAGCCACTTGAATGCAAAACAAAAGACAACCATCTGGTCAATCTGGCTGTTATTAAGGGAAATCCCGGCCGGGCAATCAGGCTTTCAAAACCTTGAATCTTCCGCACAGGATTTGTTCAGAAAACGAAAACAAGCACATGATAAGTAAACCGTTGTTATTTTTTGGCCTTTTTATCCTTGCCGTTGAATATTATTCGTTCGTTGCCCTGCGGACAGTTTTGAAGAGTACAAACAGTAACTTTCAATGGGGATTATTCATTCTTTATGCGGTGCTATCGCTGGCCATCTTATGGAGTTTTTGGGCCTTGCCGAATTACGGAAAAAGCGCGTGGCCTTCGCTGGCGCTGAAATACACCGTGAATATCCTCATCGGTGTTTTCCTCGGAAAGACACTGGTAGCCGCCATCATGCTGATTGGCGACCTGTTGTTGGTTATTCCCAATACGGTCAAGTTCCTCACCCAATTCAGAAGCAGTCCAGCGGATGGCGTGCCGGGAGGAGCCCGCTTTATCAGCCGGTTTACCTTCATTTCGCAAACCGCCTTGCTGCTTGGCGCAGTACTTACCTCGGGCTTGGTTTACGGTATGACCAATCGATATCGGTACCAAATCAGGCGTGTTCGTTTGCCAATCCCATCGCTGCCCGATGCCTTTAAAGGGCTGCGCATCGTGCAGATATCAGATATCCATTCAGGCAGTTTCGACGACCCGGATGCAGTCGCTGAAGGTGTAGCTTCAATTCTGGATCAAAAGCCCGACCTGATCTTATTCACAGGTGATATAGTGAATGACAAAGCCGAAGAACTTGCTCCTTATTTGCAGGTGTTCAAAAAACTGAATGCGCCTTTGGGGGTATACTCCGTGTTGGGAAACCACGATTATGGCGACTATGTTTCGTGGTCATCCGACGAAGCCAAGAAGCAAAACCTGGAACAATTGAAACAGCATCATGCAGCGATGGGCTGGCGTCTGCTGATGAATGAACACGTGTTGCTACAGCACGGCGAAGAGCAACTTGCACTCATCGGCATCGAAAACTGGGGAGCAAAAGCCGGTTTTCCGAAATACGGCGACCTGCAAAAAGCAACAGCCGGACTTGAAAATGGCGACGTTCCGCTGAAAATACTGCTCAGCCACGACCCATCGCACTGGGAAGCCGAGGTGCGCAAAAGCTACCCCGACATTGCGCTAACCTTGAGCGGACACACCCATGGCATGCAATTCGGCATCGACATTCCCGGCTTCAAGTGGAGCCCGGTGCAGTATGTTTACGACCAGTGGGCCGGCTTGTACCAACAGGAAAACCAGTTTCTGTATGTCAACCGCGGTTTTGGTTTTATCGGCTACCAGGGGAGGCTAGGAATTCTACCCGAAATTACCGTCATCGAACTGGCGTAAATTCAGAGGTCAACTCCTCAAATAGAAAATGAAGATGAGGACAAATTTGTAATGGACAGATTAGCTTTCGACCATGGCTTCAATCTCGCCTTCGCGGAAAGCAAATTCGAGCAGGCGCCCATGGTTTTGAAATTCGATTTCGAAGTCGGAGGAAAATGCTTTGTCCCCCGTCGGAAACCAGTCTTTCCGGTGTTTGTTGATGAGAATGAATAGACCATGTTCGTCGCCAACAGCACAAAACCGATCAAAATCGCCATCGAAAATCTCAAAATCAGTCAGCTTTTGCAACTGCCTATATGTGGTTTCAATGTCGTTTACGGCCAAGCCCACTTCGCTAATGCACAGAAAAGCATGATGATCGAAAGTATCCAGACTCTGAATGCCTAAACTTTTCCGCGCAATCAACTCAACGATGTTTTGATCGGCATCGTAAAAATAAATGGAGCGTGCATTCCAATTGACGAAATCAACCAAGCCTTTCCCTTGGTGTTTCAAAACCGGTGTACGTTTACGAATCCAGGCCAATGCCTCAGGATCGAGATAAGAGGGAATATTGAATGCAAAATGGTAAGGTGTTGCGTAATCACGCCTTTTGAATGTCAACATGGAATAGCCCGCAGCCACTTTGAATGATGTTGAGGAGGTTTCGAGCAAAGGCAAACCAAGCGTTTCAGTATAAAACACCTTTTGATCCTCCAATGTGGTGGTGTACAGTATGAGTTCATTAATTTTCATAACCTTCGTTTAAATGACTCACAAAAAAAGGGCAATAAAAACCCCGAAGCCTCTGCTTCGGGGAAAAAAACCAAAAATCAACTAACCTTTAAACCGTTTGGCCACCTCATCCCAATTGATGACTTTCCAAAAAGCCTCAATGTAATCGGGGCGTTTGTTCTGATACTTTAAATAATAAGCATGTTCCCAAACGTCAATTCCAAGGATTGGAGTCCCTTTTACATCAGCAACATCCATCAAGGGATTGTCCTGATTGGGTGTCGATGAAACGACCAAACTATCACCCTGCTTTACCAACCAAGCCCATCCCGAACCAAATCGGGTTGCAGCGGCATTGGCAAAAGCGTCTTTAAATTTATCGACTGATCCCAAGGAATCAGTTATAGCTTTTAATAAATCTCCTTCAGGTTGGGTGGCGCCACCGGGAGCCATAATTTCCCAATACAAATTGTGGTTGTAAAAACCACCGCCGTTATTCCGAACGGCTGTTGAATGCTTGGACACGTTGGCCAGCAATTCTTCGATTGATTTTCCTTCGAGCTCGGTTCCATTAACCGCATCGTTCAACTTGCTGGTATAAGCAGCATGATGCTTGCTATGGTGAATTTCCATCGTGCGTGCATCAATTAATGGTTCAAGAGCGTCGTATGCGTAACTTAATTTTGGTAATTCAAATGACATAGTCAATATTTGTTTATGTGATTTTCAGATTCGTTTATCTTTATATACAAATCTAGGGGCAAAATTGTTTCGAACCAAATCAGATTAAGACTAATTTTATTGAAAAAATTGATACCTGATAGGCTTAGTCAATCAGTATTTCGAACTGTAGTCCGTTGCCTCCTGGTTCTCAGTGCGCTCGGGAAAATCCATAATAAAGAAGCGTTTGCAAAAGGGACAGCGTCAACATGAAAAAGGAAAACTGCTCTCCTGTTTTCCGCATTTTTTTGCAACACCCTCGTAACAATCTGAAAATCAAATATAGTTTATTAAATTTGGGTGTTGCAAAATTGCAGAGATGTTTATCCGAAAGCTTAAAAACCGATCTGGAAGTGT
>Ga0209347_1000649_pt1 | contig 78145 bp, 62 predicted proteins | sample AutmiccommuBRH23_FD_187382 | JGI IMG/M metagenome (GOLD analysis project Ga0209347, IMG submission 187382) | Deep subsurface microbial communities from Mt. Terri, Switzerland - Autotrophic microbial communities BRH/23 (SPAdes) (version 2) | ecosystem: Environmental > Aquatic > Deep subsurface >...
AGTCGCGAACCGGCGGCCGCCAGAAATTCGGCGTCGAGTCCGTCGTACAATAAGCCCATCACTGGAGCGAAGGTGGCGTCACCGACCGGGGTGACCGGCCGCCGCAATGACCGATGCTTTCACACGCGACGAGCGGCTGGAAGGATGGATGGTACGTCGTTCCTCATGAGGTGACCTGGCGCGATCTGGATGCCGCTGGGCACGTCAACAATGCCGTCTTCCTCACCTACTTCGAGCACGGCCGGACGGTCTACTGGCTCGACATGACCGCGGGAGAATCACCCGGCGACATCGGGTTCATCGTCGCGCGCACCGAGTGCGACTTCATCCGGCAGCTATCGCTGCGTGAGAGGATCGAGATCGGCACCCGCATCGGCCGGATCGGCACCACGTCCATGGAGTTCGAGTCGGAGGTCCGCCTCCAGAGCGGAGAGCTGGCGGCGCGTGGGCGAGTGGTCGTCGTCCATTTCTCATGGCAGGCCAACCGCAAAGCGCCGATTCCGGAAGAGCTCAGGGAGCGGATCGCAGACTTTCAGAAAGAGACGGTAAGGGCAGAACGCTGAAAGACGAGGAGAACGACGATGGAAGGACGCGTGTTCACACACCCCAGAGCCGCTCGAACCCGTTTTCTCGAGATCGTTGCGCAGCCGGAGGAGACGCTCGATCTCGGAGAGGCGGCGCTGGTCATCGCTCTCGAGGAGGACCCTTCGTTCTCGGTCGCCGCCTACCTCGACCTTCTGGAGCGATGGGCTGTCTGCGCGCGATCGAGAGCCGGAGGTGCGCGCGACGCGGAGCGTATGATCGCGGAAGTGAATCGTCTTCTCTTCGAGGACGAGGGCTTCCATCCGAGCGAGACGGACTGGTACGACCCGCGCACGGCCCTGCTGAACGAGGTTCTCGACAGGCACGAGGGTTTTCCGCTCGCCCTCTCGCTGGTTTACATCGAAGTCTCCCGCCGCGCGGGTCTGCGCGCGGCCGGCGTCTCGCTTCCCGGGCGGTTTCTGGTCAAGGTCGCGGGGCCGGCGGGAGAGATTCTGATCGATCCGTGGGATGGGGGGCGCGTTCTGACGCGCGCCGAATGCCAGGCGATCCTCGATCAGGTTTATGGCGGGGCGGTGATGCTGCGCGAGCACCATCTTCGCTCGTGCGAAAAGCGACAGATGCTCGGCCGCCTGCTCGCGCATCTGAAGTCGTCGTATCGATCGAGGGGAGACGTCCAGGCAGCCGCCAGCGCCGCGGACCGGCTGCTCGTTCTCGACGAGAACGATCCGTACGAGTTGCGCGACCGCGCGGTGATGGCGATGGAGCTGCACCGCTACGACGAGGCGATCCGCTGCCTGGAGAGGTATCTCGCCGCCATGCCTTCGGCCGACGACCGGGCACGAGTGAGGGACGAGATCGACTGGCTCCGCGGGTGGACCTCGAACAATTAGAGGTTCCTGGTACTGGGGTTGTGTGAAGCGCGCGCCTCTAATCTGCTAGAATCGAAAGACTTATGTCTCCGCCGCGAGGGTCCGCTTGATCACCGGATTCAACACCGACATCAAGCACAACAGTCGGGTCTACCACATCCAGACCGAGGATAAGGGACTGCAGAATCCCTGCATCGAGTCGCTGGTCTATGTGGGGGGCGAGATTCTCGCCTCGAAAAAAACCTCTTACGCCTCACAGGTCGCGCAGGGCATCGACGAAAAAGTCATTGCCCAGCTCATGGAACAGCAGCACAAGACGGTCATCGCGGCGGTCAAACGAGGTCGTTTCGACGAAAAGCTGCCGGACGACACGCTCGACGATACGGCGTCGCCGATCGACCTGACCACTCGGGCTGGCCCGGCGACCGTGGAGGCCGCAGACGACCGCACGCTCGACCAGGTCATCATCGATTACCTCGCCGCCGAGGCCGAAAGCGAGCATCTCGAGCTGACCCTGCTGACGACATCGGAGTTCATCGCCGGCCAGTCCACCGAGCTCCGCGTGTCCACCAGGCGAAGCATCAGCCATGCTCCGATCGCATCCGCCACGGTCGAGGTCAAGGTCATCTCCACGGTCGAGGTTCCACGGGTCATCTACCGCGGCAAGACGGCGGCGGACGGCGTGGCCACGATCCGCTGTGCGATTCCGGCCTTCCATGAAGGGACGGCCGCCATCATCATTTCCGCACAAAGCCCCTTCGGGAACGACGAGGTCAAGCAGCTCGTCAAGCGAAAGAGATGAGCGCGCCGGGCTGTTGAAGGAGCCATGAGCGAAGGGATGACCATTGCCGTGCAGGTGAACGGGGCGCCGCGCGAGGTGCCGGCCGAGCTGACCGTCCGCGACCTGGTGAGGATGCTCGGTTTCGAGCAGGAGCTCGTGGCGGTCGAGGTGAATCAGGAACTGGTTCCCCGCGCCGAGCATGCCGTTCGCAGCGTCCGCTCCGGCGATCGCATCGAGATCGTCGAGTTCGTCGGCGGGGGCTGAGATCCGCGAAAAGACGCGGTCACCCGGAGGGGGGGACCGGGCTCGAGAAAAAGTCCTTGCCCTCTGTGCGGTCCAGGACCAGACCGCTGGCCAGCTTGCTGCATAGTGGGCTTACCGCGACCGCTCGGTCCGCTCGATTCCCATGCGCCGTCATCGCTTTCTGAACACACTCCTGATCTTCGCCGGTTTCGGCGCGATCCTCTACGTCCTGGTGAGCCTTTTCGTCTCCTCGCCGCGCCGGTTGATCTTCGGCGTCGACAAGCAGAACGGAGCGATCAAGCGCGCCGAGCAGGGGATCGTTTTTCTTCCGCCGCACCAGTACTACCGGCTGAACTTCGAGCGGCGCAACGGCCTGGCAGCCCACGAGGGAATCGCCCTGGTCCGCTCGCAGGAGGGGGTGCCGATCCGGCTCACCTACCACCTCCGTTTCGACGTGGACCAGAATCAGATGCCCGACTCGCGGCGCCTGGTGCGCGAGGGGTGGAGCGCCTGGATCCGGGCGCGCGTCTCCGAGGCGATCACGGCGCTGCTCAGCCGGATTCCTGTCGAAACCCTCGTTTCGCCGACGAACCCGGCGGGCTCGCACCGTGAGCTGGTCCGGCGCACGGTGACCAACCACCTGGCCCAGAGTGGCCTGACGGTCTCGTCGTTCGAGATCGAGCGGATGGAGATCGACCGCGATGCTCTGCTTCGCTACAAGAGAGGCGAGTTGCGGAGGAACGCGCGTGCTCCCGGCGGCCGTGTCGCCATCCTTGGTCTGGAAGCGGCCGACTGGCAGCTCATCCGCGAGCTCATCAACGACGGCCGCATGCCGAACCTGGCCTCGCTGATCGACGCGGGGACCACGGCCACCGTGCAGCCGGTCCGTCCGACTCTCGCGCCGCTCGCGTGGACGACCTTGTCGACCGGACTTCCTCCGGACCGGCACGGAATTCTCGATTACGTCCAGCCGGGGAGCGGCGCGCCAGTCGAATCGCGTTCCCGCCGCGCTCCCGCGATCTGGGATATCGCGCAAGCTTTCGGGCGCGAGTCGCTGGTGGTGAGCTGGTGGGCGTCCTGGCCGCCGGCGCGCCCGGGAATGACCCAGTTCGATCTCCCGATGGTGCTCGAGCCGAAGGCGGTCCATCCGCCCGAAGCGGCCGAGGTCATCGCGCCGCTGCTGATTCCCGAAAACGAGATCCGTTTCCAGGACATGCAGCGCTTCCTCAACGTCACCGAGGCCGAGTTTCAGCAGGCGATCGGATCCAGCGATCCCAACGATCCGATCCGGATGCTGCGCTCGACGCTCGCCAAGACCTGGAGCGACCACCGCGCCGCGCTCGCGCTCTTCGAAAAGAAGACGCCGGCGCTGACGATGGTCCTCTTCAGCGGCACGGACACGGTCAATCATCTGTTCAGCCCCTACCATCCGCCGAAGAGGCAGGTGGTGCCCCTCGAGGAGTACCGGCGGTACTGGCCGACCGTGGCCGCCTACTATTCTGAGATCGACCGGTTGATCGGAGAGTGGATCCGGGTGCTCCCGACCGACACCACTCTCATGGTCGTTTCCCCGTACGGGATGGACTGGGCTGATGGAAGACCCGTTGCCCGCCCGGCGGGGGAGTCGCAGCTCGCTGAACATCGCGGAAGCGGCGTCCTGATCGCCTTCGGCAATCGCGTCGTTCCCTCCCGGGCCCGCCGCGCGATCAGCGTCGTCGACATCGCTCCCACCGTTCTCTCCCTCCTGGGGCTGCCGATCTCGAGAGAGATGCCGGGGACGTTCCAGCCCTGGCTCGCGAACGAGGTCGATCCGGTCGAGTCGGTTCAGGTGACCAGCTACGGCCTTCTTCTCGAGCCGAAACCGATTCAGGTGGACGTTGCGACCGATCCTGCTTCCTATCGGTCGCACCTGCAGGCGATCGGCCATTTCGTGGATCCCAATCGGAGCACGATGCCCGCTCTTCAGCCCGACGAGGAAACCGAGACGGTGGCGATGGGCTCACCCCAATGGGGAAGTTACGCGCACTTCAACAACCTCGGGGTCAAGCTTCATCGAGAGGGAAAGACTGCCGAAGCGATTGATGCGCTCCAACAGGCCATTCAGCTCAACAGCGGCCGGCCGACCGCGTACCTGAACCTGGCGATCGTCTATCTGGCCGTCGAGCGATACACGGATGCGGAGAACGTCTATTTCGAAGGGATCGCCAGGGGGGCGGAGAATCCGGTCGACCTGATCACCGGATTCGCCGCGTGGCACCGGGAGAATGGGAATCCGGCGCGAGCGGTCTCAGCGCTTCAACGGGGAAGTGCACTCTTTCCCGATTCACCTGAGATCTCCGCCAATCTCGGCTCGGCATACGCATCAGTGCAGCGTTACACCGACGCGACGGCCGAGCTCGAGCGGGCGCTGACCATCTCTCCGTCGTCGACTCTGGTTCTGAACAACCTCGGTCAGATCTCGGTCCAGAGGAAGGATTACGGCCGCGCTCTCGATTACTGGAGCCGCTCGCTGGCGCTCAACGGCGCGCAGCCTCAGATCCGCGAGGGAATCGAAGCTCTCCGCACCCGAATCTGATCCAGAGGCTCCCTTCACCCCGCCGCATCGTAGAATCCCCTCATGAGCTCTCTCTCCTCCGCGGAGTGGTCGCGTTACAGCCGGCATCTCGCGCTGCGCGAAGTGGGGCGCGAAGGCCAGCAGCGACTGCGTGACGGCAGCGTGCTCGTCATCGGGGCCGGGGGGCTCGGCAGCCCGGTCGCGCTCTATCTGGCAGCGGCCGGTGTCGGGAGAATCGGGATCGTCGACTTCGACCTCGTCGAGGAAAGCAACCTTCAGAGGCAGATCATTCACGGCACCTCGCAGATCGGAAGGCCGAAGCTGGTATCGGCGATCGACCGTCTGAGAGACCTGAATCCATATGTGGATCTGGTTCCAATCGCTTCCCGTCTCGACTCGTCGAACGCGATGGACGTCCTCGCGGATTGGGACGTCGTGGTGGACGGTACGGACAACTTCCCCACGCGCTACCTGATCAACGATGCCTGCGTTTTTCTCGGGAAACCGAACGTCTACGGCTCGATCTATCGGTTCGAAGGGCAGGCGTCGGTGTTTCATCCGGCTGGGGGCGCGCCCTGTTACCGCTGCCTGTATCCCGAACCGCCCCCGCCGGATCTGGTGCCGAGCTGCGAAGAAGGCGGCGTGCTGGGGATCGTTCCCGGTCTGGTGGGAAGCGTCCAGGCTTCCGAAGCGCTGAAGCTTCTCCTTGGAGAGGGGACCACTCTCGCCGGAAGACTCCTGCTGATCGACGTGCTGCGAATGGAGTTCCGCGAGCTCAAGCTGAGGCGCGATCCACTCTGCCGCGTTTGTGGCGAATCCCCGTCGGTGACCTCACTGATCGATTACCAGGGGTTCTGCGGCCTGGGAAAAATGAACGAGAGTGAGATCACCCCTCTCGAGCTGAAGCAGCGCCTCGACTCGGGTGAGAATCTCACGCTGCTCGACGTCCGGGAAGAATGGGAGTGGGAGATCTCGCGGCTCGACGGCGCGAGACTGGTTCCCCTCGGCCGCCTGCGCGAACAGTTGGAGGAGATTTCTCGGGAGAGCGACGTCGTCGTCTACTGCCGGAGCGGCGCCCGGAGCGCCAGGGCCTGCGCGGTCCTGCGCGAAGCAGGGTTCCGCGCGTCCAACCTCAGCGGGGGGCTTGCCGGGTGGGCGCGTCAGGTCGATCCGAACCTGCGGGTGGCTTGATCGGCGCCGCAATCAGCTCGCGTCCGAACAGAACGATCACCGACCGGCCGGGGGAGCGTCGCACGGTGCTTCCATCGAGAACGGCGATCCCGACATCGACGAGCTCCGGCTGAAGCACGTTGTCCCGGTGGCCGGGCGATTCCATCCATGAGTCGACCAGCAACGCCGGCGTGTCGAAGCCGGCAGCGAGATTCTCGGCGGCGCGAACGTAGCGGTATCCCCGCAGCGTCATCCAGGTGAACGGCACGCGCCCGTCGGGCGCGAGATGCGACCAGTACCGCATCTCGATCATGTCGCTCAGCCGGTCTTCTGCAGCGCCGTCGAGTCTGAAATCGCGCCGAAACGGCGGAAGATCGAACTCCGCTCGCTTCCGATTCAGATTCTCGAGGATCGTATCGGGAGTGATCTCCTGCACGGCGACTGACGTCGCGCCGGCTTCCGGTTCGTCTGCCTCGCCGGCCAAGGCCGGAAGGGGGAGGGCGAGGGCGAGAAGCAGGAGCGGCAGGACTCTCATTCGATATCCGTGTGCGGAGGCAACTTCCAGTTCTTCAGAACCCGGAGCGGGGCTCCGCTTGTTTCAGCCTGTACCTCCATTCTCGGTCCGATTGGCTCCCGGCGGAACCGGGTTCGTGTCAGGAAAAGGACACGACTCAGACCGGCACGTCTCACTTCCGGGCAGGTGCCGCGCGAGTGCCGGGGGAGAGCTCGTTTGACCTCCCTTCGAGCGCTCCAATAGACTCCGCCCGATTCGGGGAGGAGTCCAGAGATGAAGAAGATCGCCGTCGTCGGTGGCGGAACCATGGGAAACGGGATCGCGCACACCGCCGCGCAGACCGGCCACGAGGTCACGCTGCTGGAAGTGAGCGCGGAGCTGCTGGATAAAGCGCTCGGAACGATCCGGAAGAATCTGCAGCGGGGAGTGGACAAAGGAAAAATGACAGCCGAGGACCGGGACGCGGTGCTCGGGCGGATCAAAACGACGACGAGCGTGGACGACCTGGTGGACGCCGAGCTGATCGTCGAGGCCATCGTCGAGAATCTCGAGGTGAAGCTGGGCCTCTTCCGCCGTCTCGATCAGGTCGCCGCGCCCGGAGCCATTCTCGCCTCGAACACGTCGTCGATCTCGATCACGAAGCTGGCGGCTGCGACGAAGCGCCCGGCTGATGTCATCGGGATGCACTTCATGAATCCGGTTCCGGTGATGACGCTGGTCGAGGTGATCCGGGGCATTGCGACCTCGGACCAGACCTGGAAAAAGGTCGACGAGCTGGCGCGAGCGATGGGAAAGACGCCGATCGAGGTGAATGACTATCCCGGCTTCGTGTCCAACCGGGTGCTGATGCCGATGATCAACGAAGCGATCTTCGCCGTCTACGAGGGCGTGGCGACCGCGGAAGCGATCGATGGAGTGATGAAGCTCGGGATGAATCACCCGATGGGGCCGCTGACCCTGGCGGACTTCATCGGACTCGATGTCTGTCTCGCGATTCTCCGCGTCCTGGAGTCCGGGTTCGGAGACCCGAAGTACCGTCCATGCCCGCTGCTGGTGAAGATGGTCGATGCAGGGTGGCTGGGCCGGAAGTCGGGACGCGGGTTCTACGAATACAACGGTTGACGACGGACATACCCAGCAGTGCTCTGCTGTTGGAGCGGATGGGAAATAATCAAAAAATGCTCTGTCAGACATGTGGCGCGTTCAACGATGACGAGCGGGAGTACTGCTTCCGCTGCCAGGCGAAGCTTCTGGTCCTGTCCGGCGTGTCGTCGTACGACGACGACGAGATCGAGGATTACGACGAGGAGCAGGACGTCTCCCTCGACGAGCATCTGCTCGAGCGGGTTTCCGCGCTCGAGGAGATCGTCAAGCGCTCGGCTGAAATGCTGCGGGTCGCCATCGACACCATTCACAAACACGAGCGCGCGATCTTCGTCAATCAGACCGGTCTTCTCTCTCTGAAGGAAGTTCTGGAGAAGAAGAACATCGTCAGCCACGACGAGGTCACCGACCTCTGGGAGTCGAAGATGGGCGAGCAGCTGCTCGCTCTCGAGATCAAGGAGCGCTTTTCGGAGCGGAAGGACCGCATTCTGTCCCTGTTTCATGGCGACAGGAGAGATCGCTTTGTTGAGCTGATCGCCGAGGCGCAGACGTTGATCGAGACCTTCGATCAGTCGCGCGGCATGAAGACGCTCGAGGACGCATTCAAGCTCGACAGGGACAACTACGAGCTGGGGTTCTTCCTCGGTGAGATGTACTTCAACGACGGGGATCTCGACCGCGCCAAGTCGTATCTCGAGCGAACGCTGGAGGTTCAGCCCGACCACTTCGACGCCGCCGTGTTCTACGGAGTTCTCCTCCACGAACGGCAGGATCTGAAGGGCGCCGAGAGGTGGCTCCGTCGCGCGATCCAGATCTCGCAGGAGTCCTTTCTCCCTTACTTCTCGCTCGGCGCGATCTACTCGCTCCAGGGGAAGCTCCTTCGCGCGCAGAAGTTCCTGCAGAAGGCGATCGAGATCGAGCCGATCCCCCAGGCGTTTTATCTGCTCGGCACGACGTACTACGAGAAGGGGCAGCTCGATCGCGCGATCCGGTCCCTGCAGTCGGCCATCAAGCTGGACCCCGAGTACGAGGAGGCCATCTACCACCTCGGGCTCTGCTACCTCGACCGCAACTGGAACCGCAAGGCGATGCAGTGCTTCCAGGAGGCGCTGGAGCTCAATCCGAACAAGATGGAGTACCAGCAGGCCTTCCACATGTACCAGGAAGACAAGGAAGGGAAGCACACGCCGGTCAAGGGGGAGGCGGCCGACGACTTCGCCCGCGCGGGCGAGATGGCCAGCCAGGGGAATTACCACGGGGCTCTCGAGCACTATCGGCGCGCGGCGAAGCTCGACCCCACGAACGTGAACATTCTGATCGCGTGGGCGCTCCTCTGCTCGCATCTCGACCTGAACCGGGAGGCGATCGGCGCGGCAAGAGAAGTCCTCAAGCTCCACCCGCCCGAGATGGTCGCGGCGGCGGCCTACACCACGCTGGTCGAGGCGCTCCGGGCCGAGGGGAATCTGAAGGAAGCGAACCGCGTCCTCGAGCAGATGCTCGTCGAGTCGCGCTCCAATTACGCGAAGTCGATCGCGTATTACGAGAAGGCGTACAACCTCGCGGAAATGGGTGAGAATCTCGACGAAGCGCTCGAGAGCGCGCAGCTCGCGCTGAAGTTCTCGCCCAAGGAGCTGCGGCAGTTTCCGCTGGCGGCGCTGGGGTGGGTCTATTTCAAGCGGCGGGACCTGCCCAACGCCGTCGACTTCCTCAGCCGCTCGGCCGAGCTCGGGCCGACGGCGACCAGCCTGACGCATCTCGGCATGGCGCTTCTCGAAGCCGGCGAGAAGGACCGCGCGCGCGTCACCTTCCGCCAGGCGAAGCAGTTCAAGAAGCAGGGAGCCGGACTCGAGGAGAAGATCCTCGAGCAGGTCCGCTCGACCGCCAAGCTCATCGCGCGCGTGCACTCCAAGCGCCGCAAGCCGGTGCGGGGGTAGGCGAAGCTTTCAGCTTCGCTCAACGGAGCCGAAGCTTTCAGCTTCGGCTTTTCGGTCGTAACCACGCTTCTCCACGCACAGCGGAAACGCCAACGCCTCGCGCGGCTGAAAGCCGCGCTTCCAGTGAGCGAAGCTGAAAGCTTCGCCTACAGCCGCCGCAGCTTGGCGAATTTGGCGATGAACTTCTTCGTACCGGCGCGGTCGAAGTAGACCGTCAGCTTGGCCTCCGGTCCGGTGCCTTCCATCCGCAGGATCACGCCGTCTCCGAACTGCTCATGACTCACACGCGCGCCGCGGCTGTAGCCGCCGCCACCTCCGGCGCCGCCGGGGGCGGCCGGCCTGGGGCGGGAGGGGGCGGGGCGGACGGCTTTCGGATCGAAGCGGACGGGCTCGTTCCCGGACGTGCTCCCTCCGCCGCCGAAGAAGGTGAACACATTGCGCGCCGCCTCGGGCCGCCCGGCGGAGGAGCGCCCCTGACCCGAGTCCCAGCTGCGACCCGCGCTCACGGAGCGGGACTGCAGCCGGACCGGCTCGGTGACTTCTTCGGGGATCTCCGCCAGGAAAGGCGAAGGGCTCTGGTCGCGAAACTGTCCGTGCATCCGGCGCTGAACACACCAGATGCAGTAGAGCTGTTCGCGGGCGCGCGTCATACCGACGTAGCAGAGCCGGCGCTCCTCCTCCACGTCGTCCCCGCGCGAGTTCGAGTGCGGCAGAACGCCCTCCTCCATACCGGTGAGGAAGACCACTCGAAACTCGAGCCCCTTCGCGGCATGAAGAGTCATCAGGGTGACCCCGCGCTCCTGCTGATACTGATCGACGTCGGAGATCAGCGACACGGAGTCGAGGTACTCGGCAAGTCCGGCCTCGGGGTTCGCTTCGTAGAACTCCCGGGCGGAGTTGACGAGCTCCTCGAGGTTCTGCAGGCGCGTCTCGTCCTGCGGATCGCGCGAGGCCAGGAGCATCTTCCGGTAACCGCTTCGCAGCAGAACGAAGTCGAGGATTCTCGGCAGCGACTCTTTCTCCGCGGCGGCGCGGAGGTCGACGATCGTCTCCCGGAACTCGCGTACTGCCTTTCGGGCCCTGTCAGCCAGAAAGGTCAGCGGGCCGTCGATCACCTGCCAGAGGGAGATTCCGAGGGAGGTCGAGGCCTCGGCGAGAACTTTTTCCGTGGTCGCTCCGATCCCGCGGGTCGGAGTGTTGATCACCCGCTCGATCGAAGGAGTGTCGTCCCGAAGGGCGAGACGGAGGTACGCCATGATGTCCTTGATCTCGGCGCGCTCGTAGAACTTCACTCCGCCCACCACCGAGTAGGGAAGGTTGGCGGCGAGGAGCTCTTCTTCGAACGGTCGCGACTGCGCGTTGGTCCGGAACAGCACGGCCACCTCGCTCAAGGGGACGCGCGAGCGCATCTCGAGAATGCGGTTGATGACGAACTTCGCCTCCTCGCGCTCGGAGTCGCATGAGACGATCCGCACCGGCTCGCCGCTTCCGGTGTCCGTGAACAGGCGCTTGCCCTTCCGGTTCACGTTCTTCGAGACCACTCCCGTGGCCGCTTCCAGGATGTTTCCCGTCGAGCGGTAGTTCTGCTCCAGCTTGACGACCTTGGCTCCGGGAAAATCCTTCTCGAAGTTCAGAATGTTCGAGATGTCGGCGCCGCGGAAAGCATAGATCGACTGGTCCTCGTCGCCCACCGCAACGACGTTCCCGTGATCACCCGCGAGGCGCTGAATGAGCGCGTACTGCGCGTGGTTGGTGTCCTGGTACTCGTCGATCAGGATGTGGCGGAATCGTCGATGGATCTCTTCGCGGACGACGGGGTGCTCGTCGATGAGCCGGACGAGATTTCCGATCAGATCGTCGAAGTCCATCGCGTCGAACTCCCGCAGCTTCGACTGGTAGGTCTTGTAGACGGCCGCGACCCGGGAGCCGAAAAAGTCGAGGGTCTCCTTCTCGTACCGTTCGGGAGGGGTGAGCTGATTCTTCGCGCGCGAGATCGCGGAGAGCACTGCCCGGGGCTGGAAGACGGAATCGTCGAGCCCCGCCTCCCGAATCGAGCGCTTCACCAGGGTCATCTGATCCGCGCTGTCATAAACCGAGAAGGACTTGGTGTACCCGAGCAGGTCGGCCCATCGCCGCAGGAGCCGGAGGGCGATCGAGTGGAAGGTGCCGATCCACGGGCGCTCGCGGCGGGCGGGAACGAGCCGCTCGACCCGCTCGAGCATCTCGCGGGCCGCCTTGTTGGTGAAGGTGACCGCCAGGATGGAGGCAGGATCCACGCCCTGATTCGAGATCAGGTTCGCGATGCGGAAGGTGATGACGCGGGTCTTGCCGGAGCCGGCCCCTGCCAGAACCAGAAGGGCTCCGTCGCCGTGGGTGACTGCTTCGCGCTGCGGGGGGTTGAGGGAATCGAGATCAATCATGTCGAGAGGGCGGATCTTACAAAAAACCGGGTGATTCGGCGCGTGGCGGCGGGAAATTGTCCCCAGGGGTGACACGGAACGTCACTCTTTGAGCAGGGGGAGCACCACTGGAACGCGGCAGAGCCCGAGTTTGTTCTCCACGACGACGGGGATGGTCTACACTCCTCGTGGAGCGGAGGTCTCAATGTCTGGAGTCATTTCTGCGGTTTCGCCGGCGATGCTGATCGGTGGTTTCGGCATCGGCGAGCTGCTTCTCATCTTCCTGATCATCGTCGTCATTTTCGGGGCATCGAAATTGCCTCAGTTGGGCCGAGGCCTGGGTGAGGGCATTTCGAACTTCAAGACTGGACTCAAGGGAAAAGACGAGTCGAAGTCGGTCGAAGAGAAGAATCGGAGCTGACCCCACCCGGGCGGAGACAGCCCGCACGTGAACGATCCTTCCATCCCTCGCTTTCAATACAGAAGCGACCTCGGCACCACGCCGCTTCCCGAGGTTCTGCTGACGATTCACAAGCACCGCGTTCCGGGCGTGGTCGAGTGCTCACGCGGGGATGAGATCAAACACGTTTTCATCGACGGCGGGAACATCATTTTCGCCAGCTCGAACCAGACCACGGACTCACTCGGCGACCGCCTGCTCAGCGCGGGCCGCATCACTCAGGATCAGTACGACGAGAGCGTCCGGCGGCTCACCTCCGAGGGGAACGGCAAGCGGCAGGGAGCGATCCTCGTCGAGATCGGTGCGCTGCAGCCGAAGGACCTCTTCGTCAATGTGGTCGAGCAGGTTCAGTCGATCGTCTGGTCGATCTTCGACTGGGACCGCGGCACGGTCGTGTTCGAGCCCGGTCGCAGAAAAAAGACAGAGTTCATCAAGCTGGCCATCCCGATTCCACAGGCGGTGATGCGGGGGATCCGGGTGATGTCGGAGCCCAAGCGGCTCCTCGCCAGGGTCGGCGGCCGGCAGACCGTGCTCGAACGCGATCCCGACCGGATCACCGTCGACATCAAGCTCGATCCCGATGAGCAGAGCATGCTGGCGATGGTCGACGGGCGGCGATCGCTGCAGGAGATCATCGAGAACGCGCCCGTTCCCACCCCTCTCGCCGCACGTCTGGTCTACGGCCTTCACATCCTCGGCCTCACGCGCGCCCACCGCTCCAAGACGATGAAGGTGCAGTTCCGCACCCGGGGCGAGGGACGAGCGTGAGAGCAAGGCAGAAGTCGTAGGGACCGGCTGCGCCGGTCCGGTCCCGCAGAGCGGGACAGTAAGTGGGATCGAGCGCGCGACACACGACACCACCTCGCATCTCGAGTTCCTTCGTAGCCTTCGCGTCCTTCTGACGAACCACGCCGGTTCATTTCATGTACAGGTGCGAATCCTGTGTTTTGCGTCCCCTGCGCGATACGGAGCTGTCGCTTCGCGACCGGACCGGCGCAGCCGGTCCCTACCCTCGGGACGACGGATGCGCCGCCGCGAGAAACTCCCTCAACCCGTCGATCCACTGGGCGGGGCTTCGGCCGGTCAGCGCTTCGTATCTTTCCGTCGAGAGCACCGAGTACTCCGGACGGCGCGCGGGGCGCGGGAACTCCGCGGTGGTCACCGGTTCGACGACGACTTCTCCGGGCTTCGCGATCTTCACGATTTCTTTGGCCAGATCGAACCATGTGCATTCCGGCGCGTCCGCGTAGTGAACGATGCCGCGGGCCTTCTGGTCAGTTCGAGCGAGACGGGCGAGGGCGACGAGAGCCTCCGCGAGATGCGGCGTCCACGTCGGACGGCCCCTCTGGTCGTTCACCACGCGAAGCGCTGTCTTCCCCGCATCGGTCTGGCGGAGGATGGCCGCGGGGAAGCTGGGACCGCGACGGCCGAAAAGCCAGGAGGTCCTCACGATGAGATGCTGCCTGGCTTGCGCGGCGTTTTCTTCGCCCAGAAGTTTCGATCGCCCATACGCGGATACCGGAGCGACCGGAGCGTCGACGGGATACGGAACCCGCGCAGTTCCATCGAAGACGAAGTCGGTCGAAATCTGGACGAGCAGCGCGCCTTCGCGATTCGCAGCGTCGGCAAGAACGCCGACCGCCTCACCGTTGATCCGATCCGCCAGGACGGGATCGGTCTCGCAGTCGTCGACCTTCGTATAGGCCGCGCAGTTGAGGATCACGTCCGGCCGCGCGTCGCGTGTGAACGCGAGCACGTCCCGAGAGGTGATGTCGAGCTGCTCCTTCGAGGCCGCGACCACCGCCTCGCCGGAAGCCTCGAGCAGTTCCACGACATCCGAGCCCGTCATCCCTCCCGCTCCGGTCACCATCCAGCGCATCGTCACTCCTCTTCCGCCGACGCCTCGTCGGGCCGCTCCATCGTTTCATCGGGAGCATCCTCCCGGATTGCGTGGAGCAGCGCCTCGAGATTTCCTTCCGCTCCCTTGATCGGGCTGTCGATCACGCCGACGATGCGAAAACCTTCGCGCGCGGCGGCGTCCTCGATCTCGGCAATCACGCGCGCCCTGACCTCCGGGTCGCGCACGATGCCCCCCTTGCCGATCTCTCCTTTACCCGCTTCGAACTGAGGCTTCACGAGGGCCACGAGGAGGCCTCCGGGCTTCAGGATGCGCGCCGCCGCCGGAAGGATCAGCTTCAGGGAGATGAACGAAACGTCGATCGAGACGAGATCGAGAGGAGCCTCGAAATCCTCGAGCTCGAGGTAACGGGCGTTCGTCTTTTCGCGGTTGACCACGCGCAGGTCCTCGCGGAGCTTCTGGTCGAGCTGGCCGTAGCCCACGTCGATGGCCCAGACGCGCCGGGCTCCGCGCTGGAGCAGGACATCGGTGAACCCTCCCGTGGACGCGCCGATATCGGCGCAGTCGAGTCCCGCGGGATCGATCTCGAAATGATCGAGCGCTCCGGCGAGCTTCATCCCTCCGCGACCGACCCAGGGATGCTCGAGCTCCTGGACCTCGAGGCGGTCGTCCCCCTGGACGCTCGAGCCGGGCTTCTCCGCGAACTGGCCGTTCAGCAGGACCCGCCGCGCCATGATCAGGGCCTGGGCGCGGGCCCGGGTCGGAACCAGGCCTCGCTCGACCAGCGCGACATCGAGTCTCGTCCGTGGAGCGCGCGCAGCCACGCTGTCCCGTCTCAGGCCGTCGAGGCCCGCTGCCCCGCCGTGGCGCCGACCAGAGCGCGCAGGCGTGTCGCGATGCCGTCGGCGTGAAGATCGTACTGGGCGCGCAGAGTTTCCTGCCCGCCGTGGGAGACGTACTCGTCAGGGATGCCGATTCTCTGCAGCTCGAATCCCCGCAGCCCGAGCTCCTCGCAGCGCTCGAGGATCGCCGAGCCGAATCCGCCCGCGAGCGACCCTTCCTCGACCGTGAGGATCTTCGCTCCCGGCTTGCAGAACTTCCGGATCAGGTCATCGTCCAGAGGCTTGATGAATCGCGCGTTGACGACGGCGACGCGGATGCCTTCCTTCTCCAGAGCCGTCGCGGCGTGAACCGCCGGCCAGACTTCGTTGCCGATCGCGAAGACCGTGGCGTCCTTGCCGTCCCGCATGATCTCGCCCTTGCCGATCGGGAGGCTCTTCATCTCCGGCTCGATCTCGACGCCTTCGCCGGCCCCGCGGGGGTAACGAAGGGAAGTCGGATGTCCGCTCTCGAGGGCCGTCTTGAGCATGTGCCGCAGCTCGTTCTCGTCCTTCGGCGCCATGCAGATCATGTTCGGGAAGACCCGCAGATAGGCCATGTCGTAGATGCCGTGGTGAGTCGGCCCGTCCGCTCCGGCGATACCGGCCCGGTCGAGGGCGAACACCACGGGAAGATCCATGATCGTCACGTCGTGGAACACCTGATCGAAGGCACGCTGGAGGAACGTGGAGTAGATCGCGGCGACCGGTTTCATCCCCTGGGTCGCCATTCCTCCGCTGAAGGTGACTGCGTGCTCCTCGGCGATCCCGACGTCGAACATCCGGTCGGGATAGACCTTCGCGAACTTGTCGAGACCCGTTCCTTCCGGCATCGCTCCCGTGATCGCGACGATCCGCTCGTCCTTCTGGGCGAGCTCGATCAGCGCCTGCGAGAACACCGCCGTGTAGCTGGGCGGCGAAACCTTGTCGCTCTTTTTCACCTCGCCCGACACGATGTCGAACGGTGTGACGCCGTGGGACCAGATCGGCTTCGCCTCGGCCGGCGTGTAACCCTTCCCCTTCTTGGTGATGACGTGAACCAGGATCGGACCTTCGTGGTCGCGATACTTCTCGAACAGGTCGAGGAGCAGGTTGAGGTCGTGGCCGTCGTACGGGCCGATGTACTTGATTCCGAGCTCCTCGAACAGAAGTCCGGGGACGACCATGTGCTTGAGCACTTCCTCCACGTCCGAGGCCATGTCGTGGATCTTCGTGCCGACGACCGGGATCCGGTCCATCACCCGCTTCGCGACGTCCTTGAGGGCGTGGTACTTCTGCCCCTTGATGATCTGGTTGAGGTAACCCGAGATCGCCCCGACGTTCGTCGAGATCGACATGTCGTTGTCGTTGAGGATGATCATCAGGTCGCGCTTGAGATGACCGACCTGGTTCAGACCCTCGAGCGCGAGCCCGCCCGAGAGCGCGCCGTCACCGATGACGGCCACGACGCGGTAGTCCTTGCCGGAGAAGTCGCGCGCGACGGCGATGCCGAGAGCCGCCGAGATCGAGGTCGAGGCGTGCCCCGCGTTGAATACGTCGTAAATCGACTCCTCGCGCTTGCAGAATCCCGAAATCCCGTTGTGCTGGCGGATCGTGTGGAACCGGTCGCGCCGCCCCGTGATCAGCTTGTGGGGATAGGACTGGTGACCGGTATCGAACACGATCTGGTCGAGCGGCGTGTTGAAGGCGTAGTGGAGAGCCAGGGTCAGCTCGACCACGCCGAGGTTGCCGCCGAAATGTCCTCCCAGCTGGGAGACCACGTCGATCACCTGGTCGCGGATTTCCTGGGCGACCTGGGGCAGCTGTGCGCGGTCCAGCTTGCGCAGATCATGGGGGGTGTCGATTGAGTCGAGCAGTCTTACCATCAGGTCCTCGCCCGAGAGCGGGCTCTGCCGCTAGGAGCGGCGCGCGCCAATGTAACGCGCCAGGGGCACCAGATACTCCGGGCGGCCGATCATAACAGCACTATTCTCTGCCGCTTTCACCAGTTCCTCCACCCTCGTGCGAGCGGCTTCGATGCCGAGAAGGGAGGGCCAGGTGAGCTTCCCCTGGGCGACGTCCTTGCCGGCGGTCTTCCCCAGCGTCTCGGCGGACCCCTCGAGGTCGAGGAGGTCGTCGACGATCTGGAAGGCCAGCCCGATCGCTTCTCCGTAGGCGCGAAGGTGCCCGAGCCTCGCATCATCAGCGCCCGCCAGCACCCCGCCGAGCTCGAGGGAGGCTGTCAGCAGGCGGCCCGTCTTGTTGCGGTGGATGAATGCGAGCTCGTCCATGAGAACCGCCCGATCCTGGGTGCGGGTCTCCAGCGATTCGGCCTCCAGATCCGCGACCTGTCCGCCGATCATTCCGGAGGCGTCCACCGCGCGGGCCACGAGCCGCGCAGCCAGCAGCTGCCCTGCCGGATCGACCCCGGCGACGGGCTCGGTCAGCCAGCAGAACGCTTCGGTCAGAAGGGCGTCGCCGGCGAGGATCGCCATCGCTTCGCCGAACACCACGTGCGTGGTCTTGCGGCCGCGGCGGAGGTCATCGTCGTCGAGCGCAGGGAGGTCGTCGTGGACCAGAGAGTAGGTGTGGATCAGCTCGAGGGCGCAGATTGGTCGGAGGAGGGGGGTGGGGTCGGCGCCGCACGCGTCGGCCGCGGCGATCGCCAGAATGGGCCGGAGGCGTTTTCCGCCGCCGAGGACGGCGTAGCGCATCGCCTCGTGAATCACGGCGGGGCGGCGGTCGGCCGGCGGCATCTCCCGCTCGATGGTCTGCTCGATCTGAGAGCGCCAAAGCTCGAGTTGAGTCTTCAGGTCAGAGGACATGTTCAGGGGAGCTCAGAGCCGAGCTCGGGGCCCTCGTCGTCGTCATCCTCGAGGGGAGACGGCTCGCCGGCGAATGGCTCGGTGACCGGCTCGCCCCGGGCGTCGGAGAGGATGAGCTCGATCTTCTTCTCGACCTCCTCCAGCTTCTGATGGCAGAAGCGGGAGAGACCGATCCCTTCCTCGAAGAGCTTCAGCGAATCGTCGAGGGAGAGCTCTTCACCCTCGAGTCGCTGGACGATCTTCTCGAGCTGCTGAAAGGCCTTTTCGAAGTCGTTGGAACGCGGTTTTCCCATCGGTCCTCGATGATCTCACAACCTGGGGTCAGGACTCTTCATCGTGTCCGGGAATGGGCCAGAGGGACTCCACTCCGAGCGTGCGGCCGTCGACCGTGCACTGGAGGCGCCCCTTTCGAACCTGCACTTCGATCGGCTCGCCGATCGAGACTGTTGTCGCGTCCTGAATCGGGCGCCGGCCGCGCTTGAGCGAGAAGGCGATCGCGTAGCCGCGGCCGAGAACCGACAGCGGAGAGACCGCCTGCAGGGTGTTGACGGTCGACTCGAGCTTGCGGCGGGAGCCGGCGACGTTGCCGCGGGCTGCGACGGCCAGCCGTTCTCCGACCAGGGCGAGATAACGCTTCCGGTTGGCGAGGGCCAGCCGGCCCGGGAAGCGGGCCAGCGGCTCCCGGACCGCGTCGAGCCTTCGGCGAAGAACGCGGGCGTGACCGTCCAGCACGCGAAAGAGCGTGACGCGCTTCTGCTGAAGCTCCTGACGCCGGCGGCGGATGCGAGCCGGGACGCGGCCGATGCCGTCAGTCGAGGAGAGGTGTCTCAGCTCGGAGCGGTAGTGGCGGACCCGCCGGTCGATCACGTACCGAACCCTGCGCACCGCGCCGTCGATCTGATCGCAGATCTCGGCTTTGGCGCGGACCACGATCTCGGCGGCAGCCGAAGGTGTCGGCGCGCGGAGATCGGCGACGAAATCGCAGATCGTGAAGTCGACCTCGTGACCGACCCCGGAGATCGTCGGGATCGCGCAATCGGCGAGAGCCCGGGCGACGACCTCCTCATTGAAGGGCCACAAGTCTTCGATCGATCCTCCCCCGCGGGAGATGATCACGACGTCGTGGCGATCCCAGCGCGAAAGGTTGCGGATTGCGGCCGCGATCTCTCCCGCAGCGGCCGTTCCCTGGACGCGCACGGGATAGATCTGAATTTCGAGGCCGGAGAATCGCCGGCCGATGACGTGGAGGATGTCGCGGATCGCCGCGCCGGTGGGCGAGGTGACGATCGCGATCCTCTGCGGCAGCATCGGGATGGCCCTCTTTCGCGCCGGGTCGAACAGCCCTTCGGCTGCGAGTTTCGCCTTCAGCTGCTCGAACGCGAGCTGGAGCGCCCCGATCCCGGCCGGCTCCGCCGCGTCCGCCATCAGCTGGAACGAGCCGCGCGCCTCGTAGATGTTGAGCCGCCCCCGAAGCAGAAGCTTCTGCCCGCTCTCGATCCGGAATCGGAGCTGGCGGGCCCACATGCCGAACATCACCACCGAGAGCTGCGCCTTCTCGTCCTTGATCGAAAAATAGAGATGACCCGGCGTGGAGCGCGTGAGGTTCGAGACTTCCCCCTCGACCCAGACCTCGCGAAACTTCGAGGAGAGCTCGGTGTTGACCGACGCAATCAGCTCGGCGACGCTCCAGACGCGGCGTTCGCGTTCCGGGCGCGAAGGGGTGACGCTCATGCGGAGAGTCTGTTACGCAGGGTTGTCGGAGTCAATGCGCGGGCTGCGCCTCACTCGCCCCAGCTCGACAGCAGCGCCCGCGCCTTCTCCTTCGCGTCTGCCTCCTCTACGGTGTGTGTCGCGTCGAGCGGCGCCTGAACGACGCTCCTGAGAAGGGCGATCGCCTCGGGCCTGTCCGCTTTGCCGTTCGATGCCAGCGCTTCTGCGAGGAAGACTTTCGTCAGCTTGTCCCCGGCTCCCCGTTCGAGCGATGCGCGAAGATGCGCGACCGCCTTCGCGTCCGAGGCCCATCCGGTGACGAAAGGGATGCGAGGAGTCTGGTTGTGCAGGCGACCGAGGACGCGGTCTCCGCCGCCGTTCTCGATCGCGGGATCGATGAGCACGGCGAGGGTTGCTTCGCGGAGAATGCGATCCGCCGCGCCCTGGCGCACCGCGGCGATTTTCCCGAACACCTGAGCCCACTCACCCCACGCCACGGCGTCCCAGTAGAGAAACTCCCCCGCGTGCGGAATCGAGCGCAGGGCTGCGGCGACGACCGCCTCTTTCCCCTTCATTACGGCGCCAGCCTTCTTCGCCGCCAGTGCCCGGTCGAGCTGCGCGACTCCCGCCTCTCCAACCTGGCGAGCCTGGTCGAAGATCGCTCGTTTCTGTTCCGTCTGGCGCGCGACATAGGAGCCCTTGAAACGAAGGGCGCGCATCAGCTTCCACCGCAGCTCGAGATTCTCGGGATCGTCGTGAAGCGCAGCGCCGTAGGCGTTGATCACCGCGTCGATCGGCTGGAAAGCCGCCTGCGATCCCTGAGCGCCATCGGCGCGAAGAAGCCAGAGTCGATCACCCTCGGCAGGTTGTCCGAGAAGCGGCGCGACGACGAGTAAAGAAAGCGCGAGAGCTGCCGTGAGGCGTAAGGTCATCTGGGGTCCCCGTTCCGGATTGGATGCGCCGATGATGTCACGAGCGCAGTCGACCCGTTGAACGAGCCTCCGGAAGAAGGGATTCCGCGAGCCAGATGTCATCCCGAGCGGAGCGCCTGCCCTGAGGAGCGGCAGCGACGAAGGGAGGGATCAGGGGGGGCGGGGAATCCGATAACGAAGGAATCCTGTCGGCGCGGAATGTGGGTTCGGCGGGCAGGAAGGTGCTAGCGCTCACAGGAATGTCTCCAATTTTCAGCACCACGAACTCATATCTCCCGCCGACAGAGTCCCCCCGTTAGCACGCGGCGCGGCCTCCGCGGATAGAATCCTCCCCGTGAAAATCGCATTCTTCGGCACACCCGAGTTCGCTGTCCCATCGCTGAAGGCGATACTCGATTCCAGACACGAGGTCGTCCTCGTCGTCGCCCAACCCGACCGGCCCGCGGGTCGAGGGATGAAGCTGCGGAAGCCGCCTGTCGCGGAGCTGGCGATCGAGCTGGGAATTCCGCTCGTTCAGCCGGCGCGCATTCGCAATGAGGAGATGCTCGAGACAGTTCGCTCGAGCGGATGCGAGCTGGCCGTGGTCGTCGCATACGGGAAGATTCTTCCCGCGGCTCTTCTGGAGATCCCTCGCCATGGATTCATCAACGTTCACGCGTCTCTGCTGCCGAAGTATCGCGGTGCCGCGCCGATTCAGCGCGCGATCGAAAGCGGCGAGCGGATGACCGGCGTCACCATCATGCGGATCGACGAGGAGCTCGACCACGGGCCGATGTTCGCGAAGGCCGAGGTGAGCATCGGGCCGGACGAGAGGGCTCCCTCGGTCGCTGCAAGGCTGGCCGAGGCCGGAGGGAGCGTCATGGTGGAGCAGCTCGACCGGATCGAAGCGGGGACTGCCGTGGAGACGCCGCAGGACCACGCTGCGGCGACTCATGCGGCGAAGATCGAGAAGAGCGAGGGGCGCGTCGACTGGGCAGACTCGGCGAGAACGATTTACGACCGGTTTCGCGCTTTCGATCCCTGGCCGGGCCTTTACGCGGAGCTCCGGGGTGAGGTGGTGAAGCTCACGGAGATCACGCCGGTCGAGGAACGAGGAAAGCCCGGGACTCTGCTTCATGCAGGCGAGGACGCGGTCGTGGCGTGCGGAGAGGGGGCGCTTCGTCTCCGGCTCCTGCAGCGGCCCGGCAAGCGGCCGGCGCACGCGCCGGACGTGCTGCGCGGGCTGGGAATCGGTCCCGGAGATGCTCTCGCGTGAACGAGAGAGAGAAAGCGTTTCTCGCGCTCAGGCGGGTCGAGCGAACCGAGGCGCGCGCGGACTTCGCCATCGAGGCCGAGGTCGGAGAAGAGCGCGAGCGCGGTTTTCTCCGGACGGTCGTTCTCGGTGCGTTGCGAAGTCGGACCAAACTCGATTATCTGATCGAGAAGCTGGCGAAGAGGAATGTCGAATCGCTCGACCCGGACGTTTCGACCCTGCTCAGAACGGCGCTTTACGAGCTTTACGAGATGAGGTCTCCGGCGTACGCGGTGGTCAACGAGGCGGCCGGAATCGCGGCGCGGCGTTTCCCGAGAGCGAAAGGGTTCGTGAACGGGGTGCTGCGCAACGCGAGCAGGACGCCGGTCGAGTCGCTCCTGCCGGAGGATGACTCGCCGCGATCGATCTCGGTGCGTACGGGGCATCCCGAGTGGCTTCTGAGAAGGTGGATCACGCACTTCGGGTCGGATCGCGCCGTGAAGATCGCCGAGGCGGACCAGGAAGCGTCGTGGCCGGACCTGCTGGTGAATACCCAGCGAATCTCCCTCGAAGATGCGGAGTCGCTTCTCGATTCGAAGGGCATCGAGCACGTCCGTTCACCGTTCGGAATTCCGGTGCTCAGGCTTCGCACGTCGACGGTTCCGGTGCTCGAGGAGATCGGGAAGGGGTTGTTTCACGCCATGGACGAGGGGAGCGTTCTGGTCGCTCATCTGATCCGCGAGGGATCCTCCGTCGCGGATCTGGCGGCAGCGCCGGGTGGAAAAACGGTCGTCCTGGGGATGAGGAAGTGCCGCGTGACCGCGAGCGATGTCTCGCTCGCGCGGTTGATGACGCTGCGGGCGGCCGCCAAACGGTTTCTCAGTCAGCCGCCGCAAATCGTCGCAGCCAATGCGACGCGGCTTCCCTTCAGAACGCGCTTTGACGCGGTGCTGCTCGACGCGCCGTGCAGCGCGACGGGGACGCTCCGGAAGAACCCGGAAGCGCGCTGGAGAACGGGAGAGGCGGACCTGACGCGATACGCGGAAGCGCAGCTCGCGATGCTCAGCGCATCGGCTTCCATCGCCGGCGGTGAGATTCTCTACTCCACCTGCTCGCTCGAGCCGGAGGAGAATCGCGAGGTCGTGGCCAGGTTTCTGGAAGCCAATCGCGATTTCGTGCGCGGTCCACTGCTCGAGAGAGTGCCTTCTGCGCTCCGGTCCGCTGTTCATGAGAGCGAGCTCTCGCTCACGCCGGAGTATGGAACCGATGGGTTCACAGTGACGCTGCTGACCCGGGTGAAATGAGCTCGAAGTCAACTGAAAAGAGTGCGAGCCGAGCGGGTCGGCGCGCGTCGTGAATCACTCGCAAAACCGCATAAAATAGCGGAAATCTGCGGATTTCTCGTTGACAATCACCACTCGTTCTCTTAGATTGCTCCTCGAGTCCGCACGACACTTTATCGTTTCATCAGGAGGATGTTTTATGGCAGGAAAAGCTGACGTCGTCAGCGCGATCGCGGAGCAGGCGGGGATCTCGAAGAAAGAGGCCACCGCTGCCTATGACGCGTTCGTCGAATACATCGCCGAGACATGCCAGAGCGGCGAGCGTTGTTCCGTCCCGGGGCTTGGAAGCTTCACCGTGAGTGAGCGCAAGGCCCGCACCGGTCGCAACCCGCGAACCAACGAGACCATTCAGATTCCGGCCAGCCGCAACGTTCGTTTCAAGGCCGGGAAGGATCTCAAGACTTCCCTCAACACCAAGAAGCGCGGCCGCAAGTAAGTCGAAGTTTTCGCTCTGCAGAAAAGACGCTCTCGATTCGAGAGCGTCTTTTTTTGTTGGCGGCCTGTTGGGGTAGGGACCGCCTGCGGCGGTCCGGTCGCCGGAGGCGACGTCTTCGATCTCGACGCAGGTGAGCCGTCGCGCTGCGCGCGACCGGACCGGCGCAGCCGGTCCCTACGGTTCCGCCGCCGCCGGCCGATCCTTACGCCAGCCAGGGGCGCGGCACGAAGATCTTCTCGTAGAGTCCGATCGCGTATCGATCCGTCATCCCCGCGATGAAGTCCAGCGTGAGGCGGTCGATCGGCTCTCCCGACTCCAGGTCGAGGTATTTCTCTGGATGAGAGTGGACGTGCTCGAACAGCGCCGTCAGCATCGCCTGCGCCTTCTCGAACTCATCGCGGACCGCGGGAGTCAGATACATGTTCTCGAACATGAACGTCCGCAGGTCCTCGAGAGCGCCGTAAACCTCGGGCGTCATCGAGATCTGCTCGTAGTCGCTGGCCAGCGTTGCGTCGATGACGTCCTTCACCATCGTCGCGATCCGCGCGTTCGGCTTCTGTCCCAGGACTTTCCTCACTCCCTTGGGAAGATCGCGTTCACGCAGAAGTCCCGCGCGGATGCCGTCGTCGATGTCGTGGTTGACGTACGCGATGATGTCCGAGATCCGCACGATGTCACCCTCGAGCGTCAGCGCCCTCGCTTTCGGGCGCCGCCTCAGCAGCTCCCCCTTCTCCCCTTTCGAGTGCTTCAGGATCCCGTCCCTGACCTCGATGGTGAGGTTCAATCCGCGTCCGTCGTTCTCCAGCTTTTCCACCACGCGCACGGACTGCCGGTAGTGGTTGAATCCGCCGCGGACGAGCTTGTTCAGCGCCGCTTCACCCGCGTGCCCGAACGGGCTGTGCCCGAGATCGTGCCCGAGCCCGATCGCCTCGGTCAGCACCTCGTTGAGCCTCAGCGCCTTCGCGATCGTGCGCGCGATCTGAGTTACTTCCAGCACATGCGTCAGTCGCGTCCGGTAATGGTCCCCCTCGGGAGCCAGAAACACCTGCGTCTTGTGCTTCAGCCGCCGGAACGCCTTGCTGTGGATGATCCGGTCGCGATCGCGCTGGTACGACGGGCGGATGTCGTCTTCCTTCTCCGCCACGTCCCGTCCGCGCGTCTCCGCGCTCCTCGCCGCCTGCGGGACCATGGTCTGTTCTTCGAGCTGCTCGAGCATCTTGCGGATTTTCATGGGGGAGACATTCTAGACCCGCCCCCGGCCGAACGTCGCGCTCTGGTGCGCGAGATGGGATCCGACCCCAGCATCTTGTAGTCGGCAGGAGCCGGACGACGGCTGGGACGGTCCGAGTCTACGAGTGGTGGAGACCGGAAAGGCGGCACCGGGCGTTTCGGGCGGTAGAATCGCCCGCATGACCGAGTTCGAGGGAAAAACCGTCCTGATCGTCGGTGCTTCGAGCGGCATCGGGAGACGAGCTGCCGAGAGGTTTCTCGCAGCCGGCGCGCGGGTCGGAGCGATGGCCCGCCGGGAGGCGGCGTTGCGAGAGCTCGCAGCACTCAGCGATCGCGCCTTGATTCTGCCCGGTGATGCGGCGCGTTCAGAAGACGTCGAGCGCTGCGTCGCGGCGCTCGAGGCGCGCTTCGGTCCTGCCGAGATCCTTCTCACCTGCCCCGGTCTGGTCGATCCCCGACCGATCACCGAAACGACTGATGCGCACTGGGAAGCGTCGATCGCGGCAAACCTCCACGCCGTGTTCCGCCCGGTCCGGCGTGTATTGCCGGCTATGCTCGATCGCGGCCGCGGGGCGATCGTGCTGGTCGCGTCGATCTCGGGAGTCTCGGGCTCGAGCAAGTTCCCCGGGCTCGTTCCTTACGCAGCCTCGAAAGCCGCCGTCATCGGTTTTGCAGAAGCGCTGGCTGCCGAGGTGGGCCCGCGTGGCGTGCGCGTGAACGCACTCAGCCCGGGCTCGGTCGACACCGAGATGCTGCGAGCCGCCGCTCCCGATGCAGTTCCCGCGATGACGACCGATGAGGTCGCCGAGGCAATTCTCTTTCTCTCGTCCGAACGATCCCGCCCGATGCAGGGGCAGAATCTCCACCTTTATGGTCCCTGACGAAAACTATCTGCGACCCACCTTCGCCGAGATCGATCTCGAGGCGTTCGATCGAAACGTCGAAGCGGTCGAGGCGATGCTTCCGGACGGCTCGCGCATGATTGCCGTCTTGAAGGCCGATGCCTACGGTCATGGAGCGGTGCCCCTGGCGCTCCGCTGCCAGGGCCGCGTATCGGGTTTCGCGGTCGCGCTGCTCGAAGAAGCCGAGGCGCTCGCCGACGCGGGAGTCCACGCCCCGATTCTGATTCTCGGCCCGCTGACGGCACCGCAGTTCGACCGCTGCTTCGAGCGTGGATTCGTTCCCGGCATGATCGGGCCGGAGGAGCTGGCCGTCTTCGCGGCGCGCGCCCGCGCCAGCTCGTGGCAGGGAGAGATCCACCTCAAGCTCGACAGCGGCATGGGGCGGATGGGTTTCCTTGCCGAGGATCTGGAAGGGGCCGCCGCGACTCTGGGGCAGCTGCCCGGCGTTCGCGTCGCGGGGATCTACACCCACTTCGCGAATGCGTCGGACCCTGCCGACCCCTACACCCAGCGCCAGACCGGGCGATTCGAGTCGATGCTCGACAGGCTCCGCGACCTGGGAGTCGATGCGCCGCTTCACCACGTGGCCAACAGCGCGGCGATCGCGAGAGGGCTGATCAAGCCGGGTGACTGGGTGCGCGCCGGAATCATCCTCTACGGTGCCGAGCCTCTGGATACGGGAGGAGCGCGGCTCTCACCGCTGATGCGATGGACGACCCGAATCGCGAGACTGAAGCAGGTGTCCGCGGGGGCTCCGATCGGCTACGGCTGCTCGTGGAGAGCGCCGCGCGAGAGCCGGATCGCAACGATCCCCGTCGGGTATGCCGACGGCTACAGCCGAAACCTCTCGAACCGGGCCGAAGTGCTCGTCCGCGGATTGCGGGCGCCGGTGGTGGGGAGAGTCTCGATGGATCTGGTGACGATCGACGTCACGGAGATCCCCGACGCTCACACGGGCGACGAAGTCGTTCTCCTCGGGCGCCAGGGAGAGCAGGAGATTCCCGCCGAGGAGCTCGCGGTTCTTTTGAACACGATCTCCTACGAGGTTCTGTGTGCGGTAGGACGCCGAGTGCCGCGGGTCTGGATCGAATCGGGGCGGAGGACTCTGTAAGTGGCCGGGCTCTCTGGGGAACCAGATAGGACCTATAGGACCCATGGGACAAAGGCAGTCAGGCTCGTTCAGCAGACCGCGCTCTCCCACGGTACAATCGCGCCGGCCGCATGGACACCGTTAACCGCATCTTCGAGCCGGTAGGCAATCTCTTCTTCAGGATGTTCGAGGAGACGGGGCGATGGTTCCAGATGCTCCAGCGGACCTTCGTCTGGACCTTCCGTCCGCCCTTCGAAGTCCGGGAGTGGCTCCGTCAGATGGTTCGCCTCGGCATCGATTCCATCCCGGTCGTCGCGCTGACGACGATGTTCACGGGGATGGTCATGGCGCTGCAGACCTTCACCGGATTCCAGCGCGTTCATGCGGAAAACTTCGTGGCCAGCGTCGTCTCCCTGGCGATGGTGCGGGAGCTCTCGCCGGTGCTGGTTGGTCTCATGGTTGCGGGGCGCGTCGGATCGTCGATGGCGGCGGAGATCGGCACGATGCGGGTTACCGAGCAGCTCGACGCGCTCGAAGCTCTCGCGACCGATCCGGTCCACTACCTCTTCGTCCCGCGGGTACTGGCGGGCATCGTGATGCTTCCGTTCCTCACGCTCCTCGGCGACGCGATCGGAATCGCCGGCGGCTACCTGGTCGCGGTGAAGCTCCTGGGCGCGAATCCGCTGGTGTATGACCAGAACACCTGGATGTTTCTCGATCTGAAGGACATTTGGAGCGGGCTGGTAAAGGCCGCGGTTTTCGGCCTCCTCCTGACGCTGACGGGCTGCATCAAGGGGTACTACACCACGGGCGGCGCCGAGGGCGTCGGCCGCGCGACCACCTCGGCAGTGGTCACCGGCTCACTTCTGATCCTGCTCAGCGACTTCTTCCTCACGAAAGTGCTCTTCTGATGGTCCATCGGACGCCGCACTATCAGGAAACCATCCTGCTTCGGCTGGTCGACCTGCATAAGTCTTTCGGACCGAAGAAGGTCCTGAAGGGGCTTTCGCTCGACGTTCACCGGGGAGAATCCGTGGTGATCGTGGGCGGCTCGGGGACGGGAAAGAGCGTCACGCTGAAGAACATCATCGGACTGATGTGTCCCGACGAGGGGCATGTCCTGGTCGACGGCAAAGACGTCTGTCACATGAAGCCGCGCGAGCTGAACATGATGCGCCGCCGCTTCGGGATGAGCTTCCAGGAGGGTGCGCTCTTCGATTCGATGTCCGTATTCGAGAACGTCGCGTTTCCTCTTCGGCGCCACACGCAGAAGACCGAGAAGGAGATCGAGGCGCGGGTCGAGGAATGCCTGGAGCTGGTGAATCTCTACGGCGTGTCGGACAAGCGCCCTTCGGAGCTTTCGGGCGGAATGCGGCGAAGGGTTGGATTCGCCCGGGCGTTCTCCCTCGCACCGGAGATCCTGCTCTTCGACGAGCCGACCACCGGGCTCGATCCGGTGATGAGTGACGTGGTGGCCGACCTGATCATAGAGATGGACGACAAGCTGGGCGCGACCGCAATCACGATTACGCACGACCTGAAAGTAGCGTTCAAAATCGCCGACAAGGTGGCGATGATTCACGACGGGCGGATCATCGAACAGGGCCCTCCCGAGGTGTTCGAAAAGAGCACGAACCCGATTGTCCGGCAATTCGTGGAAGGGCGCGCCGAAGGGCCGCTGACCGACGAAAGGCAAGAGGCGAGGGACTAGAGGCGAGGGGCTAGGGACTAGGGGCTAGGGACTAGGGACTAGGGAAGAGCAACGGCAACCCCCTCCTCATCCTGGGCGAGCGCCGCGCAGTCCTGCAGTGGCCTTATGCGCGAGGTGAAGGATCTCAAAGTGGCAGGATCGTGCCCCTCGCCGTCCCCGGCTCGACACGATCTTCGTATTCGGAGATCCTTCGCTCGCGTTCACCAGCGACGCGACGTCACGGTTCTCCCGGCGCTCGCTCAGGATGACAGGGGTTGCCGTTGCCTTTCCCTAGTCCCTGGCCCCTGGCCCCTAGCCCCCGTCTTTGTCGCCGTTCCGAACACGAATCCATCCTCCAGCCGCACCGTCTCGATCGTTCCCTGACTGAGCGGATCGGTGTACTTCAGCAGCAGCCCGTCGGCCCGCTCTTCCACCAGCTCGATCTTCACTGCGCGGTACCAGCCCGGCATCGCATGGAGCTTGTAGCCGGCCTCTTTCGCGCACCAGAGGTGAATGAGGGGGTCGGCGAGGCTCGATTTTCGCCAGATCTCGAGCTCGTCATCGTTGAGAAAGAACTTGGTCGAACGGTCCTTCATCGGGCGGACGAGCTGAAGGTCGATTCCGATCCGGGTCGGTGAGATCGCTGCAGCGCCGGCGCCGTCCGAGTGGGTGATCGAAACGCCCAGCGGGGACGGCTCGCCGTGAATCGTCAGCGCGGGACGGCGGTACGCGCTTGCGACCGTGCAGTCCCTGAACGACGCGCAGAGGCCAGTCTCGACCGCGAGCAGCTTGGCGGCCATCCGGCTCGCTGCCCATTCCCTTCGGCGCTTCTCACGGGGAAAGGAGGCGATTCGCGCGTGCTCGGAGTCGGTGAAGCTCTCCGCCAGATCGGTCTCGTCGACCGAGGCGACGACGGCGACGGTGCTTCTCCAGGACTCAGGGACTTCGATTCGGATCATTCGTCGCCGGAAATGCCTCGAGCACCTGATGAATTCCTCGCCCTGCGTCCACGACCGAGGCCCAGGCGCCGATTTTCCCGCGGATTGCCGCCGCGTGGATCACCGTGCTTCCGTCGAGCGGCACCCCCAGGTGCGAGGCGGCGTCGACGAGGATCCACGAATCCTCTTCGGCGATCTGATGCTGGACCGGCAGGCCGATGACCTCGCCCGACTCGGTGGTGGCGTGGATGCGGACGATGGCCGGCCGGGTCCCGAAGTTCACCACGCCGATGTTGACTCTCCTCGGCCACGTGCCGTCAGCTCCGATGATCAGTAGCTCGTCACGCTCGCTGCGCTCCTCGACGGCCTGCCCTGCGTGCAGGGGGGAGGTGCGAGTACCGCTTCCTGGACGCGACGAGTCGCGGGTCTCGACGAAGAGCGCGGGACGCTTTCCGACCGGGTATTCGATCCAGAGCGAGCCGACGCTCTGATCGAGTCCGAAGAGAGTGGCCGAGAAGCTCTCGAATCGCTGCAGCCTTCCGGGAGCGACCACCAGGACGCGGTCGGCGCTCCCTCCGCTCCCCGAGAATCTCAACCTCAGCTCGACGGCGTCATCGCTCTGATTGTGCACGAGCAGGTCCGAGACCCACTCGGCGTCGTTCGCGCCACGGACCGTCCCCACGGCGGGAAAGACGACCCGCTCGGTGTGGGCGTCGACCATCTCCGGATCGGGAAGATGGATCGTCTCGAGCCACGTGGATACCGGAGCGCTCACCGGCCGCTCCCGGGGTGTCCAGAGCTCGAGCCCGCGAATGGCGCGGTGAAACTCGTAGTTCGCGTCGATCCACGCGGCGACCGCCTGGGCGCGCACCTCGTTGCGGATGCCGTCGAACCGGTCGAATCCGGTCGGCGAGCCGCGAAGCACGACTGCTGGGCGTGAGCGCTCGAGGTCGCGGATCGTTTCCGCCTGGAACCGCGGCGGCGAAAGAATCGGCACCTGATAGAAGCGCGTCGGATTCCGGCGATCGGCGTAGAAATAGAGCGCCGGCTGATTCGAAAAATCGAAGATCGCGTCTTTCTCGTCGGAGAGCAGGCGGATCTCGCGACTCACCTCCGAGATGCGCTCTCTCGTCTCCGCCACGTGCGCTTCCGGCTCGGCCCCCGCGAGCCGCGCGCGGTAGCTGGTCAGCCACCGGAGCCGCAATTCCACGAGGTCGGGGATCCAGAGCGTCGCGCCGAGCATGGAGACGAGAACCAGAGCGAGAGTGACCAGAAGAACGCGCTCCGACCCCCTCCCTTCCTGCCAATGCTCCGATGCGGATCGGAATAGCATCGTTCCGAGGATGACCAGAATCGGGGAGATGAGAAATGCCGAAAAGTACTGATGGGGGAAGTCGGCTCGACCGAGCGCGCTTCGCTGCGTGACCAGCGCGAGCGCGGTGACCGCGAGCAGGCCGAGCTCCAGATTTCCGATGGTCCGCCGGTAGAAGCGGTGGATCAGGACCCCGATCGCGGCGGCGATCACGATTGGATTGAGGATGAAGCGGACGCCTTCACCGAGCAGCAAGGCGAGCAGCTTCCGGAGGCTGAACTCATTCTTGAACTGAGCGCCGTAGTCGGGGAAAGGAAGCGACCAGACTGGGTCGATGAATCGCGGGACGTCGATGAAAGAAACCCGCAGGAAGTCACCGAACACCCCGGCCGCGGCCAGCCCGATGCAGAAGGGGGCGATCCCGGCAGCGACGCCGCCGAGCCAGGCAATCGAAAGCAGCCAGAGTCTCCGCTCGCCGGTGCGAATCCGCCAGACCGTCATCACGGCGAAGGCGATCGCGGAGCCGCCGAGGGTGTAGAGGCCGATGTCGAAGCTGAGGAAGAGCGCGACTCCGCCGAGCGCACCCGTGAGCGCCGCCATCCACCCGCTCCGCCGTCTCAGCGCCGCCACCAGCGCGGCTGCAGCGAGGATCTCCGGCAGGGCACGAGGATTCTCGATGAACGTCGCGTAGCCGAGCATGACCACCAGCAACGCCAGGGGAAAGGACTCGAAGATCACCAGGCCCAGAATCCAGAGCGCCGGAATCATCGCGGCCGCGAGGACCGCAGCCCTGACGACGGCTACCTCCGCGCTCCTGCCGAAGATGGCCATCAGCCAGGCGTCGAGCATCCCGTCCTCGAGCAACCCATGAAGGACGAAGACGTCGCGGTAGGGAAGGTCTCCGCGAAGATAATCCGATGCGGGGCCGAGAGATTCGCCCCGGTGGAAAAGATCGACCCACTCCGACAGCTGGACGGTCGAAGCCCAGCCTCCGACGAGCAGCAGGAGCGGAATCGCCACCCAACCCACCAGGCTTCGCACCCTCCGGCCGCTGGGCATTGCGGAGTTCCGTGTCAGGAGCTGAACGACGATGTTCGCCGCCGAGACGAGCCAGATCGCGAGAGCGGCCAGCGCGCTCCCCTCGGCGAACAGCGCGGCCAGCGGAAGCGCCAGCAGCGGGGAGGCGCCGACCGTGATCCGGGCAAAGCACGCGTCGGCCGCCGTCCCTCGAAGGGTCGAGGTCAGCCGCGCGAGAAGGATGGCGAGAACCTCGAACAGCGCCGCGAAGAAGGCGATGAAGAGAACCTCCAGAAAGAGCGTGCTGATGTGCGCGATCCACTTTCCGGTCGCGAGATAGCGGAAGAGGATCCACGCCGCAGCCTCCGCCAGGAGCAACGCGTGAAAGGGACCCATGCCGGGCCGAAAAAGCTGCCGGAGCCATCGCCTCGATCTGAACAGCCGGAGCAGGCCGGGCCCCGCGGCGGGGAGAATGGCGGGGAACAGCACGCCCCAGATCTCCTTCTGCGTCGCCAGAAACATCGCCGGGGCGGCGATCCATGGAAGAGAGAAGAGGAAAGCGGAGAGGAGCTTCTGGCTGCCCGGCTGCAGGTCGGATGCGAGCCGGTCGTGCCACCACTCGAGCCCCCGGCGAAGAAGAATCGTGAGAATCGGAACCGCGACGAAGAACAGCGCGGCCATCGCGTACTCGCTCGTCTTGGAGACGGAGTCGATCACGACGCGGCCGATCGCCACGGCCGGCTCGGGATCGAGGTTGCGAAGAGGCTTGCGAAGCGTGAAGAAGAGCGAACAGGCGTAGGCGAAGGAAGAGATCCAGAACAGGCCGCCCGCCAGCGCGTGGCTGAGTGAGCGGTGGTGCGGGGCCCCCTTCATGCCGCGAGTGTAGGGGAGAGGGGAGGCGGCGACAACGTTCCAGGGGCGAGGGGCTAGGGACTAGGGACTAGGGACTAGGGACTAGGGAAGAGCAACGGCAAACTCCAGGCCTCGTCATCCTGGGCGAGCGCCGCGCTGAGTGAACGAATTACGGTCGCCGTGCCAGCGAGTGAAGGATCTCAAGGTGGCAGGATCGAGGTCGCCGTCCCCGGCTCCACTCGATCCTCTTAACTGGAGATCCTTCGCACGCGCTCACGCCCGAGGCGAGTTCACAGTTTCTCCGGCGCTCGCTCAGGATGACAGGGGTTGCTGTTGCTTTTCCCTAGCCCCTAGCCCCTAGCCCCTAGCCCCTAGCCCCTGGCCCCTGGCCCCTGGCCCCTGGCCCCTAGCCCCTAGCCCCTGGAAAAGCGCTCGACCAGCGCGCGGGTGAGCGAGTGAATCGTCGCTTCCGAAGCTTCGATCGCAGGGTCCACGCCGTGAGAGCGGAGCGCTTCGCTCGTCACCGGACCGATCGAGGCGAGTCGAATGTTCGAGATCACGTTTTTCCGCTCGTCGTCGGTGAGCTGCTCGAAAAAGTTGTCCACCGTCGATGCGCTCGTGAAGGTGATCGCGTCGATCCGTCCCGAGCCGAGCATCGACCCGAGCTGATCCCGCAGCCCCCGGCTGGGCCGCGTCTGATACGCCACCCCCAGGTCGACCACCGCTCCCCGATGACGAAGCTCCATCAGAAGGTCATCCTTCCCGGCAAGGGCGCGGATGATCGCGATTCGAACTCCCTTCAGATCCTCCGGAAAATGAGGGATCAGAGCTGCCGCCTGAAATTTCTCGGGGACGAGGTCCGGGATGATCCCGCGGTTGTGGAGCGACGTCGCCGTCGCATCGCCGACGGCGGCGATCCTGCACGAGGCCAGCACGCGCAGATCTTTTCCGTGATGTCCAAGCCGCTCGAAGAAAGCGTCCACTCCGTTGGTGGAGGAGAAGACGATCCAGGAGTATGAGGAGACGTTCTCCAGCACCCCGTCGAGTGCATCCCATGCTTCGGGAGGACGGATCTCGATCATCGGGAACTGAACCACGGACGCCCCTTCGTTCTCGAGAAGCCGGACCAGCCCCGAGGACTGGGCTCGTGCGCGGGTAACGACGATGGTCCGCCCGAACAGCGGCTTCGACTCGAACCATGCGATCGACTCCTGCAGTCGGACAACCTCGCCGACCACGAGCAGCGATTGGACGGCGGGATCGATCTCCCGGCTCAGCTCGGCGATGGTCCCGACGGTTCCCACGACCGTCTTCTGCTTTCGCGTAGTGCCGTGCGACACCACGGCCGCCGGGGCCGACGCGTCCATGCCGGCGTTCAGAAGTTGGGAGGTAGTCCTGGCGACCGCGGCCGTGCCTCCGAGGAAGATCAGCGTGCCGCCGAGCCCCGTCAGCGAGGGCCAGGAGATCCGGTCGAAGCCGGGGTCCTTGGTATTCACCAGCACCACCGTCGCGCCGTCGAGACGATGTGTGACCGGGATCCCGGCGTATGCCGGCGCCGCGATCGCCGTGGAGACGCCGGGGACGATCTCGAAGGAAACGCCGGCCTGCCTGAGAGTCTCGGCTTCTTCGCCGCCGCCGCTGAAGACGAACGGATCCCCGGACTTGAGCCGGACGACGATCTTTCCCTTGCGCCCTTCCTCGACGATGAGGTGCTCGATCTCGTTTTCGGAGAGCTCCTTCTTGCCGCTCTTTTTCTTGGTGGGATCGAGGATGCGTGCATGCGAGCCGATCCGCGCAAGGATCTCGGAGGAAACCTGGGAGTCGAGGATGACGACGTCGGCGGCGCGAAGCAGCTCGGCGGCGCGGAGCGTCAGCAGGCCGGGATCGCCGGGTCCGGAGCCGACCAGGTAAACCTTGCCCGCGATGAGGGAGAGCTCATCGGTGCGTCGGGGGGAAGAGGGTCGTTCTTCGGATTCCATATTTGGGGCCTGAGACTCGGGCCGGCCCCCATTCTCTACGAACTTAGGCGGGAAGCAAATCGGCCTCAGCTGGTGGTGCGCGCGAGAATGTCGAGGGCGCCGGCTTCGCGGAGGCGGGAGGCCACGTCGGAGATCAGCTCCTGGGGATTGGAGCCGGAGCTGGAGACGCGGATTGCGCCGCTGCCATCAAGCTCGCTGATGAATGCCCGCACATCGATTCTTCCGTCGGAGACGCCGGCGTGGACTGCGATTGGGGAATAGCAGTCGAGGCGTGTTTCGAACTCCTGAAGAATGCCACGTTCCGTGATCGCGGCGGTTTCGCTCGGTCGATGGTTGATTCGGCGGACCACTTCGATGACGTCATCGCGACCCTTCACGGTTTCGAGACCGATGATCCCCTGGCCCGCCGCCGGGACCATCTCGTCGACGGCGAAGAACCCTGCAACCTGATCGAGCCACCCGAGGCGGGTGAATCCGGCGCTGGCGAGGACGACGGCGTCGAACGAGCCATCCCGTTGCCGCGAGATTCTCGTCTCGACGTTCCCGCGCACGCCGTCGACGCGGAGATGGGGCCAGCGTGAAAGAATCTGGGCCTGCCGTCGCGGCGAGCTCGTTCCGACCAGGGCTCCCTCGGGGAGAGCGTCGAGGGAGACGCCGTCGTGGCGGATCCAGACATCTCTCGCATCAGCGCGCTCGAGAAAACCGGCCAGCACGAACTCCTCCGGGATGATCGAGGGAACGTCCTTGAGGCTGTGCACGGCGAGATCGACGTGGCGGGAGAGAAGCGCTTCCTCGAGCTCCTTGATGAAAAGGCCCTTTCCCCCGATGGAAGCGAGAGGGACGTCCTGCCGCCGGTCGCCGGTGGTCTTGATGACCACGATCTCGGGCTCCACGCCGGCTTCGCGAAGAAGCCTCGAGAGCTCGTTTGCCTGCCAGAGGGCGAGTTGACTGCCGCGGGTTCCGATGCGAATCGATTTCATCGAAGGCCGAAGATCTTTCGAATGGTCTCGCGGATGACCTCTCCACTCTCGGGGCGGTTGTCCGCGGCGGATTCCTTCAGGCGAAGGATCGGGTAGTGGAGAACTTTGTTGATGATGCCGTTGGAGAGGGCCTCGATGGCGGCGCGCTGCTCGGGAGAGATCGGTCCCATCTTCCGGAGGCATTTTTCCAGCTCGGCAGCCCGGAGATCCTCGAGCCTTTCGCGCAGCTCCAGGATGGTCGGGATCGCTTCCTGCGTGGCGAGGCGACCGAGGAAAGTCTCGACCTCGCGGTCGACGATCGTCCCTGCGACGGCAGCCTTGCTGAGGCGAATCTCTTTGTTCGAGTCGGCGATCTCTTTCAGGTCGTCGATGTTGTAGAGGTAGGCGCCGGAGACCTGAGCAATCTCGGGGTCGATGTTTCTCGGAACGGAGAGATCGACCAGGAAGAGGTCGCGATGACGACGGGCGTCCATCGACTCCTCGACCTCGTCCCTGCCGATCACGAATGTCGGCGAGGCGGTCGAAGCGATGACGATGTCGCAGCGGGAGAGCTCGGAGCGCAGGCTCTCGAAGGGGACGACCTCGCCGCAGAAGCGCGACGCGAGCTCGCGGGCTCTCTCGGGGGAGCGGTTCGCGACCAGGATCTCCTTGAGGCCGTGCCCTTTCAGGTGCTGGGCCGTAAGCTCGCCGATCTTGCCGGCGCCCACGAGAAGAACGCGGAGCCCCTCGAGCTCTCCGAAGATCTTCCTGGCAAGCTCCACCGCCGCATAGGGGATCGAGACTGCGTGCTCGCCGATGCCCGTCTCGGTCCTGATCTTCTTGGCCACTCGGAGCGTGTGCTCGAACAGCTTGTGGAGAAGGGGATCGAGAGTTTTCGTCGCCCTGGCGGCGTGGTATCCCTGCCGAACCTGCCCGGCGATCTGCGGCTCGCCGACGATCATCGAATCGAGGCCCGAGGCGACCCGAAACAGGTGCCTGACCACGTCACCGTCACGAAGGATGTAGAGGTGTCGTTCGAGCTCGCTCCGCTCCATGCGCGCGCGCTCGGCCTGGCGGGCCACGATCAGTCCTGCCGCCTCGTCGCCCTGGACCGAGCAGGCGATCTCGACGCGGTTGCAGGTGGAGATCACCACGACTCCTTCGACGCCGGGGAGGGCGCGCAGAAGATTCAGCTCGTCCTCGAGAGCGTCTTCCTGCACGCTCATCCGCTCCCGGACTTCGACCGGGGCAGTCTTGTGGTTCAGTCCGATCAGTACCAGCATCGAATTACTCGGCTCCGCCGCAGCTCTCGAGCGCCGTCCTATGCATGCTGGATCCCCAGGATCGACACCAGGATCGAGGCGAAAGCCACCGCCGCGATGACCAGGTTCTTGCGCGTCCGGTAGTTGCCCGAAAGGTGGGACTGCAGCAATGCGGCAAACATCAGCCATGCGACGAAGGCTCCGATTTCCTTGGCCCCGGGGCCGGAAGCCGACTCCGGGGTCATGTAGGACCAGATGAAACCCGTGAAAATACCAGCGGTGTAGATGGAGAAACCCACGGCGAGCGCGCGGTAGCTGATCTGATCGCAGGCGCGCAAGCTCGGGAGCCACGCGGAAAGGGCGCTCTGCCGCTTCTCGCGGACGGCTTTCTCCTGAATCAGATAGAGGATCGTGAATCCGCCGGCGATGAGCAGCGCTGCGACTCCGAGGTTGGTCAGCAGCAGGTGGCCGATAAACACTCGCGAACGGAGGGCGGGCTCGAGCGGTTCGATCGACTCCCCGATCAGGGCCGAGAGGACCAGAAGGATCAGCACGAGGGGATAGATGAAGAAGTTCGCTCCCTGAATCCGATAGCGGAAATGAAGCAGGAGCTTGATCACCAGGATGGTCCAGGCGATGAAGCTGGCTGTCTCCGGCAGGTTCGTGATCGGGGCGTGGCCGGTCCTGACACAGATGGAGCCGATCCAGATGGTATGGGTGATGAGCCCCGCCGCCATCAGGGCCAGCGCCGGCTTCTGCAGGAGCGGGGACCGGCGGATTACAGCCAGCAGAGCCGAGGCCGTGCCCAGCGTGTAGAGAGTGAGTGTGATGTAGAGAAACCAGTCGGGCGACATCAGGTGCCTTTCGCGGCTCGCCTGCCGCCCCGGTCCGGGCAGCGGTGCCGCTGGAGAGGATCATCGCAGATCCCCGGGGAGTGGACGCGGCAGGGAGTCACAGGATCTTGTGACGTATGTCTCATTCTGGGCTGGAAGCTGCGCATTTCCGCAGTTCAGCTCCCGGCCAAGCCCGTATCCAGGGCTCGAGCCTCCGTCCGGTAGGGCTCGTAAGGGCCGAGCAGTTCCCGGGGAATCCATGCAGTCAGGGCGACGCGGTCCTCGAGCTCGATCCGCTCGTGAACGATTCCGATCTCGTGAAGTCTCGCCGCCAGCCGCCCCTCGGACTGGGGAAGCTCGAGGTGCACGATCTCCCCGGCGGCCAGCTCGATCCTCCGGATCCGCTCGAGCAGGTTCCCCACGCCCTGCCCCGTCAGCGCGGACACCGTCACGGCGTCGCGCCCGGTGCGCTCCAGGAAGCTCGGCTGCGGCACGGCGTCGACCTTGTTGTAAACCTCGAGGATGTTCTCTTCTTTGACTCCGAGCTCCTTGAGCAGGGCCCGTCCCACGTCTCTCTGCTCCTCGACGTGAGTGTGAGCGAGGTTGATCACGTGAAGCACCAGATCGGCGTCGGCGGCTTCGCCCATCGTCGATCGGAAAGAGGCGATGAGGTGATGGGGGAGTTTCCGGATGAATCCGACCGTGTCGATGAACACCGTCTCCCGGGGCATGGGCGCGAGGCTTTTCTGAAGCTTGGCGTCGAGGGTTGCGAAGAGCTGATCCCAAGCGAACGCGTCGCCGCTGGTGAGACGGTTGAAAAGAGTCGATTTTCCGGCGTTGGTGTAGCCGACGAGGGCGATGGTGAAGGCGAGCTCGCGCCCCTTGCGCTGGGTCTCGCGGGTCTTCTCGATCTTCGTCAGATCCTCGCCGAGGCGGCGGATCCGCTCGCGCACGATGCGGCGGTCGAGCTCGAGCTGCGTCTCACCGACGCCGCGCGTCCCGATTCCGCCGGCCTGCCGCTCGAGATGGCTCCATGCGCGCGTAAGCCGGGGGAGCATGTACTTCATCTGCGCCAGCTCGACCTGAGTGCGCGCTTCGCGGCTGCGGGCGCGCCGCGCGAAAATGTCGAGGATCAGGCCGCTGCGGTCGACGATGGGGATCTCCGTGCGCTTCTCGAGGTTGCGCGCCTGAGCAGGGGAGAGATCGTCGTCGAACACCACGAGCCCCGCCTTCGTCTGGTCAGCCAGGGCCTTCAGCTCCTCGACTTTTCCTTTGCCGATGAACGTGGCGGAGTCTGGCGAGCGCCGTTCCTGAACGATCCGGCCGACCACTTCTCCGCCGGCGGCCTCGCACAGCTTGGCCAGTTCATCGAGGTGCTCGTCGACGATGGTGGGGGATTGTTCGGGAAGGATCACGCCGACGATGATGGCTCGCTCGCGACGTCGTTTCGGTCTGTCGTTGCTCAATAAGAACGCTCCAGACCTGAATATACAGGAGGAGCGCCCCGGCGATTCCGGGTGGTCGAGCCCGCCCCGGCTCTTGACGCCCCTTCCCCGGCCCCGCATCATCCGGGGCAATGTTCGCGCTCTACGAGGCGCTGCTGCTTCTGGCGTTTCTCGTCCTGCTCCCCCTTTTCGCCGTGGTCGGCTTTCTGAGAGGAAAGTACTGGCCGAATTTCCGCGAGCGCCTCGGCTTCCACCGGGGTGAGTCGGAGAGCTTCGACATCTGGATCCAGGCCGTTTCGGTGGGCGAGGTCGCAGTCGCCCGCGCGCTGGTGAATCAGCTCAGCGCGCGACGGCCGGAGCTCCGGATGTTGATCACCACGACCACGATCACGGGCCAGGCCCTCGCCAACCGGCTCTTTCCCGAGGCGACGGTGACCTACTTTCCGTTCGACTTCACGCCGTCGGTGCATCGGTTCCTGCAGCGATATCGAACCCGGATGTACGTGGCGATCGAGACCGAGATCTGGCCCAACACCGCGCGGATCTGCAGTCAGTCCGGCGCCCGGATCGCGATCGTCAATGGGCGAATCTCGGACCGTTCCTTCCGGCGCTATCGTTCGATCCGCTGGATTCTCCGCCGCATCTTCGCGCTCTACGACGTGATCCTGGTTCGCTCCGGAGCCGATCGCGAGCGATTCGTCGCCATCGGCGCGCCGGACGATCGGGTGGAGGTCACCGGCAACCTCAAATTCGATCAGGATGCGAAGGGAGAGAACATCCCCTCGATCGCGGCCGACATGCAGCAGCTCGCCGCGGGCCGTCCGATCTTCATCGCCGGCTCGACGATGGAGGGGGAGGACGAGGCGATCCTGCCCCACCTTCCGCAGCTGATCGCGCAGGGATGCTTCGTGGTCATCGCTCCGCGCAAGCCCCAGCGCTTCGAGATCGTCGCCGGGCTTCTCGCGACCTCGGGCCTGCGCTGGATCCGCCGCAGCGAGATCGGACCGGGATCGACGGGTGAGGCCGATCTTCTCCTGCTCGATTCCATCGGTGAGCTCTCCCGCCTTTACCGGCACGCGAGCGCGGCCTTCGTGGGGGGCAGCCTCGTTCCGAATGGCGGACACAATCCGATCGAGCCCGTGTCCGGCGGAGCACCGGTTGCCTTCGGGCCGCACATGTCCAACTTCCGAGAGATCGCCGAGACTTTTCTGGCGGAAGAGGGAGCCGTGGAGGTACGGGATGCGGTTGAGCTGGTGGCTTTCGTCAGCCGGATGATGACGGACGAGGCAGCGAGGCAGCGTCAGATCGAACGCGGTCAGGCGGTGATCCGTGAGAATCGCGGGGCGTCGGGACGAACGGCAGGGCGGCTTCTGGAGCTCCTCGGATCATGAGAGTGAGCGAGCCGGCGCAGGTCCTGTACACGGCAATCAATCGGGCGAGACGCGCCCTCTATCGGCGCGGCCTGCTCAGGACCGAGTCGCTGCCGCGGACCGTGCTCTCGATCGGCAACCGCGCGATCGGCGGCAGTGGGAAAACTCCGCTGACGATCGCGATTGCTCGCGGCCTGGTCGAGCGCGGCCTGCGGGTCGTGGTTCTCACGCGAGGGTATGGCCGCGACTCCTCGAGCGAGCCACTCATCGTCGACAGCGAGGATCCCCGCCGATTCGGGGACGAGCCGGTGGTGATCGCGCGGAATGCTCCGGGAGCGGCGGTGGTGGTCGGCTCGAAGAGGGCGGCGGCGGGGCGATGGTTCCTGGAGACGGCCGGGGACTGCGACGTGTTTCTGCTCGACGACGGCTTTCAGCATCTGCAGCTCGAACGCGACCTGGACCTGGTCATCGAGAACGCCGGAGTGAGGTGGTATCGCGAGGGGCCCGAAGCGCTGCGCGATGCAGACATCATCTTCCGGCGGGGGGGGCCTGCTTCGGAAGCGCGCGAGCGCGAGCTCGAGGTCGTGCCGGCCGGATGGACGCGCGAGGGAACGGATCTCGAGCTCGACATGCTGCGCGGCGCCCGCGTTTTCGCCTTTGCCGGTCTCGCCGACAACGACCAGTTCTTCCGGACGCTCGAGCGGCTCGGAGCCAACGTGGCCGGCTCGATCGGCTTTGCCGATCATCACGCCTATCGTCCGTCGGACCTCGAGAAGATTCGGCGGGAGGCTGCCGCCTCGTCGGCCGAGTTCACCATCACCACCGAGAAGGACGCCGTGAAGACAGCCAGTCTTGAAACCGCCGTCCTCCGGGTCGCCGCGAAGATCGAGCGCGAACAGGAGCTCCTCGACCTGCTGGTCTCCAAAGTGCGGAGACCGGAGAATTTCGCGCGGACATGAGCGATTTATGTCGCCCGTGAACGAATCGGCCAAGCGTGGTCTCCGCCCCCCGAAGCGCAAGGGGGGGAAGAAGTCGGGCCTCCTGATCTGGAGCGAGTACGCGCTTTTCCGGCTGATCGCCGGAACATTCCGGCGGGCGAGCCCCGAATCCATCGCTCGGTGGGGCGGGCGGACCGGAGCGTTCGCGGGGCGGGTGCTGCCCCGTCGGACGAAGCTCGCCCGGAGGAACCTCGAGCTGGTGTTTCCCGGGATCGAGCCTGGCGAGCGTGACCGGATCGTCGAGGAGTGCTGGAAGCATTACGGCAGGACCACGTTCGAGTTCATGCACTCGATCGATCAGTCGATCGAGTCCATCGCAGGGCGTTTCACACTCTCCGATGAGATCCGCTCCGCGCTGCGAGCGATCGATTCCACCGGGGGAATCCTCGTCACGGCCCATTTCGGCAGCTGGGAGTTCGCCATCGCCATTCTGGCCCAGCTCGAGCGTGAGAAGGCCGCTGTTGCCCGGCCGCTCGACAACCCCAGGATCGATGAGCACCTCAACCGCGCGCGGTTGCGCGCTGGCGTGCAGATCCTCGACCGCCGAAATGCCGCGCGTCCTCTCATTCAGACGCTCAGCCGCGGCGGAGTCGTGGCGATGGTCGCCGACCAGGCGGTCCAGCCTCGAGAGGGAATTCTCGTCCCCTTTCTGGGGGTCCCCGCCTGGACGACCCCGGCGCCCGCGCGCCTCGCGCTCCGGTTCGACGTCCCGATCTATTGCGGCTTCGCCTGGCCGGACCCGGCCAGCGGCCATTTACGTCTCGAGGTCGACCCCCCTATCATTCCCGCCCGGCTTCCCGAGGAGCTTCGCACCCCCGAGTACATCACCACGCAGATGAACGAGTTGATCTCGACGCGCATCCGTCAGAATCCGGAGCTCTGGCTCTGGATGCACGACCGCTGGAAAGGAGCGCCGACGGGATGAGAGGGGGCGCGCAGCCCCTCCCGTGAGCTTCTCTTGAACTGGACCTTTCTCTATCTGGCTGCGGTCTGGGCCGCCGGCGTGTACGCCTGGCGACGATGGGCAACGCCTTTCTCCGCGCGCGTCGCCCTGTTCTTCTACCTTCTCGTCCTGATCTTTCTCTTCAAACCGCTCACCGGCGACTGGGCGAACGTGTCGACGGATTTCTTGTTTCGATTGAGTCCGTGGATCGAAATGAATCCGAACGTGCGCCCGGGAAACTCGGAGTTGAATGACCTGCCGCTGCAGATCGTTCCCTGGGCCCATCAGGTCCGCGAGTCCTGGAAGTCATTCGACGCTCCTCTCTGGAACCCGGCAGCGGCCGCGGGATATCCGCTTCTCGCGAACGGCCAGAGCGCTTCGTTTTCGATCTTGCGGTGGATCACCCTTCCTCTGGGCCTCGCCGACGCATTCACCTGCGAGGCGGCTTTGAAGATCCTGATCGCGCTCGCCGGGGCGTTTCTCTTCCTGCGGCGAAGGTTCTCGGAGATCCCCGCACTCGTCGGAGCGGTGAGCTTCGGTTTCTCGACCGCGCTGCTGGTCTGGCTTCATTTCCCGCTCGCGACGGTCAGCGCCTGGCTGCCGGCGGTGTTTCTCGCGATCGACCTGTGGCTCGAGAAGCGGAACCTGGCCAGGTTCTCGCTCCTCGCCCTGGTCTTCTCCCAGCTTCTTCTCGGAGGCCACCCCGAAACGGCAGCGCACATCATTTTCGGGGCGGGCCTCTGGCTCGTCTTCCGGATCATCTCCGATGAGAGCTCCACCGGGCGCGAGCGTGCCGGAATGCTCGGAGGGGTGATCGGGGCCGGAGTGCTTGCGTTCGCTCTGGCGCTGCCTCAGGTCATGCCGCTTCTGGAAGCACTTCCCTCGACCAAGCGATGGGACATGCTCCAGGAGTTTCCGGGCGCGCACGTGCGGTCGACCGACGCCCGCTTTCTGGTCAACTTCATTCAGCCGGCTTTCTACGGGACGGTGAGGGAAGGAACGGCATGGGGGCCGGCCCACGCGGAAGTTGTGGCTGGATACGGTGGGATTCTCGCCGCGGCGGCGTGGCCGGGGATGCTGATCTTCGTCCTCCGCCGGAGGAAGTGGAGAGAGGAGGCGACCTTTCTCGTCTTCGCGGTTCCGCTGCTGATGGGGATCGCGCTCCACTGGCCTGTGATCAGCGATGCTTTCGAGGCGATTCCGCTCTTCTCCCTCGCAGCGAACGCTCGCGTACGTCTGCTGGTGGTCTGGTTTCTCGCGATTCTGGTCGCCAGGCTCGTGGAGCTGGCGGTCGAAGGAGTCCGCTGGCCACTCGCTGTCGGCGGCGGTGCGATGGCGGTCTCGCTCGTTCTGGCGTTCGCGTTGAGCAGGCTCGATCCCGGGACGGGGGCCTGGAGCGAATCAGTCAGGACGACGGCTCCCGGGATCGCAGTGCTCTCGGTCCTGCTGCTGGTCGTCGTGGTGCCGATCCGGGCGCGAAGGATTGCTCTTCTCGCGCTGCTAGCTGTGGTCACCGTGGACGTCCAGTCGCATGGCGCGGATTTCAATCCGCCGATCTCGAAATCCTATTTCTACCCTCGCACACCGATCATCAGGAAGATGATCGAGCTGAAGTCGCTCAGGGGAGCCTCCGATCCGCTGGCGTGGCGGATGACCGCTCTCGGCGCGATGCTCTTTCCGAACACCCCGGCCATCTACGGTCTCGAGGACATCCGCGGACACGATCCAATGGCCAACGGCAAGGTCCTCGGCGTGCTTCGCGTGTTCACCGGATACACGAGCGACAGCTATTTCGGAATGCTGAAGGACGTTTCGCACCCGATCATCGACTACATGAATGTGCGGTACGTGATGACCTCCGCGGGCGAGACGCTCGAAGGAGGGCAGTGGGAAGAGGTTTACTCCGGCAAGGACGGCCGGATCTACCGGAATCACGAGGCGATGCCGAGGTTCTTCCCGGTCCGGCACATCCTGATGGAGTTCGACGACGAGGCGCGGAAGCAGATCCTGCTGGGTAATCGCGATTGGGCGAACGCGGCCGTGGTTCAGCGCCTCCCTTCGGCGCTCATGCCGCTCGCTCATGACGATCTCTTCGGACCGAGGAAGGATGAGGCGTGGCCCGCGACGCTGAATCTCGTGGCGGCCGAGAGCGATCGCTTCCGGATGACCGTCGACGCTCCGCGATGGACGCTGATCGTCAGCAGTCAACCCGACTGGCCGGGGTGGAAAGTGGTGCGCAATGGAGCCGAGGGGCTCAAGACCATTCGCGTGAACGAGGCTTTCATGGGATTTCTCGTCCCCCCTGGGCGCTCGGAGATCGAGGTGTATTACGCCCCGCTCTCGTACTGGATGGGAGTCTGGATCTCGATTTCGGCGCTGCTTGTGCTCGCCGTGGCGGGCGCGCTCGTCGTGCGCCGGCGCCGTCGTCCCGCTTCGAATCTATAATGATCGGTGATGAGCGCGCCCGCAGAGAAACGCTTCAAGATCGGTGAGGTCTGCCGGATGGCGGGCGTTCAGCCGTACGTGCTCCGCTACTGGGAGACCGAGTTCCCTCCGCTCGCGCCCGGGAAGACCGGCGGAGGTCAGCGGCTCTACACTCAGGGCGAGATCGATGTGATCCTCCGGATCAAGGAGCTTCTCTACGACGAGGGGTTCACGATCGCGGGCGCGAAGAAGAAGCTGGAGGCCGAGCTCGACGAGAATGGCGCGCTGCGCGCCGCCGAGCCGGAGCCGGTGGAGACGACTCCAAAGAAGAAGAGTCGTCCTGCCTCGCAGTCCACCGCCGCCCTCGGGAAGATTCGCCGGGAGCTGGAAGAGATCCTCGAAATGCTCTCCCGCTAGCGAGCCCGGGAAACTGCGGCTTTCTCTCCGAAGACGGCATGACAGATGGACTCCAGACCTGCGCGGTCTTCTTCATCGAAGGCGTCCAGGCGATCCGAGTCGACGTCGAGGACGGCGATTAACGTTCCGTCAGCATCGAAGACCGGCACGACGATCTCGGAGCGCGATCGCGCGTCGCAGGCGATGTGCCCGGGAAATGCTTCGACATCGGGAACGATCAGGGTCTCGCGGTTCGCGGCAGCCGTTCCGCAGACGCCGCGCCCGATCTCGATCTGAAGACATCCCACCGTGCCCATGTAAGGTCCGATCACCAGCCGGCCGTCGATCACGCGATAGAAACCGGTCCAGAAGAACGTGTCGAAAGTGCCGGAGAGAACGGAGGCGATGGTGGCCATGCGAGCGATGGCATCGAGCTCGAACCCTCCTTCGTCGGAGAGGATTGCGAGGATCTCGGACTGGGCCTTTTCGTAGAGGCTGGCTTTTGGCGTCGTCATGCGGAGCGGATCGTAACAAAGAAAACGGGCGCCGGTGGATTGCCGGCGCCCGTTTTCCGATCGGTGGACGTGACAGGAGAGTCTCGTCGTGCTGCGTGGTACTGCTGTTAACCGCGATGGCGAGCTTTTCGCGCGATCGCCTTCACGGGAACTGGTCGGTTGGTTGATCTGGCGAGCGCGAGGCCGAGAGTGCCCGCCACGAGGGCTGTTGCAATCATCAGGATGATTTCCATTGGGTGTCCTTTCGCCGGCTCGTCCGCCTGCTCCCCTACAGGACTGCACGGCAGATGCCATTTGATACGCCAGCAGGATCGCGGGGTTTCAGGGGTTTTGGACGGTTTTGGTGCCGGCCCGGAGCCAATCAGAGGACATTCCGTCCCCAAATCGGGGCGGAGTCCGTCGACTTCTCACTTGTTGCGGCCGACGGAGCGGTAGAGACGGTCGTATTCCGACGCCGAGGCGTCCCAGGAGAAGTCGCGCTCCATTCCGCGGCGCTGAATCCCGCCCCAGAGCGCCCGGTCCCGGAAAGCCATCCTGGCCACTAGTAGCGCCTGCTCGAGCGCCTCCATCCGGGGGAGCCTGAAGGAAAAGCCGGTGGCCGAGCCCGGGTTCGATCCATCCCACCCTTCAACCGAATCCGCCAGCCCTCCGGTGGCGCGAACCACCGGAATGGTTCCGTAGCGAAGGGCGTACATCTGGTTCAGGCCGCACGGCTCGTAGCGTGAAGGCATGACCGTGGAGTCTGACCCGGCGATGATTCGATGGGCGAGGGGCGTATCGAAGCGGGTCCAGACGGCGACGGAGCCCGGATAAGCCTCGGAGACGGACCGCAGCTGCTGCTCGAGGTCGTATTCACCCGTTCCGAGGACGACGACCTGCCACCCGGCGCGAACGAGCGCGGGGATGAGTGGAATGAAGAGATCGAATCCCTTCTGCTCCACCAGGCGCGAGATCGCGCACAGCAGCGGAGTCCGTGGGAGGGCTTCGAGCCCCGCTTCCTTCCTGAGCGCCTTCTTGCACGCGCTCTTGCCCGACGTCTCGCTCGGAGAGAACGGTGCGGCGATGAACGGGTCCGCGGCGGGGTTCCACTCGACCGGGTCGATGCCGTTGAGGATTCCGCTCAGCTTGTAGGAGGACTCCCGCAGGAGCCCATCAAAGCCGGCGCCGAAGGCGGGCGTCTGGATCTCGCGCGCGTAAGTCGGGGAGACCGTGGTGACTCGATCGGCGAAGACGATGCCGCCCTTCATCAGGACGAGGTCTCCGTAGTACTCCAGCGCGTGATGGCCGAGGTAATGCGGCGGCAGCTCGAGCGCCGGAAACCGGTCGATGCTGTAGCGCCCCTGATAGTTCAGGTTGTGAATGGTGTAGACGGAAGCGGCGCCTTCGAAGGATGCCGATCGACGCAGTCCGGCATCGAGGTAGATCGGCAGGAGCGCAGCCTGCCAGTCGTGGGCATGAACGATGTCGAACTTCAGGCCGAGGTGCTCGGCGGCGGCCACGATGGCGCGGCAGAAGAAAGCGTACCGCTCGAGATTGTCGTCGAAGCCATCGTCGCGTCCCCAGTAGAGTCCGCCCCGATCGAAGTAATGATCGTTCGCGATGAACCAGACCGGGACAACGCTTCCCGGCAGAACGCTCCGGAGAATCTCGAAGTCCCCGCCTCCGCTGCGGTCGGCGATGTGGAGCCGGCCGCCGCTCTCGAGCGTCACGGCGTGGCGGTCGCACCATGAGCGGACATCACGATAGAAGGGGCAGAAGACGTGAACTTCGTGCCCGAATCGGGGAAGGAACTTCGGGAGCGATCCGCAGACGTCGCCCAGTCCGCCGGTCTTGGCGAAGGGCGCGACTTCAGCCGATGCGAAAAGGATCTGCATCAGGAAATGAGAATCGCTGCATAGCCGACGACGGAGTTGTAATCGCCGCTGACATCGCCCGAGGTCGCGTGGCGGAGCAGATCGCCGCTGGTGGCGCCCAGACCCTTTGCCGCGGCGAGCATGGTCGTCGTCGGAATCGAGCCGCACATCGAGATGTCGCCGTCACGCACGGTCCGCCAGAGCGCCTCGGAGTCGAGGGCGAGAATCGGCTCGATCGCTTCGAGATCCTTGCGAAGAGTGATCTGCTGGCTTTCGTAGTGATTGAAGTCGGAGCTCGCGAAAATGGCGATCGGGTCCTCGCTGGCGAGAACGACGGACGCGATTGCGCGACCGATCTCTTCGCATCGGGCGAGGGTTGGAACCGAAAGGCAGATCGGCACAAAACTGAAGTCTTCGCGCATGGCCTGGAGGAGAGGCAGCTGCACCTCGAGCGAGTGCTCGCGATCGTGCGCGCGGTGGTCTTCCTCCAGCATCGGCGCTGCCGACTTGAGAGCGGCCGCGAGATCTTCATCGATCGGAACGTCGCCGAGCGGCGTGTGCCATGCGCCCGAGCTCTCGATCGCCGCGGTGTGGCCCCGGCCGGTGTGATTCGGGCCGAGAAGAATCATCCTTCGAGGGATTTCAACCGTCGCATAAACAGAAGCCGCCACGGCGCCGCTGTACATGAGGCCCGCGTGGGGGACGACCGCGGCGACGACCTCTCTCCGCGCGGCGGGAGCATCCCCGGCCGCAAAGCAGCTTTCCACCTGCCGCCGAAGGCGCCCCGGCTCGGCCTCGTAGAACGTCCCCGCGACTGCGGGCGGGCGAATCCTCATCGGCGGAATGGTAGCGCAGGCGAAGGTGTCTGTCTGTGGCGCTCTCAGCGGTGGAAAATTTCGCTGTGATCCCGAATACCTCCCGGCCGCCTTCTGTTTTGGTACTGTGATCGCGCCGGATCGGCAGAACTCGAGCCGGCAGCCAGATTGACAACCGGAGTTCGCGGACGGATTCGAGGCGAAGCTCCCTCCTTACCGAGGCAGAGCCTGACCCTCGGCCTGTACGACCCGCTAACGGGTTGCGCAGCTGCAGCCCGACGCATCGAAGCGACACCTGTCCGCCCGCGACGAAAGACGCCGCAACCTCCGGGTTGCGGCGTCTTTTTTTTGCTCGGAAGCTTCGGGCTCGTCAGAACGAGGGCGAATAGAGAGCCGCGTTGAGCAGCAGCGGGAGGGTTCCCCGCCAGAACGAACGGAAGTACGGCTCGTCGGCGAAGGTGATCACTCTTCCGCGCCCCTTCTTCTCCACCACGAGCCAGGCCGATCCCTCCAGCCTTTCGATCGATTCCGGCCATGCGAATCCGGCAATCAATGGGTCGCTGTCCGGCAGACGAAGGATGTTGTCGACCTCGTAGGAAACGGGAAGCAGGACGTCGCTCCCGCTGACGAGCACCGCCGGGGCTTTCTCCAGTCCGAACGTGAGCCAGCTTCGCTCGTTCATGACCGTGCCGAAAGCGGCCCCGGGAACGCCGAAATCGTTGTATCGGGCAGGGGGCGCATCCTTGTCGTCTTCAGCCTTCTCCGGCTTCCACTGGCGCGTCGTCGAAATCGGCTTCTCCTCCGCACGCAGGACTCGCGCACTCCGCCCGATCGCGATCAGCGTGTTACCTGCTTCGATCCATCCGGCGAGCCGGTCGAGCGCGGGTTTTCCCATCTGTTGTCCCAGTCCGGGACTGTCCGCGAGAATCAGGACTCGGAACTTCGACAGATCCGCTGCGCCGAGACGATTCGCCGTGAGGGCCGTGTAGGGGATGCGCATCTCGCGGTCGAAGGTGTGCCAGAGGTGCCCGAAGGAGGTCGGCGACACTCCATCTCCTCCCACGATCGCGATGCGCGGATCGCGGACGTACGCGACCTTGTTCGAGCCGAGTGCGAGTCCTCCGCTCCATCCGGAATCGACCGCCACGAAGGAAGCCGGTGCGAGACGATGGGTTTCGACGAGGGCGCCGAGGACGTCGGACGAGTTGTTGTGCTTCTGAACGAGAAGGCTGCCTCGGGCGAAATTGCGTCCGCCGTGCGTGAGCTCGGCGTTGATGACGCTGAAGTGGATCTCGCGCCGAAGCAGCTCGCCCGCGAGCCGATACAGCTCCGGGTCGCGCGCGTCGACGATCCAGCCGAACCTGGCCTCCCCCGGCGGCTGTGGCGCCGGGGGCGCGCTCCAGGGTGTGAGAGCCGCTGCGGGGATCTTCGCTTCCGTCACCCACGCATCGAGGTTGAACGCGAGCGGAAGCGACCAGGAGGTGATGTCGTAAAACTGGTCCGGCTCGTCGACGTCGACCAGTTCACGCTGGGCTTCGATGAATTTGCGGTCGATCGCGGGCGTCTTCTCGAAAAGCGTCCGGACGAGAGCGCCCATCGGCTGCTTCGAGGAGATCACGATGGTTCCGGCGGGAAACTCCGCGGGTGGCCGTCCCCGGTCGGCAGCCGGACGCGACTCGATCCTGCGGGGAGAGGCGAGTTTCAGGATCTCGATGTTCTGACGCTCCAGCATCGCCAGCGCCGCCGGCAGGTTTGGTGAGCCGGGAGGAATGAGCCAGCTGGTCTCGGGAGCATCGAGCTGGCGACTGACCACGCCGAGAGTGTGAGCGAGGAGCTGGCGGCGATTCGCCGCTGCGGTTCGGAGAGTTGCCATCGCCGAGGTGAAATGGCGCTCAGCGCGGTCAGCAAGTGTGAGGATCGAGCCGTCTTCTCTTTCGACGGCTCTCCCGGCGAAGCCGTGGCCCGCCATCTCGTAGGTCATCCCGACGGCGCCTTGAAGCGAGGGCCAGGAATCTCCGTAGCCGGGGTAGAAGAGATCGAAGTGTTCTCCGACGAAGAAGGGCCACCCTCGCGCGGAGAATGCCTCCGCGTTGGCGCGTCCGAACTGATCCAGCCAGGCAGAGGTGCCGGGGTCGATGTTGGCGTTGATCGGGTCGGCATCGGGCGGAAAGAAGTAGTTCGAGTCGTGCCACATCTCGTGGAAATCGACGAACACCTGCGGTTTCCACTGCAGGTAGGCGCGCACGCGCGCCTGCGACTCCGGCTGACTGGTCCAGAGCCAGTCGCGATTCATGTCGACGAGATAGTGATTGAACCGCCCGCCCGGCCAGGGCTGATGGTGCTCGAGCGCTTCGGGCTCTGGGTCGGGATGCGCGCCGACGCGGCTCTCGAACCAGTTGATGTACCGCTCGCGGCCGTCCGGATTCAGCAAGGGATCGATGATCACGATCGTCTGGTCGAGGATGGCCCGCACTTCTTCGTCGTCTTTCATCAGCCTGTCCGCGACGAGCATCGCGGCCTCGGCCGAGGAGGCCTCGTCGCCGTGAACGCCGAACGCCAGCCATACGACCGCCGGCATCCCGTCGACGATGGCCTGAGCCTCAGTGTCGCTGAGAGTCCTTGGATCGGAGAGTGACGCGACCGCGCGACGGATCTCCGCGAGGCGGGCGCGGTTCGCGTCGGAGGTGATCACCGCATAGGTGAGCGGTCGTCGCTCCACCGTGGCGCCGAAGTGCTCGAGCGAGATCCGCTCGGGCCGCGCGGCCGCGAGCGCCTCGAAGTAATCAAGGATTCGGTGATGGGGAGTGAATCGCTCTCCGATCTGCCACCCGAGGAAACCGGCCGGTGTTGGAGCTGCGGCGAGCGGAGAAGCCAGAAGCAGAAGCAGGAGAGCGGCGATCGATCTCATCGGCTGGACGAACCTCATTCGGGAAGATTTCCCCGGCGGGGGAGTGCGATCTTACTTCAGCGCGGGCGCGGTCCGACTCAGTCGTTGACCGTGACCGAAGGCTGAGACACGGAGGAGGACATCTGGGACGAGTGAATGCCCAGCCGCTTCATCATCTCGTTGAGAGTCGACGGCTTGACCTGAAGAAGCTCGGCCGCGCGCTTCTGAACGCCGTTCGCCAGCTCCAGGGACTGGAGGATCAGGCTTCTCTCGTAACGCGACACGGCATCCTTGAGCGAGAGGCCGTCCGGGGGAACGATCACCACCGGATGGTCGTCCTGTCTCGGGAACCGGAGATACTCGGGCAGCAGATCCACGCCGATCCGGTCGCTGGTACAGAGGACCACGGCGCGCTCGATCGTGTTCTCGAGCTCCCGGACGTTCCCCGGCCAGGAATGATCCATGATGTACTTCATCGCCTCCGGCGTCAGCTCGCGAATCCGCTTTCGGTTCTCCTCCGAGTACTTCTGGAGGAAATGGGCGACCAGCAGAGGAATGTCCTCGCGGCGTCGCCGCAGGGGAGGAAGCGAGATCTTGATGACGTTGAGGCGGTAGAAGAGGTCCTCGCGGAATTGGCCGGCCTCGACCAGCTCGGTCAGCTCGATGTTGCTGGCAGCGATGATGCGGACGTCGACCCGGATGGTCTCCACCGCGCCGAGCCGCATGAACTCCTTCTCCTGAATGACGCGGAGCAGCTTCGCCTGAGTCTCGAGGTTGATCGTTCCGATCTCGTCGAGAAAGATCGACCCCCCGTCGGCGACCTCGAACAGCCCCCTCTTGGTTGCGATTGCCCCGGTGAATGCCCCCTTGATGTGGCCGAAAAGGTTCGACTCCAGCAGCTCGGGCGGCAGGGAGCCCGAGTTGACGGTGACGAAAGGCATCCGCGCCCGGGGGGACGCGTGGTGGATCGCCTTCGCGACCAGCTCCTTCCCCGTTCCCGACTCTCCCGCGATCAGGATGTTCGAGCGCGAGGGGGCGGCGAGCCGGATCAGGTCGAAGATCTTTCGCATCGGCTCGCTCTTTCCGATGATGTTCGAGAAGGAGTACTTCTCCGAGAGCTCGGCCTTGAGCCGCCGGTTCTCGTTGGAAAGGCGCCGCTGCTCGAGGGCCTTGTTGACCGTGAGCACGACTTCTTCGTTCTTGAACGGCTTGGGGATGTAGTGGAACGCCCCCTGCTTCATCGCGACGATGGCGCCGTCGATCGACGAGTAGGCGGTGATGATCACGACGGGGATCTCGGGGTTGGTCTGCCTCACCACCCGCAGAACTTCGGAGCCGCTCATCCCCGGCAGCATCATGTCGAGAATGATCAGGTCGATGTCTTCCTGGTCGAGGCAGGCGAGGCCCTCCTCGCCGCTCGCGGCGGGGATCACTTCGAAGCCCTCGCGGCGGAGCACCGCGTCGAGGACGTCCCGAAGTACCTCTTCGTCGTCGATGATCAGGATTTTCATCAGTGTTCCGTCGTCGCGGGCTCTTGCCCGGGTGCGCTTCCGGCCTCTTCAGGTGATTCCGACTCCCCCCACAACGGGAGAAGAACCGAAAATGTTGCACCCTCCCCCGGCGCGCTCTCAACGGTGATCTCCCCGCCGAGCTGGCGGACGATTTTCTCGCAGATGGCCAGACCGAGGCCGGTGCCACCCTGGCCTCGCTTGCTCGTGACCAGGGGCTGGAAGATCCGGTCGCGGATGTCGTCCGGGATGCCTTTTCCGTCGTCCCGGACGCGGAGCCGGGCGTGATTGCCTGCCCTGTCGAGATTCACCCAGACGTTGCCGCCCGTGTCGACTGCATCTCGGGCGTTGAGAACGAGGTTGGTCAGCAGCTGCTGGAGCTCGTGGGGGTTTCCGAGGACGAACACGGGCTCGCTGATCTCGACGTGAAGGCGGATCTGCTTGCCGCGGAAAAGGATCTCGTGGAGGCTGAGCGTGGAGCGGATGATCTCGCCGAGATCGACGCGATCGACCGATTTCTGCCGGTTGGCGGCGAAGTCGAGAAGGTTGTTGACCAGGTGCGAAGCGCGGAACGTCTGCAGCTCCATTTTCTTGAGCACTGAATACCGAGGATCGTCCGGAGCGAGATCGGAGAGAAGCAGCTGGGCGTACGAGGAGATGCCGGTGAGCGGAGTGTTGACCTCGTGCGCCACGCCCGCGGCGAGAAGGCCGAGCGCGGCGAGACGCTCCTTCTCCTGAAGCTCCCGCTCGAGTCGGACGCGGTCGGTAATGTCCCCGATCACCATGACGCGCGTTCCCAGCGGCGCATCCGGGGCGCTGAACGAGCCGATGGTCACCGAAAGCTCCTTGGACTCGCCGCGTCGATTCTCGAAACGAACCTCGATGGTCGCCGAGTTGCTCGAAGAGAGCTCCGCGTACGGCGGGAAGATCGCCTCGATCGGCTCGACGGTCCCGGGCTCGACTCCGACCAGCGCCCAGAAGGCGCGGTTCGCGGTGAGCAGGATGCCGTCCGAGGTGACGACGACGATCGCCGACGAGGACGACTCGATGATGTTTTCGTTGAAGTCCTTCAGGAGCTGGATCTGCTCGAGCTGGCGCCGGAGCCTTCCGTAAAGCCTCGCGTTCTCGATGGCAAGTGCCAGCGGCGCGGTGATCGATCCGATCAGCTGCAGGTCGTCCCGGGAGAGCGGTTCCTCTCCGTGCCGGTTCCCGCAGAGAAGCAGGCCCTGAAGCTCGCTGCGATGACGCAGGGGGAAGACGTAGCGGTACCCGGTGCGGAGCAGCTGGATGGGGAGGTCGCTCTCCTCCGGAAGATGCGGCTCATCGAGAATCATCGGCCGGCCGTCGGGAAGGGCGCCGAGATCGCTCTCCCGGATGACCGGCGGGACGGGGGACTGCGGGTGATAGAGGACGAGGCTGTCGCCCTCGCGCACGTAGAGGTTCGTCTGATCGACGTGAACGGCGGCCGCGAGGCGGTCGCGGATCGATTCGATCAGGTCGGCCAGATCATGGAAGGTCGAGAGCTCGCGCGCGAACTCGGTCATCGCGCGCCGGTGGCGGTAGGTGTCCCGATAGAGAAACATCTCGATCAGCGTCTCGATGCGACCCTTGACCGGGATGAGGACGCCCGCGATCAGAAGTCCCGACGCGAACGCGAGGAAATTTCTCTCCAGGGCGAGCCGCTCCTCCAGCAGGCTCTGAAGGAGCACGTTGACGGTGGAAAAGGCGATCATTCCGAAGACGAAGGTGACGGTGTAGGCCAGCACCTCCTTGATCACCACCTCGACGTCCCAAAGCTTGTAGCGAAGGATCGAGACGGCGAACGCCAGGGGGATGAGGGCCAGCGGAAGAATGGCGAAGCTCGTGTATCCGGACCCGGCGCCGCTCGCGACGAAGGGGATGAGGTAAAGCAGCAGGAAGGGGATGAACCCTACCGCCATCCCGAGGTAAATCCACTTGATCTGCTTCTTCTGGCCGATCGCGGGCGACGTTCTGAATGTATACGTCAGCGCAATGAACGCCAGGGTGAAGTACACCGCGAAGTGCAGCATCTCCCATCGGTCGATCAGCCGGATCGACGTCGCGGTTGGCGCAAGGGCGATGGCGTTTCCGAAAAGGTAGAGATCGATCACCCAGAGAAGCAGCAGCGACGGAATCGCATAGATCGCGGCAATGGCGCGGCGATTGGTCAGCAGCGGCCTCGGAAACCGCAGGAAGAAATGAAGGGTGAGGGGAGGGAGAAAGATGCGCGCCATCTCCTCGACCATGAAAAGGACCTTGTACGTCAGATCCAGCTCCCCCGCGGGCGAATAGACGTACACCACGAACGCGAGCAGCGTGACCAGATAGAAGAGGGAGCTCTCGCCGCGTGATCCCCGGAAGAGCGTGAACAACCCGATTGCCAGGTAGAGAAACCCGATCAGCGTGAGAAAGAGGTACTGGTACTCGATCTTGAGCGGCGGAGGTGTGTAGCGCAGCGCCAGCGTCTGACCGTCCCGCCAGACGACCAGCGGAATCGGTCCGCTGTGACGCAGCGTCTCCTTCAGCCCATCCAGCTCGTGACTCGACACTCCGCCAACGACCCAGATCTGGTCGCCCACCTTCAGGCCGGAGATCTCGGCGCCGCTCCCCGGATCCACGCGATCCACGTGGATCACGCCTTCCTGCCAGATCCAGTGGAAATCGAGCCTTTCGAACGAGGAGCGCTTGCGCTGGAAGGAAGTGAAAGCCCCGGCGACGAGGATCACGGTCAGGAGACCGATCAGAAGGTTGCGGATATGGTTGCGACGTCGCATCGGGCAGAGAGGAGACCCAGCAATGGTCCTGCCTCGCAGCCCTTCGGCCTAAGTCGTTGATTCGATAGTGAATCGAGGCTGATTTCGAGCCTCCACGAGAATGAGTCTCCAATTGGTTGGATGGATTGGTCCATTTCGTTGGAGGGGATGGCCGGCCGATTCGGGCGGCTGGACCTCGAATCCGGAGTTCCGTTCGATCAGCTGGCGGGAGAGGGCGTTGCCCGGGAAGGGGTTCTCGAGCCGTAGAGCTCCTGATAGCTCGTCCGCAATAACGTGATCCGTTTGACGTAGCCTCGGGTCTCGGAGAGCGGCATGCCTTCGATGAACTCGTCGAGCGGCTGCGAAGGATTCTCCTGACGCCAGCGCCGGATCCGGTAAGGCCCCCCGTTGTACCCGGCGAGCGCGAGCTCGACGTTGCCGTCGAAGAGATCGATGACCTGGCGGAGGTAACGGGTGCCCAGCTCGACGTTCACTTCAGGATCGGCGAGCCGCGAGGTGCTGAATGATCCATAGACTCGGTCCCCCAGCTCCTGGCCGGTGGCGGGCATGATCTGCATCAGCCCCGTGGCGCCGACCCACGACTTCGCGTTCGGGTTGAAGGCGCTCTCCTGGCGGATCAGGGCCATCACGAGGTAGGGGTCGAGCCGCTTCTTGTCCGAGGCTTCACGGATGAGATTCTCATATCGCAGCGGGTAGTACATCTCGAGGAACCGCCAGGGAACCGCGTTCTGCTCCGGTGTGGCCAGCTCGGGCCAGGCGCGCCGCATGTAGCGATACGCGAGCTCCTGATTTCCCTCGACGTAGTAGAGGTCACCGAGGATCGCGTCTGCCCATTTGCGGTTCTCGGCGGAGCTGTTCTTCTGGATCTCGAGCCTGGCATCGCGGCGAATCCCGAGGGCATTGAGCTCGTACGCGAGGCGAAGATCCCCGGGGACCTCCGCTTCGGCGATCTCTTCCCACGAAATGCGCGGAGGCAGAGCCCGCGGCTGGGGCGGCTCCTCGTCGCCCAACCGCATGCGCGCGAAGAGCGCGTAAAGATCCTGGTACGGGGCCGATGCGAGCTCCCGGTAGATCCGCTCGGCCTCTTCCGCGTGTCCCTCCCGCTCGATGGTGCGGGCGAACCAGTAAGTTGCCTGCCTCTGAATATTCGGATTTCGATAGGTGGCAGCGATGAAGTTGAAAAGATCGCGAGCCACGGCGTTGTTGCCCTTTCCGTAGGCCGTCCACCCCCGGTCCCAGAAGTGCTGGAGCGCCGGGTCGCGCGTCGGATCCAGCTCGACCAGCTCGGAAACGTAGCGCCGGATCTCGCTGTCCTGCTCTTTCGCGATGTAGTGGTCCACCAGCTTCGCAAGGACGTCGATCCGCAGGTCCGCCTCGATCGGCAGGCTCCGAAGGTCGTTGAGCCTCTCCACGTACAGCGCCTCCTGCCTTTCCTTCTCCCGCTTCTTTTCGAGGTTGACCTGCTCGACCCGCTTCGTGACCGTCCGGTACGCCGCAACGCGCACCTTCTTGCCTTTCCGGGTCACCGTTCTGGTCCCGGAGCGCACGCGCTCCTTGACCGTCTTGAAGGTGACGGGCTGGATGGCGCCTGCGAGGGCCCGGTGATTGTTCGCCGAGATCCGCAATGCCGGAATTGCGAACCGGTATGCGCTGGAGAAGAGAGGCTCCAGGAGCTGGTTGGAATCCTGATGCCTGCTGACGCGACTCAGTGCTTCTCCTCGCGCGAGCAGGAGCCGCGAACGCAGAGGATCATCGATCGTGTCCGGATCGATCGACGCAATCTCGTCGAGGGCGGCTTTGGGGCGACTCGAGGCCAGGAGCCCCTCTGCGCGCCGGATCCTCTGCTGGAGCGTCAGCCGGAGCGGAGCCTGTGCGCTCACTCCGCGGAGCGAGCGCAGCATCGCGGCTGCGGGTGCGGCTGCCTCCGTGCCGGGATTGTCGATCACGATGTTGGTCGCGGCCAGAATCATCGCGCCGACGTCGCCGCCGCGAAACTTCGACTCGAGATACCGTTGACGAGCCGCGGCCGCGATCTCCGGATCGCTTTCCCGGGTTGCAAGCGTTCCCCAGACTTCGGCTGCGCGCGCGTCGCTTCCCGCATCGGAGTAGAGAGTCGCTAGTTTCGCAGCGACCGCCGACGAGTGAACCATCCGTGGCTCGAGGCTCCAGAGTTTCGCGAGAGTGCGTCGGCTCTCCCCGACCTCTCGCGAAGCCTCCCGCGCGTTTGCCAGGTAATACAGACGATACTGCTCGATGGGGCGGGGCTCGAACGAGAAAGATGAGAGCAGATCCGCGGCCCTTGCAGGCTCTCCCTTCTCGATCGCGTCGATCCCTTCTCGGAAATCATCGGCATGGACCGCGAGCTCCGGCGGCGCCACCGGCTCCGCCCCCGGCATTCCGGCTTCGCCGTTGGATCGAATGCGGAATTGCCAGATGGCGACGACCGCGCCGCTCAGGACGATTGCGACGGCGATCAGGGCGACGAGGAACCGGCGCCGCCTCGGATTGTGATTCTCCTGCGCGGGCATTGAAGCATTCAATTGCAGATTCCACGCCCCGCCGGGGGAGCGAAGTCAGAGGGCAGAAGGCAGAAGGTAACGGGCACGACTCAGCCGCCTGAGGAGTACCAGAAGACAGCCAGGAGGTCGAGTTAAGCGAAGATTCCCGGACAGCGATCCCCCGCTTCCATAAATCGGCCCGCGCGAAGGTTCCGCCGCTCGTTTCGTCTCAGAGGCCGAGGAGGTCGGGACTTCCGTCGGCGAGAATCCGGACCAGCTCGTCGTAGAAATAGTTCGACTGGCGCCGCACGTCTTCGGCAATGCGCTCCTCGTACATCTGCCTGCTGCGGTCGATGTCGTCCTTCATCCGCTCGTACAGATCGCGATGCTTGCGGCCCTCGTCGACCTTGCTCTCGTTGTAGAGCTTGATCTCGGAGACGAGAAGACGCGCGAACCGCTTCGCCTCGTCGTGCTTTTTCGTCTCGGCGGAGAGGTTCTGCTGCGCGGCGACTCGTCCTCCGGTGACGCCTGCCGGCGGGATGTACTGCGTCGAGGGCTTCTCCACCGTGCTCGGCGCGGGCTGGGGGGGGCGAACCTGCGTCGTCGGAGAGATGGGTGCGGGCGCAGCCGGTCGGACCGGGGGAGGGGATGGATGGACGGGAGGTGCCGGCGGCGGCTCGGGAGCCGCGATGGAGGATGCGGGGTCGGCGTCCAGCTCGAAGGAGCGGGCCGTCGGACGGGAAGGCGCTGGCACTTCGAAGGTGTGAGAGGGGGCGCGGGGTGGCTCGATGCGCTCGGGCTCAGGCTCGGGCTCGGGTCGCGCTGCCGCAGCCGGCGGCTCGTAGGCCGGGGGAGCGGAAACTGGGTGGGGCTGCGTATGCTCGGGCTCTGCGCGGAAAGGTCGCGGAGGAGGCTCGGGCGGTGGCTCCGGCTTCGCGGCCGCGGGTTTCGCAGGCATTGATGCCGGGGCTGCGAGCGGCGCAGCTGCCGCCGCGGCTTCGGTCGATCCTTCGTCCCGGCCGCTGAGAGCGGGAGAGGGGACCATCTTCCGGATCGCGAGGGTATCGATGAGCAGGCCGGTGGTGAAGACCAGCAGCTCCAGCGCGGGTCGATCGAAGTTCTCGTCGGCGCCGTCGACCGCATCGGCGTACAGCGCCGCGGCGACCTTGTCCTTGATCACCATCGGGATGATCGTCGCGCGCGAGGGCGTGGACGCTTTCAGTTTTGCCGCGACCGACGCGCCGTCCCAGTCGACGACGGCGTGATCTTCGAGCACGCGGCCGAGCTCTTCGACATCCGCCGGAGAGCCCGCGAAACGCTTGACCTCGTCGTCGCTCCCGCCGTTGGCGGTGAATCCCGCGCCTTTCCATCCGGCGAAGGAACCGCCTTTGAGAATGAACAAGGCGCAGCGCGAGCTGAAATGGAGCGACTGGTCGAGCAACGCGTTGAGAACTTCGACCTGACTCTTGCCCTGCTCGATCGCGCGAATGGCACTCTTGATCGGAGCGGCGCTCGAGCGCGCCGGCGCCTCGATGACCTCGACCGGAACCTCTTCGGGCTGGGCGGCGAAGATCTCGTCGATGTGGCTGCGCAACGACAGGGACTTCGCGTCGGCCTGAACGCTCTGCGACGCCGCCTCGAGCTGTTGATTCACGGCATCGCGGACGTCGTCGATGGACGATCGGATGTCGGTGACCATCCGCTCGACGGCCTCGCGGATGCTCTGCTCGATCTTCTTTGCGAACTCCTCGTCCCTGGCGGCCATCAATCAATCCCTCCCGACCTCGATCTTCATGAAAATTCTACATCTCCGGGCCGAACTGCAGGTCGGCCCCTATGTTACTTTTAATTCGTGAGCAAAATCACGTCCTCGCTCATTCTTATTCTGCTTGCCGGTTCGATGACGGCTTGCGGTCCGGCCGGTTTCGAGGACGACATTCACCGGGAATGGCGCGCCGTGCTGGAGCTGAAGAAGCAGGCCGAGAACGCACCCCCGGCGGAGCGAGCGACCGCCCGGCAGGCGTGGGCCGCGGCGCTTCTGGAGTTCACCAATCGCTATCCCGAGCACGGCCGAGCCCACGAGGCGTACCGGGATCTGGAGCTCGACTTCGCCCGGCTGATGGCCAGCAAGGGACGATACGAGGAGGCCATTCGCTACTACCAGACCGTTCTTCAGGACGATCCCGGGAACGAAGCCGCGCGGGCCGAGCTCGCCCTGGCCGAACGAAGGCGCTTCGTGACCGCGGATGCCGTGGCGTCTCTCCGCCGCGGAATGAGCAAGGACGACGTGACCGAGAGGATTGGAGTTCCCGCCCCCGGCTGGAGCCGGCGCCTCGAACGCGACGGCACGACGATCGACTCCTGGTACTACCCGCGCAGCGACGGGGGAGTCGCGGGCGTTTTCTTCCGGAACGGCGAGCTCTTCGCCGCGGAATTCGACCGCCCGATGAACTCGGGCGGCTGATCCCCTTCCCCCGCATCTTTAGGAATGGCGGCCAATCCGCGCCGGTTTCCGCATGCGTTCAGGAGACCGCTCGATGCCGCTTTACGAATATCAGTGCCAGGAATGCGCCGAGACGATTGAGGTCGTTCAGAGGTTCTCGGACGCACCTCAGACGATCTGCCCTTCTTGCGGGGGGGTGTTGAAGAAGCTCATCTCCTCCCCGGCGATCCGATTCAAGGGGTCGGGCTTCTACCTCACGGATTACGGTAAAGGCACCGCCGGTCCGGGATCGCGAACGGCCGGAGGCAACGGCGGAGGCGACGCTTCCTCCGCGAACGACTCCTCAGCGGCACCATCAGACTCGGCGAAGTCCGACGCCGCGAAGTCCGACTCGGCCAAGGCGGACTCGCCGAAGACCGACTCCTCGAAGTCGGACGCGCCCAAGTCGTCGTCGGCCGCTCCGGCCAGCCGCGACTCCGGCTCCTAGTCCCCGATTCTTCACGCGACCATCACACGGAATCCATGACGTCGCGACACGTTCGCCCGTACAATCGAGCGAGCACGAAGGAATCGCATGAGCCCCCAACGAGCGCTGAAACAGAAAGCCGACACCGTCCTGGTGGAGGTGTTTCGCTCGATGTTCGAGGAGATCGACATCGCGAAGATCCGTCGCGAGGTCGAGGGGCTGCGGAAGGTGAATCCTGACTGGGAACCGCGCGACCACGCTCGCGCACTCTCGAGGCGCACCGCGCTCCGCTGCGCCGCCGCCGGCGCGGTGACCGGCCTCCCCTCGGGGATGGTCGCAATCGCGACGCTGGGAGCCGATCTCGCCTATCTCGTCTATCAGCAGTTCCGCCTGATCCTGGGCATCGCGACGATCTACGGGCACGAGCCCGGCGGACGGGAGCGCTTCAGTGAAGCGCTCGTCTGCGTGGCGCTCGGATCCGGCGTCGGAGTCGGCAAGCATGGGATGGCGGTCGCGGTCGAATCGGCTCGGGCCGAGGGGGGGATTCTCGCCGAGCGCATCGGCTCGCGACTCCTCGGAGATCGTCTCGGAAAGATGATTCCGGTCGTGGGCGCCATCTCCGGTGGCGCGCTGAACTACTTCGTCGTCCGAACCATCGCGCGAACGACCATCCGTTACTACGAGGCGATGATCGATCCGATTCTCGCCGACGAGATCTGGGCGGAAGGCGACCGCGAGCACGCCTGAGCTCAGCGTTCGACAGGTGTGATTTCTATTCCTGCTTCTGTTCGTAACCGGGTCGGTTTCTCTTCTGCTCCGCGCCGTCGCAATTGTTGCAGTTCATAGGAATGCTCCCAGGAACGCCGGGGTTTCAGACGGCTGAATGCAGAAACAATCCTGGTGTGATCGACAGACGACGTCTCTGTTCGAGCGGCGTCGAAGAGCGCGTCGCGTGCGGATGATCGTCGACCTCACGGCGAAGATCATTCACTCCGACGACTCGATGACCTACCGCGAAGCGCGGAGCCTGGTCATCTGCGCGCGCAAGGCGATTCTCGACCTGCTGCCTCAGTACGAGGAACAGTTCGAAAAGAAGATCGTTCCGCAGTTCGATCAGATCATCGGCCAGCGCTGGCCGCTCGAGCACCAGAGCACGTTCATTCCGGCCTCCGAACTGGTCAACTGAGATTCCGCGTCGGCTTCGAGGCCGGATCAGCGCGGCTGGAGCAACTCAGCCGCTGCCACAACCGACTGCATTCTCTCGAGACGCATCCCGCCGGCCCCTGCAGCGCGCGCGCGCGCGAGCTCTCGCTGCGCAGATTGGATGTCCCCTTCCGCGGCGAGCCGGAGCCCCGGGACCTCCGGAGCGAGATGCCGGTACTCGAGACCTTCGAGAGTCTGAGCATCCCAGGCGTCTCGGCGGGCGAAGACCATGGCGACGTCGTCGAACCCGATCAGCGCCCATCGGTTTCGCGGAAAGTACGCCTGCACGGGAGGGACGTCGATCGCCGCTCCGGTCACCCCATCGACGACCTGCATCGTTCCCGCGGCGTACTCTTCGACCGCCAGGGCCAGATCGTATTCGGCGAACAGCGCGCTCCAGAGCCGGCTATCCTCCCGCGCCCGGGCGAACCGTGACAGAAAACTGAGATGCAGTTCGTTGCGTCCGTCGGTCAGGACGCCGCTCTCGGGCCAGAGCGACCAGATGAGGTAGCCGCCGAACTGGTCGGGGTTGTAGATGTTCCCTCGAAGCCCGCTGCTCTGCAGCTGCTTCACGGCCGACACCGGAAATCGCGTCGCGTCGACGCCGACGCCCCATCCGCGCCCCACCGGAACGGCGACGATCGCCACGAGCGCGAGACCAGCGGCCGCGATCCCGAGCGTGCGACGCTGGATGCGCGGAAGAGCCGGAGCGAGCAGGAGAGGGAGCAGCGCAAAGAAATATCCCTGATTCCGGACGAACCTCGCCGCGAGAAGAGAGAAGAGACAGAACAGAAGAAGCCGCGGCGTCAGGGCACTTCGCCATCGCAGAAGCAGCAGGGCGAGGCCGGCCGCGATGGCGATGTAGAGCGCGGGAAACTGGTCGATGCGCGACGGGAGCCATTCGGCGTTGACGAACTCACCGCTGCCGACGACGCGCGCAAGACGGAGCGGAGAGAGCACTCCCGCGATGCCCCAGGGCGTCACCAGGAGGGCGACGGAGGTGAGGGTAACCGAGGCGGCGCGGGCAGTCAGGTCCGCACGGCTTCGCTCCCCTGCCATCCACAGCCCGGCGCCCACGAGTCCCGCGATGGCCGGCGCCAGCAGCGCGGAAGGATGCATGTTCATCCAGACGATCGTGAGCGCCGTCAGCAGAACCAGCCGGCGACGAGTCAGCGGGGCGAGAAGAAGATGGACGGCGACGACCGCGAAAACGACTCCCGCCAGCTCCGGACGCACGCCCAGCCGGTGATCGGCCCCTGCGAACGCGAAGGCGGCGATGAGCAGGGCCGTTGCGATTCCCGCGGCGCGGGTGACGAGAGCGAGAATCGCGGTGAACAGCGCGGCGACGACGAGGGCTCGGAAAGCCGAGAGACCGGTGAGTCCGGATACGCGCTCGATCCCGTGCAGCAGCACTTCGAAGAGCCACTCACCGTTGTGCCAGACGACCTCGTCGCTCGCCAGGGCGAACGGGTCGGTCTCGGGCAGCGCTCGGTGGGCGACGATCCACTCGCCGGTCGCGAGATGCCAGAAGGCGTCGTAGCTCTGAATCGGAGCGAGCGCGGCAACCAGTAGAAGGACGAAGAATGTCCCGGTCGCGAGATTCTCGGCGCGGGAACCAGAACGCTGCTCCATCGGGTGGAGTATAGCGGCGCAACCCGCGCGCAGGTCAGGCGGGAAATCAGACGGAGCCGATCACCCCGCTCGATCAGTTGCCTGCGGGCTTTTCGGAGTCCGTGCCGGGAGTCGGCGCGGCGTCAGGCTCCCCGCTCGGCTTCTCGAGCAGGTCGGTGGAGACGGGAGGCAGCTCCCCCGCGAATGGTGACGGCGGTGGATCCGCCTGGCGAAGCCGAACGCTTCCGTTGACAGTCTCGATCTCGAGAGGATACCGGCCGCCGTGGAGCGATCCGCGCGTGCTGCGTCTTCCGCTCGTCTGAATCACGACCGGGAGGTCGGTGTGAAAAGAGCCGTTGACCTGGTGGATATCGAGGTCGAGCGACGCGTCGTGAGGGACTTCGACCGCGATGGAGCCGTTGATCGTCTTGAAGGTGCCACCGCGGAATTGATTCTGGAACTCGGCCCGGATCGACCCGTTCACCGTCGACGCGCTGACCTCGGCGCCCGGCGTGGATACCTCGAGTCGCCCGTTCACCGACTTGAGCGCGGTCTCTCCGAGCACGTGCTCGACGACGACTCTGCCGTTCACCGTGGAGGCATTCAGCCGCATCCGCGCCGGCATCGTCACTTCGAAGCTGATCGACGGCTTGCCGCCGTCCATCATCGCCAGAATGCGCCGCGAGCCTTTCGTCCGCCGCTCGCGGATCACGAGCGCGTCGCCGTCCTGCCGGATCTCGATTCTCTTCGCCAGCTCTTCGCCGTCGCCGCGCTCGGCGCGGCTGCTGGCCGTGATGCCGATCGACGAGGTTTCGGATCCGACGACTTCGATCCGTCCGCTGATTCCGCGGATCTGGACCTGATTGATGGAGGCGGCGTCGTGGCGGCTCTGGAGCTCGACCCGTTTCCCCGCCGGCGAATAGCAACCAGCGGCCGCGGTCAAAAGGGCGGCGAGCAGGGCAAGTCGGGCGATCCGGGTCTCCATAAAGCGGGCTCCTCGACGGTATTAACGGATTTTCGCGCGGGAAGTTCTCGTTTGCCCTCTCCGGCGGGAGGGAGGCCCTCTCTGCCGAAATCAATGATCCGGGAGGCCGCCGGGCGCCGGCCATTCCGGAGGAGTCTGATACGAGCTCTGAACCATCTCTTCGACTTCTGCGAATCGCGGCCTTTCTGGTCGATTCGCTCCTCTTCTCCGGCGCGCTTCTGATTCCCGGAGCCGCGGTCAGCTACGCCATTCTATGGGCGGAAGGGCCCATTCGGCGGGTCAGTCTCGTCTGGTGGATCATCTTCCTCATTTTCCTTCTGGCCATCCTCTTCCGGGATGGCTGGAAGGGACGGTCCCCGGGCAAGCGGATGATGGCGCTTGCGATTCTCACTCCAGTCGGGGCCGGCTCCACGTTCGGACGATCCCTTCTTCGAAACCTTCCTCTCGTCGTTCCAGGGTGGAACCTGATCGAGGTCGTGATCGTCGTGTTCACCCGGCAGGGGAGACGGACGGGCGACCGGCTCGCCCGCACCAGGATCGTGGAGGAGTGACGCGTGGCAGAGGATCCTTTCCTCTGCCGGCTCCAACGATGGCTCGTGCGGCAGAGGAAAAGATCCCTGCCACGCTCATCCCCGGGTGACACCGATCCGGTGCGATTCGAGCTCTGCCGTGAGCCGGTCGCTCATCGATCGACGAACGCGAAGGAAGAACTCGGCTTCTTCTCCGAACTGCGAGCGGTCGAGAACCACGTCGGGGGGATCGACCAGCCGGAAGATGAGATTCGCGTTCCGATGGTGAGTGCGGACCTCGAGCAAATCGTAGAGCCAGCGATCGACTCGGGCCGCTCCCGAGAGCGCTTCGGCCGCCGCGTCGCGATAGGCGCGGGCGAGGCCCCCCGTCCCGAGTTTCACGCCTCCGTACCAGCGGATCACGATCACTCCGGCGTTGGAGAGCCCCGAGCTCTCGATCGCCTGCGCGATCGGGCGTCCGGCCGATCCGCTCGGCTCTCCGGCGTCCGAGCTTCGCGCCAGCGGAGGATCGAACAGCCGGAATGCCCAGCAGTGGTGGGTGGCATCGTGATACTCGCGCTGGGCCTCGGCGAGTCGGCCGGCGAAGCTCTCCTCGCTCTCGACCGGGACGACGACGCCGCGAAAGAGGGAGCGCTGGACGCGAATCTCGGCGGCATGTTCCGAGGCAGGGACCTGGTAGTGGTCGAACATGGACGGGGCCAAAATAACGGATCACGGGTCGCTGTTGCACCCGACGACCAATGCGGACCCTTCTTTTTCTGCTGATCCTGGCGGCGACTCCAGCTGCCGGCGGCCCCTCTGCCGAGGCTCTGGCGCGCCGGCTCGATCCGGGCGACGCGGGAGCTCGCATCGAGACTCGCCGCGATGGCCGCGTCGCGAGCGTCTCGGGTATGGCGGTGCGCTTTCCGGGAGATCCTGCTGAATCCGCCCGCCTGGCTGCCGTCCACTACGGCGACCTGCTGAAGGATCCTGCGGATGGAACGACGCTCGAGGTGATGGATGTCCGGGAGTCGCTCACCGGCACCTCAGTCCAGCTCGTTCACCGGCTCGGCGGTGAGATCATCCTCGGCTCCGGCGCGGTGCTTCGATTCGCCCCCTCGGGAGAGCTCGAGGGGTTCGAGAACGATCTCGCCGTCCGCAGACCTTCCGCGCAGGTGAGGGCCAATGCCGGCGCGATCGCCGATCCCGAAGAGCTCGAGGGGCGGCGCGTGGCCGGAAGGGCCTCGGTTCTGATTCAGCATGACGGGGAGGTTCGCCGGGTGACTCGGATTCTCGCCGAGGATCCTCCGTTCGGGGAGATCGCCTTCGACGTCGATCCGGGGTCGGGCGCGCTCCTGCAGGTCACTCCTCTTTACTGGCTCGCGCCCGCGCGTGTGTTCGCTTCGAATCCCGTGACTGCGCTCAACGATCCCTCTCTCCAGGACAGCGACGATTCCTCGTTCGCCGTCCCGGAGAGCGCCTATTCGTGGGTGGAGTTGCGCGACCTCGGCCCCGGACCTGGACTGGTCGGTCCCCGGGTCGCGGTGATGGATCTCGAGTCGCCGAAAACCGCTTCTCCCGACCCTGGGTCCTCTCTGGCGTTCGACCGCGGAAACGAGTCCTTCGAGGAGGTGATGGCTTACCACCATCTCGACGCAGCGGTTCGATATCTGGAAGGACTCGGATATACCGGAACGCGCGCGATCTTTCGCGCACCGCTCCGCGTCGACGCCCACGCAGCAGGTGGTGCCGATCAGTCGTTCTATCGGCTCGGTCCGAACGGCGAGGGAACGCTGTTCTTCGGCGATGGTGGAGTCGACGACGCGGAGGATCCGGACATTCTTCTCCACGAGTTCGGCCACGCCGTTCAGGACGCGATCGCGCTGTTCGCGTTTGCCGGCTCCTACGGCAGCCAGGCCCGCGCGATCGGCGAAGGCTTCGGCGACTTCTGGGCTTTTTCGGCCGGCTACGAAGCGAGCCGCGATTCGGGTCGTGATCCGTACTGCATCGGTGACTGGGATGCCCGTTGCGGAGGAGGCCTCTCCAGCTCCTGCGGCTATCCCGCGGGTGCCGACTGCCTTCGGCGAGTCGACTCGAACAAGACCATTGCGGATTTCATCTTTCGCGAACAGAGCGGCGTCGAGCACCAGAACGGCGAGATCTGGTCTTCGGCGCTGCGCGAGATCCTGATCGCAGCCATTGCCCGCGAGGGTCTGGAGGTGGGGCGGCGGATGATCGATACCGTCGTCGTGGAGAGCCACTTCGGAGTGCCGCCGCAGCCTACCTTCCGGAGTGTGGGCCGCCGGATGCTCGAGGCGGATCGGCACCTGTACGCCGGCGTGAACCGCGCGTCGATCTGCGGAGCGATGATCGGCAGGGGGATTCTCACCGCCACCGATTGCGAGCTCGTTCCCCGCGGCGGTTATACGACGTTCCAGAGCCCCGATTTCGAGCGGCCGATTCCCGACGGCGATGCTTCCGGGCTGACCTCGACCCGCTACATCGATTCCGAACGAACGGTCCAGGGGCTTCGCGTGCAGCTGGACGTGCGACATCCTTACCGTGGCGAGCTGCGAATTCACCTCACCGGCCCGAATGGCCGCACCATCATTCTGCAGGCGCCCAACGCAGACAGTGGAGCCGACATCCAGACCGTTTACGGGCTCGATCTCGAGCCGCGCGAGTCCTTCGCCGCTTTCTACGGCATGCCCGCGAGAGGCAACTGGACGCTGCAGATCATCGATACCCGCGCGGTCGATGTCGGCACTCTCGTTTCGTGGTCTCTCCAGTTCCTGTTCGAGGGGGACGCTCCGGCGGTCGAGCGGCCACGCAGCGGCGGTAGCCTCATCGTCCCCGCGGTCGCTCACGCGCCGGGTGCCGAGCAGACGTTCTTCATCAGCGACGTCCGGGTTCTCAACCGAGGCGCGTCCGAGGCGATCGTGAGCGCGATCTACACCGCCAGTGGTCATGACGGAACCTCGCAGTTCGCCTCTGTCGATCTTGCGATCTCGCCGGGACAGCAGGTGTCGCTCGACGACCTCGTCGACTCGCGCTTCCGCTCCGCGGGAGTCGGAACGCTCGAGATCCGGGGCGACGTGGACGACCTGATCGTCACGAGCAGGACGTACAACGACTCGCCGCAGGGAAGCTTCGGCCAGTTCGTGCCGGCGGTTCTCCTGGAGGACGCCACGACGGCAGGAGGAGAGCCGGTCCACGTTCTCGACCTCCGGAACGACGGTGCGTTTCGATCGAATCTCGGCTTCGTCGATCTCACCGGCGAGGGGGGGCTCATCGCGTGGGCTCTCTTCGACGAGGCGGGGCGCCCGATCGAGGAAGGCTCGCTGATGCTCGCTCCTCACGGCCACGCGCAGGTCCCGGTTCTGGGGGGCGTGGGCGGACCGAGTCATCCGCTCGCGCGCGCCGAGGTGCGTCTTGCCGGCGGGGCCGCCCGGATCGGCGCGTACGGATCGGTCGTCGACAACCGGACGGGAGACGCGATGTTCGTCCCCGCATCCGCGAATCGCAGCGTGGAAGTGATGACCGTTCCGGCGGTGATCCGCGGTGATGGCGCCGAGGGGACCCGCTGGCGCAGCGATCTCTGGCTGTCGAATCTCTCGAGCGAAAGCATCACCTTCACGCTCGACTGGCACGATGCGGCGGGAGAGGTCCGAAGCTACAGCTTCCCGATGACGAGAGGACACTCGATCCGGATCGAAGACGTTCTCGCGAGCGTCTGGCAGGCGGAGACGGGCAGCGGCCTCCTGCGTCTCCGCTCCTCGGCTCGCGGCTGGGGCGCCTCGAGCCGGGCCTGGACTCCGGGCGGCGGCGGAACTTACGGCCAGTGGATTCCGGCCGAGCTCGAGCTGGAAGCGGCCGGTCGGGGAGACCGCGCCCTCGCGATCGCGCAGCTGGCACGCACGGGCTCGTTGCGAACGAACATCGGGATCGCCGAGATCACCGGCGCCCCGGTCACGGTGAGAATCGTGGTGAAGGATGCGGGAGGGCGGGACCTCTGGTCGGGGCTCGAGCGGCTCGCCGGATTCGAGCAGCGTCAGGTGAGCCTGGCCCTGTCGGGTGCGCCGGAGTTTCCGAACGGGTATGCTTGGATCGAGGTAGTCGAGGGCGATGGGAGGGTGCTCGCCTACGGATCGGTGATCGATAACCGCTCCGGGGATCCCATTTTCGTACCCGCAGTCCGGTGATGGGCGCCTTCGACGTTATTCATTCGTGATCAGAATCGCCGTCAGGAACCGATGTGAAGATCTCGCCTTGCCGGCCCGCGCCAGCGAGCACGCGGCGGGCTTCGACCTCCGTGCAGCCGTCGATGAGCCGCTTCGGCTCGCTCCGGGCGAGAGGGCGGTGATCCCGACCGGGATTTCAGTCGCCATTCCTCCCGGTTACGAGGGGCAGGTGCGACCGCGGAGCGGTCTCGCAGCCCGGCACGGGATCGCCCTGGTGAATGCTCCGGGGACGATCGACGCCGATTACCGCGGGGAGATCCAGGTCATCGCGATCAACCTCGGCAGCGAGGACTTCGCCGTGAGCCGCGGAGACCGGATCGCGCAGCTCGTGATCGCCCCGGTGCTCGCGGTCGAGCTCGACCTGGTCGACGATCTGGACGGGACCGCGCGAGGCGCCGGCGGATTCGGCAGTACCGGAGTGACATGATGGACAGTACCGAAATCATCGAAGAGCAATCTGACGAATCGTCGGAGGAGAGCGCGGGTTCGAGCGAGCGCGGGTTCAGCGAGTTGAGCGCCCCGATTCTCGACGAGGTCATCCGGCAGTTCCGCGCCGCGAGAAACGACATCCTCCGCTACGGCGTCTGGAACACCCGGAATCTCTCGGACGAGGACTTCAACAGGATCGACGACCAGAGGCTCTTCGACTACTTCCGCCAGGATCTGCTCGAAACGCGATTCCTGAACAAGGGTCGCCGCGCGGATCTCCTGCAGGTGTGGGGGTGGTTCGACGATCAGATGACGGGCGCGATCCCGCTGATGATCGAGGGGCAGGGAGAGACGTATCTCGAGGTGCACGACCGCGATCTGGAGAAGGTCCGGAAGCGGATTGCGGACGTGGCGTCCTTCATGTCGATTCTTCGGAGCGGGGACTACGACAGCTTCCGGAAGATCAAGTACAAGCTGCGCCGCACGGTGATGCGGCTGACCTACGACCTGCATCATCTCTCCAAGCGCCTCGACAAGTACCGTCGCAATCTCGGACCGACCTACCGCGCCCGCGACATGGATGCCCCGGTGTCCACCGATCTCGGCTCGATGGCGCACTGAGAGTGGCAGAGGATCTTTTCCTCTGCCAACCAATCTTCGAAGCGATGCCGTCGAGTCGGACGCCCCGCTTCGAAGCGCGACCCCCGAAACCCGACTCGATCCTCGCTGGCGTGGCCAAGTGGGCAGAGGAAAGGATCCTCTGCCACAGCCACCCTCAGATCCCCAGCACCGAGGTCTGCCCCTCGACGACGTTGACCTGCTTTCGGTCGGTCACCGCGCCTGCCGCGTCGAGAAGCTCCAGCGTATACATCCCGGGTCCGACGTTCTCGATCATGGTCGATCCCGGGCGGAGCGTCATCTCGGGCCGTGGATCCCATATCGCGCTTTGATGCGGATGCCCGGTGGGATCGAGAAGCCGGGCGCGGACCGAGCTCGTCGCAGACGAGTCGATGCGGATCGATCCGCCCGGGCGAAGGGAAACCGCGAGCTGCGCACCCGGGACCGAGAACTGAACCCGCTGCGAGGCGTAGCCGCTCGCGTTCACCAGGGCCGAATAGGAGCCGGGAGCGAGCGAGATGCGGGTAATGCCGCTCGCGTTGGGGCGGAAAGGACCCTGCTGCGCGACACGCCCCGCGCCGTCCAGCACGGAGATGAAGGCGTTCAATGCCCGGCCGTCGCGGGCATCGACGATTCGGAGCGAGACGCCGTCGGTGGGCGAAAGGCGGAACTCGAGATCGGCGATGGGGGAATCGGAGACATGTAGCTCGCGAACCTCCTGACCGAAACCGCTCTTCGTGGCGCGCAATCTGTAGTCGCCTGGCGTCACGCTGTCGATGACGAAGTTTCCGGCGGCGTCCGATCGCCCCGGCATCGACATGAAACGCTGTTCGGGATCCACTGATTCGAGCGTCACGGCGGCGTCCGCGATCGCCTCGCCGGTCGTGGAGTGGATCACCCGTCCCTCGATTCGCGATCCGCGCATGTCGATGTCGAGGGCTCCCGAGCCGTCGACCCGGTGCTCGCCTGACCAGGATCCCATCGTGTTGAGGTCGAATGCTCGGACGAGGTAGTCACCCTCCTGCAGTCCCTCGACTTCGAAATTGCCCGCGCGATCGCTGCGGGTGGAGCCGGATGGGAGCGCGCGGTCTTTCGGCGTGAAGCTGATCGATGCGCCTTCGACCGGAGCTCCCCCCCGCGTTACCCGCCCGCGCACTGAATGGCCGGACCCGAACTCGAGGTCGACCGAGACCCGGCTGCCGCTCGACACCTCGACGACCTTCTCGGCGCTGGTGCGGCGTTCCATGAGCGCTGTGCCCTGGGCCCAGACTCGCGTCGATCCCGGCGCTACGCCATCGATCTTGAAGCTGCCGTCGGGCGAGACTCCGCTCCCTGCGCGGTTCGATCCCGTGGAGGCGATGACCTGCACGGCCGACATCTCCGAGGGTTTGAGGCCGAGAACGCGTCCGGTGATCGTTCCTCCCGCTCCGAGCTCGATCCGGATCGGAACACCGCTTCCGACCGCGACGTCGTCGACCGATCCCGAGACCATCCCGCTCTTCGAGGCGTGGAACGAATAACGACCCTCGGTCAGACCGCTCATCCGAAAGTTCCCGTTCGCGTCGGTCTTCGTGGAATCACCGCCGCTGTTCGCGACCGCCGAGCGGCTGTAGACGTCGGCTCCCGCGACCGGAACGCCGCTGTCGGTCACCACGGCTCCCTCCACTTCGAGTCCCCGCCCGAGACGGAAGTCCACCTGCATCTCTCGACCGGAGACTTTCACGCTCTTCGTTTCCGCCACGTAGCTCTGGTGGCTCGCGCGCAACTCGAGCTCTCCTTCCCGGATCCCTTCCAGGATGTAGTTTCCCTCGCCGTCGGAAGGGACGGCGTCGTTGCGTCGCGCCACCGGGCCGAGCCCCGCGGTCCTCTCCGGCACCGTGGAGATGATCGCTCGCGAAACGGGCGATCCGTCGGGTCCGAGCACGCGTCCGGTGATGCGGGTTCCCGGCTCGAGCAGTATCTCCACGCCATCCGTCACAGCGCTCCCTTTGACCTCCACGCTCGGCGTTGTCGCGGTGACATATCCGCCCGCCTGAGCGAGAAGCTCCAGGCTTCCTTCCGGGATGTTCTCGAGCTCGAAGGAGCCGTCGTCACTCTGGAAGCGCGTCAGGTTCGGCGGGCCCATCATGACAACCCCGGCGCCACGCCGTTCTCCGGAGGGACCCACCTCGAAGCTCGTGATGGGGCGTCCGGTTCCCTTGTCCAGGACGCGCCCCCGAATCGTTCCTCCCGCCGGAATCTCAATGACGAGGTCCGCGGTGGGCGCCTCGGTAGTGCGGATCTCCCGGATGCTCTGCTCTAAGCTGATCGCCCAGACGGTGGCCGGTCCCGGCATGAGATCGGCGAGAGTGAATGAGCCGTCCGGCCCGGTCGAAACCGAGTTGGGCTCCATCCTCGTCTGATTGCTCATGGATCTCACGTAGACGTCGGGCACACCCGATCCATCGGGTCGTACGACGCGCCCGGTGATCGTCGCTCCCTCCGTGAGGCGAATCTCGAGAGGCTCGATTCCGGCCTGGACCTCGATCGCGGCGAGCAGCACGGATGCGTATCCCTCACGCTGAACGAGAAGGTCGTACTTGCCGCTCTCGATACTCGCGGTGAATCGTCCCGCGGCATCGGTGTAGATGATCTCGGGGTCGATCGCCCGGAGGCCGGCGATTCGTCGCACAACCATTCGATCCTGTGGTCCCGCCTCTGCGGTGAATCGAATCGAAGCGTCCCGAAGGGGATCTCCATTGAGATTCGTCACCGTCCCCACGACTTCGATGCCGCGAGGGATCATGATGCGGACCCCGGTTCGCGTCGTCCCCGGCTTCACATTCAAGGGCTCGCTATTTCCGGTGGGGAGCCCGCGCTTCTTCGCCGCGAGCGTGACTTCCTCGTCGATCCCACGGAAGACGAAGTTTCCGTCCGGACCCGACCATGCGGAGGTGAGGAACCGGGCAGTGATCGGCGACCAGTTCATATCTGCTGAGGCGATTCGTGCGGCTGCGATCGGTCGCCTGTCCTGATCACTCACGTTTCCCGTGATCACCGAAAGAGGCTCCGTCGCGATATCTCGTTTCGCACGGTCGCCGCTGTTGAGTGAGAGATCGGCCTCTGCGAGTGCGAGCGCCGGAGAGAAGGTGCGGAGGCGGTATCTGCCGGGCGCGATCGGACCGATCGTGTACGTTCCCTTGGTATCCGTGATCGCCTGTCCGCTGGCCTGGCGCAGCCTGGCGCGATCGAACAGCGCAACCTCGACCAGCACGCCGCTCTCGCCGGCGCCGCTCTTCACGTTCTTTACGCTGCCGGAGATCGTCGCTCCGGGGATCAGCCGAAGCTGATATTCGCGTCGGCTGGCGATTCGCGAAGTAGTGGCAATCCGCATCCCTTCCACCGCCGTGATCTCTTTCCAGGAAGGGGGGACCCGCTGCAGGGTGAACGTGCCGTCCTCTCCGCTTCCCCCGTAAGGGAAGCCATCCACGGTCAATTCGGCGCCCGCGACCGGCTGGTCTTTCGAGTCGAGCACGCGGCCGCGCAGGGTTACCCCGGGGGAAAGCTCCACTTTCATGAGCCGCGAGACGCTCCCACCGAGAAAATCGATTGGCGCGAAGTCGGGATGAAAAACCCGGACGATTGGGGCATCGTCCCCCCTCACGATGAGGTGGAACGCTCCATCCTCATCGGTCGTCTGCAGCGACCCTCCTCCGACGATGACTGTAGCCCCGGGGAGAGGCTTCCCGCCGCCGAGAACGATCCCGCGGAAAGGCTTTCCGGCCCGAAGGGGGAGGGCTCCGAGGTCCATCGTCGCGGTAGCCTGCCGTTCGTCGGAAACGAAACCGGAGGCGCTGATCTCGAGATCGACTACTCCGCCGGTATCCGTGTTGAGGGAGAACTTCCCCTTGGAATCACTCTTCGCGGTCGCGAGAGCTTCTCGTTGTGGCTCGCTCGATATCCATCGCGCCAGACTCACCCTTTCAGGCTCGCGTGAGAACGCCGTAATGGTAGCTCCCGCGATGGGTGCTCCCTCCTCGGTCATCACGGTGCCCGTGATCGCCGCCTGCGTTGCTGCAGTCCCGCAGAGCAGAAGTACGGCGCTTACGAGGATGAACTTGCGCATTCGGGGCCCCCTCAGAATGTTCTGTTTGATGAATTTCCGCCGAGCGGACACGCTTAATTTACGCCCGGAATGCCTCTCTGGTTCCCGGAACATGCCCCGAAAGAGAGTGGTTATCGCGGGATGCAATCGATCAGGCCCGGAGCTTGCGCGTTGATCCGCTGAGGACCTTTATGAAAATGAATCTCTTGATCCTTGCCGTTCTGATCTCCACCGCCGCGTGCACGACAACGCCGCCAGGAGAACCGATGAGCTCAGAGTCCCCTTCGACCCCAGCCTGGCGCGTCATCGATCAGGGCGGCTACGGCCGCGGAGCCAATGCCGAGCCCGGCACCTCGAACGCGTCCCGGATCGAGCTCGCGACGACTCCGGCTGAATATCGGCGGCTCTGGAACGAGATCGTCTCGGCCGAGAGCGAGCCGCCGCCGGCTGACTTCTCGAAAGAGGTCGTCGCCTTTCTGACCCTGGGGCAGAAGTCGACGGGAGGATGGGGAGTCGAGGTCAGCGCCGTCGAAGTCTCCGGAGCGTCCGCCGCGGTGAAGGCGACAGTCACCCGTCCGGCTCCCGGGGGAATCGTGACGATGGCGTTCACGGCCCCGTATGCGGTCGTCGCGATCGCGGCGCCCGAGGTCCGTCAATCCACGTGGGTCGATCAGAGCGGCGCGGAGATCGGGCGCGACGAAAAGGATCCCGGTTGACGCGACTTCGCCCGGTGACGCGGGCCGCCGCGCTTCAGGAGAGGCTCGATGCGCTCGTGGAAACGTTCGACGTTTCGACGATCACGCCCGACCCTCTCGAGCTCGTTCTCCGTTATGGGGACGACCGCGATCGTGAAGTCGTTGGTCTCATCGCGGCGGCATTCGCCTACGGTCGTGCCGACATCGTCGTCGCAAACGTGGGCGGTGTTCTCGCGAAGATGGGAGCGTCCCCTTCCCGATGGCTGCTCGAGCAAACAAACGACGGGCGCTTCGATCGGCGGACATCCCGGACAACCTTCAGAGGCTTCACGCATCGCTTTCACAAAGTCGACGATCTGGTGGCGTTGCTGGAGCGGATAGCCCTCGCGCTCGATCGCCATGGCTCGCTCGGTGAGGTGTTCCGCCTCTCGTACGATCCCGCCGACGGAGACATCGGTCCCTCGCTCGCCCGCTTCGTCGCGTCGGTCATCGACGCTCCCGCCGCCGGAAAAGCGCCCGCTTCGCTACGCTACCTCCTGACTTCCCCAGTGGACGGAAGCGCCTGCAAGCGGATGAACCTCTTCCTTCGCTGGATGGTGCGAAGGGAGGCGCCGGATCTTGGGCTGTGGACCTTCGTCGATCCGGCGAAGCTCGTCGTTCCCCTCGATACCCACGTACACCGCATCTCGACCTTCCTCGGCTTGACGAAGAGGAAGTCCGCCGATTGGAAGACGGCCCGCGCCCTGACCGACACCCTGGCCAAATTCAACCCCGGAGACCCGGTTCGCTACGACTTCGCCATCTGCCGGCTCGGAATTCTCGATCGGTGCAGCCGCAAGCGTGCATTCGCCAACTGCCAGGTCTGCCTCCTGCGCGACGTCTGCCGCTTTCCCGTGAAGCGGTGAGATTCCGGGCGGCGCGGCACTGCTTTTGAAGTGACCGGCCGCATGAAGGACTCTCCGGCCGATGGCGAGCCCAGACTCCACTATCAGCCCATCGTGCTGCTCGAATCGGGCGATGTGATCAGCGCGGAAGCGCTTCTGCGCGAAGAGGCCGCGGAGACGATCGCCACCGACGCGGAGAAGAACGGAAAGATCTTCACGCTCGATCGCTCCATTCTGCTTCGAGCGTGCCGCGAGGCGAACGAGTGGCGGGCGAACGGGTTGCGGGATGTCGCGGTTCACGTGAACGTCTCGGCTCTCGAGCTTCGGAGCGCGAAGCTCCTCGACGCCATCGACGCGGCCCTCGAATCGAGTGGGCTTCCGACTGAGTTTCTCAACGTCGAGATTACGGAGACGAGTGCGGTCGACGATTTGAAGCTCGCCGGACGGCTCCTCGATGAGCTGGAATCGCGAGGCGTCGGTTGCTGGCTGGACGATTTCGGCACAGGCCACTCGAACCTGAAATGGTTGAGAGACCTGCGGGTCGAAGGGCTGAAGATCCCGCGCGAGCTGCTTCCCGACTCCTCGGCGGATGAGAGGTCGCGGCTGATCGTGAGGCGGACGATCGAGATGGCTCACGAGCTCGGGATGAAGGTGGTCGCCGAAGGAATCGAAACGGAGGAGCAGATCGAGTTTCTCCGGGAGTGCGGCTGTGACGCCCTTCAGGGCTACTTCTTCGCCGAGCCGGTCACCGCGAAGGAGCTCCTGGCCGAAGTGGGAAGGCGAAAGGGAAAGCGGGCAGCGGGAAATGAGCGATCGCAGATGCCGCGAAAGGAAATCAGATGACGAGAATGCCGACAATCTTTTTCGGACATGGAAATCCAATGAACGCGATCGTGCCGAACGAGTGGGCGGACAGCTGGCGCGCGCTCGCCGCCGAAATCCCGAGACCGAAGTCGATTCTCTGCGTTTCGGCCCATTGGTATCTCCCCGGCACGATGGTGACCGCGCAGGAGAGACCTCGGACGATCCATGATTTCGGCGGCTTCCCGGCGGAGTTGTTCGAGGTCGGTTATCCGGCTCTCGGCGATCCGCAGCTCTGCACGCGCGTTGCGGACCTTCTCTCGCCGCTCGACGTGGACCTCGATCGCGAGTGGGGTCTCGATCACGGCACCTGGTCGGTGCTCCGCCACCTCTATCCAGAGGCGGACGTTCCGGTCGTCCAGCTGAGCATCGACGAGACGCTTCCGGCCGAGGCGCACTATGGAATCGGAAGAAAGCTCGCACCTCTGCGCGACGAGGGAATCCTCGTCATCGGAAGCGGAAATCTCGTGCACAACCTTCATGCCTACTCGTGGGGAAGGCGTCCGGTCGAGCCTTTCGACTGGGCCGTCCGCTTCGAGAGGAAGGCGCGCGATCTGATGATGGCCGGAGATCATCATCCGCTGATCGATTGGGAAGCGATGGGTCGTGACGCGATGCTCTCCGCTCCGACTCCCGATCACTACCTGCCACTCCTCTACGTCCTCGGTGCGGGTGTGGACGGCGATCCGGTCTCGTTCCCGGCTGAGGGATTCGACGGCGGCTCGGTCTCGATGCTGTCGGTTCGGTTGGGGTGAGAAAGGCAGGGGCTAGGGACTAGGGGCTAGGGGCTAGGGAAGGCAGAAGGCAGAAGGCAGAAGGCAGAAGTAAAGACCAGAGCAAAA
>Ga0209347_1000650_pt1 | contig 78074 bp, 64 predicted proteins | sample AutmiccommuBRH23_FD_187382 | JGI IMG/M metagenome (GOLD analysis project Ga0209347, IMG submission 187382) | Deep subsurface microbial communities from Mt. Terri, Switzerland - Autotrophic microbial communities BRH/23 (SPAdes) (version 2) | ecosystem: Environmental > Aquatic > Deep subsurface >...
ACACTTCCAGATCGGTTTTTAAGCTTTCGGATAAACATCTCTGCAATTTTGCAACACCCAAATTTAATAAACTATATTTGATTTTCAGATTGTTACGAGGGTGTTGCAAAAAAATGCGGAAAACAGGTGGGGCGCTCAATTTTTTTTGATTGAATCGTACAGCTTGAATCTTTTTTTACACCAAGCCACCAAGTTCATCAGGACCGATGAATACTTTCAACCACCTCCCTTCCGTTAAACCGGGAGTACTCCTTCCGTCCCCGAGTACTCGGGGACGGACAGGCTCTTGAAAAAAGGAGGAGAATTTTAGCCTGTGACATTTCGCTTGCTATCAACAGCAAACCCCCGCAAGTTGAGCATTTCTCCTCCTTTTCAAGAGCCTGTCCGGCCTCTGACGGAAGGAGTACCCGAGCAACGCGAGGGGGAGGTGGTTCGTCCTTTCCACGGGGGAGGTGGTTGTCCTTTCCAAGAGCTTGTCCCGAACTCGCTTCGGGAAGGAGGTGGTTCGTCCCTCCCAATCCGCCCGCTAAAACTCCCTATCTTTGTTGCATGGATGTGCACGATGCACGAATGAAACCGTATTGGCCATCTAAGTTTTGTTTACTACATTAGTCAGGCAAAAAATAACCGAACTTATGCCCACCGAACGACGACTTTGGACCCGCGAAGAACTGATCCTCGCCTTGAACCTGTACTTACGTTTACCTTTTGGGAAATTGCATCACCGAACACCGGAGATCATTCATTTGGCTGAACTTGTTGGGCGCACACCGAGCGCCATGTCCATGCGGCTAAGCAACTTTGCCAGTGTTGACCCTTACCACCAGGAACGTGGAGTCCGGGGATTAACAGGGGGTATCCGACAGGTGCAGCCCATTTGGGATGAGTTTATCCACAACAAAGAAGAATTACTGTTTGAAAGCGAAAGGATTTTGGCTGAGTTAGAGCACCAGGAAATTGAAACCAAGTATGCAAACCTCCTGATCGGCACTGAAAACTTAAAAGGCGAAACCAAAGTGCGCGAAGTAAAAGTCCGCGTGAACCAATCGGTTTTTCGGCAGATTGTGCTGGCTAACTATACTGGAAAATGCGCTGTTACCGGAATTGATATTCCAGAAATGTTAATTGCCAGCCATATTATTCCTTGGTCGCAGAACAAAGAAGAACGGCTCAATCCGTCCAACGGGATTTGCTTGAGTGCCCATTTTGACAGGGCTTTCGATAGAGGTTTGATTTCATTTGATGAAAAGTACAAACTCGTTTTGGCACCAGCCACAAAGGATTATTGTACCCGATCCTATTACCAACAATGGTTTCAACAGTTCGAAGGGAAACCCATGAATATGCCCTCCAAGTATTTGCCAAAAAGGGAATTTTTGGAGTGGCATCGGGAGCATGTTGGGCAGTGATGCTTTTGAACTACTGGTAAAAGGCAAATCGTTTTCCGTGAGATTTTAGTTTTTCAGGCGAAGGGAAGAAGCGCATATCTTTCGGTAGGTAGATTTCTTTTTGATTGAATTGCTCAATCCCGGTAGCGGGTGAGTAATCCTTTATTTTAGGATTGATGATGACCCGGTAGTCTGACGAAATGGTCAATAAACCCCGGTCAAAAGCGCGGTGAAGGGTGGGAGCCAGGGCAATCCCATTCGGAATCGTATCATCAAACGATTCCGCAAATGGGACGATATGGCAAGCATCAACCATCGATACCTGGTTGGGTGTTTCAATCTTCAACCCACTGATCGCACAGCGATTTTCATAGAGTTGCAAAACCGCTTTTTTGAAAACATGACTTCGAACAATCACTTCTTCCTCGCGTTCCACCGGGTTGAGTTGCTCAAGACGCTGTATAACTTTACGGGCATAATTTTCTCCGGGATCGTATAACATTTCGTTTTGGATATCGTCGGAAGCCGTTCGATAATTTTCGGCTATTCGTTCACCTGTGTTCGGAAAATACCGTTCCAGAATCGTTTGCTTTAATTCTTTCCGTTGAACCGCATCACACAACGCACGAAACAACTCCTCTGACAATTGGGCACCCAGCACCGTTTCCTGCAGCGCTTTAAAACTTTTGATGCTGTTGCTTTTGGTCACCGAAATCGTTTTGCCCGGCATTGTTTGCAATTGCCAGATGCCAGAAGGCTCTGAACCCAAATGAAAAAAGGGGAGTGAAAAGTTGGCGACGTGGGGCGTATGCACCAACAACTTCCAATAATCATGAAAACTCGTTAATAGCTCTGGACAAATCGGAACCAACGGCTCATAAAGGTAGCCCTTCTCAAAACCATCCATTACCGCCAACAGCATAATGGGCTTATGCGGCGCTTTACCGTATGGCGTAATACCCAGGCGAAGTGAAGTGATATTTTTGAGAAGAGAAGGCATAAATCATTGAAAAGTAAAAATAGAAAAACCATCTATATTGGAACTAATTCGATTTTCTTTTTATTAATTACTTTAATGACACTAGAATTAGGTAGTATTGAATTGCTGCTTGGAATTAGAAGTTCGCAGCCAAGTTTACTATGTTGAGCAGAATAATTTAAATAAAAGGAATACTGATTAAACTGCTGGTATAGGGCGCTAATTTCGGATACTTTGTCATAAGACAGCAACCAGCGAAAATCATGATCTTTCTGAAGGTATTCGGCAAGTAGCTGATGATCACTATTTTTGTAATAATTCAAATATAGACTTGACCCTTGCTTATAATAAGGAGGGTCAAGATAAACAAAAACATTTCGGCTGGATTCAGATGATATTGGACCTATCTTATTTTTTAGAAAGGCTAATGCGTCCAAGTTTGTTACGGTGACTTGTTCTTTCTTCTCAATAATCGCTTCTAATTTTCTCCTCAAAGCAGTTTTATTAAATCTCGCGTCAATTTTACTTGTGGCTTGGTTTTGACTTTTTTCACTTTGACCTCCTATGGGACCGGATGTTAATATACCAGATCGATTACATCGATTCAAATAAAAGGTTGCAAACCCTTTAGATAGAATTAAATCTTTTGTATCCTTTATTTTATTACAGTCCTTAAAAATAAATCTCTGTTTATGCCATTCCTCTATGGTGACGGGAGTTGTTTCAAATAATTCAAGAAAATCGTCTGAAAAATCCACTAAACTTTTCCAGAACGCGTAAATTGAGAAATTTGCATCATTCAAAATGATTTTTGAAACCACGTTGTCCAGAAGCAAAGTAATTGCGGCACCTGCGCCACCGCAGTATGGTTCTGCATAGATAGGTTGCTGTAGTTCATTAGTATGTATATAAGATTTAAAATAGTCAGCAAGTATTGTCTTCCCTCCTGGGTATCTAAGCGGAGTGGCAGTTCTAGTAATCATATTTCAGTTTCTTTAATAACAACAAGTTTTTCGAATAAAGGAAACAAAAAATCCCAGAACTTGATCAAAAATTGTGAACTAAGAAATGAAGTGTCGGTACCATGGACATAGCCGTTTAAAACGTCAAGGCTATATTGATTGCTATTGTTTACCAGTCTGTCAATAATCGTTACGACCTTTTTATCTTTTATTTTTTGCTTTACAAATTCAATTCTCTCTTTTAGTAAGATCTGGCGGAGCCCTTTCCCGTATTTCGAGCAGATCTGGTCTTCTAGCTTCTCGGTTTCTATATAATTAAGAACTGCTAAATCTAAAAAGATTCTTATCGATGCAGCAATCGAATTACGATATTTCAGTGGAATTTCTTTGAGCTCTTTGAATAAATCTCTCAGTCGATAATGGGCAACTTCGATTTCATAAAAGTCACTGATAATCCTATTACGGGTTGGATTATGTCTGAGCTGGGCGCGTCTTTCAGTCTCTATCTCGGTTTTTGTTTTCGTCGTAGTTAGGACCTCTTGGCCTTTACCATTACCCCCAGGGTATACTGTTGATGCTTTATCTTCACTATGATTTGTATTATTGATATCTGTGGTTTGATTTTGATATGAAATCACAGGCGGTAAAGTTTTTTGAACCGCTAAAGCATTTTCTAAAGTACTCAAGGTTCTAGAATCAATCCTTCCAAAATCTCCTCGAGGTAAGAGCATTCTCTTTATTAATTCTGAAAATGCATTTAAAAAACTCTCGTGGTCGGAATTGATGACGATGGCATCTTCGTTGAATTCAATATCCCACTTTTCTCTCAAGTCTTTAAAGTTAAAAAATCGTTCCAAATTGGTTAAGGGAAAATGATGAGATACTGCTTGACGATATTCCTCAGGAGACAATTTATTCTTAATTTCTTTAACTAGTTCTTTTAATTTGAGAAGCCTCAATACTGCCTGGAGCTCTGACTCTGAAATGTCAATTTTGGATCTGACACGATTAACGTCACCGTTATATTTCTCATAAAGGTCTGCTATCCATCTTCTTTGCTGTTCAGTTGACCATCTTTGCTGCAATGAAGAAATGCTGTTCCGTTGGGATATATACCACTCCGCATCTTCAAAAGTTGGTGCAACACATACTGGAATTTTCTCAATTGTGGATCGGTCAATGCCTTGAGATAATTTATTGAACAGACCGCGAATGGATTTTGGAGCTTTCATCGGACTTCTCAGCAACTTCAATATTAGGACGCGTCTATTTCCTTCGGCTACATAATATCGTTGATTTTCTTCATTCTGCCATATGACAATAGGGTCACCAGGGATAAAATTCAATCTTGCTATTGACTTTGCTAAGTTTATAAAATTTTCACGGTCAGAGTTCCTCCGAACTATTTCCTCAGCAAAATCTCTAACGGTAAGGTACTTTTCTTCTGGGTCGAGTCTTGGGTTTTCAGACCACAGCCTTAGATTATCCACTGATCTTAGGCTTTTTTTTAGGAGCCAGTCATGATTATTGTTCATAAGTAGGGTAAAAAGGTTAAACAGTCTAAAATTAATTAATTGAATTTAATTTTCACTATTCTTTTTTGTGAAATTGGATTTCGCTAATATTTAGTTTCGTCCCCAACTGCTAACCAAAATTCGTAGTTTGTGCTATTCTTAGAATCTTCTACTGCTCACCCCCCGCCCCCCGTTTCGGAGCGTGTCTTACCCTGCTATAGCTTGACACTAAAAATGTCAGTCGATGTCCGACATGACCATTCAGGGATAGAATTGAATTGTCCAGTGGCCTCTTGAGCTGTCCTGTCGCATTTTCAGGGCTTCCTGTGGATTTTTTTGCATCCCTGTGTGGTTTTTTCTCGTCCAGTTGCGTTTTTTTCGAATCCTGTGCGCTTTTTTCCTGTCCTGTTTAACAGGAAGGCCCCAAAACGTAACTGGGAAGGGTAAAAACAAACAGGGCGCCCCATTTTTCAACAGGACGCCCGGAAAGTTAACAGGATGCAGTTATTCAGTTACTTGCGTGTCGGCTTCTGATTTTTGTCGGTTCTGCTTTTTCCAGTATTGGCTGGAATATCCTTTTAGCCGGTTTTTATCATTTCGGAACGCGTACTTCCCGGCTTCCCGAATTTCGTCAACCAAAACTTTCAGGTGGGCATACGCTTTGTCGCGTATCACTTTTGATTCGTTGGGGTCGGCTTTGTCGCCGTTGGCTTCGGCCAGTAAATCGGCCAGTTCATCGGCGCGGGTGGCGGCCAGGTCAAGCTGACTCAGATCGAACCCAATGGCCGTCAGCGGATCGGGATTTTCACGGCCTAAGACCGCAAGGTCATTCAGGTCCTGGATCATGTCGGCATGCCCGTTGCCATCGGTAATGGCCCTGACCCGGCTTAACAGCGATTCGTCTTTCCGGTAGGCAAAACGCAAGCTCTGCAGCAAGTCGTTACGAAAGGCATACGCCAGCGGCGCCTGTATAGCCCACGCCTTTTGTGCTTCCTGTTGCGAACGGTAATCTTTGTTCCAAATGGATTGCGCCTCGCGGCAAGCTCCTGCACGTACCGGCAGGTCTGAAATCATCTCGGCGGTGATTCCTACCACCGCCAGTTGCTCAGCATCGTCCAAACTCCAGTGATACAGGTCTTCGGCTTCCTGTAGAAAAACATCTACCGGCATGGAAGGCTCGTTGATTTCCCCATCAGGAATGGCCTTGATGGTGTCTAGTTTCGCATTGTAATCATCAATGTTTGCCATTTTTGTTAATTTTAGCATGTGTTAATGTTGTTATTGACATCGGGCCGCCTAAAAAGCTTTCCACGGCAAGGACGGCCTGTTTTTATATTACCGGTTTGATTCTCCGGCATAATCCCTGCCGCAGCAGGGATTGAGCAGATCAATATCTTGACAGTCCGGGCGTACCCGGCGCTGGTCTGTTGACGTTTCGCAGCGTCTTCAAGCAACTTCGTTCCGGCATTTTTCGGCGGTTGATTGTTGAATTTGGCAAAACCATGATGTGATGGCTATGGGGCCTGACGCGAATAGTGAACAAGTTAATTGTATTGAACGTAAAATGCAACAAAAAATTAAATAAATATGGAAATTAGTTTAATTCCTAGTTGTTATGCCAAGCGGGTGGGTGTAGATCCTATGTTTGCCTGTCGATAATTATTGAGTGCGTAATATTCAGATATACAGCTCCTCTATTGGGTTTTATTCGAAATGTCTGTATCGTCCGCTTAATGGCGTTATTTGATCTTGTTGATCAGGTGCTTGAAACGAATCAGGGTGTTTGGTGTGCAGGGTGTAAACAATAAGAATTGATTGGACTCAGCCTCATATTGTACCAGGACGGGTGGGCGGTTTACTTCTTTTTTTAGGCGGAGGTGTCCCGATGAGATCGCGACGGAAGCCTCAGAAACCACCTCCCCCTGCCTTGCTCGGGTACTCCTTCCGTCCCCGAGTACTCGGGGCCACCCCTGACTTTGAAGAGTGACAAACCACCTCCCCCTCGCGTTGCTCGGGTACTCCTCCTTGGAAAGGAGGAGAAATGCTCAACTTGCGGAGGTTTGGAGTTGATAGCATGAGAAATGCCACTGGCCAAAATTCTCCTCCTTACAAAGAGCCTGTCCGGCCTCTGACGGAAGGAGTACTCCCGGTTTACCGGGAGGGAGGTGGTTGGACTTTCTTTCTATTCCTCTTTCACTACATCAATTTTGTGGCGAAACGCTTAGCTTGCTGAGCACGTGGGCTTGTTTATCTGTGTTCGCTGTGGTAAAAAAACGAATCGGGGTTCGGAAACTGCGACCGCGGGGACGTTGGCCCTCTAACGCAACCTTTTGCGGCGGAACAACGTCAGGTATAGAAAAACCGACGACCATGAAACGTAAACTACTGGCCTTCGCTATTTTTCTGGTGCTTGTGGCTTGCCAAAAGGACGACGACGAGCTGCTTCCGCCCAGCGAAACCCTGGAACCCTACATCAAAAACCTGGTCCTTCCCGACACCAAGCCGCCCTATCGGGGCAGTTACTACATTCACGTTCGTTTTAACCAAACCGGGCTGGAACACACCGAGGAGCTCACTTTCTCGGAGCCTACCCACAACATGAGTACCTGGTATACGCCCTCGGATGCCGGGCTGGGCATGTCGGTACAAGGGGTTCATTTCCGCGATGCGGCCACCAACGAGGAACTGGAGGTCACCTTTCACTTTAACAACAGCACCGACCACACCTTCAACATCTGCTATGCCAACTATGTGTTTTCCGATCCCTGGCGAAACGTGGCCGGAGCCAATGTCAGCTACCTGACGCCGGTGAGCCCTTCCGACCCGCATACCAAGCACCTGTACCTGGGCATCAACAGCAGCGAGTACTATTTTAAGATCAGCTATATCGGCTCGGGCCGTATCAACGGGCGGTTTTCTACCCGGTGGAAGGAATGTTGCGGAGGCGACAAAACCTACCTGGTCGAAGGCGACTTTTCCATTCCCGATATCCGGTACTTTCCCGATTAGCATGGGCTAAAGCCCTGGTCGTTGCAGGAAGGCTGAAAAATGAGGAGCTGTTTTTAATCAAATCGGCTGGCTTGTTGTTAGTAGTAGTTCAATCGGTTTTAGACTATGACATCAAAGAAAAACATTCCTTATTCGGTTTTGGAGTTGGCGCCTGTTGCCGAAGGATCCTCGCCGCGCGAAGCTTTACAGCATAGCCTCGACCTGGCACGACAGGCGGAACAATTTGGTTACACCCGTTTTTGGGTGGCCGAGCACCACAACATGCCCAATGTGGCCAGTGCTGCAACCCCGGTCATCATTGGGTATCTGGCGCAAGGCACCACAAGCATCCGGATCGGTTCGGGCGGGGTCATGCTGCCGAACCACTCGCCCTTGATCGTTTCGGAACAATTTGGAACCCTGGCGTCGCTTTTTCCCGGGCGGATTGACCTGGGTTTAGGCCGTGCGCCGGGCACCGACCAGCTGACAGCCCGTGAAATACGCTCAGACCGGATGGTGGCTGTACACGATTTTCCCAATGAAGTGAAGAAGATACGGCAATATTTTTCTGCCGACAACCGGAACAGTGCCGTGCGGTCTTTTGTGTCCGAAGGCACCGATGTCCCGGTGTGGATCTTGGGCTCAAGCACCGACAGCGCCTATCTGGCAGCATCGCAGGGATTGCCCTACGCATTTGCCAGCCATTTTGCCCCGGCTCAACTGCTGGCCGCCTTGGAGATCTACCGCGAAAATTTTCAGCCTTCGCCACAACTCGACAAACCTTATGTGATGGTTTGCAGCCAGGTGATTGCCGCCGAAACCGATGAAGAAGCGGAACGGCAGGCAACGACCTTAAAACGGCTGATCCTGGGAATCATCACCGGACGAAGAGAACTGATGCAACCGCCCGGCGATCCTTCACAGACCAGTGCCTGGGGGATCTTTCAGCGTGAGATCGATCAGATGCTGACTATGCACTGATTGGCGGTCGCGATAGCATAGGCGAAAATCTAAAAGCTTTCCTGGAACTGACCCAGGCCGATGAGATCATGATCACATCGCATATTTTTGACCATCAAACCCGCGTCGAGTCCTTTAAAATATTTTCAGAAATCATGGGCGACTTGTAAACTTAAAAAAGCCCTGGGTGAGCTTCTTGGGAAGGAGAAACCACCTCCGTCCCCGTGTACTCGGGGCCACCCCTGGCTTTGAAGAGTGACAAACCACCTCCCCCGAAGTCTCGGGGTACTCCTTCCGTCAGAGGCCGGACAGGCTCTTGAAAAGGAGGAGAAAGGGTGCATTGCTCGTGGGATTGGAGTTTACAGCAAGCAGAATGTCACTGGCCCAAATTCTCCTCCTTTAAAAGGAGGAGTACTCCCGGTTTACCGGGAGGGAGGTGGTTGGGCTTTTCTTTCTATTCCTCTTTCACTACATGAATTTTGTGGCGAAACGGTTAGCTTGTTAAGCACTCAGGATTATTCATTTGTGTCCGCTGTGGTTATGAATCAAAAAGAAGTAATTTAATATTCCAACCACCTTCGCCTTGCGTTGCGCTTGGGTCTTTCTTCTGTTAAGCGAGACTGGCTATTAAAAAAAAGACAAACCACCTCCCCCTCGCAGTGCTCGGGTACTCCTCCTTACAAAGAGCCTGTCCGGCCCCGAGTACTCGGGGACGGAAGGAGTACTCCCGGTTTACCGGGAGGGAGGTGGTTGGGAGTATTTCTATTTTGGTTTGACTCGGAGCTATGGATGTTTTCGTTTGTCCTTCACTTCCAAAATAGCCTCAACAATGTCTTTGGGATATTCAAATACCCACCGGTTTTCAAAGTGGAGTACCTCAATCTCCAATGAGTTCAAAAAGGCATCACGTTCACGGTCCATTTCTTCGGCTACAGGGCCGGCGTGGAATTCACCGTCCAGCTCGATTCCCAGTTTTATTTCCGGACAATAAAAGTCCAGGATATAGTTGCCTACGGAATGCTGTCGACGGAATTTCAGCCCTACAACTTGTCTGTTCTTTAAAATCTTCCAGAGTGTTGCTTCGGCTGAGGTGGAATGGTTTCGCAAGCTTTTTCGGAAATCCTTGAGGTAAGTACGGTTGTATAGTTTTACCATTTTTCGTTTCAAGTTCGGACAATTTGCCCAAAAGGACAAATTCAAGGCTCCAACCACCTCCCCCTCGCGTTGCTCGGGTACTCCTCCTTGGAAAGGACAACCACCCCGTCCCCGAGTGCTTGGGGCCACCCCTGACTTTGAAGAGTGACAAACCACCTCCCCCTCGCGTTGCTCGGGTACTCCTCCTTGGAAAGGAGGAGAAATGCTCAACTCGCTGAGGTTTGGAGTTAAAAGCAAGTGGAATGTCACAGGCCAAAATTCTCCTCCTTTTTTCAAGGAGGAGTACCCCGAGACTTCGGGGGGAGGTGGTTTGTCTTAACAAAGAGCCTGTCCTGCATCTACCGTGAGGGAGGTGGTTGGGCCTGTTTCTTCTTGATAAACTTGGTGGTTTCGTGTCTTCGCGTTAAAAAATCCGGCATCAAGCAGATATCTCTGGTTCATCGAGCAAATTCGCCATGAGATTGTTATTTTAGTCAAGTTGTCCGGAAACGGGCGTCATTGTTAAACCAGCATCCTGATGCATAAAACCTGAAAACCGTGAAAAATTATTGGATTCGAATCGTTGCTTGTCTGTTCTTAATGGCCCCGCTGTCTGCTGCGGCGCAGTCGGTGGTGCGTGGCTTTGTTTATGAAGATGTGAACCAAAACAACCGGAAAGACCGCCGTGAGCAAGGGGTTTCCGGAGTGGCGGTTTCCAATGGCCTTGAGGTGGTGCAAACCAATGCGGAAGGCGCGTACGAGCTGCCTGCTTCCGACGATCAGATCATTTTTGTGATTAAACCGGCTGGCTACCAGTTGCCGGTCAACGAATTTAACCTGCCACAGTTCTACATCATCCATAAGCCAGAAGGCTCTCCCGATTTGAAGTACAAAGGCAGCGAACCCACCGGCAAACTTCCCCGCTCGGTTGACTTTGCGCTGCTTCCTTCAGAAGAAAAAACCGACTTTCAAATGCTGGTCTTTGGTGATCCGCAGCCCTACACCCAACAGGAAATTGATTTTTTTGCCCAAGGCATTGTTTCGGAGCTGGAACAGGTCCAGGGCGTTGATTTGGGCCTTAGTCTCGGCGATTTGGTGGGCGACGACCTCAACTTGTTTGATCCCTATAAACGGGCGGTGGCCGCCATCGGCATTCCCTGGTTTAATGTGATGGGCAACCACGATATGAACTACGACGGGGAGGCCGACCACCTGACCGATGAAACCTTTGAAACCCACTTTGGGCCGGCGAACTACGCCTTTAATCATGGACAAGTGCACTTCATTGTGCTTGATGATATTTTGTATCCCGACCCGCGCGATAGCCGCGGTTATTGGGGTGGCTTTCGCGAAGACCAGCTCCGGTTTGTTGAAAACGACTTGAAGTTTGTTCCCAAAGATCATTTGGTGGTGCTGGCTTTTCATATCCCCATCAGCGAGCCTGACGGCGACGCCTTCCGCGATGAGGACCGCAACCGCCTCTTCGAATTGCTAAAGGACTATCCGCATACGCTGTCCATGTCGGCACACACCCATTTGCAGCGCCAGGATTTTATGACTGCGGAACACGGCTGGCTGCAGGAGCAGCCTCACTACCACTACAATGCCGGTACTACCTCGGGTGATTGGTACAGTGGGCGCCTGAACGAACAAGGGGTGCCGATCTCGACCATGCGCGACGGAACACCCAAGGGCTATGCGCTTTTGAGTTTCTCGGGGAATGAGTACAAGCTACGCTACCAGGTGGCAGGTCAATCGCCAGACTACCAGTTTGAGATTTTTGCGCCCAAAGTGTTGGAACAAAATAAAAGGACCTCAGCCGGTATTGTGGTTAACTTTTTTATGGGTAGCGAACGCGATACCGTGTACTGCCGCATTGATGACGGGGAGTGGAAACGGATGAGTTATATGAACGACTACGACCCAGCCTACCTGCACCTTTTGCACGAATGGGACTTCACCGAGGAATTGCTGGACGGCCGGCGCCCTTCGAACCCAAAAGCCAGTACCCACCTCTGGCGCACGGGTATTCCAAACAACCTGGCCGTGGGTGACCACACCATCGAAGTGAAAGTGACCGACCAGTTTGGACAAACCTTCACCCAAAGCAGCAGCTACCGCATTGAAGCGCCTTAGACGATGGAGGCAGGGGACAGTCGCAGTGAGCAGTGACGGTAGGTAGTGGTTGGCTGCAAGCCTCAAGCCTGTCCAACCACAGAGGTTTGGAGGAGCCAGAGAGACTTGCAGTGCCATTCGCCTTTAGCTCCAAGCTACAAGCTGCAAGTAGCGCAACTCGCTGGTAGATTCTGATCCGGCGGTTGCCGGATATCTTGGCACTTTTCGCCCAGGGCGTTTGCGATGTATGTTATGGCGAGTCATGCCGAACTTGTTTCGGCATCTCCATCGAACGAGGAAAGCTTGGTTTTAGCCGGCAGATCCTGATCCGGCGGTTGCCGGACGGAAAAATGCGGCGTTTGCGAGGGGAAAGAATCAAGAAGAGTTAATTTAAGGTTCCAACCATCTCCCCTTGGAGTTGCGCTTGGATCTTTCTTCCCGAAGCGAGTTCTGGACAAGCTCTTGGAAAGGACAAACCACCTCCCCCTGCGCTTCGCTTGGGTACTCCTCCTTGGAAAGGAGGAGAATTTGGGCCAGTGGCATCTTGCCAGCTATAACTTTAGAACCCTGGGAGTTGAGCATTTCTCCTCCTTTTTTCAAGAGCCTGTCCGGCCCCGAGTACTCGGGGACGGAAGGAGTACTCCGGGTTTACCGGGAGGGAGGTGGTTGGGATTTTCTTTCTATTCCTCTTTCCGTTGATTTGGGGTAAACAGGCCTGCGGGTTGAGGGTTTAAGGTTTTCTCATCCTTTTTAATAACAGCGTGTTAGTTTCAGAAAGGAGAACCGCTTTTATGTTGGATGAGCTTTTTTGTTGCAAGAAAATAATTGTAAGTTTGTAGGAAACATTCAAAAGGTATGGAAAAGTTAATTTTAGAAATCGACACCCGGAATAATAAAGGCAAGTACTTGCTCGGCTTAATCAAGGAAATGGCTAAAGACGGGGCGTTTGTCAAAATCCATAAAAATGACTTAGCCAATGAATTAAGAACATCAATTAAGGAAATGAAGGCTGGAAAAACAAAACCAATCGATCAGCTTTTTGAATGAGAATTACCGTTCGATACACCCAAACATTCAGCCGAAAGTTTAAAAAATACGCCAGAAAGTTTCATTCTTTGTCAGCCGATTTAAAACTCTTCATCACTAGAATTGAAAGCATAAAACCGATTGATTTAGGTGGAAATATCTATAAGTACAGGCTTTCTGTAAAATCAAAGAACAAAGGCAAAAGCGGGGGTTTTAGGATTCTTACTTTTGAACTCATTGTTTCTGAGAATGAGAAGAATGTCACGTTATTATCGATCTACGACAAAAGCGAACAAGCAGCACTTCCCAAAAAACAAATTACTGAGATCTTAAAAGATGAAGGTTTAATCTAAGCTTCACCCTGAGCGCTATGGTTTTTTCGTTCGTCCTGGGTTTTCGTCTTCTTCAACATCTTCGCATCCTCGTGTTTAAAAAAAGCAGCAAGCTCCAAGTCACCGGCAGATCCTGAACCAAGTTCAGGATGACTCGTCGCGTGGGCATCCACCGAGTAGCAAAGAGATCTTGAAATGAATTCAGGATGCCACTCCGTTTTAGCGAGGCAGGAGGAAGTGGATTGGAAGCAGGCAGTCGTAGGCGCAAATCCAATCTCTGATGGAATCCAGTATCGAGCATCCAGCATCGAGCATCCAGCATCGAGCATCCAGTATCTAGTGTCCAACATCCAGCCCCGAGCCTGCTCACCCCAAAGCGTATTCGAAATCCTTGGCATTTCACCCAACCAGATAGAAAAAAACAGTTTGTCGCGGCGAATGTGTACAAAATTACAGCTGATTCTTTGCTGAAAACCCGACCTTTGAAACTTCGTATGAGGAAAATGAAAAGCGCCATGGTGCGAATTTCAAAAATGAAATAAGAACATCCATAAACCAACTTTCTAATGAAAAATACGACCGCCTTATTGCTTGCCGTAGTTGTTATGATGCAACTGGTTTCATGCCAAAGTCCCGATGCCCGTGCAGTGGCTTTATTCCCCGATGGCTCAGAAATACCGGCCTGGTTTAATGAAACCGGCAAGATTGACCCCGACACCCTGGGCGTGCAACTGCTCATTACCGACTTTGGTGCGGTGGGCGATGGGCAAACGCTGAACACGGAAGTCATTCAGCAAACCATCAATGAAGCTGCGGCTCAAGGAGGTGGGGTAGTCATTATTCCCGAAGGCCGTTTTTTAACCGGCGCCTTGTTTTTTAAGCCGGGCACCCACCTGCATGTGCGCGAGGGTGGCGTTTTGCTGGGCTCCGATGACATTAGCAACTTTCCCATCATGCCCTCACGAATGGAAGGCCAAAACCTGGATTATTTCCCTGCAGTGGTGAATGCCTATGGCGTGGATGGATTTTCCATTACCGGCAAGGGAACCATCGACGGCAACGGGCTGAAATACTGGGAAGCCTTCTGGCAGCGCCGCGAAGAGAATCCCGACTGTACCAACCTGGAGGTGTCGCGTCCCCGGCTGGTGTTTATTCAAAGAAGCAACCACGTGCAGTTGCAGGATGTGCGGCTGCAGAATTCGGGCTTTTGGACCTCCCACTTTTACCAATGCAACTACGTCAAGATTCTCGATCTGCATATTTTCTCCCCCGCCAGCCCGATCAAAGCGCCCAGCACCGATGCCATTGACCTGGATGTGTGCTCCAATGTGCTGGTTGAAGGCTGCTACATGGAGGTCAATGACGATGCCATTGCCCTGAAAGGAGGCAAAGGTCCCACGGCAGATACTGACCCCAACAACGGACCAAATAAAAACATCATCATCCGCGATTGTACTTTTGGCTTTTGTCATTCGGCGGTCACCTGCGGCAGCGAGTCGATTCACAACCGCAACATCATCGTCAGCAATTGTAAGGTTGATGGTCCTTCGCGCGTGTTGTGGCTTAAAAACCGGCCCGATACGCCCCAGCTGTACGAGTACATTTTGGTTGAAAATATTACCGGCCAGGCTACCCGGCTGCTTTTTGCCAAACCCTGGCGGCAGTTCTTCGACCTGAAAGGACATGAAGCACCTCCGGTATCTCAGGCCAACCACATCGTGTTTCGTAACATCAAACTCGACACGAAGATTTTTGCCGATATCGATGTGTCAGAATATGATCACCTGAAGAACTTCACCTTCGAAAATGTAGAAGTAACCGCCGAGAACGGCGAACTGAAACAAGACTTGTTTGATGGCTTGACCCTGAAAAACGTGGTGGTCAACGGAGAACGCCTGGACTAGGGGGGAGAAGTCGCAGTTGGCAGTCGCAGTTGGCAGTAGGGAGCTGCAAGCTTCAATTCGCGCAGAACCTGTCAGTGCAGGTGGCGTCGGGCCAGTCTGGGCTGGCTCAACTCTCCGGCAGATCCTGAAATGAATTCAGGATGACCCTTTTCGCCTGAGGGTGTTTGCTTTGCACTGGCGAGTCATGCCGAACTTGTTTCGGCATCTCCATAGAATGAGGAAAGCTTGATTATCGTGGAAAGAACAAACCACCTCCCCCTGCGCTGCGCTTGGGTACTCCTCCTATCCAAGGAGGAGAAAGGGCTCAACTCGCTGAGGTTTTCAGAGAACAGCAAGCGAAATGTCACTGGCCAAAATTCTCCTCCTTACAGAGAAGGAGTACTCCCGGTTTACCGGGAGGGAGGTGGTTGGGTTTTTAATAACTTGGTGGCTTGGTGTTTTAGAAAGCTGTCCCGGCAAAGACGGGATTCCAAAATCCAACCACAGGGTCGTCCAACACCCCAATAACCAATGACCAATCCCGCAATATTTTCCTCGCCGAAACAAGGTCTTTTCTGAAATAAAGCCATCTTTGCAGATAGAAAACGACAAGCATAGCTTCATGGCCAACAAGTATTTCCAAGCGATGAGACGATTTTTGCCCGACGGATTTATCTCCGGCATTCTGCTGATGATCCTATTGGCGTACCTGCTACCGGGCATTGGCAGGCAGGGCAGCGCCATCGAGCTGAAGGTGCTCATTCGCTACGGCATCTCGCTGCTGTTCTTCTTTTATGGCCTGCGCTTAAGTCCCGAAAAACTCAGAGCCGACCTCAGCAACTGGCGCTTGCACCTGCTGATTCAATCCATCACTTTTTTGGTTTTTCCCTTGGTGGTGCTGGCCTTTCGCCCTTTGCTGGCAGGCACCGAAAATGAAATGCTTTGGCTGGCGGTTTTCTTTCTGGCGGCGCTGCCGTCCACCGTCTCTTCCTCGGTGGTCATGGTGTCTATTGCTGAAGGTAATCTGCCCAGTGCCATTTTCAACGCCAGCATATCCGGTGTCATCGGCATTTTGCTCACCCCGCTGTGGATGGGTATTTTTCTGGAAAAGCAAAGCGAAGCCTTCGCCTTTGGTGAAGTCATCCGCGACTTGGTCGTTCAAATTCTGATTCCCGTATTTATTGGCCTGATGCTGCACCGCTGGTGGGGTGTTTGGGCCAACCGCAACAAACGCTATTTGAGCCTGTTCGACAAATCCGTGATCCTGATGGTGGTGTACCGGAGTTTTAGCGATTCGTTTCTGAATGGCGTGTTCACCAGCATCATGCTGCACGAGTTGCTGTTGTTGGGCGGCAGTGTCATTGGCTTGTTCTTTTTCATTTTTGAAGGGACCAAAGTGCTGACCCGCCTGATGCACTTTAACCGCGAAGACCGGATTACCATCTTGTTCGCCTCCTCAAAAAAGTCGCTGGTTCACGGCTCGGTCATGGTGATGGTCTTGTTTGGCGATACCTCCGTTGGCAGCTTGTTTTTGGTGCCGGTTATGATTTACCATGCCTTTCAGTTGTTCTACATCAGCATTGTGGCCCGCCGCTACGGGAAGGAGAAGATTGAAGGATTGAAGGATTGAGGGGTGGAATTTCCGTTTCGATTTAATACCTTTAACCTTTGCCAGTAAACAGAGAAAAAACGTATGGTTCGAACGCTAGCCAAAATAAGCCTGGTCCTGTTGATTATTGTTTCCCTTCCTATGGGATTCTACCTTGTGAGGGAATTTTCAACCTTAAGCAAAAACGAAGAAATGGTTGAACGGGTGTTTAGCACCCAGCTCGAATCCATCTTGTATTCCATCAATCAATATTCTGAAAATGTGGTCCAGCAATGGAGCCAAAGCCTCGATCATCCGGTTGATCCGCAGGGCGAGCTGATGCAAGGGCTGATGGAAAACCTGTTTGCCAAAAACGAAGCTTTAAAGGCGGTGCGTTTCTCCGACCTGAATGTCCAGGAAGAACAGGCGATTTACTTCAACGATTCGGCTTTTGCGGTGGATGTGTGGCCTGAGCAGCCGGAGCTCGACCGGCTACAGGGATACCTCGAAGCCAACTATCAGCGCGTTCAGGTGCAGGCTTTTGAGGAACGGCTGCTGCTCTATTTTCTGCCGAAAAACCGCGATGGCCAACAGCTTTGTCAGTTGGTGGTGGAGCCGCAGGCCTTTATTCAGCAAAACCTGAGCCCCATGATTCAGCAGGTGGCGCACGACATTTTTTACATCACCATCGCGGATTCCGTCTCGAATCAGGTGCTGTTTACCACGGGCGAGGATAGCGGCCTGGCCCAAACTTCGGCACGAGCAGCCATGTGGTACCTGCCCGGGCACCAGTTGGGTATCCGGTTAAAATCGCAGACCTTGGAAGAGTTGGCTTCCGAGCGCACCCAGCGCGACAACTACATGCTGATGGGCGTGGGCTTGCTGGTGGTGCTGGGTTTTATTTTTGTGGTGATCAATGTTCGAAAAGAAATCAAGCTGGCTGAAATCAAGTCGGAGTTTGTCTCCAACGTGTCGCATGAGATCCGGACGCCGCTGGCCCTGATCAGCATGTATGCCGAAACGCTCCTGTTGAAGCGGGTCAAAACCGAAGAGAAGCAGACGGAATATCTCCGCACCATTCACGAGGAAAGTGCCCGGCTGACCGGCATTGTCAACCGGATTTTGAATTTTTCGCGCATTGAGCGCAACCGGATTAAGTACCATTTTGACCGGATTGACTTGCAGCAGGCGCTTCCTGAGATTGTTGCTGATTTTAATGCCCACCTGTCGGCAGCCCATGTCGAATGTCAATGCGAACCCGGCGAGCCGGAGGCCTGGGTGATGGCTGATTGGGAGTCTTTGAAAACGGTTGTTGGCAACCTGCTCGACAATGCCATGAAATATAGCGACAAGCCCGAAAAGCGAGTCCGGGTGCGCATTTTGAAAAAGGCCAAGCACGTGTGGATTGAAGTGGAAGACAATGGGATCGGTATTTCGGCCAAACATCAGAAGTATGTATTCGATCAGTTTTACCGCGTGACCGAAGGCGACCTGGCTCACCGTGCCAAAGGATCCGGGTTGGGCTTAAACCTGGTGAAACGGATTATGAAGGCGCATGGCGGAACGGTTTCAGTTCGCAGTAAGTTGGGTGAAGGGAGTACCTTTAGTTTGAAATTTCCGCGTAAAGAAAAAGAATAAAAGCATGTCGAAAATCTTAATTGTTGAAGACGAACAGGCCATGTTGGTTGGCTTGCGCGATAACCTGGAGTTCGAGGGTTACCAGGTTGAAACAGCCGATCGTGGCAATGATGGCTTGAAAAAGTTACAAGCCGGTCATTTTGATTTGGTCTTGCTGGATGTCATGCTTCCTGGCCTGTCGGGTTTTGATGTGTGCAAAAAAGCCCGCGCCCAGGGCATTGAAACCCCGATTATTTTGCTGACGGCCCGTGGCGAAGAGCTGGACAAGGTGCTGGGGCTGGAGCTGGGCGCCGACGATTATGTGACGAAACCGTTTAGCCTGCGCGAATTGCTGGCCCGCATCAAAGTAATTTTACGGCGAACGGGCAACAGTGATAAAAGCCAAAACGATTCGCTGATCATTGGCAGTTTGCAGGTTTCTTTCGATGCTTACGAAGCTTTTGATACCAAAAGCCAGCCCGTGAAAATGTCGCATAAGGAATTTGAAATTCTGCATTACCTCTACCGGCATGCCGGTAAGATTGTGACACGCGATGACATTCTCGACCAGGTGTGGGGCATGGACTACCAACCTACCGCCCGCACGGTCGATAACTTCATTGTCCGCTTGCGCACTAAGATTGATACACCCGAAAGCCAGCACATCATCACGGTGCATGGTGTGGGGTATAAGCTGGTGTTGTAGATTTAAGTTTCGAGTTTTAAGTTTCGAGTTTCAGGTTTCAGGTTTCAGGTTTCAAGTTGCCGCACACAGGCGTATGGAGGATCTGTAAGCCGCAATTCGTACCGTAACCCACTACTTCAATATTCAATATTCAATAACCAATATCCAATATCCAATCACCAATTATCCAATCACCAATCACTAATCCCCAATCACTAGTTACCCAATTTCATGACATTTCTGTGACATCTTATGATATCATGTGATCATTGTTTGACAGCGGGCTTACATCTGTGCCCTTACTTTGTACCAGAAAACAATTAGAAACAGAAACTCTAAAAACTCAAAGCAATGAAAACAACAAGAACAATGACACTGATGGTTGTCGCTTTTTTAATGATGACCGGCCTGACTTTCGCAAGTGAAACCACTGCCACCATGGCCAAAAAAGAGCTGTACCACGAAATCACCGAGGTGTTCAACAACGACCTCAAGGATTGGAACAACTACTTCTACCAAAACGACATCGACAAGTTGGATGAAAAAGTGCAGGTTTGTTTTATCGTGAATGGAGACCAGTCGCTGAGCCTCGTCCGGGTGAAAAGCAAAGATGGTGCTGCAACTGACTATGTGAAGCACGTTTTTAAAACGCGTAAAATCGAAGCCGACAAGGTGCTAGTGGGGAAAGCGTACATCTTTAATATGGATTTGCGTTACGAGGCCAGGTAAGCCAGACAGCAGCATTTCGAATTGATTTTGTTTTTAAATATCTTGTACCCAAAGTTCACGACATCATGACCAGCAGATTTATCATCGTTTATGTATTGATCCTGACAGCCTTTGGTTCTTCGGAGCTGAAGGCTGCGGATTGGAAATCGCTTATCAGCCTGAACGGAAGTTGGCAGTTTACGGTGGGCGACGACCCGGCATGGGCTGATCCGGCAACCGATGTGCGCGACTGGGACGTGATTCAGGCACCCAAAGCCTGGGAACATTATTACGAAGATTACAACGGCTATGGCTGGTACCGGAAAAATTTCAGCCTGAACTGGATCCCCGAAACCGGAATGGTTCACCTCTTTTTAGGGTACATTGACGATGCGGATGAAGTGTTTGTCAATGGACAAAAAGTGGGACAAAGCGGAGGTTTTTTCCCGAACTACGAAACCGCGTACAATCTGGAGCGAAACTACCTGGTTCCGGTTGCGCTCCTCAATAAAACAAAAAATGTAATTGCAGTGCGCGTGTTTGATGAAGGCCGCGATGGGGGCATCGTCCGGGCCGATAAGTTTGGGCTGTACTACGACCACGACCAGGCCCAAATGGCTTTCGACCTGAGTGGTACGTGGAAGTTTACCACCGACAACTTTGGCAATATGCACAATCCGCAAACCAGCGACGAGCAGTGGGACGACATTTATGTGCCCATGAAATGGGAAAGCCAGGGCTATGCTGATTACAACGGACGGGCCTGGTACCGCAAACGATTTTCGCTGCCCGAAACTTTGAAAGGCGAAGAGCTGTACCTGGTTTTAGGAAAAATTGACGATTACGATGTGGTTTACCTGAATGGATACAAGATTGGGCAGGTGGAGGATTTGGATACCTATTCCCGGTTTCAGCGCAGCAACGCTTATTCGCTCTACCGGATCTACAAAATTCCATCGAACTTGCTAAAAAGTAAAAACCTGCTTTCGGTTGAAGTGGAGGATGATTTTCAGGATGGAGGTATTTATGAGGGACCGGTGGGAATTATGAGGGGCGACGATGTCAGCCAGTTTCGGGAGAAAATCCAGTGGCAGGAAAAAAACTGGGGTTGGAATTCATTTTTTCGTGATCTGATCCGCTTATTAGATTAGCTATGAAAACACGAAATACAAGGAGGTGGTTGGGAAGCCTGATGGTGCTGCTGTTGATAGCCCATGCTGTGCTGGCTGCTGAGCCCGATGAGAAGGATTTGCGCGGGCTGTGGAAGTTTCGCATTGGCGACCGCAGCGAATGGGCTTCGCCACAATATGATGATACGGACTGGGATCATATCCGGGTGCCGGCACGTTGGGAAAACGAAGGTTTCCGCGGCTACGACGGCTATGCCTGGTACCGCACCCGCTTTTCGCTAGGGGCCGAGCTGGAGAATAAAAAACTGACACTGGAGTTGGGTTATATCGACGATGTGGATGAAGTGTTTATCAACGGGACCAAGATTGGTCAAACCGGCTCTTTCTCGCCACACTATACCACGGCCTACAATGCTTTGCGTAAGTACGAAGTTCCACCAAGCCTCATTCGGTTCGGCGAAGAAAACATCCTGGCCGTTCGGGTGTACGACAGCCAGCTCGAAGGCGGAATTATTTCGGGAAACATCCGCATCTTTTCAACCGGCGTGTTGCCTCCTTTTTTTCAGGATTTGACCGGAACCTGGATGTTCAACAAGGGAAAGGCTTTTCAGGAGCAGGACCACAAGCCCATTCAGGTGCCTGGTGCCTGGGAGAACCAGGGCTACAACAACTTTGATGGTTATGCGGTCTACACCCGAAAAATCCGGGTTTCCGAAGCCATTGCTTCTCAGCGGTTGGTGCTGCTGGCCGGCCGGATCGATGATGCCGACCAGCTATTCATCAACGGAAAGTTTATTGGCGAAACAGGCGACTACCACCGAAGGGGATACGGTGAATCGCACCGTCAATTGCGAAATTACTTTATTCCGCCCCATGTGTTTAAAGCGGGCGAAGACAATATTTTGGAGATCCGGGTGTACGACTGGGGTGGATTTGGTGGCATTCAGGAAGGCCCGGTGGGCTTGATGACCCAGGATCAGTTTCGTGCGTACTGGAAATCGAAACGAAGAAATTAGTTTTTTGCAAATAGTTTTTCACGATTAGATTTGAGCGTTTAGTTTGAATGGCAGGCCCGAAATGGTCTGCCATTCTTCGTTAGCGGCAGCTTCTCCTGCCAATTTTTGAGATGTGTCCGTAGCTGAATGGCATGTTCTTATCAAACAAGGCTTTTCATCTGTTGTTATGGAGAATACACCAAATGTAAAAGGAGTGAGCCTATGGACCCAAAATTTCAAGGAGGCGTCAACATCGCCATCAAAATACCCAAAAGAAAGTATGAGGAAACGGTCGCGTTTTATCGCGATGTCTTAAAACTCGAAGTCGAAGAGCAAGCCATTGACAACCCCACCGTGTCGCGAACACACCAGGTGAAATTTGGCGGTAACGTGGTTTGGCTCGATTGTGTTGACAATTATGCGCATCAGGAGGTGTGGCTGGAGCTGAAGACCAACGCGATTGATGCGGCCACGGACTATTTGAAACGGCAAGGAACGGAAACTTGCGATGAGCTGGAGCAGATTCCCGAAAACATGCATTGGATCACCGATCCGGCGGGGACGGTATTTATTTTGAATGAACCTGAAAAGAAGGACGGGTGATGGAAGCAAAAAATGAAACCAAACCAGTGATGAAGGAAGTGGTGCTGAATGCGCCGGTCGTCAAGGATTGGAAAGCTTTGGAACCAATCATCTGGATTTGGCCAAGGCGAATTTTGTGGAGGGATGGAATACCATCATCGGAGAATCGATTAAGAAGTTTGTGGAATAAGTTTGAGCTCGTGGGTTCGTTCCTGCGTGGTGCCGATCTCAATGCATCGAGATGCTGATGTCACGTCATCGAGATGCTGATGTCGCGTCATCGAGATGCCGATGTCGATTCGAAGACGCCCCGACGCTCAACGGAGGGAACTTGAATCAGTTGCGATAAAGACGATTAAGAAATTATTCATTCAATCCATGTCCTTGAATGATTTGTCGTATATTTATCCTCTTGAAAAACAAACATGCGTTAACTACTATTCCAACAAATAATTAGAATCATGAGAAAACAAAACAACAGAAGAGATTTTTTGAAAGTTTCGGCAGCAGGAGCTCTGGGCCTGACCGTGCTCGGACCCTTGGCCTGTAGCCAGCCACAACCCGCTGACCGTAAAAGTTTTGGCGTGGGACTGCAATTGTACACCATTCGCGATGCCATGGCCGCCGATGTAGCAGGCTCGCTGAAAAAAGTATCGGATTTGGGCTACAAAAACCTGGAACTGGCCAGCTATTCCGATGGCAAATTCTATGGTTATTCACCCAAAGAATTCAAAAAAATGGTCAACGATTTGGACATGGAAATCATCAGCAGCCACACCCAGGTGGAGGCGGCCGGAATTACGGTTGACAATGCCCAGAAAATGGCCGACGATCATGCCGAGTTGGGCGTAAAATACTGCGTACAGCCTTGGGTGAACGACGAAGACCGCAACATTGAAACCTACAAAAAAATGGTGGGCGACTGGAACGAGGTCGGCAAAATCATGAATGGCGTAGGTATCCAGTTTGGTTATCACAACCACAATTTCGAGTTTGAAACCATCGATGGTATTGTGCCTTACTACGATATTTTTCTGGCCGAGATGGATCCGGAATACATTACCATGGAGCTCGACCTGTTCTGGGCGCACAAAGCCGGCGTTGATCCGGTGGAGCTGTTTAAACAATATCCGGGACGATTCCAGCTGTTCCACATGAAAGACATGCACAAGCACGAAGCGCCGTTTTTCGATGTGAATAAAGATGATGTAGCATCCGTAGGAGCTGGAGTAATTGATTTTAAAGCGATTTTAGATGCCAAGGAAACTGCCGGCATGAAATATATGTTTGTGGAAGATGACAACCAGGGCAACGGAAAACCGTTTGAAGAACTGGAAGTCAGCATCAATAACCTGACCACCAAAATCCTGGTGTAAAAAATAAGAAGTGTTAGTTATATAAGCCCGGTTCTGATTCAGTTCCGGGCTTTTTATTGGCAACCTTCAGCAGCATGTGTTTTACGGGTTCAACAAAAAGCGAACAAAGAGCAATACGGTCGGCATGCATTTTATGTCGATGCAAACCTTCCTTACGCACATGCAAACCTTCCCGTCACAAAAGCAAACGTATTTTACTCACCTGCAAGGTCATTTTACTCGGGCGGAAACCTGTTTGTTGAAGATGCAAGGGCGCTTTACCCGCATGCAAACGTACTTTACCCACATGCAAACGTACTTTACCCACATGCAAGCCAATTTTACCCAGATGGAAACCTTCTCGTTGAAGATGCAAAGGCATTTTACCCACATGCAAGCGTATTTCACAAGATGCAAGCCCGGGAGTTGCAGGCGGAGCTTTCCACGGGGCCGTGATGAAAACTTACCAATTCGTTGGAAAGCAGAGATAACTATTGTAAGGGAAGCCGAATGTGGAAGCTTGTTCCCTGATCCGGAGCGGATTCGAATTCGATTTGCCCGTCCATCAACTCCACCAGGCTTTTTGCGATAGCCAGCCCAAGCCCGTTTCCGGAGTTGATACGCACACTGCTTTGGCCCACCTGGCGAAACCGTTCAAAAATGCTGGCCTGGTCTTTCTTGCTGATTCCAATGCCAGTATCAGAAACAGTCAGCTCCACCTGCCCGTGGAGCACCTGGGCAACTCCAAAAGTGATGGTTCCTGATTCGGTGAATTTGCAGGCGTTGTCGAGTAGGTTCGACAAAATTTGCGTGAGGCGGTCTTTATCGCTGACCATCTCCAGATTCGCCGGCGGGGGCAATTGAATGAGTTCAATGCCTGATTTACCGGCTTCTGTCAGTTTATTCTGGTATTGCACGTACAGGCTCTCCAGCACCGGATTAATCCGAAATGCCTGTTTGTAGATTTTTACCTGCCCGGTTTCGAGTTTCGAAATATCCAAAATGTCATTGATGATCCGCAATAAACCTTCCGCACTTTTATTGATGATGGCCATGTAACTCTCCCGGGTTTCATCGGCGATCGTCTTGCTTGTTGTCAGCAGGGTGGTGAATCCCAGGATGGCATTCAGGGGGGTACGGATTTCGTGGCTCATGTTGGCCAGGAAAGCCGACTTCAACTGTTCCGCCTCTTCGGCTTTTTCCTTCGCTACAATCACGTCCCGGATCATTTGCTTACGCTCACTAATGTCTTCTTTAATACTGATGAAGTTGGTGATCTGTCCGGCCGGATCAAAAATTGGTGAAATAATCAGGCTCTCCCAGTACAGTTCCCCATTCTTACGCTGGTTTTCTACTTCGCCAATCCAATCCCTTCCCGAAGTAATGGTATCCCAGATGCTTCTCGAAAGAACGTTGGCATGTTCCCTGGAGTTAAGTATGTCGGAATTGGTTCCAATCACTTCATCGAAACGATAACCGGTAATCTCCGAAAATTTTGGGTTCACATATTCAACCAATCCTTCCCGGTCGCTGATGGTGATACTTACGGGACTTTGTTCCAGCGCTTTTCCAAGCAGCCGGAGTTTTTCTTCGGCTTTTCGCCTGCCGGTCACATCGTGAATAATGGAGTGAAAACAATCTTGCCCCTGAAACCGAATCTTACTGGTAAAAACTTCTACATGTCTGGTTTTGCCATTGGCCAGCTGATGCTGCTCTTCTTCATAAAAGTTTCCTTGTTCGTCCAAACTGTTTTCTGGCGCGGCCGTGCCGTTTGCCGGGGTTTCAATTTTAATCTGGTTGATATTCATCGATTTCAGCTCATCCACGGTCCAGCCGTAAAACTCGGAAGCGGCAAGATTAGCCTGAATAATTTGGCCGGTAGCGGGCGCTGTCATCAGTTTGACAGCCGAATCATTTTCAAACAAATGTCGATAGTTTAATTCACTCTCCCCAAGTGCCTGTTCGGCCAGCTTCCGCTGTGTAATGTCGGTGATGGTCCCAATATAGCCCAAAACTTCTCCGGTTTCGGATACGTCGGCAACGGCTTCGCCAAACACCCAAACCACCTCCCGGTTCGATTTGAGAAAACGGTACTCCGCAATCGATTTTTCTTGCCGGTCGGTCGCCTGATTCCAGCCATCCAATAGTTTGATTTTGTCGTCGGGGTGCACCGCTTCAAGCCATCCGTTTCCGAGGGCATCGTCAAAGGAAAGGCCGGTAATTTGGCTCCATCGCGGATTGACATAGGTGGTGTACCCATCGGGCCGGGTACGGAAGATGCCGACCGGCGACTTTTCCGACAGGGTTTGATACCGTTTTTCACTTCTTCGGATGGAATCCAGTGCTTGCAGTCGCCGTTCTTCGGTTTGCATTAAAATGGCGATGATCAGGGTCGCCAGGGGAAAGACGGTCAGCACCGGGAGCCAGATTTCTGAGATAATTTCCAAGGCCGAGGGCCAGGGAATGGCCAGTTGCGAAAGCAGCATCAGGAGGTGGGCTACCAAGCTGATGATCCAAAGGTTGAACATGGAAATTTCGCCGGGCTTGTGTTGAAACAATCGCCGGGCAAGCACACCAACCAGCGGGCATAGCATGATGGTTAGGACTCCTGCAAACATCCCGGTTCCGCCCAGGTAAACCCGAAAAGCCCCGGTCAAAATCATGGCGATGGCCGCTGCCAGGCCTCCACCAAAAAGTCCGCTTAACAACAGCACAATGGATCGGCCATCGTAAAAAATGCCTGACTGCACCGAAACGGGAACGAGCATACCGGCGATGGCAATGAGGCCAAACAAAAGGCCGGCAAGAATCTTGAACCGGATCAGCGATCCTGAGCGGAATCGAGATAACAGTCCATACAACACCGACAAGGTAATCAGTAAAGCGGTGTTTTGAGTGAGGGCTATAAATAATTGGTTCATGGAGCGCTCTAGCTTGTTGATCGTGCTAATGGCAAGTCCGGATCAAGCCGGACTTCATCCTTTAACGGGCCGAAATATACGCTTTTTGGCTGGGATTCAAAATGTTTTTTTAGTAGGCTGGAACCTGGCCTTTTGGGTTTTGGATAGGAGAAACCAGAGATACTTGGCAAAGTATGCCTTGGTACTTAAATTTGATTCGCGTATGGTTTCAAGCCCGGAATTTCTAATTTTGACCATTGATAAAACGAAACGCTAAACTTTTGAACACGAACTTAAGTCATACCAATCAAGAACTTGTTCTGAAACTGAAAGAAGGATCTTCCGAGGCTTTTCAGGAATTGTATGACCGGTATGGAAAGCGGATCCATCAGTTTTCGATTGGTTATTTGAAGCGTACCCAGGAGGCCGAAGAAATTGTTCAGGAAGTTTTTTTGAAGATTTGGAATGTGCGGGAAGAATTGACATCGGACAAATCACTCGATTCGTACATCTTCACGATCGCAAAAAATGCCATCCTCAATACCATCCGCAAATCAAAAAACGAGCAACTCTATTTGAACTATTCCAAATTACACCCCGGGAAAAATATTTTGCTGGATGAAGAATTGGATTTTAACGAGTTGGAACGGGCGTACAAGCAGTCGATTGAACAGCTAAGCCCTAAGCGAAAAACAATTTTTCTTCTGAGCCGGGAGAAAAACTTATCCAATGCCGAAATTGCGGCGCAACTGGGTATATCTGTTAAAACCGTTGAAAACCAAATGACTTCGGCGCTCGCTCAGATCAAAAAGGAACTCCTCTCTGCCGGGTTCTCGGGGTTGGTCTTTTTCGAATTATTTCTGTAAAGCCGCGGGGGCAGTTACCCATTTCAAGGGCAAGAGGCTGCCTGAAACTTTTCATGGCGTATTCTTCGGAAAAAAAATCGTGAACCAATAGGGGTGAAGCTGCCCACGCGTGTATACCTTTATGAATTGGATAAATGGATATGAATTCAAAACAAGACATCAATTGGAAAGAATACCTGGAGAAAATGCTTTCGGGTGAAATTAGCGAAACCGACCGGGAGCAGCTTCAGGCACACATCCACGCAAACTATCAGGATGAGGAGCTGGATGAAATGATGTCAATGCATTGGCGTAAAACCCAGAATTTCCGTACAGGTCAGCACGATCTCTATTTCAACCAGCTTAGAAATCGCATTTGGGACAGGATAACAGCAGCGCAGCGGAAAGAACAATTTGCAAAATACTCGTTACAAAATTGGAAATCGTACGCGGTGCGTATTGCTGCCATCTTATTTATCCCCTTGCTGATTAGCTCAGTCTACTTGTCGTACCGGCTGTTTCAACTTGCTCCGGAAACGGATCAGGTAGCGATGCAGCAGGTGTTTGCCAGTCCGGGTTCGCGGGTGCAGTTTACTTTGCCCGATCATAGTGTGGTCTGGCTGAACTCAGGAAGCTCACTCGAATATCCGATCAATTTTACGCAGCAAAGCCAGCGCAAGGTCAAGCTCACCGGACAAGGATATTTTGAAGTGTCCCACGCCAAAGATCAGCCCTTTATTGTTGAAACCGGTGCGTTGGATATCCGGGTTTTAGGAACCTCATTCGATGTGTCGAACTACTCGAACGATGAGCAGATGAGCGCGACACTCGAAGAGGGATCCATCGCTTTATTGAATACCAGGGGTGAAGAAGTGGCCCGTTTGTCGCCCGGGCAGCAGGCCAGCCTGGATAAAAGTTCGCGAAAACTGTATGTGGAAGAAGTTGATACGCGCTTAACCACTTCCTGGAAAGATGGCCGCTTAATCTTTAAGGATGCACCCTTGCATGAAGTCACCAAGCAACTGGAACGCTGGTTTAACTGCACGATCCATGTGGCTCCGGCCATTTTAGACTCTGAAATTCGCTACACCGCCACCATTCAGGACGAAACCCTGATTGAGGTTTTGCAAATGATTGAAATTTCGACGAATGTGAACACAAAAATTGAAAACAGGGAGGTACGAATTATGGAATAGAAACTAAAAAGGACAGTGTTCGCACCACTGTCCTTTGTGAATCAATCATATAGAAATAATTAATTCAACGAAAAAAACAAATTTATGAAAAAAACTTGGTTCTTATCGGACTACAGGTATTTATTTGCCTGTAGCTGGAAATTCTTAAAGATTATGAGATTAACTGTTTTTCTGATCACGCTAACCTGTCTGCAAACTTTTGCCCTTAGCAACTATGCGCAGACTCAGAAACTGGAGTTGAAAGTGACCAATGCCACCCTTACAGAAGTGTTGGATCGCATTGAAAATCAAAGTGATTTTTTCTTCTTCTACAACAACAAAAATGTATCGCTTGATTCGAAAGTGTCGCTTGAATTAAAGGACAAAACAATCAACGAAGTTTTGGATGCATTATTTGCCGGAACCGACATCAGCTACACGATCAATAACCGTCAGATTGTTTTGTCTGGTTCTGTTCATGGAAGTTCGCTGCAGCAAGAACGAACAGTCAGCGGGAAAGTCAATGATGATTCTGGTCAGCCACTGCCTGGCGTGACTGTTTTGGAGAAAGGTACCATCAACGGAACAATTACCGATTTTGATGGGAACTACACAATTGCAAACGTTCCTGCTGGAAGCACACTGGTGTTTTCGTTTGTGGGGATGCGCACCCAGGAGTTTGTTGTTGGCAATCAATCAACCATCAATGTGGTGATGGAGGAAGATGCCATCGGGATTGAGGAAGTAGTGGCGATTGGGTATGGCACACAGAAAAGAGTAAATCTCTCAGGTGCAGTAAGTTCTGTCTCCAGTGATGTGTTGGAGGATAGACCAATAACTAATCTGGGGCAAGGACTACAGGGAACAATTCCCAATCTGCAGGTTTCTCAGAATTATGCTCCTGGGCAGGGTGCAACGTTCAATATTCGAGGAACAACGTCTTTAAATGGAGGAAGTCCTTTAGTTTTAGTTGATGGTGTTGTGCAAGACCCCAATCTTCTTAACCCGGATGACGTTGAAAGTGTCTCTGTTTTAAAAGATGCAGCATCTGCAGCCATTTATGGAGCGAGAGCTGCTTATGGGGTGATTTTAATAACAACTAAAAAGGGAAAGCGGGAGCAGGCTCCTAAACTGAATGTTTCGAGTTCGTATACGGTAACCTCAGCGACTAACATTCCTAAGTATGCTGACAGCTGGGAGTATATCACATATATGAATACGGCTAGTATTAATGCAGGTGGAAGTAATTACTTTGATCAGAGGTTAATGGATCATGCATTGAAATATTATGAAGATCCAGTTAATAATTCTCCGGTTTACTATGATCCGGAAATAGACACGAATGGAAAGTATAATTATGCTGGAAATACCGATTGGGCAAGTGAACTTTATCAAAATGGAATTCTTAAACAAGTAAATGCCAGTCTTTCGGGAGGAACTGAAAAGATCCAATATTTTATGTCGTATGGATATTTAGATCAAAATGGTTTTTTAAGTTCATATGATGATACTTACCGACGTCATAATATAAACTTGAATCTAAATGTTGATGTATTAGAATGGATATCCGTTTCAGGGCGTGCCAAGTATACTTATTCTTTTGAAGATCACCCTTCAGGAGGTAGCAATGGCTGGTCAGGAATATCAGAATATTCAGGACAACTAAAAAACGATCTTCGCCCTTTGATGCCGGTAAGACATCCTGATGGTAGTTGGGCAGGACAAGGATCTTTTACCAATCCCTTTGCTGTTGGAGCAGAAGGAGGCTATGATCAGCGCAAAGTAAACGATCTCTGGTTAACTGGCGCTGTTGAAATCCGACCGATAAAAGATGTAAAAGTAAATGTTGATTACACCTTTAATCCATATTCATGGAATAAAGAGCGTACCTCAAGACTATTTTCTGAATATTGGGCAGAACCTGGTAAATCAAACATTTATCCTTGGGTAAATCCCAACTCAGTAGCATTAGAGAATAGCAATGATTACTACAAGGCTTTGAATGCTTATGCCGATTACACGAAATCGCTTGAAGACCATAATTTTAAAGTTCTTGTGGGGTACAACCAGGAGACCAAAGATCTGAAATGGTTTTATGCGAAACGCGAAAACCTGATTGATAATGATCTCCCTGCAATAAACCGGGCTACCGGAGAAGATTACGTGAATGGCAGTGCTTCTTCTTGGGCGGTGCAAGGAGCATTTTTCAGATTTAATTACAATTATGCTGAGAAATATTTCCTGGAAGCTAATGGACGGTACGATAGTTCTTCAAAGTTTCCGAAAGGAGACCGTGCTGAATTTTTCCCTTCTGTTTCAGCTGCCTGGCGTTTTTCTGAAGAAGGCTTTTGGGACGGTTTGAAGCATGTTGTTAGCGAAGCAAAGTTGAGAGCTTCCTATGGCTCTTTAGGAAACCAAGTTGTCAGCAGCAGCGATTTCCCCTATATCTCAAATTATGGAATTAATACGGCCACTTCTTATATGTTAGGTGGTATTTTACCAGTTAGCGTATCGCCGGGATCGTTAGTTAGTCCTTCTTTTACATGGGAAGAGGTAAATCAATGGAATATTGGTGCAGATGTAGGGCTTTGGGAAAACAAGCTTTTAGCAACAGTGGATGTTTATCAACGCAATACGATTGGAATGTTGACATCAGGCAAGCCTTTACCTGCTGTATTAGGCACTGGTGTCCCTAGGGAAAATGCAGCTGATATGAAGACCTATGGATGGGAATTTACAGCTACATGGAAAGATCGAATCAAAGATTTTTCCTATAATGTATCATTTAATATAGCCGATTACCAGTCTGAAATTACGAAGTTTGACAACCCTACCGGAGATTTAGGGAACTACTATGTTGGACAAAAAATTAATGAAATATGGGGTTATGAAGCAAGTGGCTTATTTCAAACTGAGGAAGAAATCGCCAACCATGTAGATCAATCTAAATTATACGGAGGACAATGGAATACTGGAGATGTTAAGTATGTTAATCAGAATGACGACGATGAAATTTCATGGGGCAGCAATACTTTATCTGATCATGGGGATAAACTTATTATTGGTAATAGTACTCCTCGCTACCAGTACGGAATGCAAATAAACTCTTCCTGGAAAGGAATTGATTTAAACCTTTTCTTTCAAGGTGTTGGAAAACGTGATTTATGGACAGGAAGCAACCGTTTCTTTGGAATCGGAAGTCAATGGGATGTTCCAATGAAAGAAACGTTGGATTATTGGTCAGAGGATAACAAAGATGCCAGACTACCTCGTCCCTACATCAATGGAGGACATGGAAACCGACAGGTTTCAACCTTGTATCTTCAAGATGCTTCTTATATAAGATTGAAGCAATTAACTTTAGGATATACCCTTCCTGAAAGGTGGATTTATAGAAGCCCTATTGATAAAGTTCGTTTCTACTTTACGGGGCAAAATATCTTTACAATTACGAAGCTATCTGATCTTTATGATCCCGAGAATACTGATTTAATGAGCTATCCAGTCCCAAAATCTTATTCTTTTGGTTTAAATCTTACTTTTTAAAATGCTAAACTAGTAAAATATGAAACGATATAAATTTATAATTATTCTTATAGGGTTTGTGTTGGCCTTGGGAGCGTGTGATGTAACAGATACAGTTCCTGAAGATGCAATCACAGATCTCAATTTTTGGAAGAAGACCGATGATCTGAAGTTGTATGCTAATAACTTTTATACAACACTTTCCTCTCCAAGTCAATGGCTTGATAATACGAGCGACAATTGCGTGACGAACTCTCCAGATAATCGCCTGTTTAACAACATCACCGTTCCCGGAAGTGGAGGTGGATGGGCAATTAGCAATTGGAGTAATATCCGTAATGTCAACTATTTTTTATCTCATTATCAGACGGTGGAAGGTGATGAACAAGAGATTGCTCACTATGTAGGGGAAATTCGTTTTTTCAGAGCTCATGAATATTTTAATAAGGTGAAAACCTTTGGAGATGTTCCTTGGTTAGATAAAGACCTTACTACGACAGACGAGGAGCTTCTTTTTAATTCTCGGGATCCACGAAAGTTTGTTATAGACAAAGTAATAGAAGATTTAGAGTTTGCAGCTTTAAATCTAAAACTTCCGCAAGATGTTGAAAATGGGCGTCTTCATAAGTTTGCAGCACTTCAGCTTTTAGCTCGGGTTTGCTTGTATGAAGGTACCTGGATGAAATACCGGAACTTAAGTGGTTGGGAGGCTTATCTGGAAATTGCTGCTACTGCCTCGAAACAAATTATGGATGAGGGTAATTATGCTATTGTAAAGGGGAATGCACCTTACATGTTTGACGATTATCCATTGTTTTACCGCCAACAGTTCATTCAAGAAGACCTGACCAGTAATCAAGAATGTGTACTTCCCCGAATCTATGTAAAAGATAAATTGATGCATGGTTTGTCCAGACAAGTGAATGAAACAGGTTGGGGTATTAGTAAAGATTTTATTGAATCATTTGTATGTGTTGATGGACTCCCAATTGCATTGAGTCCGCTTTACCAAGGAGATGATTCGTTACAACTGGAAATGACCAATAGAGATCCTCGTTTAAGAAATATGGTTGATAATAAGAATTTACCATATTATTTGGATGGATCACGTCCAATCTCTTATCCTGCAACAACTGTTGCGGTAAATGAGTGTCCAACGGGTTATATGGCTTCAAAATTTAGGGATCCTGTTCCGGCACAAAATGAAGCCAATCAGACAACCTATGATTGGTATGTTTTTCGGTATGCTGAAGTATTGCTAATTTATGCCGAAGCCAAAGCTGAGTTGGGCACGATCTCTCAAACCGACCTTGATCTTTCCATAAATATGTTAAGAGAACGGCTTGATGAACCAGGGGTGTTTGAAATGGGACGTTTATCTCTTAATCCTGCTGAAGATCCACTTGCTTTGGTTGATGGACAACCAAGGTATGGTTATGCCATTTCACCTTTATTATATGAAATTAGAAGAGAACGTCGGATTGAGCTTGCTTTTGAAGGTTTTCGTTGGGATGATATCTGTCGATGGAATGCCGGCGTATTAATTGAAAATCCCAAAACGATGTTGGGAATGGTGGTAAATGAAGATGTTGTCGAACGTTATAAAAACCTGTTCGGAGGCACTGATCAATTTGAAGGTCGCTCGTTTTATGAGTTCACAGATTGGGATGGAGCCGATAAAAAACTATTGAAGGTTTACGCGAATTCGTCCCGAACATGGGATGACAAGTTATACCTAAATCCACTCCCGACAGATCAACTAAGTTTGAATCCAAGTTTGACACAAAATCCTGGTTGGAATTAGAATTGTGTTGTAAATGATAAAGAAGTCTGTATTGTTCTTAAAAGAGAATAATGCAGACTTCGTATTTTTCTACCTTAAAAAAAGACAAATGAAAGGTTTAGTTATTTTTTTATTAGCACTATCTGTAATGACTGGCTGTAACAGTCAGAAAGACACGAATGGAGTCAAATCCAATTATAAAGTTATTGAACCAGGAGCAACTCTTGACGATATTGTTGAAGTTGCAGCTAATATTACTCCTTCGCCAAGGCAATTACGTTGGCAAGAGCTGGAGTTTATTGCTTTTTTCCACTTTGGAATCAACACTTTTACAGGAAGAGAATGGGGGGATGGCTGTGAGGATCCAAGGCTCTTTACCCCAACCGAATTTGATGCCAGGCAATGGGTGAGAGTATGTAAAGAGTCTGGAATCAAGCAAGTCGTCTTAACGGCAAAGCATCACGACGGATTTTGTCTCTGGCCAAGCCAATACACTGACCATTCCGTAAAGCAAAGCCCATGGAAAGAGGGGAAAGGTGACGTTGTTAAGGAAGTTGCAGAGGCCTGTCGCGAATTTGACCTTGGTTTTGGGGTTTATCTGTCGCCTTGGGATCGAAACTCATCCGTTTATGGCGATTCTCCTAAATATAATGAATACTTCATGAATCAATTGACGGAGCTACTTACAAACTATGGGAAAGTTGATGAGGTTTGGTTTGATGGTGCTTGTGGTGAAGGCCCCAATGGTAAACGACAGGTTTATGACTGGGAAGCATACTATGGTTTGATTCGGGAGCTCCAACCAGAAGCGGTGATTGCAGTGATGGGGCCAGATGTTCGTTGGGTTGGAACCGAAACCGGTTATGGCCGCGAAACTGAGTGGAGTGTTCTTCCTGCAGATATGCAAGACCAAGAATTGATCGCCTCTGATTCGCAAATAAATATGAATTTTGTTCCTCAAGGGGATTTTACGAAACAGGATTTGGGGAGTCGCACAGCTATTGCCGATGCAAAAGCGTTAATCTGGTACCCTGCCGAAACTGATGTCTCCATTCGTCCCGGATGGTTTTACCATGAAAAAGAAGATACCTTGGTTAAATCTCCTCAAAAGTTGATGGATATTTATTTTAGTTCAGTCGGACGTAATGGTGTTCTGTTGTTGAATTTACCTCCAGATCGACGAGGACTAATTCATGAGAATGATGTAAAGTCACTTCAAGGCTTAAAAGCAGGAATTGATAAACTTTATGGAACAAATTATATTTCCGATGCCAGTTTGAAATCTGATGGAGAGAATGTTGAAAAAATTAAAGACCAGGATAATTCAACACACTGGATATCGTCGGCCAATCAAGAGAATGGAGTAATTCAGGTTACTTTACCAAAACCACAATTGGTTGATGTACTATGTCTTCAGGAAAATATTCGAGTTGGTCAGCGGATTGAAAAATTTGAATTGGAATATTGGGATGGTAAGGAATGGAAGGTTGCCGCTAAAGGAACCACAGTTGGCTATAAAAGACTTTTACATTTTGATCCGGTTCAGGCATCCGAGTTTAGAATTCGAATTTTAGAGTCAAGATTGCAACCTACAATTGCTGAAGTCGGCTTGTACAAGTATCCAGATATTAACTGATTTTGAAAGTATCAAATCGTTGTAAGACCCATTGGTTAAGTGGTAATACGGTATAGTCAAGTGGAAACAGGCCATGGTTTTTATGCATTTAGGCTTCGCTAAGTTGCAACAGCCTTTTATCAGTTTGAGAAATATAAAACGGCCCGGGGAGATCCTTCCCGGGCCGTTTTATTGGTTTTATTTACCGCTGCTTTTTCTTTCCATCTCTCTAAGTCGCATGGGCATTGCATCAATGGTGGCATATAACTCTGCCAAGGGCAGTAATTCATTTTTACGAAGCTTGATTCCACCATCGAAGCCCAGTAAAACAACTTCGAATCCGGAATCGGCTTTTTTGTAATCGGGATTATAAACGCGCCGACTTTTTTGCGTCCCCGTCATCCAATCCGATTCGATAGGCTCCCGGCATAACCTGGTAGACGATCAATTTTCGTTCGTCTAAACCGGTCAGATCCTTTCTGAATTCTTCCAACTGAGCCTGAAAAGTGGTGTTGTTTTCATGATCACTTAAGAGTAAAACCAGCCTGTTTTCCCATTGATGTTTCGATAAATCCTGAGCAGAACCAAATCGGACACTAAACAGCAATGCAACGAATAATAATATTTTTAGATAATTCATGGCGCGTTTTTTTAATCGGTGATAGTGAAGTAAATAAGGGAGAGGTAATGTTCATTTCTTTTGCAAGCATCGCGTTATTGTCCACCTCCTCTTTCCCTCCTGCCCAACCCGTACCTCGAATTTTCGAGGCAGATAGGGCAGGAGGTGTGAATCTGGTCAGGCTTTTGTGCCGGGTTCAATGGCAGAAGGCAATACGGGCAGTAAATCCAATCATTAGAACAGTTTACGTTTTGCAAATTCATAAAAAATGTCCATTTTTGAGAAAAGTAATTTTGACTTTTAAAATCGAATAAATCAAACCAATACAAGCTTAAAATGAAACCACTAAACTTTTTGCTGGTCATATTGTCGCTGGCCGCTTTTTCTTCCTGCCAAACAAAACAGAAGCCCGAACCATTTGCCGAAGGCGAGTTTAAAACCTGGGCCGAGACCCCGCCAATGGGCTGGAACAGCTGGGACTGCTACGGGCCTACTGTAGAAGAACACGAAGTGAAAGCCAATGCTGATTATATGGCTGATAAGCTAAAAGATTATGGTTGGGAATACATTGTGGTGGACATTCGCTGGTTTGTAGAGAACGACAAAGCCGGGGGTTACAACCAAACCGATCCCCGCTACGTGATCGACGAGTATGGCCGCTACCAGCCTGCTGTGAACCGTTTTCCATCGGCTGCCGACGGCAAAGGATTTAAGGCGTTGGCGGACTACATTCACAGCAAAGGTTTGAAGTTCGGCATCCACATCATGCGCGGCATTCCGACAGTGGCGGTGGAGCAAAAATTACCCATCAAAGGAACCGATGGCATTACAGCCGACCAAATTTACACCACCGAACTGCAGTGCAAATGGCTGCGCGATAACTATACGATTGTGGCCGATCGACCTGGTGCGCAGGAATATTACAATTCCCTTTTCGACCTGTATGCCGAATGGGAAGTCGATTTCATTAAGATTGATGATCTGTCGCGGCCCTACCATCAAGCCGAAATTGAGCTGATCCGCAAGGCCATCGACCAGTGCGGGCGCCCGATTGTGCTGAGCACGTCGCCGGGTGAAACGCCGATTGAAGCTGCTGATCACGTTCTCGAGCATGCTAACATGTGGCGCATGGTGGACGACGTTTGGGACACCTGGAACCACATCACCCACCTAATGAATATTAGCCAGAAGTGGTACCCCTACATTGCCCCCGGCACCTGGCCCGACTGCGATATGATTCCGCTGGGACGCATCTCCATTCGCGGCGAACGGGGAGAAGACCGCTTGAGCCGCCTGACTCCTGATGAGCAATACACGCTGATGACTCTGTTCACCATCTTTAAATCGCCCCTGATGTTTGGCGGCGATTTGCCAAGCAACGATGAGTTCACCCTTTCGCTGTTAACCAACGAAGAAGTGCTGCGCATGCACCGCGAAAGTACCGAGGTACGTCAGCTATTTCAGGAAGACGGTAAGGTGGCCATCACCTCAAAAAATCCGAACACCGGTGAAGTGTATCTGGCACTTTTTAATATCTCCGACAGTGAGGAGCCGGTCAATGTTTCGGTTGATCTGGCGGAACTGGGACTGAATGCGGAATGCACGGTGATGGATTTGTGGAGCAACGAAGACTTAGGCACGGCCTCGGACACGTTTAGCCAGCCCTTGGCAGCACACGCCAGCGGTTTATTCAAATTAAGCCGTTAATTTAGACGGATGACTACTCAATCACTACAAGATGAAAAAAATCTATTTCCTCCTGATCTTGGTTGCAGCCACTTTGCTGCAACCGACTTTGGCCAACGAACCCGACTCGGCCTGGGTGTTTTCGTACGCCACCACCAAGAACCGCGGGGGTAATGGCCTCCACTACGCCTGGAGTATTGACCGGGAAAACTGGCAGGGCATCGGGCCGGAATTCCGTTTCCTGTTTTCCGACTTTGGAACCTGGGGCGCTCAAAAAAGGATGCTCACGCCTTTCGTGTTTCAGGATCAGCAGGGCGAGTGGCACGCCATCTGGAGTTTGAACGACGAAGTGGGACAGTTTGCCCATGCCCAGGCGCCCGACTTGCACACCTGGGATTCGCAGGATTATCCGTATGTGATGGACGATGCCAATGTACTGTTGCCCGAAGTTTCGTTTCAACCCAATGAGAATAACTACGCGATTACCTGGTTGAGCGAGCTTGGTGATGAAACGAAAATCTATAAAACGACCACCACCGACTTCAAGAGCTACACACCGACTGTTGAGGGAACAGCAGCCGACCGCCTGAACAGCCGCGAAGAAGTGCTGATTGATGGTGAAAAGCAGCTGGGAACAGTGTCGAAAGTTTCGTGGCAAATGATTGATGGCCTGATCAAGTATTATCAAGTCAGTCAATATAAAGAGATTCAGCGGGCGGAAAGGCTTACCGACGATGCCACGCGTTTTACGGACTTGGAGCCGCTGACTGCTGAAATAACAGCGATTCCCGAAAATAGCAAGGCCATTAGCGATTTGCTGATCGGTATTTTCTTTGAAGATATTAATTACGCGGCGGATGGCGGTTTGTATGCCGAGCTGATACAAAACCGGGGCTTTGAATACCAGCTTTCCGATACCAAAGGCCGCGACAAAAGCTGGGACAGCAAAAAAGCCTGGAGTTTCAACGGTGTAGCAGAAGGTTTTGCTGTTGATTCGGTAGCGCCACTTCACCCCAACCAAAAACATTATGCCTCGCTTACAATTTCGAAAGTTGGAGAAGTTTTGGAGAATGAAGGTTTTGATGGTATTCCGCTAAAAGCCGGCGATCAATATAAATTCTCCGTTTTTGCCCGTGGATTGGATGGTGCCAAAGGAAAGTTGCTGATTCGTTTGGTGGATGACAGCGGAAAAGTTTATGCCGAAGGAAGCACGAAATCGGTTAGCGCTGACTGGAAAAAACTGGAGCTGACGCTCACGGCCAAAGAGACAATCGATGAGGCGAGATTGCAGGTGATCCCGCAATTTACAGGAAAAGTGGCGCTGGATCTGGTGTCGCTCTTTCCGCAGAAGACATTCAAAAACCGTAAGAATGGTTTGCGCCCCGACCTGGCCGAAGCGATTGCCGAGCTGCACCCGCGTTTTGTGCGTTTCCCGGGAGGCTGCGTGGCCCACGGTGATGGACTGGACAACATTTACCGCTGGAAAAATACGATTGGTCCGCTCGAAACACGCAAGCCCGACCGCAACATTTGGAATTATCACCAGTCGATGGGGCTGGGGTATTTTGAGTACTTTCAGTTTTGCGAAGATATTGGCGCCGAGCCGCTGCCGGTGATTGCAGCCGGCGTTCCCTGCCAAAACTCGTCATGCGGAGGACATGGTCAGCAGGGCGGCATCCCCATGTGCAACATGGATGATTATGTGCAGGATGTGCTCGATCTGATTGAATGGGCCAACGGGGACAAAAATTCGGAATGGGGAAAACTGCGCGCGCAGGCCGGACATCCCGAACCCTTCAATCTAAAATACATTGGCATTGGCAATGAAGATTTGATCACCGACATTTTCAAGGAACGTTTTGAAATGATCTTTAAAGCCGTCCGGGAAAAGCATCCGGAGATTACCGTGATTGGCACCGTGGGGCCGTTTTCGGAAGGAACGGACTACCGCGTGGGCTGGGAATTTGCCACGGAGCTGAACGTGCCAATGGTGGACGAGCATTATTACCAACCGCCGGGCTGGTACCTGAACAACCAGGATTATTACGACCGCTACGACCGCTCCAAATCCAAGGTCTATTTGGGTGAATATGCCACGCACATACCGGGGCGCAAATTGAATATGGAAACCGCCCTCTGCGATGCCTTGCACCTGATTAATGTGGAGCGCAATGCCGACGTGGTCAGCATGACTTCGTACGCACCACTGCTGGCCAAACACGGGCATACGCAATGGAACCCCGACCTGATTTATTTCAACAACACCGAAGTATTTCCCACAACGGATTATTTTGTGCAGGTGCTGTTTGGACAAAACGCTGGCGATGAATACATCGCTTCGCAGATCCATCTTTCCAATAACAAGAAAGAGGTGAAAAAGCGCGTGGCTTCTTCGCTGGTTCACGACAGCAAAACCGGCGATTACATTTTGAAGCTGACGAATTTGCTGCCGGTTTCTGTTGACACTAAAATCAATCTGGCCGGTCTTCCGATACTGGAAGGCGAGGCAGTTTTGAGCGTGCTTCAGGGTGATCCGACCGATGAAAAAGCCCGGCCCGAGAATCGTACGATTTCGCTTGGCGAGCCGTTTGAATACAACCTGCCGGCTTATTCCTTCTCCGTGATTCGAATGAAATCAAAGGAACAGGAACGGAAATAAATTCTGAATACCAGTTACAACTACTTTAATACTCAATACGATGAAACTAAAATTGATTTGCTTACTGTTGGTGAGTTTTGTTAGCGTTCAATCGCTTTTTGCACAAGGTGGATTTGGACAGGCTGAAAAGATCAACGCCAACTGGAAATTTGTTCTGCAGGATGTTGAAAATGCAGAGCAGGCGGATTTGAATGACCGGCGATGGCGGACTGTTCATTTACCCCACGACTGGACTGTCAAACAGCAATTAAGTCCGACTTTGGCCAGTGCCACGGGCTATCTGCCCGGGGGTGTTGGCTGGTACCGCAAACAGCTTTCTATTCCGGCAGAGCGCCAGGGCGAGAAGGTGTATCTTTATTTTGAAGGGGTGTACAATCGAAGCGAGGTGTTCGTGAACGGCGTTTCGCTGGGGAAGCGGCCCAATGGTTACATTTCCTTCATGTACGATGCCACGCCGCATATCAACTACGGCGAAGAGAACCTGATTGCCGTCCGGGTCGATCACAGCCAATCGGCCGATTCGCGCTGGTACACGGGCTCGGGCATTTACCGCGACGTGTGGGTGGTCTATTCCAACCCGGTTCATCTGGCACAGTGGGGTGTTTATGCCTGGCCCGAAAAGCAGAAAAAAGGTTATCAACTGAATTTGGAAGTGGAGGTGGAGAATGGTACGAGCGAGTCTTCAGTTCTGACCATTCAGAATGAATTGTTTTCGCCTGAAAATAGGCTCATGGGCAAATCCTCCAAAAAGCTGACGGTCGAAGGAAATCAATCCGGTAAAATTCAGTCTGAAATAAAAGTTGCCGACCCGGAGCTTTGGTCACTCGAACATCCGGCTTTATATGTTTTGAAAACAACTGTTTACCGCGATGGTGAACTGGTCGATGAAACAAGCACCCAAACGGGATTCCGCAGTTTCACCTTCGATCCAAATAAAGGATTTGCCTTGAATGGCGAATGGATGAAGATCAAAGGCGTGTGTCTGCACCATGATGCCGGCGTATTGGGTTCGGCCGTGCCCCGCGAAGTGTGGGAACGCCGCCTGCTCACTTTAAAAGAAATCGGCGTCAATGCCATTCGCACCAGCCACAACCCGCAGGCGACGGATTTATATGAACTTTGCGATGAGCTGGGTTTGCTGGTGATGAATGAAGCTTTTGACGAGTGGGAATTCCCAAAACGCAAATGGCTTGAGGGATGGAATGTCGGAACTCCCGGCTTTCAGGGCTCCTTCGACTTCTTTGAGGAATGGGGCGAACAGGATTTGGCTGACATGGTGCGACGCGATCGCAATCACCCCTCGATTTTCGCCTGGAGCATTGGCAACGAAGTGGATTATCCGAACGATCCGTATTCGCACCCCGTGTTGGATGGCGGTGGCGAAACCGGCTTTACCCAACCTATTTTTGGCGGCTTCAAAGAAGATGCGCCCGATGCCATGCGATTGGGCGATATTGCCAAGCGCCTGGTGAAGGTGGTGAAGCAATACGACCAATCGCGTCCAACAACTGCGGGACTGGCTGGTGTCGCCATGTCAAACCAAACGGCCTACCCCGGTGCTTTGGACATTGCCGGTTATAACTATACTGAAAGTTTATATGATCGCGACCATGCGCAATATCCGGAGCGGGTGATTTTTGGCAGCGAAAACCGGCACGATCTCGAAGCCTGGAAAGCAGTCACGTCGCGCGATTTTATCTTCGGCCAATTTCTGTGGACGGGCATTGATTACTTGGGAGAATCGGGGCGCTGGCCGTCGCGCGGTTTTTATTCGGGCTTGCTCGATTTTGGTGGCTTTATCAAACCCCGTGGCTATTTCCGGCAGTCGTTGTGGTCGGAAAAGCCGATGGCCTATCTGGGAACCTATCCAACACCCGGCCGCGGCAGCCAAAGCCAGCTGAAAGACGTTTGGTCGCAACTGGAAGCCGAGCAAGCCGGTGGAAACCACGAAGAAAAAAGGCCTTCGATGGATGCCTGGCCCATCTGGAACTACGATGAAGGCCAATTGATCCGGGTGGTTTGCTATACGAACGCGGCTTCCGCCAAACTGCTTTTAAACGGTGAGCTGGTGGGCGAACCGCAAAATTACAACGAAGAAACCGGCATCATCTTTTGGGATATTCCTTATGCTCCGGGTAAGCTCGAAGTGCTTGGAATGGATTCCAGCGGACAACAGGTCAGCCAGTTTGAGATTGAGCCCTCCGGACGGCCATACGCCATTGAGGTGATTGAGGATGAAGAAGCAATTGAGCAGGGAGGAGTCGCTCAAATTGCTATTCAGGTGGTGGATGAAGCCGGAATTCCGGTCATGCTGTCGGATGAGGAAGTGACTTGCCTGATTGATGGTGATGCGCGTCTGCTGGGTTTGGAAGCCAGCAACAATTCCGATATGTCTGATTATTCCGACAACAAACACCGCGTGTTTCATGGCCGGATGATCGCTTACATTCAGGCAGGTGACCAGCCGGGTGAAGTCAAGCTAAGATTCTCGGCCAACTGGCTGAAGCCAGCCGAAACAAAATTGATCGTTCAATAAAAACTTTAAATTCGAATTCAATGAAGAAGAAAATACAACACCCTGTTCGTGTCGCCGGAATGTTGATGGCCATGTTGGCGCTTTTGGGTTCATGTGCTATGCAAAAGTCAGCCGATGACGAGCTTTCGGCTTACCTTTTTGCCTACTTTACCGGCAATGGCCCGGGCGAGGAAGCCATCCATTTTGCTGTCAGCCTCGATGGCTACAACTATCGCGCCCTGAACGACAATAAGCCCATTCTGGATTCAAAGGAAATCAGCACCTCAGGGGGCGTGCGCGACCCACATATTTTGCGTGGTGCCGATGGCTGGTTTTACATGGTGGTTACCGATTTGTATGTTCCCGAAATGGGCTGGAAAAACTACGCCATGGTGCTGTTGAAGTCCAAAGATCTGGTCAACTGGGAATCGTCGAAAGTGAATATCCCGGAGACATTTCCCGATGAGTTTGGCGATGTTTGGCGGGTTTGGGCGCCGCAGACTTTCTATGATGAAACGACCGGAAAGTACATGATTTACTTTTCGATGAAGCAGGACGACGACCCCGATATCATTTACTACGCCTTTGCCAATGAAGATTTTACGGGACTGGAAGCCGCGCCCAAACAGCTGTTTTTCAGCCCGACAAACAATGCGGCTATTGATGGAGACATCATTTTAAAAGATGGAACCTATCACCTGTTTATGAAATCGGAAGATGGCGAACCGGGTATTAAGCTGGCCCTTTCGGACCAACTAACCGAAGGCTATGAGCTGGTGAGCGACGAGCGTGTTGATCGGGAAACTCACCCGGTGGAGGGTTCCGGCATTTTTAAACTCAACAACAGCGAGGAGTGGATTCTGATGTACGACATCTACACCCAAGGCCGTTACCAGTTTACCAAAAGCAGTGACCTGAAAAATTTCACAGTCATTGATGAAGCGATCTCCATGAACTTTCATCCGCGCCACGGAACGGTGATGCCCATTACCGGCAAGGAGCTGAAACGATTGATTGCCCAGTGGGGACAGCTCGACGACCTGTTGGAAACCACATCGCCGGAAGTGAAACAGCAGAATGTGGTGATCAACGACGAAGAAAAAACCATTGATTTGCCTGTAAAGCGGGGAACTGATCTGTCGGCTTTCGATCCGAAATTTGAAGCTTGGCCAGGCATTGATTTTCAACCCCAAGGAGCTCAGGATTTTTCGAATGGTCCGGTGCAGTACACTTTCAATATCGCAGGCAGAGGCGAAGTGGTTTACCAGGTTTCGGCTTCAGAAGATCACAATCCGGTGTTGGAAGGCTACTATGCTGACCCTGATATTTTGTATGCTGAAAAAACCGGCAAATACTATATCTACCCAACCAGCGACGGTTTTATGAATTGGAGCGGAACCTACTTTAAGGTTTTTTCATCGGATAATTTGGTGGATTGGACCGACGAAGGGGTGATCCTGGACCTGAAAACCGATGTGAGCTGGACAGACCGAAATGCCTGGGCACCTTGTATTATCGAAAAGAAGATTGACGGCGGATATAAGTATTTCTACTATTTTACAGCGGCTCAAAAAATAGGGGTGGCGGTTGCCGATGATCCAACCGGACCGTTTGTAGATAGCGGCCAGCCGCTGATCGACTACAAACCAGAAGGCGTCACCGGAGGGCAGGAAATTGATGCCGACGTGTTTACCGATCCCGAAAGCGGGAAAAGCTACCTCTACTGGGGCAACGGCTACATGGCTGCTGCCGAATTGAGTGAAGATATGTTGTCGATTAAAAAGAATACGCTGAAACTGATGAACATAGACAACACCTACCGCGAAGGAACTTACGTGATTTATCGTAACGGAACTTACTATTTTATGTGGTCGGAGGATGACACCCGCAGTCCCAACTACAAAGTGCGTTACGCCACGTCCGACTCGCCGCTGGGAACACTTACCATCCCCGAAAACAACATTGTCATCAGGCAGGATGCGGAACAACAAATCTTTGCTACCGGGCACAATTCGGCTATTCAGGTTCCCGGAAAAGATGAATGGTACCTTGTGTATCACCGGTTTACCCGCCCCAAAGGCATTGACATGGGTCGCGCCGGAGGTTTCCACCGTGAAGTGTGCATCGACAAGCTGGAGTTTAACGAGAATGGCGAGATTTTGGAAGTAAAACCCACGCTAAATGGGATTGAACCGGTAGGAGAGTAGCTTGTTGTTAGATTGTTTGAATGGGCTTTTGAACGGCACACGAATCCTGGTTTATGGTGAATAAACGATCAAGAAAAAAGATATACGATGAAAATAGAAAGGTTCTCTCAAGTATTGCTTGTAGCGCTGCTGGTATTTATTCTGCAAACGGGGGCAGGTCAATCCAAGGTCCATGCCCAAGTTTTCATCCCAACGGCGGGCAATAGTTGGGTCATAGACAATGGCTTTCAAACAACGGAGAAGATCGATGAAGGGGGTATCCGTGTTGATAGCGATTTCACCAAGACCTTCCGCACGTTCTTTTATGCCGAAAAAACGGGAGCAATCCGGTTGGGCATCCGGGGTGCGGCAGCTGGTGGCGATGCGCGAATAAAATTAACGATGGGTGCTCGCGAAAAAACGATCGATCTGACAAGCGAAGCATCGACCGTTCTTTGGGCTGGCGGGTTCATCATTGAAAATCCCGGTTACCAGTATGTTGATATCAGCGCAGTAGGAGGAGAAGGAACTGCTATTGTTCATGACATCGCAGTAATGGGAGAGCCGGCTGAGAGTGACTTTTATTTTATGAAAGACGAATTTTATTGGGGGCGTCGCGGTCCTTCCGTTCATTTACGATACTTGGTGCCCGAAGATGAAAAGGAAGTGACCTACTTCTATAACGAAATTACAGTTCCTGAAGGCGAGGATGTGATGGGCTCGTATTTTATGGCCAACGGCTTTGGACAAGGCTACTTCGGCATTCAGGTGAATTCAGAAACCGAACGACGGATTCTGTTTTCCGTCTGGAGTCCTTTTCATACCGACAATCCGGATGAAATTCCTGAAGACCAGCGCATCCAACTTATCCGAAAGGGAACGGGAGTATACACCGGCGAGTTTGGAAACGAAGGGTCGGGAGGCCAAAGTTACAAGCGGTTTATGTGGAAAACGGAAACCACCTACGGATTTTTGCTGAAAGCGGTGCCTGGCGATGATCATTCAACCGAATTTACAGCCTGGTTTTTCGATCCCGAAGTTGGTGACTGGGCGCTGATTGCGAGTTTCAGCCGGCCAAAAACAAGCACTTACCTGACTGGCTTGCACTCGTTTCTGGAGAATTTCATTCCCCAAGCGGGCTTATTCGATCGGAAAGTGTTGTATACCAACCAATGGATCGTTGATGCGGATGGGAATTGGATGGAACTGAACCAAGCGGCTTTCTCGGCCGATGCTACAGCACGGAAAAATGCCCGGCTGGACTACACCGGCGGCCAGTTAAACGATGCCTTTTATTTGAAAAACTGCGGATTTATAAACGAGAAAACAACCATTGGCACACAATTTACCCGCGAGGCCAACAACCAGCGCCCGCAAATTGACTTTGACGCCTTGCCCTAATGGACGTGGGAGATGCTTCTATTTTCATTCAATGCAACATTCCGAAGATGGTGCTATTAATTAATTGGTTAAGTGCTCGATGTTGGTTTTCAATTGCTCATTTTATTGCCTGGTTTCTTAAAAGTAATCATGTAATTCTTAAAAGTAAGTAGTCAATTCTAAGAAGTAAATAATAATATACTAAAATTTTAATAGCTAATTCTTGAAATTAAAAATGATATTTTTAAAAATGAATATGCAATCTCTAAAAATAAGTTAACGAATCATAAAAGTGAATACTAAAATCTAAAAAGTAAATGTCAGATTCCAAAAAGTAATTATCAAATTCTGAAAAGTAAAAACGCAATTTCTTGACGTCAAAGTCAAATTCTCTGGTGTACGATACTGATTTTTTGCGGTCAGACGGAAATTATTGAAGGTTTGATTTCAATTAGGGTGACAGACAAAGCAAGCGCTTGTATAACTGGACAAATAGGACAACGATGTGACAGATACAACCTTCTTTCCTAAAATATTTTCCTGAAAATAATGGCCATAGAAACTTAGAGTAAGCCGAAAAATAAAAAATCCAATAAATAACTCATTTACTGGATTTTGATTCGACTTTGTAGTCTGTCCGAAGTGGGCTGTACTGGATTCGAACCAGCCACCAGTAAGTGTTTTATTATTAGTCATTTAAATCAATGTCCTTTTTAAGAACTCACCGTATCACTCCCAATCAGTTATTTTGCAATGATTTGATTAGAAATGTACTGTACAAATATACAAAAGACCTATAAAATTCGCTAATGATAATGGTGCCTTTCTGCCTCTGGTGGTATTTTGGCTGGACGAAACCTTCCTTCTCCCCATTCAGCTCATACTTCTACCTCATCAAAAGGGTCAACCAAGCCGTTGTCAGAGTAATTTAAATTTAAAACCTTCAGGAGGTAAATTCCGGGCTTTATCTTGAGATTAGAAACGCGATTAAAAGAGAGCTGCCCAAGATTACAGCTCACTGCCTTACGCGAGACTCCAAGGCACAAGTCCCTGAACCATTAGCTAATGGAAAGCCAAACCCAAGCTGGTTGGAGCGCCGCGCATCACTGGTATCGGCCGCCAGCAGCAGCGCAAAAACTGGGTTCAGCAAATTATGGAATGTTGAGAAGCAGGTTTTAAATGACCGATGAAAAAAAAATATATGGCCATGCGGAAAAGTGAATATTCGAAAGCAACCGGAATTCTCCTTCGTACGTTCGCCTGCTACATCAATGGGCTGTATTTGGACGAAATGAAAGTGATGGACTACTCCAACAACCAAAAAGTTAACGCCCCGGCAAATACGATATTTAAACGAAAGTCGGTTCGCTCGTTTAATCTCCAGCTTCGCTTCCTACTTTCTACATTCAATTTTTGTAGCCGAAAATTTGTAAGTTTGTGGTAAACAAATAAGATATGGCCACTGTAATCATTAATGAAAAAACGAAGGCTGGCAAAGCACTCGTTGAGTACCTGAAAAATACCGGACACGCAACAGTTATAGAAAAATCGCCAGCAGTTGATAGTGTCACTAAAGGCCTTTCTGAGCTAAATAAAGTATTGAAAGGAAAAAAGAAGGGTACTCCAGCTCGTAAATTCCTGTCAGAATTATGAATGATGTTTTTTTACTCGATAGCTTCAAGCACGACGCTAAGCGTCTGATAAAGAAATATCGAAGTTTAAAACACGAGCTTGAAGCGTTTATTTCTGAAACTGAAAGCAAAGGAGCTCAAGGGGTAGCGCTTGGAGGCGGACTTTTTAAAGCGCGTTTGGCTGTACGGTCGAAAGGAAAGGGGAAAAGCGGGGGCATGAGAATAGTATCTTATCAGGAAATCATCCTGGCTTCGGAAAATAACGTAATCTACTTGGTTGCCATCTACGACAAAAGCGAAGTATCATCCATCGACTCAAAGCATATCAACCAGATTCTTAAAAACTTTGGAGCAAGATAAAGTCGAATTTCCGACTTCTACTCAACCGCCCGGTGTTGCACTGCAGTACCGGGCTTTCTTGTGCCCTGTTTTTCAATCACTCGTTGTCATTAATCCGCACCAGCTGTAATTGCCTCAAAACATTTTGCCACCGCTGAAAGATGCGGTGTTAAGGTTGAAAAGATATTCACTTTTCCATCATCAAAAATTACAGAAATGGATAAAACAAAAGCTGTCGTGTGGATACCACTGGCAACCCTACTTGTCGCATTTCCATTCCAGTATGGTGCGATTGGGAGGAAAGCCCTTAAATCCTTCAACCTTGAATATCATGTATTTCAATTCCAGTATGGTGCGATTGGTGGCGCGTCCTGGATCTTTTGTTCGCCCCATTTACTGAATTTCAATTCCAGTATGGTGCGACTGGTGGCTCACACGGAGGCCAATTTCCTTTCTTGTATCCTATTTCAATTCCAGTATGGTGCGATTGGTGGGCAACGCTAAGCAATTCGACATACTGGCCGTCGGATTTCAATTCCAGTATGGTGCGATTGGTGGTCTTTACCTGTTTTCGGCCAACGCTCGCAAGCACCATTTCAATTCCAGTATGGTGCGATTGGTGGCATACCCCTCTTTGGGGCTCTTCCAGGGTACATCCATTTCAATTCCAGTATGGTGCGATTGGTGGAATCTAATTATTAACCAATTAAAACGATTCAATTGATTTCAATTCCAGTATGGTGCGATTGGTGGATACCCGCCATCAGCAACAACGAAATCATTTACCTATTTCAATTCCAGTATGGTGCGATTGGTGGATTTCAGAAGACGGCATTATTGGATTCTCCCCCCATTTCAATTCCAGTATGGTGCGATTGGTGGCATAGTCATTGAGCGTGATTTGGAACTTGAAATTATTTCAATTCCAGTATGGTGCGATTGGTGGATTTCAGAAGACGGCATTATTGGATTCTCCCCCCATTTCAATTCCAGTATGGTGCGATTGGTGGCATAGTCATTGAGCGTGATTTGGAACTTGAAATTATTTCAATTCCAGTATGGTGCGATTGGTGGCTGAGAATGCTATTTATTTCCATTGCTGAAATTTTATTTCAATTCCAGTATGGTGCGATTGGTGGTTAGACCTGATATTATTTTAACCGGAAACATGTTATTTCAATTCCAGTATGGTGCGATTGGTGGCAAACAGCAGGAAAAGCCAAACGGTTATCGTGGTGGATTTCAATTCCAGTATGGTGCGATTGGTGGATGCCGCGCATGGTCATTTCCCTGGTGCTGATCCTATTTCAATTCCAGTATGGTGCGATTGGTGGTTCAGTCGAAATTTGAAGCCAGGGTTCGCGAATTCATTTCAATTCCAGTATGGTGCGATTGGTGGTTCAGTCGAAATTTGAAGCCAGGGTTCGCGAATTCATTTCAATTCCAGTATGGTGCGATTGGTGGTTCGTTTGATTGTTTTAGAAATCGCTTCCATCGTTATATTTCAATTCCAGTATGGTGCGATTGGTGGCCAAGCCGGTATGAATTACACCCTCACCCAAATCGTATTTCAATTCCAGTATGGTGCGATTGGTGGCGCCAGCGCGTTCACCGGGTTGACACCTTCCGGGATTTCAATTCCAGTATGGTGCGATTGGTGGTCTCCCTGAGGTGATGTCGCATCCGTCGATGATGTTATTTCAATTCCAGTATGGTGCGATTGGTGGAATCCTTCCAGTTACAAGTACAGGATCAATAACCCGATTTCAATTCCAGTATGGTGCGATTGGTGGACCTTCGCGATTTTGCCCCACAAATGCCTACCGAATTTCAATTCCAGTATGGTGCGATTGGTGGCTGGATAAAGCCCGGGATATTGCCGGGATTCCATATTTCAATTCCAGTATGGTGCGATTGGTGGAAGGGCGGCGGAAAATCGCGGAACCGCTTTTCATCATTTCAATTCCAGTATGGTGCGATTGGTGGCCCACCGCCACAATATTACTCATGTTATGTGGCAAATTTCAATTCCAGTATGGTGCGATTGGTGGTTATTCAAATATGGCAACCGCTCGAAAATCCGCTATTTCAATTCCAGTATGGTGCGATTGGTGGTTGACGATCCACTTATGGATCAGCCTGTTTTCTCAAATTTCAATTCCAGTATGGTGCGATTGGTGGTCAAGTTTTCGCATCCAAACCTCTTTTAACTCTACATTTCAATTCCAGTATGGTGCGATTGGTGGAATCAACACCCGAAACACCAACCCCTGATATTGTTGATATTTCAATTCCAGTATGGTGCGATTGGTGGCCCCGTTCTCCTTAATCCATTCGTTTAGTTTCTTCATTTCAATTCCAGTATGGTGCGATTGGTGGATCAACACCCGAAACACCAACCCCTGATATTGTTGATATTTCAATTCCAGTATGGTGCGATTGGTGGCTGGACCATTGAGATTCCCAGGTTGTCAAGGATCAGATTTCAATTCCAGTATGGTGCGATTGGTGGCGGGAACCGGTAATCATACGTTTGGTGGTAACTTATTTCAATTCCAGTATGGTGCGATTGGTGGGGTCGGCCGGAATAACTTCACCGGTCAGGTTGGTACATTTCAATTCCAGTATGGTGCGATTGGTGGTGATATCCAATTGCTGAAACAGTCTTTTCATTAACTAATTTCAATTCCAGTATGGTGCGATTGGTGGAAAAACAGGCGACGTTAGATTTCGATCTGAAATAATTTCAATTCCAGTATGGTGCGATTGGTGGATCGATAATGTATCTGGCGAAATTGTTTTTGAGATAATTTCAATTCCAGTATGGTGCGATTGGTGGAAGACGCGCTCGAAGTCGATTCCCGAACCTGGACCAAATTTCAATTCCAGTATGGTGCGATTGGTGGCTGCTGGTGGGTGGTAAATGCTTGATTTGTTTTTCATATTTCAATTCCAGTATGGTGCGATTGGTGGATCCGTTTGACATACTTGCAACACTTCAGTACAAATTTCAATTCCAGTATGGTGCGATTGGTGGTTAATCGAAGAGAATGGACTGTCAGGGCTCGATGATTTCAATTCCAGTATGGTGCGATTGGTGGTTGATCCAGGTAAAGATGTTCGGGATAAACTCAAAGATTTCAATTCCAGTATGGTGCGATTGGTGGTAAACTCCCTGCCGTATCCGGTTAGCCAGACTGGATTTCAATTCCAGTATGGTGCGATTGGTGGACTGCCGCCCATGTCTCGCGTGTCACGTCCGGTCCGCTATTTCAATTCCAGTATGGTGCGATTGGTGGCGCTCGTGAATATTTACGGAACCTATGAATCTATATTATTTCAATTCCAGTATGGTGCGATTGGTGGGGGTCTAGATTAACGATGTGGGTTGACTTGTCCTTATTTCAATTCCAGTATGGTGCGATTGGTGGTCCCGACATTCCCCTCAAGCGCGGCCCCGTTATTATTTCAATTCCAGTATGGTGCGATTGGTGGAGAATTACTATACACTTCGAGTTTTATCAAATAAATTTCAATTCCAGTATGGTGCGATTGGTGGCTTCATCTGTTTCGCATCTGATCGCTGATATTTCACATTTCAATTCCAGTATGGTGCGATTGGTGGAGGCTAAGCGGTATATGGATGCGGCTGCGGAGATGCATTTCAATTCCAGTATGGTGCGATTGGTGGAACTCATCTGGTATAATTATCGACTCTTCGACTAATTTCAATTCCAGTATGGTGCGATTGGTGGCCTGTTCCACAAACGACCTGAAACTTGTGATCTATGCTATTTCAATTCCAGTATGGTGCGATTGGTGGGCTGGACCATTGAGATTCCCAGGTTGTCAAGGATCAGATTTCAATTCCAGTATGGTGCGATTGGTGGACTAAATAAGCGGGTATCGATAGTAACGCCTTCGGCAAATTTCAATTCCAGTATGGTGCGATTGGTGGTTAAGCAAAAAATAATATGGCCTTATTCGGACTATTATTTCAATTCCAGTATGGTGCGATTGGTGGCACCAGCAGACGAAAAAGCGTATGTCACTCCGTTATTTCAATTCCAGTATGGTGCGATTGGTGGTTGCCCAATAAAGAAAAGAATCTCCGGCGAATCCATTTCAATTCCAGTATGGTGCGATTGGTGGAGACGCGCTCGAGGTCGATTCCCGAACCTGGACCAAATTTCAATTCCAGTATGGTGCGATTGGTGGAAGTGCCGGACAAACTATACATTGAGCCAGACATATTTCAATTCCAGTATGGTGCGATTGGTGGCTTTGTTCAGAAGTCCGGTAACCCGGTCGAGCATATTTCAATTCCAGTATGGTGCGATTGGTGGGTCAAATCCCCACTTTGCCAATTAGCTGATGAAAAATTTCAATTCCAGTATGGTGCGATTGGTGGGGAGGCCACAATGTGCGGGGGCCAGCCTTTGTTTTATTTCAATTCCAGTATGGTGCGATTGGTGGCCGTTCGACGACTCAAAAAAATATATTCATATTCAATAGATTAACTTTTTCAAATATCGGTTTTTTTGGTGAAAAGATTGTCGATCCCCCAGAAGGTATTTTCACCGGGGGATCGACAAGTATATATAAATCGCTTATTTTCAGTATGTCAAAGAACGTGGCTTTCTTCATTTTTTTCCTTTTCTATGGGAGAAAGCCTACTCAGGAAAGCCATCGACAACTTTTTCTACAGAAAAGTGTCGAGGTTTTGGCGCTCATGGCCAACAACTTCTTTATCCAGCCATTTCTCCTGGCGGGTTTTAAAGATAATTAAACTATCGGTTTCCTCATCCATCAACAGCATGGATTCATGCTTGAATTCCAGTAGTTTTGCTTCCGAAATCTCTCCTTCAAAAACCGAATTCTGGATCCAGTTCAAGTAGCGGCGGCAAAGCTTCAGCATTTTGGCCACCCGGCGTTTATTAACATCGTATACAGCTATGACGTACATTACCACCACATCTTAAAAGGTTTGTACTCCTCAATCTCCAGCAAATGTTTTTGCAGTTTATAGCACTCCAGTTTGATCAGGTGCTTATAGCTCACTGAGCGATTCAAAGTCCGATGTTTAATGGTTTCTTCCAGGCGGTCTTCGAATGCTTGCACAAATGCTTTTTTCCCGTTTGGTTTTAAAGTGACCCGGTTGAGTTGCTCCTCGAAATGATAGGGCTGGATCATTCTCTTATTCATCACCTTAAAAATGACCCGATCCACCAATAGCGGTTTAAAAACCTCTGCCAAATCAAGCGACAACGAAAAGCGACGGTCGCCCGGTTCGTGCAAAAAACTTACCGTGGGGTTGAGCTGGGTTTGATGAATCGCCTTGATGCATTGGCTGTAACACATCATGTTGCCGAAGGAGATCAGCGCGTTTACCTCGTTTTGCGGTGGCCGGTAATTACGCCCACTCATGCTGAAATCGTTAATAATCAGCTCGAAGGCTTCGTAATAATTTTTCCGGATGTTTCCCTCAATGCCCATCAGCTCGTCAATGGCTTTTGTCTGGGGGATCTTGGCCGACAGAGCGTCGATCAGCTCAATGATGGGTTCCAGGTCTTTTCCCCGACTGTTGTAATACTTCAGATTTTTGATCATGTTGAAACTGGCGCCATCCAGGATTCGCTGGGCCAAATCAATCCGTTTCTTTTTGTTTTGCTGAAGCTTGACCTGCGCAATCAGCATTTTCCCCGAAAGCAGTGCTTCACGAGGCATGAAGGAACCGGTATAATTCTCGTAGTAATCGAAAAAATGAATCGGAATTTGTTGCTGGCCCAGAAAATTATACAAGGCCGAATTGGCATCGAGGTTCCCAAAAGAGTATAGCTCGGCCACATTCTCAACGGGTAGGAAACGGGGCTTCTGTTCGTTGCCTTCCTCGTCGTAAGGCGTAAATTTCAACGTGTTGTCGCGGCGTTGCAGTTGGCCGGGGTTGAAAAGGTAGTAGGTTTTTTTCATGATACAGTCTTGAATTTAGTCTCGAACTAAGATTTTAATGATTAAATGACTGACTATGATTTTTCAATGAATTCAATCATAGTTTTCCTGAAATCATTTTAATCATAGTTCAGATAATTTTTTTGTTTGGTTTCATTACCCGTTTAAACTGAAGAGACGAATTTCCAAAGTTGATTAATAAACCAATCTCAAGACCGTAGGCTTCCAGGTAGTTGATTGCCTGCGCCAGGTGGACATCCTCCAGCTTTACAACAGCTTTTATTTCCAGCATAATTTTACTTTCAATGAAAAAATCAACCCGCCGGGTGCCAATGTCATGGCCTTTGTATGTCAGTGGCATTTCTTTTTCTCTTTCAAAATAAACACCCTTTAATTCCAATTCAATGGCCAACGCTCTTTGATAAACTACTTCCTGAAATCCATTTCCCAGATAACGGTGCACTTCCATCGCCGCACCAATAATCCGATGCGTCAAATCCTGGTATTTATATTTTTCAATCATAGTATTCTCTTAATCAAATAAATCATAGTTCAGACATTTTTCAGACTTCTTCGGCATAGCAGAAATCGAAATAGCTGCAATTTTTACATTTCGCTTTCGGGATGCGCTCCGGGCAATGCTCCCGATTGATAATCTTTTCGATTTCAACCAGCATCTCACCAATCGCTTCGCGGTCGGGGGTGGTGAGTAAAACTTCGGTGGTTTTGTGCAGGCGCGGATATTCCAGCAGGCCGGTAGCGCCAACAATGCCGTTTTGTTCCAGCACATACAGGTAATATTTCACCTGCCATTCATGGGCTTCCTCGTGCTTGTCCGATTTCTTGATCTCGTGCACCACCTTGTTCTTCGGATCATAGTAGTCGACCTTGATGCCGTCGATCGCGATTTCCTCGTACTTCTCGCTGCGGCGCGGGTAAGAGGTTTCGTGCAACAACTTTCCTTCGTAAACCAAATCGGAGGTCGATTCCATATTGATGCCATTGGCAAACAGCCACAGCTTGCGGTGACAGATCAGGAAGTAGTTGAAATGGGTGCCGGTGGTTTGCATGGATTGAGGGGATTGATGTTTGGTTGAATTAGATTGATGGGATTGAATGTTTGCTAATAGGGTAGTTCGTTTTCATCCAAGCCTTTGAATTTGTCCATGTCGAGGTCTTTGTCGTCAAATTCAAATTCGTCGCAAGAGTTGCAATACCCGGGGAAGGGGCAGTTGGCTTCGTCGTATTCGCAAAATTCAATGTGACTGGTGCCGAACTGCATCGATGTATGTTTTTCAGACCAAAAATTCTTGATAAACGGGTAGCGTAAATGCTTGGGGTAGTTTTGGGGAAAATCGAGTGAAAAGTGAAAATGTGCCAGAAAGTTCTCCAGTTCAACCGATAATTGTTCCTTTTGGCTTTCATTGAGCTTTCCGGGAGGTGGGAGTTGTTCCGGCACGATTCCTGTTATTTCTGAAATTGGCAATTGCTCGCCATGTAAATAATTTTCAACATCTTCAATGTGTTTGAGAAATGCTTCGTCGTCGCTAACCATTTCTTCTTGGGCTTTTCCTGATGGACTTGCCTTTTGTGCAATTTCGTGCAGGTCTTCAATAAGTTGGGTGATGTAGTGTTGCATGGATTGATGTTTAGATTGGTGTTAGATTGATCTGGATTGAATGAGATTGATGTGAGATTGAGTTAGATTGATGAAGATTGGAGGAGTGGTTACTTTTCGATCTCCCATCAATCTCCGTTTTCAATCTTCCCTCAATCCTAAAAAGGTAATTCATCATCGTCTGAATCTTTAGGCATTTTATGAACTTCAGAATAAATGATCGATTTTACATGATCTTCCAGCCAGTTCATTTTAAAGAAAAACCAGTTTTCTCGATATTCCGAATTGTCGATCAACGCCTTAAAGTTTGCAAAGGGTTTCCGGTGGCCCAGCACATAAAAAAGTTCTTCCTGTAAAATTTCATCGTCCAGGCTTTCGGCAAAACGTTCCATTATTTTGAATGATTCGCTTGAGTCGAGCGGCTCGAAAACATAACATCCGTCCCATTTTTCGTGTTTCATTTCTTCATCTTCCAACCCAAACCCGGTTATCAGTTGATATTCGTGCGGGTCGTCCATCAACAATTTTGGAATGTGTTCCATTTCCATTGTTTCGGGATTGAGGTAGCAAATCAAGCTGGCATCGATCGATTGAGCGATTGGGTTGATACAGGCAGCAAACTTTTCGGGGAGTTCGTATTCATCGAATTCCTCATTACAATCGCAATAATCGCCGTAAGGGCAGGTCATGGGATCGCCCGTGCAAAGCTCCAAATCCATGCCCGACAAAGGAAGGTACTGCACCGGATGGTCCCAGTTGGTAGTCAGCACTTCGTATAAAATTTCAGGGGGTATTTCTCGCGGGGCATCCACCAGTGTTAACCTCAGTGAATCGAAAACCTTAAAAATGGCGTCGTTCACCCTTCCCCACTGGTCGCCTTCCAAGTCGGTTATTTGCGGGAAAGCTTCCTGTGGAATTCTTGTCCATTCCGAAATGGGCTTAAAAGGCACCAGCGCCAGCTCGGCTGTTTCCGGCTGATTGTCCAGATGCGGTGGCGTGTTGATGTAAACCGGCGATGGCGGATTTTTGGCGACCTGTTCGAGGTCTTCAATCAGTTGTTCGATGTAACGTTTCATGATTGATAAGGATTGGTGTTAGATTGATGGGATTGAACCAGATTGATGGGATTGAGGTGGCTCGGCGTTGCAGATGATATCGAAAATATCAAGCATAGCGATGTACAAAAGGCCATCCAATTCTCTGAGGCCTAGCCCCGGAAGTTCATAGATTTGAGGAATAAATTCGGTAGAAAGCCTTTTCAGGAGCAGATGCAGGTGTTTCCGGTAACATTCGAAATAAAAACCTTCCACATACTCCTGTTCAAAGTTTCTGCTTACCACCTGCATGATTTCTTTGTACCTGGGAATATCGGTCCTGTCTTTAAAATAGTCAAGACCTGTTCTTAGTTCGAAGCTGGCTTCGTACAGTTTGCGGTAGTACCCAGGCTTCCCGTCAATATAATGGTCGCAAAGATTAGTCACGTCGTCGAACAGCAGGAGGGCTACGTCTTCCAAGTCGCTGTTAACGCCCGGAAATACGGGACGGTACTTGGGATAAAAATCAATGGAAACTGCACGGACTTCCCTTGGCAAGCGGTCTATAAAACGTCCACGCTGGGCATAATAAACCTTTGACTCTTCTTCCAGCTTTTCCATTTCGGCCCGGATGCTGAAGTAACCTCGGGCAAACTCTTCCAGCTCGCGCCGTTCTTCTTCGCTTTTGCCTTTAAACGGATCAAAATCCTCGTTGTCGTCCATAGCTATCAAGTATTAATCCTGACAGGGTTTTGGAGACCTGTCAGGATTGGAGATTTATAAAAAGACATCTTCTTTATTCAGTTTATACCCAACAACCGAATCATAACTTTCTCTCCCAATTTTATACAAACCACACACTGGTTCTTGACAATGCAGTGGGGGAAGATTGCTTTTGTCGAATACACGAACAGATATTACGCGGTTACTCATTTTCTTCAGTTGTGCGTTTAGTTTGATTTTGGATTCACGATTTTCCTCATAACTCCTAAACTTCATTGTACTAAGCAGCGCAATCAACTCCTCAAAATTCGCGTCATCCTCATCGCAGGGCACATAGAATCGATATTGTTCTCCAAAAGTTTTGTTGTTTATAAGCTGAAACTTGCCAACGGTTTCAAATTGCGCTCTGTTAATTTCTTCGATCAAATTCATCTTTTCTTCGGGGTATGCTCCAATCACTAAATCTTGAGATACCGAGTTAAAAAAACGCCTTTGGACGTCAAAAAGCTCTTTTTCCTGAATAGTTCCTGCTATTTCTCTTCGAATAAAGTCAAGGAACAGTTTGGCTTCATCCCTATAGACAAGTTCAGAGCTATATTTCCCTCTTTTATTCACCAGTTGAAACAAATAAACCTCGCCAAATTCTAGTTGCTTATTTCTATTGCAGCGGCCAGCACTTTGAATCAGGCTGGGTAAAGGACACAAATCCCGGAACACTATCGGAAAATCAATATCAACTCCAGCCTCAATCAATTGAGTCGATATAAGAATTACTTTCGCACTTGGCAAAAGTTGCTTTACCTTCTCTATTTTTGCTAATCTATCTTCAGGTGTAAAATGTGTATTTAGCAAGAATACATTTGGTAATTCTTCCAACTCATTGAATAAATCTTTTGTATCCTGAATCGTATTCAGAATTACCAAAATTGATTTTTCTGCCGCCAGTATTTTATTCTTTAAACTGTCGATTGTTTGCTCCTCTTTAATAACTGAAATCTTATAGCGGTTGAAGACATTATTTTCGAAAAACTTTTTCGGCTCTAATAAATCATCCGGGCGTGAATACGCTTTGAAAAACGTTTTGGGATCTTTTAATTCAAACGTTGGACTTTTTCGCAATTCTGCTTTTTCAGGTATTGCCAAATTGGGCATCGTCGCTGTAGAAAGAACGGCATAAGAATCATTCATCTTACAAAAAGCATCTAACCAAGCAGAGAAGAAAATATACAACCGTGGTGGCAAGGCCTGAACCTCATCAATTAAAAAAATTCTATTCGAAAAGTTGGGAAGTTTCAACAAGGTTGAGTTTCTGTTACTCAACAATGTTTCAAATAGCTGTACAAAAGTGGTGATGATAAAAGGATGATCGAAGGTGTTTTCAATAAAGTCTTCGACAAGCAACGCTTTTAATTTCTCGTCCGATTGCTCTGTTTCATACTCTTTTTGAGCCTTTTCAATCCGTTCATTAACTGATTTTGAATTTACAGCAAGCACGTCAACATGCAATGTATTTGAAATAATGTCTTGAACCTGTTCCGTAATAGAAAGAAAAGGCAAGGCGAAAATTACCCCCAGATTACTCTTTAGTTTCTGTATAGTTCTTGCAATATCAAGTAAGGTAAATGTTTTTCCCGCACCTGTTGGAGCCGTCAATGTAAAAATGCGTTGTCCTTTGGCAATTAGCTTTGGGACTGAAGCAACAGCTTCTTCCCTGATTTGAGTCCTTACCCGGTTTAACTCGGATACAGATGGTGACTGTGAAAATTTATCAAATAATACCTCCAGTGAAGATGAGATTTGTGAAATACTACCAGACAGCAAAGCGTCGAGATTGTACCCCTCTATTCTTCCTGCGTCCCGTTTATCTGCCTCTATAACAGAAGCGAACGCAATCTGTGTATTCAGAAAATATTGTAAAGAATCCTTCTGCCAATGTTTTATTTCATATTCCTTACCATCTTTCCCTAAATCGATATTCGGAATTTTAAGCTTATACCAAGGTTTTACTGACAAATCAAACTGTGAGTGCTCAAACTCCATTTCTTCCTTCAAATATTCAGATACAGGAAGCTCTGCTGAATGATTTCGTAAAAAATCCATCATTCCTTCAAAAGCCTGATCCGAGATACTTTCATCCATATTCGGGAGGTTCCCGTGGTGATGCAGAATTATAGCGGCTATCAATTTCAAATTGGTGAAGTCGTTGCCATTCAACCCCAATAGACGACTGGCTTCGGCTCTGTTGAGATTGAACCAGTTTAAAAAGGCAAAGGCAGAAAGATATGAGTGCTGTGAATAGCCAGCACTCTTTATCCCTTTTAATTTCTGTTGAAAGTTTGGATTGATTTTCCCGAAATCGTGAAAAAGAGCAGCATAGTTTGCCAAAGTATTGGAAGTTCTTTTTGCTGATTTTTCACAAACCCCTTTAATGTGCACTTTCAGTGGCTTCCCCGGATGCGATTCTATCTTTGTTAAATCAAATACCATTGGCTCACTCCTGCATTTGTTTTTAGATTGTAGAATTCTCCGTTACTCACAAAAGAAGAACCTCCCCCGTTGCAATAAGCAATATCGGCATATTTTGCCGGATCTGTCCAGAAATCGTCATTCTGATATGTCGGAATTCGTTCAAATCCAATTCTGAAGTCAAAGGTTTCTCCAATTTCAATTTGATGATGTTTAGAAATAAAGCCCTTGGTTTTAAAACTTCCCATTTGCTTCTCAGAAACATTTCCCCTGGCAATAAATGCGATATTTGCCGGGCAATTAGCAAGTCCCAAGGTCGGATTGTAGCACGCTTTGCTATTTTCGACACAATCCATGAATTTGTCAAAAACATCTTTACTTCTATCGTCTTTTAATGCAAGCACAATATCAAAATCGGGCGTTTTCAGGAACTCAAACTGCCAGGGCGATTTTTCCACATTCGCTTTTACCGAACGTAGCGTAAAACCCCAGCTTTCCTTTTTTACTGGATTATTCAAGGCTACTCCATACAATAAATCCTCCGACAATTGCGGGAAAATGCCCCGCATTTTTTTTCTTTCAATACCAACAACAGCCCCAATCAAACCGATTAATGCCGTCTTGGTAATAAAATCATGTGTCAGTGGATTATTGTTCGTGTCAACCTTTTTGAAATGCCCCCAATTCCCGGAAACATTCAAGAGTATTGCATCCATAATTAATCAAGGCTTAGTTCTTTCAATTTACCACTGATATCCGATAGCTTTTCTTTTATTTCTTTTGATTCGGTGTAAAACCGGACTTCTTTAATCTTTTCGGATGCAATCACGTTTTTCAATCCATCAAAATTGAATTGCAAATCATTGACATCCCTGAATTGCTCATCCCGCTTTTCAGAGGTATAGGAAATCAATTTATCTGTTCCATAAACTTTGTCCGTTTTATTTTCATAGACTAATTGTAGAAGCAATAACGAACTTTGATTGGATTTGCTTCGCGTATTGGCATTATTTATACTCTCCCAGAGAGCTTTAAACATTGCTTTTACATCTTTATCTTCCAAACCGGATGATTCAGCTGCGAACGGATTTACCCAACCGTGAATTTGGTTTAATGAATAGGGAACCAACGAAGTTGTTCCAATAGCTCCTCCGGATTTCGAAACATCAGAAGAAAAAACAGAGGTGTTTTGGTGCATGCGCAAATCAACTGAATTTAACGAAGGGTTGAGTAAGGCAAACTGAACCGGACCTGTTAGGTTCACCGCAGCATTTTTCTCGGTTGAAATTCCCCCAAAAAGACGAACATCAATACATCTTGTCAGTAGAAACAAACCATCGTCTTTTTTTAGACCGGCCTCTTTAAGTTCATTGTCAAACTTTTTTCGAAGACTTTTTATGCGAGCTGCAGAACCCGATTCCTTCCCTTCCATTTGCTCTTTATCGTTAATCACATAAATGGTTTCGCCAGTATTATGAAGATAGTCGCGAATAAACCGTTTAATACGGACATCGCTCACCAATACTTTTTTGGTTTCTTCATCGTACCGCTGCTCTCCAGTAAACGGATCGCCGTTTGGCATGGAATACTTGCTTTCGTATAAGAATATAATTTCCGACTTTTCTTGTAATGTTGACATGATTTTCTTTTTTAATTGATTATTACTCGTTTTCAAAATTTACTTCTTCTTTATTTTCCTCTTCACCTTTAAAATAGGCATAGTAGGTTTCAAAAAATCCCAATGCGCAATAGTGCCGGTTGTATTTTTCGTGTTTGGTAAAAAAATCAAGGAGAGAAGTCAATTCTCTCGAAGCCTCTTTTACACTAGGATAGCCTTTTTGATGAATCATCAGTTTTTCATTCAGATAGTTTGAAAACTCAACAACGTCGTCAAGGCTTGCTATCCTTCGGGACAGGTTGCCGACATAGGCTTTCTCAAAAGATTTAATACTGTAAGCTACAGGCTTGGACATGATGCCCAACTTGGCACCTACCAAATAACTTTTCGATCTTTTTATTTCCATAATGGTATCATTAATTTGAAGTTTTGTTAGAAAATAATAGTGTTTACGGTATGTGGAGAAGCTTCCTTTACCATTTCGAATTGCAAATTCTGTTTTTTGAATCAATGCCGGCAGAAGCACATCATCGGAATAGTAGCCGTCCTTGTATATTAGGGGAAGTATCCTTAAAAGGTGGCTGGTGTACTTTTTATCGTCGAAAAGAACCTTAATCGCAAAGTCCAACGTGTATTTGTAATCAACTTCAATTTTCGCCTTTGCAATCTTTTCTGTAACTCTTTTCAACAAATTCTGGTCAACATCAGTCATCTCCAATAAGTCCACACCAATCGGTTTTGAACGTTTCGAAAATACAATGTCGTACTTTTCAATACCATCAATTTCGGGATTCACAAAAGGTTCTGCGAAAGGATCTAAATCTTCCGGCTTGGGGTTTTTATAATCGTAATTCGATTTTTTAGCATAATATGCAAGTATTCCCTGTGCATTGATGTTTCCTTTCGGAAGCATGTTGATCATTAAATCTTTACCTGCATTTACCTTGCTCTTTTGCTGGAAATCCAACCCATAAAGCAAATCTTTAACTTCTTCCAAGCCGTCAAAAAGCTTAGCCTTGTGTGTGTTCGAAATATCAAAATCAGGCAATCTTCCTTCTGATTCGGCAAGTGTCCTCGTTAAAAATGCGGTTAAGCTCAGGAACCCATTTTCTTCTTTCACAAAATTTGACACGATGGCACTTTCAACATCGTTAAAAACATCAGTTTCGTACCAACACTTTCCTGAAAAATTGAAATGGATATAGCAATACTTTTTCTCCAGAAATAGCTTAAGCAAGGCATCGATATTCTCTTCCAAACTCAACCGGAAGCCTTTTAGCTTTTCGCTTGGAATCTTCACTGCATCTTCTTTGCCCCGAAGAAATGAATTCAGACGAAAAGAAGCGGCTCCATTTGTTGGATCGTCCGGTTTAAAAAATTCAGGATACGCAATATCCCCGAACATATATTTAACCAGACTATCTGCCTCTCCTGTTTTAAACTTCAGATAGTAATAGCGATTCTTTATAACATTTTCATCTGTTACTTCTTTCAAACTTTCGAAGTCTATTCCAAAGTTTGGATTTACATCTACCTGGTAATACACATAGGGCTGCTTATCGGTGTATTCAGGTGCTTGCTTTACAAACCGATGATATTGTAAGCCTTCATCTTTACTTAATTGATTTCTGATCTTGTGCCCTAGTTCAATGATTGTTTGTAGACTCATATTCTGATATTTCTTGGATTCTTAATCGTGTTTTCTACTGCATCAACAAACGGTTCGCTTGTCAGTTTCGTCAGCGATTCATATATCTATCGTTTTATAGTTTTCTTTCATTTCTGGTCTATTGGTTATTTCCCAATCCTGACAGGTTTTAAATACCCTTCAGGACTAAATTCCAATTTCATGCTTATGATTTTCCAATTTCATGCTTATCATTTTAAAAATCATAAGCATCATTTTTGCATTTGATGCTTATGATTTGTGAACATCGAGCCAGCTGATTTCAATTAAGGCATCAACCGGCTTTTAGTGAATCGTTTGAAGCCTCTGATTAAGAGATTTTTTCGTACTTCATCAGCTTCATGGCATCTTTCAGCCTGGGGCCGGGGGTAAAGATTGTTTTTACCCCGGTAATGCTGGATGATGCGACATCATCAGCAGCGGCTTCGGCCTTGCTGCTGACGCTCATCCGCAAGCTTCCCAAGTCGCCCAGTCGAACAATTTCCCCCTTGGCCAGCGATTTGGACATCAGGGAAACCAGCGCGTAAAGTACCGCACGGATATCGGCTCCACTTACGGTGCTTGACTCCTCGATTGCAGCAGTGGCCTCTTCGAGCGACATTTCTCCCGATGATACGGCTGTTGCATAAAACTTCTTGGTGCCTCCGCCAACGACTCCGGGTTCGCCGCGTTCAATTACTTTAAATTTAATACTCATATCGGTTGCGATTAAAAATTTATAAATTCCCGTAGGGTGCGACTGGTAATCTCTTTTCCGGATTAACTATAGTTCTAACCATCTTTCAATTTTTTTTAGGTCTACTTTATCGTTGTGCTTGTTTTTAAAATTCGCCTCATTGTCAAACCATCCCATTACGGTGTCTCTTTTTAATTTTGTCGGTTTTAACGAAATGCAGGTCAGATACGAGCTCCAAGGGTATTCCAGCGGGTGACTGCAAAATCCATGGTGGACCCTGTCAAATAAGATTTGAACCTTCATTGCTCCATTGTTTTAATCTGTTTTTCAAATACATTATCCCGTAGTGGGTTTTCAAATACTTTTCCCGGTGCATGGCATCCTGTTGATTCAAACAACCTTCAAAATAAATTAGAACCAGCGGCCGTCTGTTTCTGGTCGATTCTACTTCACCATTGGTATGCTGTTCAAATCTTAATTTTAAATTTTTTGTATAGCCTGTATAGTTTTTCTCGTCCTTCAGGCTTCGCAACACGTATATGTAATAGAACTGTTTCATGCTGAAAATTTGAAATTATTTGACAGGGTGGACAGGGTTGTTGTGAATGTACAGAACCACGTTTTTAAAATGGGTTTTATTATCAATAAGTTTACGTTTGAAAGGGCGTTCGAATAGGCTGCCACGTTGGTTAAAACGTTTATTGATTGCTTGGGCGTACGAATTAAACAGTTTTGAAAATTGCAGCGATGGTACATTACCCCTGACAGGGTTCAAAACCCTGTCAGGGGTAGGTGCTTCAACCTCCAATTCCTCTTTGATCCTCACCAACAAATGAAAATGGTTCTTCATCAGCACCCAGGCATATGTCTCGGCAATCGGACTGATATGCTTATCGTATAAGTCAAGAAAGTAGTCATAATTGTCGGTTTCACGGAATAAATCGCGGTTGCCAACCCCATGACTATAAATGTGGTAGTACCTCCCGTAGGTCAGTGGTTCGATTTCTTGCATGTTTTAGATCTTGTCGATTCTACTATTTATTTTAATGCCACTTAATCTTGTTATGCCCATCGGCGCTTTTAACCGCTGACGAAGCTTTGTTTCCTCAATCTCTTCAATCCCCCGGCTCTACCCAGCCGAAACCCATCGAGTTTTTCTCCCCAATTCCGCAGTCGAGCACCAGCTGGTGCAGTTCGACCGGGCAAGTGAGCGTAAAGTCATACAAAAAACCTCGCACCTTACTTTGCTGCGGCGTACCTGGTTTGATGGTAATCAGCTTCGATTTTGGAACGCCATGCACCTGCAGGCTGAATTCGAAATTTTCGGGCAATGGTTCCACATTCGGAATGGATTGGTATTTACTGGCGAGGTTCTCTTTCAGAAAACCTTCATAGTCGTCCACAACGGGCGGCATATATTGGGCATAGGCGTGCCGGTTCCCCTCTTTGTAGCTTACCACCACCGGCGACCAGGCTTTATAGTTGGTTGTTTCCATCAGGGCGAGCTCAGGCAGGCGCTCCACCTGGGTCACTTCGAGGTCAAGCCCGTTAAACCGATCGCCAATATAGAGTTGCTGCCGGTTGAACAGGCCAATGATGAATTTCTCGGCGGCTTCGTGCATCCGAAAGGAAACGTGCAGGAAAAGCTGGTCGGAATGGATTTCGAATAAAGCCTTTTCTTTCCAAAATCTGGGGCGACCAAAGTTTAGGGGCGAATAGCAAAACAGTTTAAAATGTTTGTATCCCGAGGAATAACCTTCGGTATGCAGAAAGCTGGAAAACTCCCGGTCGGCCTGGCCAATCACCTTGTAAATCCATGCGCTCAAAAAATACTGGTAATCGATGGGAAGCATACGCTGTTTTCCGGTACGGTTGAATGTGATTCTAAATCTCATAAAAAACCTTCATTTTAATTTTATGGTAATAACTTTCTTCTTGGTCGATATCAACAATCCTGGCTTTCACTTTTACACCCTGGTCCATCATGCGGGCGACCACTTTATTTTCGTCACGCGGCAAATAGCCTAACTTGGCTTCGCCCTGGAACACTTCAATGGCATAGCAGTCGCGCGCATTGGCCGGTTCACGTTTTAAAAACAGCAAATCATCGGTACATAGCAAATGCCTTACATCAAAACCATCGTAATATTGAAAACCAGCCACAAATGGCGAGCATAAGCGAATTTCGCAACGCTTATCCTGTGCGTTTCCCCGTGATTTTCTGAAAAACATCAGGCCGGTGAGTCCAAGAAACAGGTATTTGAAAAAATGGGTTCTGTTCATGACTTTTTATTTGGAACAGGCAATTTCTTCACATCGACTCCCGAATTCGTGGAGTTCGAAAAAAAATGTTGGCATTTGTTGATTTTTTCTTTCAAATACTCCCGAAAGCCGGTGTCGCCCAAAACCTGGATGTCTTCAGCCAATCCCAAGACGAAACGCCCGGGGCCTTCGTATTTGGCAATCGGGGCTTTCAAAATAAACTGGTTATTATCGGTTTTTGAGAGCAAGCGTTCGGCCAGCGGGTACTCTTCCACCAACAGATTTTTAGCTTTCAGCCTGAGTTTGAGTTCCACTTTTTTATCGAGATCGCCGGTGTTCCGGAAAATATCTACGGGTTTAGCACGGTGCAGGCGCTCGTATTCCCAGGGAAGGAGCGACGCATGCACATCTTCAATCCGGCAAATCTTAAACTGCCGGTTTTGTTTTAATGTGGTATCGAACGCCCACATCAGGTTGAAATCATTTTTAAATTCAAAGGGTTCCACCATCCGGTTCTTAACGGTCTGGCTGTTTCCCGAAGCGTAATTGACCAGCAAAATTTGTTTCTTTTGCTGCTGGGCTTGCATCAATGTCTGAACGATGGCTGATTTTTCTTTCTGAATATAACTTTCCAGAACTTTATCTTGGTTTAAAAAAGAGACCAACTTGTGCTTTAATGGATGGATGCTTCCCGGCTTTTCGTCCAGTCGATCAATAGTCTTCGACAAGATGTACATTTCCTCCTCTGTAAAATGAAGAACATTCTGTAACACCCGGTGGCTTTGATCAGAATACGCAATCCAGTATTTGCCGTTCTTTTGTTTAAGGTTGAATCCGGTGTCCAGCAAGGCGTTACGGTAATTGTAAAATGCAGAATCTCTTATGCCAAGGAAAGCGTTGCATTCTTCTTTTGTCTTCGGATAACTATTCGATAGGAAAAGAATGAGTCGAAGAATTCGATGAGTTTTGGTTTTGTTTGGCATGTTGGGTTTTACTGGTCAATAAAATTAAAACAATTGATTATAAAATCCAATAATTTAAAATGATAAATATTTTCGTTGTGAAACTTCAGTAGCGGAATGCTTGTGTCCTGTTTCGGCGTCAGCAATTAACGTCAACCGGTTTGGAAATATCGTCAAACCCAAAAAAGAAGCCCAATTTAGCCAGTCCGGTTCCTGAAAAATACAAGGCCGGGGCGAGTGTCCTGCCGTGTGATGATTGTGTTGCCGTTTGGAATTCGTTTCCGTTGGGTTGGCAGGACAGCCTTGATTTTTTACCGGACTGGCCTCCAGATTGGCTTTCTTTTTTCTTTTTTGACTGTTTTTTCTATTTTCTTTTGGAATGTGTGATCGGTGTCCATTGTCCAGGATCAGCAGCCTATTTTAAGGTTTTGGTTCGTATAAAGAAGATTAAACACCAAGCCACGACGAATTCGTTATTCGGGAAATCAGTTCGTGTCTTCGAGCCTTCATAACTTCGCACCTTCGTGTTCACGTGCGGGATTCTTTTCAAAGAAAATAAGATTGAAAGAGGGATTTAAAATTATGCGGCCAATAAATATTGATTTTGCACAAATAATTATAATCACAACCATGATTTTACTAATTTCGTTTGACTATATACAAAAAGAATCAGATGAAAACACAAGAAAGACCTTTGAGAAACACGCATCACGGACATGCGATCAAGCGGATTCGTCATACCTTGGGAATCAAACAGGATGCATTGGCCATTGACCTGGGGATTAGCCAAGCCCAAATTTCTAACTACGAACATAAGAAAGTCATTGATGACGATATGCTTGAGAAGTTTGCCAAAGTCCTAAATGTTGCTCCTGAGGTGATTAAAGAACTGGAGGAAGACCCGGTGACCGTGATTATTGAGAATAATACCTTTGAAAAAGGCAACAATAATGTCGGTTATATCACTGACACGACCATAACAAATAATCCCATCGAACAGATTCTGGAATTGAGCAAAGAGAAACAAGCGCTCTACGAGCGTATGCTGGAGTTGGAAAAAGAAAAGAATGCGCTGCTTGAGAAGTTGTTGAGGGAGAGGAAATAGTTTTTTCAGAGCGCCTGCGGCAATTCATCCCTTTCAGAGAATACATCAACTGTCAAAAAGCGGCGCAAGGGAAAACCATGCGTTTGCAAAAATACCCCAGGAAAAAACCTCTATGTCATATCCATTTACTTCTAATTGGCAGAGTAAAATGATTAAATGATGGACTTACAAGTCATTCAAAGCAAAATTCACGAAATCAGGGGCCAGCAAGTCGTGTTGGACTTCGATCTGGCCGAATTGTATGAAGCTGAGACTAAAAGGCTAAAAGAAGCTGTTCGTAGGAACATTAGTCGTTTCCCCGCTGATTTCATGTTTGAATTGAACACAGATGAGTGGTCAATCTTGAGGTCGCAATTTGCGTCCTCAAGTTGGGGAGGTATTCGATATGCTCCTTTTGCATTTTCAGAACAGGGAGTGGCAATGCTTTCAAGTGTTTTAAGAAGTGAAAAGGCCATAAGTGTAAATATCAGTATCATGCGAGCCTTTGTTGCCGTCCGGAAGTATATGATCCAAGCTGCTCCGTCGTCCCTTTCCGGAGAACTGGAAGAAATTAAGGAACGCATCAAAGCTTTGGAAGAGATCAGCGACGAAAATGAAGAGAAGTTTGATGATATCTATATTGCATTGACAGAATTGGCCATGAAGCAAAAACTTGCAGTTAAATCACGCAACCCAATCGGGTTTATAAAGCCAAAAGAGTGAAAGATTAAAAAGTAAGGTTTCACCCACTTAAGAAGCTTTCCATACCCGACCTTCGATTTTACCTTTTGTGTTAAATACACGGAAAAAACCTGCGATTTTCCGTCGGCCAATTGTCACTCCGCAAACAAACTTACCGGTATCAGATTTGATACAGGAGATAAAACGGGAGATCGTACCGGAGAAGATACACTTATTAAAAGAATAAACGATAAACAGGAAACAAGTCTCCCGATCAATTTTTTGAAAATGGGAAGAAAGAATTAATGCCGCCCCATTTGATATCAATAAGGACAAAAATGAGGGAAATGTTAACCTGGTGGCTTTTGATAAGGATGCCAAAGATAAAAGGTGTTGATATGATTGGGCAGATGATCCTGCGGCCTGTTCGCTCCGTTTGCTCCGCACTGCGCTCACAAGCCTCGGTTAAAATGAAAGACGCCTGCTTCGTTTTCGCTTCGCAGGCAGCTTTCCGGTTTGATCAGGTCGTGTTCCTGATTTCCTTAGGTGTTGCACAGCTTTTTTAAGGTTCTTCCTGTGCCCCGGCACCATCGCTCAGCCTCGCTCAACCGCTTCCTTTATCCGCCTGGCTACGCCTGCGAAACCGGGCGCTTTTTCGCTCAGCTTCGCTCTGAAGCCGGGCTGCACCGCACGGCAAGAGAAGCCTTCCATTTCATTCCAGGCTACACTTGCCTTTGCCCACCTACGCTTCAATTGGTTTCAGTTGGAAATTAGATCTAGCTTTTTCTAACCGCCTGCAGTTGTCAGAACGGAAGCTCAGTTCGCTTGCTGGTTGGCATACCGCCCAGCATGTCTGACCAAAAACAGCATTTTGATTGACTCCTGTCTGACGTCGTTATTTAGAACGAAACTAAATTACACAAAAAATAAACTTAACAAAATCACAAAAAGTTTCATGAACTGATCGTTTTAGGGGGTAAAACTACCCCATATCTCATACGAACGATCATTTTAACCTGTTATTGACATAATAGACAAAATCAAACTGGGGTTACTTTTTAAAAGTTTTCAGAATAAACGGGTAACGCACCGAATGCGATAAAAAAAAGATACCGGCCCAAAGGCCGGCATCCATTTTCAAAACTTAATTATTAATCGGGAGTCGCCACTCCCAAAAAACGTTCAAAAGTATGAAAAAGATTTTACTTCTGGCTGTATTCAGCCTGGTTATTCTGTCAGTCAATGCACAGATCAAAGTGAGCAGTACAGGGTTTGTAGGAATCAACAACACCTCCCCCGTCTACCAATTGGATGTGAAGGGTAAATATTTTAGAACTTCATATTCCAGCTATCAACCGTTTGTTCTGGATGTATTTCATGCGGACCCAAGGGTTACCAGTGGCAACCGCGTTGTTTTTTACAACACTGCTGCCTCCGGGTTTATTGATATTCAATGTAAAACGCTTTATGAATATTCTGATGCGACTGCCAAAGAGAACATCACGCCACTGGCAACAGAGAAAGCAGGGGAATCAGGCAGCACGATAGAAAAAATCAAGAAACTCAATGGGGTGAACTACAACTGGAAAGACGATGGAAGCGGGAAACTACAGGCAGGCTTTCTGGCCCAGGAAGTTGAAGCAGTGATCCCGGAAGCGGTTTTCACAAACGACTCAACCCAGAATAAATCATTAGCCTATTCCGCCCTCATTCCCTACCTGGTCGAAGCCATTAAGGAGCAGCAGGCCGAAATTGACGCGTTGAAACAACAACTGGGACAATAAAAGCAGAAGATCATGAAACAGCCAGTCATTTTAATATTGACCATGCTGTTGTCTGTTTTTATTCCGGTGGTTTGTTATGCGCAAACAACCGTAGAATTTGGTTACGACAACAGCGGAAACCGCATCACGCGGACAGTGATCAGCCTGAAAAGCGCCGGCATTCAGCCCGGTTCTTCAGACTCAGAGCAGGACAATGAACTCCTCGAAGACCAGATCGGTTTGCAGGAAACCCGCATCTATCCCAACCCTACCAAGGGTCTGCTCCGGGTTGATTTCCCAAACCTGGCCAGCCACGAAGCCAACATTCGGGTGTTCGATTCACACGGAAAGCTAATTGTTCAGCAAGCGGTAGCCGGATCAACCGAGGTCGACCTCTCCATTTATCCCCCGGGATTTTACATCATGACCATCCATGTCGGTCAAGATAAGAAAGAGTGGAAGATCATTAAGGAGTAACACAGTTTACAGTAGCCAGTCCCAGTCGGCAGTTCGGTACTTAAACACTGAGACTGAATGCTGTGACTTTTAACCCGTTGCTCAAAACTTAAATTGAAAAAAGAATCACATGAAAAAACTATACTTAACCATAATAGTGGGATGGTTGTGCGCATTTGCCAGCCTGTCCCAACCAGCCGACCTAGTGCTGAGCAGCGCCGAGTCGGGCACCAAACTGCACCAGGCCACCAACAGCATCACCTTTGCCGCCGGTTATTCGTATACGCCAAGCGGAGGAACGATGACGGCTGAGATTGTTTCGGGAGGGGGCTCCGTTGGGGACACCCGGCTGAACCCGATCATTGCCGGACAATTCAGTTCGGATTTCCAATATACCAATAACCAAAATACAACCGGTTTTACGAACCAGTATGTAGGCCGCTCTAGCAATGATGTATTTTATCAATTCACCCTGACACAGGAAATGGAGGTAACCATGACCCATTGCGGATCAGCTTTGTCAGATACCTACATGCACCTGCTTAACGCCACGGGCAGCCTGATTGCTAGTAATGATGATTATTCCGGCGAAGACAAATGCAGCTCATCGCTGCACTCGTTTATTCGCAGGGAACTAGCCGCGGGAACCTATTACGTCGTTTCGGAAGGTTACAGCCAGAACGGATCGATACAGACCAATATTTCGGGGGGCTCCATTGAACCTGAAGGTACGATCTCCGGCAATATTGACTATTCTGCACCTATTGACCCGGCAAGCTACTCGATCAATACCAGCCTGGCAGTAGGGAAAACCTTGGGAAACCTGGCTGCCGGAGGTTCCGCGAGCTATAACATTCCGCTGGATGTACCCAAAGGGACAAACGGAATGCAACCCGCTATCAGCTTGAATTACACCAGCACCTTTTCGGACGGACTGTTGGGAATTGGATGGAACATGGCAGGTGTCCCGGCGATCAGTCGACTTGGTGAAACGATATATCACGATGGGAAATCGGATCCAGTCAGAGGAGACCTGACCGACAAGTATGCACTGGACGGAAAACGGTTAGTTGTCACAGCAGGGACTTATGGTGCGGCCAACAGCGAATATCGCACCGAAATTGAAGAATTCAGCAAAGTGGTAGCCAACGGCAGTACCGGCTACGGACCTGCATCGTTTACCGTTTATACTAAATCGGGACTTATTTATGAGTTTGGCGTTACCACCGACTCAAAGATAAAAAAAGCCAACGGCTGTGTTTTGTCCTGGAAGGTCAACAAGATATCCGACCGGTATGGCAACTACATCACCTTCAGTTACCTAAGCTCGGATGATGAACAACCGCTTGGTACAATCGAATATACCGGAAACAGTTCTTTGTCGAAAGACCCTTTTGCCCGGCTTGTTTTCAACTACAAATCACGGGCAGATATCAGCCGGTATGTGTACGGAGGGAAGGAATTTACCCGCGATATATTGCTAGACAACATTGAGGTAAGGAACAACGGGCAAACCTATAAAAAATATGCCCTTGCATACATGCAGGACTCCTATTCACAATTGCTGAAAGTTACGGAAACCAGCAGCCAGGATGCCGCACTAAACCCCACGGTTTTTGCCTGGACCGATCAAACGGAAGCATTTACCCAACCGGCTTACTACGCCAGTTCAATTGACGAGATGTATTACACCGGTGATTTTAACGGGGACGGACGGGCTGATATGGTAACAGTGCCCGTAAAATCATCCTATACAACCAGCGATAAATGGAAATTGTATCTTGCCGATGCAAGCGGGAATATGGTCTACCAGACGGAGGGGAGCTTAAACTCGTATTTTGAATCATTCCTTGTTAATGATTTCGATGGCGATGGTTTGGTAGACTTGATGATGAAGGAAAAGCATCCGAATGCAACTTACCCGGATCGAAAGTACTACTACTTTTACCAATCAACAGGAAGTACGTTTAACAGAAGTGGCACCTATTATGTATCCAATGATGGCAATACCACGTATGTGGTGGATTACAATGGAGATGGCAAACTGGAGTTCCTGTACCACAATACTTCCAACCAATGGTGGTTATATACTTACTCTGGTACAACCATTACGAATGGGTCTATACCTGATTTTGGACAATACTACATCGTTGATAATCGTATGCAAACCCGGATCCTGGATTTTAATGGTGACGGATGTTCCGATCTGCTGACCTTGTTCCCAGGCGGTTACAAGGTTTATGAGTTTAAAGGAACAAATAGCACCCTCACGGAAACCTATAACGGAACCAATATTGACAACAGCGACTTTATCATGTTTGGTGATTATAATGGGGATGGGACAATTGATATTTTTAAAGCTACTGGTCCTACTGCTTACACAGATAGGTATATTTTGACATTAACAAGTAATGGGTTTGAATCGCGACAAACCTATGACTTTAATGGGTTTGATCTCTATATGTGGAATAACAGGATTTATTCCCGCGATATGAATGGCGACGGCAAAACCGATATTGTTTTGGTTGGCCGGGGGACCAGTACCGGCAACAGTTACAACCGGTTCAACGTGGCGCTAAGTACCGGAAATGGTTTTAGTATCACGGAATATACCTCGACGATTAACATGATTGGAGGTGATGCTAATTATGACCGGTTTTATAATTTCGACGATTTTAACGGCGACAGCCGCTACCAGTTGTTTTATAAATACTACAGCACTTCCCGGCTATACTCCTTTGCCAGCGGTACGCCAAGTCACTTGTTGAGTACTGTGATCGATGGATTGGGTGCTAAAAGCACCATAAGCTACCAGCCCATGTCCAGCAGTTCTGTTTATACCAAAGGAAGCGGGGCAGTTTACCCGGTTAACGATTTTTCATCGGGATACCAATTGGTTTCGCAGGTCAGTAGCGACAACGGCATTGGCGGGACCACTTCTGTCAATTACCAATACTCCGGGGGCAAAGTACACCGGCAGGGAAAAGGTTTTCTGGGCTTCTCGCAGGTAACGGAGACCAACAGTGCCACCGGCATTTCCACGGAAAGCCATTACGAGTTTGACGGCACGTATTATTTCCCGAAACTGCGGTATTTGTATACCAAACATGGAAGCACTACCTTGTTAACCACTGATAACACCTGGAATGTGACCAGCTATGGAGCCAAGCGGATCTTTCCTTATGTATCGCCGGCGGTGCAGACCGATAATCTGACAGGATACAGTGTTACCCAAACGGCTAGTTATAACAATTATGGAAACCCGACAGCCATTGCCAAAGATTATGGTGGCGGTCATACCCAAACCACCACATATGCCTACGACAACGAGCTGACCAGCAGTTGGCTTATTGGCCGCCCGACCACCATCACGGAAACTTCCGTGAAAGATGGAGAGACCAAAACCTTCACCACGACCCGGACTTATTTCAGCACAAACAATTCGCCTGATATTGATAATTACAATACCGGAGATGCTGCCTGGTGGAAACTGGACCGGGCTTACGACGGGTTTGGAAATTTATCGGAAGTTAAAAAAGAAACCACAGGCTTAAGCGCGCAAACCACGGTTTATACTTACGACACGGGCCATGGGGTAAACCTGATGAAAGTAACGGATCCGACCGGAAATGAAACGAATTACACCTATGAGCCGACCCTGGGTAAAGTAAAAACCATCACCGACCCTTTTGGTAATGTAACGACTTACAATTACAACAACAAAGACCAGTTAAGCAGTATTGTTCCTACCGAAGGAATTACTGCTACCATGACCAGCAGCCTGAACGTGACCGGCGGGCCAACCAACGCGAGGTATTACATCCAGAAAAGCGGTAACGACGGTTCGCTTACCAAAACATGGTATGACAAACTGGGCCGCGAACTACGCAGTGAAACCAAAAACTTTGGCGGTTCCTTGGTCAAAGTGGACAAGCAATACAACGCCAAAGGGCAACTGTACCGGGCATCAGAACCAGCTACCGGCACACCTTCCAACTGGAATACCATCGGCTATGACAACTATGGGCGGATGACAACACAGGATCCGCATTTCGGGGCCACCACCACCTATGACTATGATGGGGCAGAAATTACCCGGACAGTGAATGGCCGCAGTTACACGTCTACGGTTGATGCCGCTGGCTTGAACACCCAGCGGACCGACCCCGGAGGAACGATTACTTATGCCTACTGGCCCGACGGCACCTTAAAATCGACTGTTGCCCCGGGAAGTATAACGACCGAAATGGCCTACGATAAGAATGGCAACCGGCTGACCATTGACGATCCCAGCGCGGGTGTCATTACCCATACGTATTATGGCACCGGGCAACCCCATACGGTTAAAAATGCCGATAATGAATCCACTACCTATTTTTACCAAACCGATGGGCTGCTGGACTATTATACCGCACCTGAAGGGACAACCAATTATTCGTATAACATCAATAAGCTGGTAAGCAGTATCACTTCGCCAGGAGGCGTGTCCCGGTCTTATACTTACGATAACGGAAAAATAGAAACTGTGACAGAATCCATTGATGGTATTAGTAATTTGGTTACTTTTGAATACGACAGCAAAGGCCGCCTGTACCGGAAATATTTTAACGGGACTACGGAGTATGAACAGTACGATTATGACACCAGCAGTGGTTATCTTTATCGGATCCAATTTACAGCGGGCGGAACTACGACAACCGTTTGGCAACTGACGACTATGGACGAATATTCACGCATAAGACAAGCGACAATCGGAAGCAATTCAGCTTCGTGGGCTTACGATACCAACAACATGCTGTCGCAAATTGCGGCCACGGGTGTGCAGCAGTACGATTATTCGTTTAACGTGAATACTGGCAACCTGAACTCGCGGGGCAATTTTTTGAAAAGCAAAACCGAAAGTTTTGGTTACGACCCAAATAACCTCGACCGGCTGGCTGCTGTCACAGGACCAGTTAATCAATCCATTGGTTACACAACCGATAAAAATGGGAACATCCTGACCAAAAGCGATGCCGGGACCTATGCCTACAACGAAACGCCTTACGCGGTAAGCGACATCAGCAACCATCAGAATATCTCTTCAACCCCGCAAACCATTAATTATTATTCGTTTGAAAAGGTGAAGGATATTACCGAGGGAACTAAAAAAGCTGAGTTTGTTTACAATGCCGACCATCAGCGCATCCGCATGACACTGAAAACAAGCGGGACAACCACCAAAACCCGTTGGTACTTTGGCAGCAGTTGCGAGCGCGAACAAGTTGGAAGCACCGTAACCCAGTATATCTGGATTGGCGGCGATGCATACCGCGCAGTAGCTGTTGCCAAAAAAGTAGGCACCGGCAGTTGGACGGTTTACAATATCTTCCGCGACCATTTGGGCACGATTACCCACTTGAAAACAGGCAGCACCATTTCGGAATACAGCTTTGACGCCTGGGGCAGAAGACGTGATAAAGACGATTGGACGTATACCTTAAGCAGCGAACCTGCTTTGTTTGCCGACCGTGGGTTTACGGCACACGAATACCTGGAAGATTTTAAACTGTATAACATGAACGGGCGGCTGTATGATCCGGTGGTGGGGAGGTTTTTAAGCCCTGATCCATACATACAGGCTCCCGATTTTAGCCAGAATTTTAACCGATATAGTTACTGTTTGAATAACCCGCTGGTTTATACCGACCCGGATGGGGAGATTTTCTGGTTTATTGCTGCGGGCGCATTAGTAGGGGCCTATTTTGGGGGTACACTGGCAAACAATGACTGGAACCCCTTAAAATGGGACTACAAATCTGCTGACACGTGGTTCGGGATGATTGGGGGTGGCATTGCCGGAGGGCTTGGTGGCTATATGGTTGGTACCGGGCAGATGAACCTGTTTATAGGGATGTCAAGTAACTTTGGACAAGCTGGTGCGACTTTCTCGTTTGCCGGTGCACAGGGAGTTGGCGGGGCCGCCCTTGCCGGTGGAGCCCTGGGCGGTGGCGGTGCGCTTACTGGCTGGGCGCTTACTTGGGAAACTGCTGCTGGTGGCGGAGGTCGTATTGATATGAACGGAAACAATACTACTCCCGAACAAAAAGTGGACTTGGCAATTGCTGAAGCTACAAGTGGTTGGGCAGTTACCGCAGCAACTGGTTATATGGCAGTTCTGCAGGCAGATGTTTTTACACCAGACCCATCAGACGCTCTTTGGCCCAAATGGGCGGGACATGCAGTATTGGGGACTGCATCTTCACTCGTTTTATATTCCGCGGGAAAAAATATCTTAAATCCTAATTTGGAAGGAA